>JAESGW010000431.1_pt1 | contig 43798 bp, 53 predicted proteins | sample 9269791 | NCBI WGS metagenome assembly JAESGW01 (sample SAMN16773120, study PRJNA677053) | algae metagenome | isolation source: Aphanocapsa lilacina HA4352-LM1 and co-occurring heterotrophs from near cave... | place: USA: Maniniholo cave, near Haena, Kauai, HI | collected 2009-07-28
TATGGTCGAGCGGCTGAAGGAGCTGATCCCGCGCCATTTGTTCAAGATCCCGATCCAGGCGGCGATCGGCGGCAAGGTGATCGCGCGCGAGACGATCAGCGCGATGCGCAAGGACGTGACCGCCAAATGCTATGGCGGCGACGCGACGCGCAAACGCAAGCTGCTGGACAAGCAGAAAAAGGGCAAGGCGAAGATGCGCGAATATGGCAGCGTGAGCATCCCGCAGGAGGCGTTCATCGCGGCGCTGCGGATGGGGGATGATGCCTAGGCTGAGCGCCGGAGGCTAAGCGCAGCTTGGCCGAGGATCATCGCTTGCCCGGCCGACCCCCGCGATCCTATCTTGTCAGCAGCGTTTCGATTGACCCGAGCACGGTTGGCCATGCTTCGGACAGGGGGCTTGCCGTTTCGAAATGGCCAGCCCCTGACACGGTAAGCAAACGGACATCGTCGCCTGCCTCGCCGGCGGCTGCGACATAGCTCTGGACCTGGGATAGAGGTACGAAGTTTTCCCTGCTGCCCCAGATCATGACCTGTGGCACGCCCAGAGGGAGAAGCTTGGCCGGCGACGCATCGGCATATCGCGCGGGCACATCCGCCGGCATGCCCCCGAGCAGTTGCCGAACAACCGGCGCACCGCAGCTCGCCTCATAGGGCTCCACCGTGAATGAGCACGACGACGGCGTGCGGGCCATTTCCCTTGGGGATGCGCAACTCACCGAACTGGCTCGGCTCGGTTCCGTAGCGAAGCACATGGTCGGGCGGGCGTACAGGAATTGCCATCAAATCCCGTGCGGTCATGACGGGCCGGGCGGTTTGGGCGGATGCGGCCATCGGCGCCGAAACCAACAGCAAAGCCATTCCGAAGCGCTTCATCGCGATCTCCACGAGCTGACCGACCCTAGCGACGCGTCCGGTTTCAATGTTAGCGCGTCAATGTCTCCATTTCCATTTGGTTCGGCCGAGGGCGCGCATTCCATGAATGGGCGTCTGCGAGCGCGCACGTTCCGCGCTTCAGAAAAGCGCTTGCAATGTAGGATTTCAAATGTTCTTCGTTTGTTCTAATGGGCAGAGGAGAATGTAGATGGCTTTTGTGACTGACACGGACCTGGCCAGCACCGCGGCCGGCCGCGGTGCTGCGATGGTAGGTTTCGCCTATGATGCGATCGGCGCCACACCCCGCACCGTCGATGATCGTCTGAAAGATCATGTTTCGGTTTTTGATTTCATTCCCGTAGCCCTGCACGGGGCAATTCGAAACGGCATAAACACCGTCGATCTTTCCAGCTACATTGCCGCAGCAATCGAGTTCGAGAAAATCAACAAGCGTGGTCTGAAATTTCCTGGCGGCCTGTACCATTCTTCTGTCGAGTTTGCGTTTGGGGGCGAGAGTGGCGCGCGCTACTTTGGGGACGGCCTTGTCACACTCTATCGATACACGGGAGCCGGCCCTGTAGTGACCCTCGACAGCGGCGGGAACGAAATCCGCACGGAAGATGTGATCTTTGAAAATTTCCGGATCATGGGCAACGCAGCGTCTACGTTTGGCCTAGATGTGCGAAACATCCATCGGTCTCAGATCAGCAGGTTACGAATTCTTGACGTGCGGACCGCCGCAGTACGGGTGCGACACTGTGTTTCCACGAACTTCAAGGACATACGCTGCTCAAATAACGTGGATCAGTTCACTCACGTGCCTGACACCGGGCTTTTGATCAGCGAAGTTACATGGGCCGGCGCGCCCGCACGCACGACGGCATGCACATTCGACAACATCGTTATGGAAGGGCCGTTCACGAACATATGTCTGGACTTGGAGAGTTGCGATCTTTGCACGTTCATAGGTGGCGCGTTCGAGGGCGCGTTGCGCGGCGCTGTCGTGCGGCCCGGGTCGAGCGGTAATGTGTTCGTTGGCACAGACTTCGAAGTCAATAGTATCTACGACGTGGAGGTGTTCGGGAAACGCACCACATTCATTTCTTCGGCAATATCTTCGGCTGGTACAGCGGGCACTGCGCTTGTCCAATCCGGAGCAGAACAAACGACCTTCATCGGTGGCTATACGCGTCGGATCAATATTGATGGCGGTTCGATTGCCACGAAGCTGTTCGGATTGAGCTTGAGCGGATCCCCGGGAGAGGGCGTGACCGGCACCGGTCCTTATGATCCATATGCCTGCACATTGGTCAACAATACGCTGGCCTATGTTGGCGATTTGGACAGGGGCGAGTTTGTGCCATCGATACGCGGGGGCTCTACACCGGGCACACAGACATATAGTACGCGTGCGGGCTATTTCGAGCGCAACGGACATGTCGTGACAATAGCGATTAGCCTGACGCTGACAGGCAATAGCGGCGGCAGCGGCAACGCGCAGATCGATCTTCCAGAGGGATGCAGAAACCAGACGGGCCTTACAATTGAGTTGCCACTTACCACCAACTCGGCGATCGGCTTCGGCGGCACGAATAACCGAGCGCTGCTTCACATCTCCCCCGGTGCCTCCTTTGGCACGATAATTCAGTGCAAGGACGGCGGGGCAGGAAGCGCACTGCCGATAGGAAATGTTGGTAGCGGAACAGTGATCATCAGCGGCAGTTACATAGCTTCCCGCTAGAGGCCCCCGGAACAAACTGTCAGATGGCCGGGCATTCGTACGATAATTGGTCGTGCCCGGCCATCAATCCTCGTTACAGGCCTGCGGTCTTCAGCCATGCGGGCTATTCGCTGCGTTGGTTTCGCCTACTCGCTGCGAAGCGCCATTCGCTGGCCGTTGGTGACGATCACCTTCGTGCCGAGCTGCGCCTGTTCGAACAGCAGCGCGGCGAACTCCGGAGGCAGGCCGATGCAGCCGTGCGTCGCGTTGCCCCACTGGACGTCACTGGCGTGGATCGCGACGCCGTCATTTGTCAGGCGCAACATATAGGGCATCGGCGCGCCGTAGAGGTTGCTGATGTGGTGGCGCTTCTTCTGGCTGATCGGGAAGGTGCCGGTGGGGGTGGGCTTGTCGGTCGCCCCGTAGATGATGACCGCGGCGCCGATCTCGTACCCGCCGCGGAATACCGACATGGTCTGCGCGGCGAGATCGATGGTGATGACGATCGGGCCTGCGGGGACGCCATCATCGTCCCACACATAGCTGCCGTGCTGCATCGGGCCGGGGATATCGAGGATGCGGCGGACGATGAAGGGTTGCTCGGCGGGGGTGGCGGGGGCTGGCGCGGCGGCGGGGATAGGCGCTGGCGCTGTGGCCGTTACGGGGACCGGAACCAGGCCCGGGCCTTCGCCGGGGTGACGGGTGGGCGCGGCGGTGTCCACGGGCTGTGCGGCTGGGGCGTGGGCCTCCGCGGTGGATTCACGCGGGGGCGGGGTTATGCCGACCAGCGCGGCGGCGAACACCAAAGATGCGGCGATGCGCCTTGCCGTCCATCCCTTCGTCCGCGCCATCGTTGTGCTCCTGCGTTGGTTGACGCGGTCTTAACCCATCGGGGGCGGGCGAGTCTGTCCCGAAATGGGGCTGTATCGCCGCGGCACGTTAAGCATGGACGGCAAGCCCCGCCGCTGCCACCATCACCGCCCGCACGGGGGTATGCCGATGGATTTCATGAAGATCCTCAAGAGCCTGGAGGAATTCCTCTATGAGGTGATGGCCTGGCTCGTCTTCTATCCGCGCACGATGTGGCTGGCGGTGCGGCACCCGCTCAGGATGATGGACTATGCCGATAGCGAGCTGCTCGACCGGACGGCGGAGCGATATACCGACACGCTGAGCCCGCCGCTGTTCCTGGTGCTGACGATCATCCTGAGCCACGGGCTGGAGCTGGCGCTGGTCGGGCAGAGCGAACTGGTGACCGACACCACCAGGCTTTCGTCATTGATCAGCGACGATACCAACCTGATCATCTTTCGCGCGATCTGCTTCAGCCTGTTCCCGCTGATGATGGCGCTGCTGCTGCTGAGGCGGCAGCAGCGCAAGCTGGACCGCGATACGCTGCGCCCGCCCTTCTACAGCCAATGCTACGTCACGGCGCCGTTCGCGCTGATGACCAACATCGTATCGATGACGATCGGGCATGCCGATCCCCGGCTGAGGCTGTCGGCGGCGGCGATCATGCTGGTGGTGATCATCTGGTATCTGACGATCCAGACCCACTGGTTCGCGCAGTATCTGGGGACGACCAAGCTGCGTGCGTTTCCGACCGCGTTCGGCGCCTATGTGCTGGCGTTGGCGTCGCTCGCCGTGATGACGCCGCTGTTCGCCTGAGGCGCGGGCAGCAGCGGCGGCTGCGCCATGAAGCGGGGCAGGGCGCCGCGGTGCGGCTGCGCTGCATGGACCAGGAAGGGATGGCAGAGATAGACGGTACCGGCGGGGCCGGTCGCCAGGGCCTCCGTCCGGTGGGCCGAGGATTGCCAGCCGTCCGCCGCGAGCTCGGCGAGGGTCAGGCCCTCGTCTCCGGCGGGGGCAAGCTGGCGGGCAATGTCGCGGTGCGATCCGACGCGGATGCGCGTGGGGGCATCGTCTTGGCCGACGTCCGACAGCAGGAACAGCATCAGCAGCGCCCGCCCGCGCGAGGCGGCGTTGACGCGCCACTGCATGAAGTCCGGATTCTCGGTGCCGAAGCTGACATCGACGTGCCAGCCGGCGTCGCCCGGATCCTCGCTCGACGGGAAGCGGACCGGGATGGTGCCCAGCCCGCCGGGGCGCTGCCAGTTATCGGGGCCGACCAGCGCATCATAGGCGGCATGGAGCACGGGGGTGTTGGCCGCGTCCATGAAGGGCGGGCCGGGGTAGAAGCCCAGGCGGATGACGGGCCTTGTCCAGGTCGTGGAATCGTCCGGATCGCAGCCGGTATCGCGCCACAGGATCGCGCGGCATTCGGCGGCGAGCGCGGCGGGGAAGGCCTCATCGACACGGACGAAGCCGTCGCGGGCGAAGGTGGCGGTGTCGATCGGCATGCGGGTTGCTCAACGCATCGGGCGGGATAGGGGTTCGATGATGCAGGTACAGGCGCGCGGCGCGGGCGTCCATGCTATGCCGATGGCGTGACCAAAGCCCGCGCCGTTCCCGCCCCGCCCGCATGCGCGCTGGCGCCGCTCTATGCCGGGGCGGATCTGCTCGACGCCTATGCCATCCTGCTGCCCGAAGGGGCGAGCGGGGACATCGCGGTGCTGGCGCGCGCGGTGCTGGCGGAGCAGGCGGGCTGGGTAAAGGCGCTGATGCGCGTGCGCGACGGGGTGATGGGGCTGTTCGGGGTCAAGACCAGCAAGGCGATCGGCCGCGCGGCGGAGGCGAAGGCTGTTATTACGGGGGGCGAGGGACATATCGGCTTCTTCCCGGTGCGCGGGCGCAGCGAGCGCGAGCTGATCGTCGGCGAGGACGATCGCCATCTGGACTTCCGCGCCTCCGTGCTGCTGCGCGCGACGGCGGACGGTGCGGGCCGCGAGCTGGTCGCGACCACCGTGGTGCATTGCCACAACCGGCTGGGGCGGGTGTATCTGCGCGTGATCGGGCCGTTTCACCGGGTGATCGTGCGGGGCAATCTGGACCGCGCGGCGCGGCGGGGGTGGCCGGAGCGTTGAGTTCGGCCTGCCGGCACCGGGTGCGGCCGGTGGCGCGGCGGCGAAGGCGATCCTATCTGATGCGCCTGTCTCAGCGTGAGGACCGTCAGCCATGACCGACAAGCCCGTGCGCATTCCCGGCCCCGACCATCCGATCAGCATCGCCCCGCATCCGGGCCATGTCACCGTGCGCGCCGGCGGGCGGACCATCGTCGAGACCGACGCGGCGCTGGCGCTGAAGGAGGCGCGCTATCCCCCGGTGCTGTACGTGCCGCGCGCCGATGCGGACATGGCCGCGCTGGAGCGCAGCGACCATACGACCTGGTGCCCATTCAAGGGCGACGCGAGCTATTTCAGCATCGCGGGCGTGGGCGAGGCTGGGCGCAACGCGGTGTGGACCTATGAAACCCCGCACGCCGCGGTGGCGGCGATCGGGGGGTATCTGGCCTTCTATACGGATCGGGTGGAGGTAATGGGGTGAGGGTGCTGCGCTAGATCGCCTCGACCGGAATGCCCAATTGCAGCGCGGCCTCCGCCATGTGCGTGTCGAGCGTGACCAGCGCGTGGCCGCCGGCGGAGGCGATGGCGAGGTGGAGTGCGTCGCCCGCGCGGAGCGACAGATCGTGGCGCGGGGCGAAATGGGCGGCGGTTTCGAAATGATCGGGCGCCACCGCGAGGGTCGGCAGGCTGGCGGTGTGGAGTTCGTGCCAGGCCGCCATCGCGTCGGCGCGCAGATCGAGCGTGAGTTCGCCGGTGCGGACCTTGAGCGACAGCGCGCCGGCGACCTCGATATGCGTCCAGTCACTGATGAACACGGTGGCGGCCGGTTGCGCGAACAGCCAGGGGCGTATGCGCGGCGTATGCGGCTTTTGCACGAACGCCGCGACGAGCGCGGAGGTGTCGGCGTAGAAGCTCAATAGCGCGCGTCGTCGCGCATGCGGCGGATGAAATCGCCGGCGGATTCCTTTTGCGCCGGCATGATCTTGTCGAGTTTCTCGAAGATCGCAGGATCGACCGGCTCCCATTGTTTCTGCGGCGCGGGCGGGACGAGGCGCGCGGCGGGCTTGCCACGGCGGGTGAGCACGACCTCCTCCCCCGCTTCCGCCCGGCGGACGAGATCGGTGAGCTGAGCCTTGGCCTCTGACACGGAGATGCGCATGGGGTGATCCTTTGGTCCATCTATGTGGACCAGGAGAGTTGGGCACTCAAGTCAGCTGGCGGCGCGGCTGCATGTGACGTGGGCGCGATGAGCAACCTGTTGGGGGCCGCGCCGGGCTGACGGCGGAAATGGCGATCCGCTTCGAAAAGGCGTTCGGCCTGAGCGCCGACACGCTGGTGCGGATGCAGGCGGCGCACGATCTGGCGCAGGTGCGGGCGTGGGAAAGGGCTATCGAGGTGGAGCGGGTGGCGGTTTGAACCGCGCCTTTAAATACTTCTATCCAATTTCTCGGAAGATCAATAGAGGAGTTACTCCGTGTGAGAGAAACGGCCTCCCGAGAGCCTGACGAATGGGCGTAGCAAGTTCAAGGGCCATCTTCCAGATACTATCTTGAAGAGCGCCTATGGATATATAATCTTCTGCTTCAAGTAAACCGTGGTCGTCATCCGAAAAAGGACGAGCATCATAAACACCCACCATTGACCACTCTCCTGCTACTTTCGCTCCATGCTTGAGTATGAGGTCCTGAACAGAGCCCACAAGATTTTCTGGGTCGATCGCAGCCCAAAATGCTTGATCACCTTGGATGATATTTACCTGAGGGGAGTGTGGCATATGTGGTATTAGATCAAGTAAGGCTTCTTGCTCACTTGTATCCCGACGCTTTGATGTGCGATTTTGATTTCTACGATCGTGACGATTGCCATCAGGTTCCTGATCCTGTGCTTTAACCATAGAAGCAAGAACGACTTTTTTCATAGCAGGAGACTTCCAAACTTCCTGCATTAGTTTGACGTCTGTTACTATTAATCTTCCTGTAACTATGACTAATCCTCCAATTGAGGCTTGGCTTATGTCTCGCAGAATACGATCTTTAGCTTCGTCCAAGAACAATAAAGGGATCAGCCAACGTGGATCGAAGGTCCGCGTTAAACTGGATCGTTCACCACCCTTCGTATCAACTTTAATTATTTTTGCGTCCAAACCCTTGGACGCGTCTGATGTAACTTCAGTAAGGCGCGTTAGTTCTTTGAGAATTCCTTCACTTCCCATCTGCGATAGAAGTGAGGCGATACGTCGCTCATCAGAGTAAAGAATGTCAAAGACGGAAGCGGCCTTCTCGAGGGCGAGCACCATCGACGATTTCCTTTCGTGCTTTCGCCGTTCTCCTTTTGACCTCTTCAACCCTTTCCAAAGTTTCGTCAACAGTTTCGGGTACGATTCGTGATTTCAGAAGCGCACGATAGGCACGACGAAATGCGTAGCTGGCCGTCCGATCAAGCGAATCCGTTGGCGACATGGTCCTTACATATCCACATTCAATCCAAAGATACAGTTACGTCAGCTTTCGCCCAAGCTCGCAAAACTATCCATTACCCGCTTCCGGTCCGCCTGCTCGAAATCGATCTCCAGCTTGTTGCCTTCGATCTCCGCGATCGCGCCGTAGCCGACTTCTGGTGGAACACACGTCAGGCCGCCTTCAACGGCAACGCGGTTGTCTCCAGGGTAGTCAAGTCCAGCTTTGTTGAAGCGTGATCGATGTCTATCCCGACCGGCGCGCCGTCGGCGGCAGGTCCACGTTGACGCCGTCCGCAACCTCGCGGGTTTCGACGCCCGCGTCCGCCTTCAACTCAATGTAGAGGCTGTCGGTGTCGGCGTAATAATGCAGCTTCATGGCGCGTCCTTGCTGTAGTTCCGGTCGAAGAAGGCGTTGTGAACCGTTTCGCCGTCCGCCAGCGTGACGACGCGGAGGATATAGGTTTTTGCGCCGTCTTCCAATTCGTTGGGGCGCTATCTTAACCATCTTCGTCACCCCGGACTTGGTCCGGGGTCCATGGTGTCGCGAGGGCTGCTCTCTCGCCTCTTGCTTATGGCATGCTGCCCGATGGACCCCGGATCAAGTCCGGGGTGACGGGTGGGCGGGTGTGTTCGAGAAAGGCGACGGCCCACTCACCCCAAGCTCACAAAGCTATCCATCACCCGTTTCCGGCCCGCCTGCTCGAAATCGATCTCCAGCTTGTTGCCTTCGATCTCGGCGATGCTGCCGTAACCGAATTTCTGGTGGAACACGCGCATGCCGACGGACAGATCATCGCGGCCCTTGTTGCCCAGGCTGATGGCGGGGGTGCGGGCTTCCATGACGCGGTTGGCGACCGGGGCCAGGCCGCCGGCGCCGGCGGCGCGTTGCCAGCCGGGGCCTCTGCCGGTGCCTCTCGATATATTCGCGAAGGGATCGCTGTGTTCGGACCAATTGGCGCGCCACAGGCTGGCGCCGCCGGTGAGGGTGGTTTCCTCCTCGATATGGTCCGCGGGCAGTTCCCCGACGAAGCGGCTGGGGATGCTGCTGGTCCACTGGCCGTAGATGCGGCGGTTGGCGGCGTGGAGGATGGTCGCGCGCGCGCGGGCGCGGGTGATCGCGACATAGGCCAGGCGGCGCTCCTCCTCGAGGCTCGCGTTGCCGCCTTCGTCCAGCGCGCGTTGCGAGGGGAACAGGCCTTCCTCCCAGCCGGGCATGAATATGGTGTCATATTCCAGCCCCTTGGCGGCGTGCATGGTCATGATGGTGACCTTCTCGCGCTCTCCTTGCGCGTCGTTGTCCATCACCAGGCTGACATGTTCGAGGAACGCGCCGAGGCTGTCATATTCCTCCATCGCGCGGATAAGTTCGGTAAGGTTTTCGAGGCGGCCAGCGGCTTCGGCGGAGCGGTCGGCCTGCCACATCGCGGTGTAGCCGCTTTCGTCGAGGATCTGCCGGGCGAGATCGGGGTGGGTGGCGGTCTGCGCCATGTCGCGCCATCTGGCGAGATCGCCGACGAAGTTGCCAAGCGCGCGGCGGGCCTGCGGGGTCAGCTCGTCGGTGTCGAGGATGCGCGCGGCAGCGATGGTGAGGGGGGCGTTCTGCGCGCGGGCGAGCTGGTGGAGCTTGGCCAGCGCCTTGTCGCCCAGGCCGCGCTTGGGGGTGTTGACGATGCGTTCGAAGGCGAGATCGTCGGCCGGCTGGTTGACCAGGCGGAGATAGGCGAGCGCGTCGCGGATTTCGGCGCGTTCGTAGAAGCGGAAGCCGCCGACGATCCTGTACGCCAGGCCGATGGCGATGAAGCGGTCCTCGAACTCGCGGGTCTGGTGCTGGGCGCGGACGAGGATGGCGATGTCGTTGAGGCTGGCGCCGCCTCGCTGGGCGCTCTCGATTTCCTCGCCGATGCGCCGCGCCTCCTCGGGGCCGTCCCAGATGCCGATGACGCGGACCTTCTCGCCCTCGCCGGCCTCGGTCCACAAGGTCTTGCCAAGGCGGCCGCCATTGTTGGCGATGACCCCGCTCGCGGCGGCGAGGATGTGCGGGGTGCTGCGGTAATTCTGTTCGAGCTTGATCACCGCGGCGCCGGGGAAATCCTTTTCGAACTTGAGGATATTCTCCACCTGCGCGCCGCGCCACGAATAGATCGACTGGTCGTCGTCGCCGACGCAGCAGATGTTGCGGCGCTCCTGCGCGAGCAGGCGTAGCCAGAGATACTGGACCGCGTTGGTGTCCTGATATTCGTCGACCAGGATATATTTGAAGCGCTGCTGATACAGTTCGAGCACGTCGCGGTGCTTTTTCAGGATGACCAGCATGTGGAGCAGGAGGTCGCCGAAATCGCAGGCGTTCAATGCAGCGAGGCGGGCCTGGTATTGGGCGTAGAGTTCGCGGCCGCGGCCATTGGCGTAGGCGGCGGCATCGTCCGCGCCGATGTCTGCGGGTGTCTGGCCCCTGTTCTTCCAGCCGTCGATCAGCCCGGCGAGGGCGCGGGCGGGCCAGCGTTTTTCGTCTATGTCGGCGGCGAGGATCAGCTGCTTCAGGAGGCGCAGCTGATCGTCTGTATCGAGGATGGTGAAATTGGATTGCAGGCCGGCGAGTTCGGCATGGCGGCGCAGCATCTTCGCGCCGATCGAGTGGAAGGTGCCGAGCCAGGGCATGCCCTCCACCGCGTCACCGACCATGCGGCCGATGCGCTCCTTCATCTCGCGCGCGGCCTTGTTGGTGAAGGTGACCGCGAGGATCTCCGACGGCCAGGCGCGGCGGGTGAAGAGGAGATGGGCGAGGCGTGCGGTAAGCGCCGCGGTCTTGCCCGTGCCCGCGCCGGCGAGGACGAGGACGGGGCCTTCCGTGGTCAGCACCGCCTCGCGCTGGGGGGCGTTCAGGCCGCGCAGATAGGGCGGATCGGCAGCTTGGCCTTGAGGGGTGGGGGCAGGGAGACTCACCTGCGAACAGGTAGGGAACGGCGGCGCTCAGGGCAACCGCTCGCTGGACTTTGGTGACGGGCGCGGCTACGGGCGCCGTCCGTTTTGCCATTTCGCTCGGGCTTCAGACCCGGCGGGCGCGGCCGGCGTGCCGGATCCGTGTTCCATGACGAGGCGGATGCCATAGGTGGCACTTGGCTCAGGACCAAGCTTGGACGGTTCGATTCCGCCCACACGGTTAGCTCAGTGGGAGAGCAGTCGACTTGTAATCGACGTGTCGGGGGTTCGAATCCCCCACCGATAGCCCTTCAAAGGCTTCCAATGATGGGAGGCCGGCAGGGGCATTCAGGCGGACGGCAAGGCGTCGTGGCTTCGGCTGCGGCGGCGACCCCGAAGCCACCCGGTGTCAGGCCTTGTGCCGGCGAGGATACCGGCGGCGCCAGCGGGCGCGAGCGGCGATGCTCCCGGGTCCAAGGCTTCGGCCGTGGATGCCGCGGCACCGCCCGGTCGCCCGCCAGCGCCGCCTCAATCGCCGGACCGCCTGGACGACGGGGAATGTTCCGCCGGCCGACCTTTCGATCCGCCCAAGTAACGATATAAAGAATTCTTGATACGCTGAAATGTAACAAGAAAATTGTTGCAGTCGATATTTTCCTCGTCTAGTCGCGCCGGCCCTTCGCGGAATAGGCCGCGAGGATAAAGAGGAGGACCGGCGATGACTTTCGTTGTTGCTGAGAACCAGCGCGGTCTCCTCATCGAGGATGGCCGCATCATCCGTGTCTTGGGTCCCGGGCGTCACAGCGTCTGGAACCTGCTTGGTCGCAAGCGCGTCGAGATCGTCGACGCGACGGGCGTGTTCGCATCGCCATGGGCCGAGATCGTCGAGAAGCGGCATCCGGGACTCGCGGAGGAAAATTTCGCGATCGTCCGGCCGGCCGAAGGGCAGGCCGCGGTAGTGTGGATCGACGGTCGCGCGTCGCGGATCGTCCGCCCGGGCGAGGTGGTCGCGGTGTGGAAGGTGCTGAACGACGTCCGCGTCGAGACCTTCGACACCGAAGCGCGGCCACGGCTCGACAAGCGCGAGCTGATCGCGTTCGAGCGGGCCGAGGTTTCGGGCGGCGCAGCGCGGCCGGCGATCGCGATCGTGCAGGTGAACGCGGCGGAGGCGGGCCTGGTGTTCTTCGACGGCGAGCTCGTCGAGACGCTGGGGGCGGGCCGCTACGGCTACTGGTCGATCGGGCGCAACGTGACGGTGCGGGTGCTCGACACCCGGCCGCTGCCGCTGGAGGTCACCGCGCAGGAGATCCTGACGCGTGACCGGGTGCAGCTGCGCGTCACCCTCACCGCGTTCGTGCAGGTCACGGATGTGGAGAAGGCGGCGCTCGGCACGCCCGATTACCAGGCGCACATCTACAAGCTGGTGCAGTTCGCCGTCCGCGAGGCGGTCGGCGGGCGGACGCTGGACGAGGTGCTCAACGACCGCGTGTCGGTGGACGAGCAGATCGCCCAGCATGTCCGGCGCGAGCTTGGCGATATCGGCGTTCGCGTGGCCGAACTCGGCGTCAAGGACGTGATCCTGCCGGGCGAGATGCGCGAGCTGATCAACAAGGTCGTGGAGGCGGAGAAGGTCGCGCAGGCGAACCTGATCCGCCGCCGCGAGGAAACCGCGGCGACGCGGTCTTTGTTGAACACGGCGAAGCTGATGGAGGACAACCCCACGCTTCTCCGGCTGAAGGAGCTCGAATCGCTCGAACGGGTGACCGAGAAGATCGGGCGGATCGACGTGCATGCGGGTTCGGGCGAAGGCCTGAACGTGCTGGTCGACCGGCTGGTCAACCTGCGCCCGCGCGACTGACGGGACCGGGCGGAGGCGGGATGCCGCTTCCGCCCGGTTTTCGTTTGGGAGGCCGGGATGGAGTAGCAACAGAGTACTCTGTTTGACAAAGTTCGATATGCGGGTTACTTTGCGTGGCAGAGTTCAAGGAGAGCTGCCATGTCGATTTCCCCGGCTGACGCCCAATCCGCACTGCGCGACGTCGATGCGACCCAGGCGCGGGTCCACAATGCCATCGCCTATCACCACGCCGCGCCGCACCTGATCCTGTGGGGCGTGATCTGGGTGATCGGCTATGTCGCGACAGGCCTGTCCAGCGGGCCGCAGATCGGATGGGTGTGGCTGGTGCTCGTCATCCTGGGTACGCTCGGATCGTTCGGGCTGGGAATGCGGTCATTCCGTGCGGTGGGAGCAGGCCGTACGGCGGTGACCGCGCCCATAGCGGCCGCGTTGATCTACGTGTTCTTCTTGGCCACCTATTCCGTGTTCCGGTCGAGCGAGCCGGCGGCGTATCTGCTATTCCCGGCGCTGGTGACCGGACTGGTCTACACCCTGCTCGGCATGGTCAGGATGCACCGGATGATGTGGGTCGGCGGCGCGATCATGCTGTTGTCCTACGCCGGATACCTATTCTTCGCGCCCTATCTCGCCTTCTGGATTGCAGGCGTGGGCGGGGGCGGGCTGATCGTCAGCGGATTGTGGCTGCGATCGGCATGAGCGCGCCCGTTCCCGATGAGCTGATCCACCAGGCGCTGCGGCTGCGCATCATGGCCGGCCTCCACGCCGCGCGCGGTGGCGAGCCGATCGCCTTCACCAAGCTGAAGGCGCTGACCGGCGCCACCGACGGCAATCTGGGCAGCCATCTGACCACATTGGAAAAGGCGGGATATCTCCGTATCGACAAGGAATTCGCCGGAAAGCGGCCGCGAACGTCGGTGTCGATCACCCGGGCCGGAGAAAAGGCGTTTCGCCAGCATCTGGAATTCCTGCGCGATGTGATCGACGGCGCGGACGATCCACCGCCGCGATAACCGCTTTCCTCGCGGCATGAGGATGGATTAACGCCCCCCAAAGCGGACACAAAAGGGGTGGGCGATGCAAGAAACGGAAACGGGGTTGGCCGGAATGCATCCGATCCGCCAGCACCGCCGCATCCTCACCGCCAGCCTGGTCGGCACCTCGGTCGAGTTCTACGATTTCTACATCTACGCGACCGCGGCCGCTCTGGTATTCGGGCCGCTGTTCTTTCCCGCCGATACGCCTTCGACTCAGCTGCTCGCCTCCTATGCCAGCCTGGCCGTCGCGTTCATCGCGCGGCCGGTGGGGGCGTGGGCGTTCGGCCATTATGGCGACCGGATCGGGCGGAAATCGACGTTGGTGGCCAGCCTGATGCTGATGGGCGGATCGACTTTGCTGATCGCATTCCTGCCGACCTATGCCATTGCCGGCATCTGGGCGCCGATCATGCTGTGCATCCTGCGCTTCGGCCAAGGTTTCGGGCTGGGCGGAGAGTGGGGCGGGGCGGCGCTGCTGGCGGTGGAGAATGCGCCGCCGGGCTGGCGCGGGCGCTATGGCATGGTACCGCAGCTGGGCGCGCCGATCGGGTTCATCGCCGCGAACGGCCTGTTTCTGGTGCTCGGCACGCTGATGACGCCGGCGGACTTCATGGCCTGGGGCTGGCGGATTCCGTTTCTGCTGTCGATCGTTCTGGTCGGGCTGGGGCTGTGGGTGCGGCTGAAGATCGCCGAGACGCCTGCCTTCGCCGCAGTGCTGGAGGAAGGACCGCCGCCGGCGGTGCCGATGGGCGAGCTGCTGCGCGATCACTGGCGCGTGACGATCGGCGGGACGCTGGGCGCGGTGGCGTGCTTCGCGGTCTATTATCTCGCGACCGCCTTTGCGCTTGGCTATGCGACGACGACATTGGGGATCGACCGGCAGGTGTTCCTGTCGCTGCAGCTGGGGGCGATCCTGTTCATGGCCGTCGGCATCGTGCTGTCGGGAATCTGGGCCGACCGGACCAGCGCGGCCAATGTGCTGATGTGGGGCTGCGGCGCGGCGGTGGTCGCCGGGCTGCTGCTGGCGCCGGGGCTGGGATCGGGATCGCTGGTGTTGATCTTCGCGGTGATGGCGTTCGCGCTGTTCGTGATGGGCTTCGTCTATGGCCCGCTGGGGGCGTGGCTGCCCAGCCTGTTTCCGGCGCGGGTGCGCTATACCGGCGTGAGCCTGGCGTTCAACATGGCGGGCATCATCGGCGGCGGGCTTACCCCCGTGGTGGCGCAGGCGCTGGCGACGCGAGGGGGGCTGACGCTGGTGGGCGCGTATCTGGCGGCCGCCTCGCTGCTAAGCTTGGTCGCGCTGCTGGCGCTTGGGCGGCGGCGCGAGACGGTGAGCGTGGTGCTGGAGCCGTGATGATCCGCGGCATGCTTTGTTTCGCGGCGCTTCTGCTGGCGTGGACCTCCACGGCGCGCGCGGCCGAGTGTGAGATCGGCGTACCGGGAGCGGCACAGAGCATCGCGATTGGCGACACCGGGCGTCCGCTGCTGGTGCATCTGCCCAAGGGCTTTGATGGATCGCGGCCCGCGCCGCTGCTGTTGCTGCTCCATGGCAGCGGCGGTGCCGGACGGCAGATACTCGCCAGTTCGGGCCTTGCAGAGACCGCGGACCGGCACGGCTTCATCCTCGCAGCGCTCGATGGCGGCATCGTGCACGAGAAGGGCTTCGTCTGGAACATCCCGGGAGTGCCGACCGTCGCGGGGACGATCCCGGGGCCCGGCGACGCCGACGATATCGCCTATATCGGCAGGATCATCGATACGCTGGCGGCGAAGGGCTGCGTCGATCGCGCGCGGGTCTATGCGACCGGGCTTTCGGGCGGCGGGCGGATGACGTCATGGCTGGGCTGCGTCGCCCCTGATCGCTTCGCCGCGATCGCGCCGGTGGTCGGCCTGCGCGCGGGCAATCCGCTGGCGAAGGATCCTTCACGTCCCGATCCGGACACGTGCAAGCCCGCCCGGCCGGTGCCGGTGATCGCCTTTGCCGGCGACAAGGATGGCACCAACCCGATCGCGGGCGGCGGCGCGGGCTATTGGCAGTACAGCATGCACGCCGCCGAGCAGCGCTGGGCCGCGATCAACCGTTGCACCGCCGCGCCCGAGACGCGCTGGGTGAGCGGCGCGGTGTACGAGGAGCGCTACGCCGACTGCGCGGACGGCAGCGAAGTGATCGGCCGGATCACCGTTGGCGGCGGGCATAGCTGGGTGGTGGACAACGAAGCGCTGTGGGCGCTGCTTTCGCGGCATCGGCGCTAGGCGCTCTCAAGGGTAGAGTTGGCGGGCGTGGAGGATACGCAGGACATCGATCGTGTGCGGCGTGATGCGATAAATAACGATGTAATTGGGATGGACGATCAGTTCGCGCGTGCCTGCCACGCGACCCGGTCTGCCCATGTGCGGGGAGCTTCTGGCGAGTTCGAGGCCGTCGAGGATCGCGCGCGTGATCTTTTTCGCACCGTCGGGTGAGAGTAGTTCGATATATGCGACAATGTCGTTGAACTGATGCTCGGCCTCAATTTTCCAGCTCAGGCCCAGCATCGTCGATCCCCGGAAATCTTGCTCTGAACCTGGCCATCACCTGTTCGTGCGGGATCGATGGTTCGGTCGAGGCCAGCGCCTCCTCGATTTGCGCGCGAAACCACTTGTCATAGGCTGCCGCGTCTTCTTCGGTGTCGAACTCGGAGACGATGGGATCGAGCTTTGCCATGGACGCGATGGTAAGCGATCAGGTGTCCGGCCGCAACAGCGTGATCTTGGCCTTGCCGTGGTTGCGGGCGGTGTCGATGGTGAAGCCGGGGGCGACGAAATCCTCGTTGAAGGCGGTTTCCATGCTGATCCAGGCGGTGGGGGCGAACCAGCCGAGGCGGCCGAGCTTGTCGAGCGCGACCGCGCCCGCGCCGGTGCCGTAGGGCGGATCGGCGAGGATCAGGTCATAGGGTTGGCTGGCCGGACCGAGCGCAAGGACCGAGGTGGCGCGAACCTCCGTTCCAGCGAGGCCGAGCTTATCTATGTTGGCCCGCAAGGCATCGAGCGCGGGCCTGTCTTGCTCGACGAAGGTGCAATGCGCCGCGCCGCGCGACAGCGCCTCCAATCCGAGCGCACCCGATCCGGCGAACAGGTCGAGCACGCGCAGGCCCTCGAAATCGCCTAGGCGGCTGGCGAGCATCGAGAACAGCGCCTCGCGCACGCGGTCCGCTGTCGGCCGGGTGGAATCGCCCCTGGGCGCGACGATCGGGCGGCCGCGGTGCGTGCCGGCGATGATCCTCACGGGCGCCAGCCTCCGGGCTTGTCTCCATCCGGCCTGGGTTTCTGCTTGGCCTTGTGGATCATTCGGCTGAGTTCCTTCTGGAACACCTCCATATCGGCCTGGCGGACCTCCTCGATCGCGCCGGGGGCCAGGTTGCCGAGGTGGAAGGGGCCGTAGCTGGTGCGGATCAGGCGGCTGACCTTGAGCCCCAGATGTTCGAGCACGCGGCGTACCTCGCGGTTCTTGCCCTCCGCCAGCGTCATTTCGATCCACACATTGGTGCCGGTGCGGCGTTCGAGATTGGCATCGATCGACCCGTAGCGGATGCCTTCGATGGTGACGCCCTCGATCAGGTCCTCGAGCTGGCCCTGGGTTACGGGCCCGTAGGCGCGGGCGCGGTAGCTGCGCGGGACGCCGGTGGCGGGGAGTTCCAGCTCACGCTTCAGTTCGCCATCGGTGGTGAGCAGCAGCAGGCCTTCGGTGTTCAAGTCGAGGCGGCCGACGGGGACGAGACGGGGGAGGTCCTTGGGCAGCCGGTCGTAGATGGTTGGCCGGCCTTTGGGATCGCGCTCGGCGGTCAGCACGCCGGTCGGCTTGTGGAAGCGGAACAATCGGGTGGGCTCGGCGGCGGCGACGGGTTCGCCGTCTACGGTGATCCCGGCGAGCGATTTGAGGATCGTCGCGGGGGTATCGATGACGGCGCCGTTCAAGGAGACGCGCCCCGCCTCGATCAGCCGCTCGACCTCGCGGCGCGAGGCGATGCCGGCGCGGGCGAGCAATTTGGCGATGCGCTGGCCTTCGCCGGGCTTTTCGGATGGCGTCTTCGGGCGGGATGGGGGCACGGTTCGTCCTGTTCGCGGGTCCGCCTTCGCGCGGACCATCAAAAATTGTGCAGCCGCATCCGGTTAGGCGCGTTATGGACCGCGTGCGTAACGACGGGGCTGTATTCCCGTCATGAAGACGATCGGACACGGCGGCAATGGTATTCGGGAAAACGAAACGGCGGATCAACCGCGTCCTCATCGTCGAGGATGAGGCGCTGATCGCGTTCGAGACCGAATATTCGCTGGAAAGCGAAGGGTTCGAGGTGGTCGCGACGGTCGATACCGTGGCGGCGGCGGTGCGCGTGCTCGAGAGCGAGACGGTCGATCTGGCGCTGCTCGACGTGACGCTGTCCGACGGCAGCGGCGTCGATATCGCGCGGGTCGCGGCGGCGAGGGGCGTGTGCATCGTCTTCGCCACCGGCAGCTGCCCGGGCGACGCCGACGGGCTGGCGCATGGCTGCCTGAGCAAACCGTTCGACGCGCGCGACATCGCCGGCGTCGTCGCCGCGATCGAGCGGGTGCTGGCGGGCAAGAAGCCGCGCAAGATGCCGCAGAGGTTCACCTTGTTCGAACGGGCGTTCGCCGCAAAAGTGTAATCCAAACGCCGTTTGCCACGAACCTTGGATGACCAAGCATGGAGACGGACATGATCAAGCGCATTTCAGCGGTGCTGGCGGTGGTCGCGGCGGGAGTCGCTGCGATCGGCGCGACACAGGCGCAGCACGCCGGCCATCCGGTGGCCGTGGAGTTGTTCACCAGCCAGGGCTGTTCGTCCTGCCCGCCCGCCGACGCGGTGATGGGCCGGCTGGTCAAGGACAGGCGCGTCGTCGCGATCACCCGGCCGGTGACCTATTGGGACCGGCTGGGATGGAAGGACACGCTGGCCAGGCCGGCCAACACGGTGCTGCAACAGGGCTATACCAAGCGCGGCATCACCGGCGCGGGCAATTATACGCCGCAGGCGGTGGTGCAGGGCGCGTCCGGCCTGGTCGGGTCGCGCGGGCCCGATCTGCTCAAGATGGTGATCCAGGCATCGGCGCGGCCAGAGGCGCAGATCGTCGTCGGCAAGAGCGCCGATGGCGGCCGGGTGATCCGGCTGGCGGGCAAAGCGCCGAGCGCGGCGAGCGTGACGCATGTCGCCCTTAGATCATCGACCACGGTCAAGATCGGCAATGGCGAGAATGGCGGCCGCGCGGTGACCTATACCAACGCGCTGATCGGCGAACGGCAGATCGGCGCGTGGAAGGGCGGCGCGGCGGAGTTCAGGATCGTACCGGCGGCGCTGAACGTGCACGGGGCGGATCGCCACGCGATCATCGTGCGCGCCGGCACGGCGGGACCGATTTTGGCGGCGCGGTATATCTAGTTGATTACCCGTTTGACGGCGTCCGCCCAGCCTGAGAGGCGGGAGTCGCGGGTTTCGGCGGCCATTTGCGGGGTGAAGCTTTCCATCGTGCCGCGCATGACGGACGCGGCCTCCAGGTCGGCGAACAGCCCACTGCCGACGCCCGCAAGCATCGCCGCACCCAGCGCGGTGGTTTCGGTGAAGGCGGGGCGCTCTACCTCGAGATCGAGCATGTCGGCGAGATCCTGCGCCAGCCAGCCATTGGCGATCATGCCGCCATCGACGCGCAGCTTGGCCCAGTCCTGCCCGTCGGCGGCGAAGGCGGATTTGAGGTCGCTCGCCTGGTGCGCCATCGCCTCCAGCGCGGCGCGGACGATGTGGGCGCGGGTGCTGGAAAAGCTGAGACCGGAGATGGCGGCGCGCGCCTCCGGCTGCCAATGCGGCGCGCCGAGACCGGAGAGCGCGGGGACCAGATAGACGCCGCCATTGTCCGGAACGGAACGGGCGAGGGGTTCGGTTTCGGCGCTGGTTTCGATGAGCTTCACCGAATCGCGCAGCCACTGGACGAGGCTGCCGGCGACGAAGATCGAGCCTTCAAGCGCGTAGTGGCGTTCGCCGTTCAGCTGCCAGGCGATGGTGGAAAGCAGGCGGTGGCGAGACTGGGGGAGGCGGCGACCGGCCTGGGTGAGGATGAAGGCGCCGGTGCCGAAGGTGGCCTTGGTGTCTCCGGGCTGGAGACAGGCCTGGCCGATGGTGGCGGCCTGCTGATCGCCGGCCATGCCGCAGATCGGGATCGATCCGCCGAGCAGGGTGGTTTCGCCGAAGTTTCCGGCGCAATCGACGATTTCGGGAAGATGGCGCCTATCCACACCAAACAGGCTCAAAAGACCATCGTCCCACGAACCGGAACCAATCGCCATCAGCGCGGTGCGGCTGGCGTTGGTTGCGTCGGTGATGTGCGCGCCGGTAAGCTTGAAGATCAGCCAGCTTTCGATCGTGCCGATGGCGAGATCGTCGCCCGCCTCCTTCAATTGCGGCCAGTTTTCACAGGCCCAGGCGATCTTGGTGGCGCTGAAATAGGGATCGAGGAGGAGCCCGGTCTTGGCCTGGACGGTCGCCTCGTTGCCGTCTTCCTTGAGCGTGCGGCACAGGGCGGCGGTGCGGCGGTCCTGCCAGACGATTGCCGGGGCCAGGGGTTCGCCGGTGCGCTTGTTCCAGAAGACGATGGTTTCGCGCTGGTTGGTGATGCCGATGGCACGGATGCCGTCCGCACCCGCCCGGTCGGCGACGGCGCGGGCGCAGGCTAGGGTCTTGTCCCAGATTTCCGCGGCGTCGTGTTCGACCAGGCCCGGGCCGGGATAGGATTGGACGAGTTCCTGCTGTTCGCTGTCGAGCGCCTTGCCATTGGCGGAGAACAGCATCGCGCGGGTGGAGGTGGTGCCTTCGTCGATGACGAGAATAGTGTCCGGCATGCGCGAAAGGCTAGGTCGGGGTGTGCGCCCTGTCTACCATTGCCCGCTTCAGCGGACGACGCCGCGGAAGCTCAGTTTCCCGCCCTGTCCTGCCGGAATGGCCCTGGCGAAGGTCCAGCGGACATGGGTGACGTCCTCGGGCCGGGCGCCGCGCACCGTGCCATCGGATTCCCTGACCTTCAGGCGGGCGAGCATGCCCCATGTGCGCCCGCCATCGATCGAGACGATCGCCGCCGGATCGGGCGAGGACTGGTAGGCGACGGTGCCCGGCAGCGGATTGGTCACGACGAAATCGCTGGCGGGGGCCGGACCCTTGTTGCGGTAATCGAACAGGAAGACGAGCCTGTCTCCGGGCACGACCTGATCGGGGCGTTCGAGCACGATCTTTTTCCGGCCGTTCGCCTGCACGGTCTTTTCGACGAACACCGTGCTGGTGAGCGCGACGTCGTTGGTTGCGTGCGCGGCTGCCGGAGAAAGCAGCGCCGTTGCAATTATCCCCGCGCCAAGGTGCCAAATATGTTGCATGTCTGGTCCCGCCCAAAAGCTGTTGATGACGTCTGAATGAAAAGGGAAAATTTTCCGTTAACCGTTTTGGCGCGAGCAGGATGACGGGCGAAAAAAGTGGGAGGGAGCGAGGCGTTGCGTATCGAGGAGAAGGGATCGACGCCGGAAGGCGACGCCGCGGGCGAAGGGCCGCGGATCGCGCTGACCGATGAGCGTGAGGTTACGTTGCGGCGCGACCGGCTGCTGGCGGCGCTGACGCTGATCGCCGCGGTGGGATTGCTGCTGGCGACGCCCTTTGCCCTGCGCGCGGCATCGCCGGTGTTCCTGCCGCTGACCGCCGCGATCGTCATCGCGATCGCGCTGGTGCCGCCGCTCGAATGGATGGAGCGCCACCGCATCCCCGCGCCGATGGCGGCGTTCATCTGCGTGGTCGGCTTCCTCATCCTGGTGAACATCGCGCTGGCGTCGATCGTGGTGCCGGCGATCGAATGGTTTCGCGTGCTGCCCGAGCGGATCGAACGGATCCAGTCCAACCTGGCGCCGCTGCTCGATCTCTATACCAGCCTCAACCGGTTCCTGAACGAGATACTGGCGCAGTTCGCCGCCGGATCGACCGTGCGCGAGGCGCAGACCGTGGCGACCGAGCCGCCGGGATCGATCGTCGAGGTGCTGGCGACATCGGCGCCGACCGCGCTGATCGAGATGTTCTTCGCGGTGCTGGTGATCTATTTCTTCCTTGCCGGATGGACCCGGCTGCGGCGCGGCGCGATCACCAGCCGGACCAGCTTCGGCGGCGCGATGGCGACCGCGCGGGTGATCCAGGAAGTGGTCGACGACACCTCCAGCTATCTGGGCACGATCACCTTCATCAATCTTGGCCTGGGCGCGCTGATCGCCTGGGCGTTGTGGATGATGGGGATGCCGAGCCCGCTGATGTGGGGCGGGATCGTCGCGCTGCTCAATTTCGTGCCCTATCTGGGGCCGATCCTGGCGGCGTTCCTGCTCGCGCTGGGCGGGCTGATGACCTTCGCCGATATCTGGATGGCGATGGCGCCCGCGGCGCTGATGGTCGCCGCGCACACCATAGAGGCCAATGCGATCACCCCGCTGATCGTCGGGCGGCGGCTGACGATCAATCCGATCCTGATCCTGATTTCGCTGTCCTTCTGGGGTTGGATCTGGGGCGCGCCGGGAGCATTGCTGGCGGTGCCGCTGCTGATCATCATCCAGACCGTGGTGCGCGCCGCGGGCAAGCCGGACATCGCGGGTTTCCTGTTCGAACACGGCACGCTGACCAGGGAGCAGGAACCGCCGTCACGCGGGCGATGAATTGGGGAAAGGCGCGCTTGACAGGGTGGGGGTGCGCTTCTAGGTGAGCGCCTCCCAAGCCCACGCGGGTGTAGCTCAGTTGGTTAGAGCGCCGGCCTGTCACGCCGGAGGTCGCGGGTTCGAGCCCCGTCACTCGCGCCATTATTTTCGATATGATGAGAGAATGGCGCTGGCCGTTCCAAGCAGGCGGGCCGGGGAAACCCCCCGGCCCGTTTCATATTGACCGTGCCACCATTCACGGGCTGGTGGGCTGATCCTCGTCATCGTCGTCGTTGGTGAGGACGATCGCTACCCCTACGGCAACTGCGACCGCGCCCAGCACCCCAATCGCAATCCAGCTGCGATCGGTGCCTTCGCCTGTTTCGGATTGCGCCGCCGTGGCCGCGCCGGCGAGCGACAGCCTGCTGGCATCAGCCGCATTGGCGGCAATTGGCGTTGCCACGATCATGACGGCACCAAGCGCGCCCAGTAACTTGCTCATTTTCATGGTCATCTCCTGATTTTCCCGCCGCGACTGGCATGGCGCTGGCGCGAGCGGTGTTCAAGCGCAGGGGGCGCTTGGCCACCGGGTTAATCGGTGAGAAGCGTTCCTAATGGGACAGGCTCCCATCTTGTCGTGGCCGCGCACCGGTTTGGGACATCCCGCCTTGTCAGTCATTTGCTTGATTGGAGCGCCGGCGCTTTCGCGGTAGAGCTACGGCAATGGCCAATGTACCGGACCGATTGACCGATCCGCCGAGCGCTGAAAGCCCCGCCTTCCTGTCCGGCGGCGGCGAGATGGGGGCGCGGATTCGTGCGTTCGACTGGAGAGCGCACCCATTCGGCCCGCCGGCGGACTGGCCACCGCAACTGCGCGTCGCGATGAGCCTGTGCCTGCATTCGAGCTTCCCCACCGCAATCTATTGGGGGCCGGAGCTGCGGCTGTTGTACAACGACGCCTGGGCGCCGATCCCGGCCGAACGCCACCCCTGGGCGCTGGGCCGGCCGGGCATGGAGGTGTGGGCGGACATCTGGGATGTCGTCGGGCCGCAGTTCGACGCGGTGCTGAGCTCCGGCGAAGGGTTTTCGACCTACGGCCAGATGCTGCCGATGGAACGCGACGGCGTGCCGCGCGAGACCTGGTGGGACTATAGCTTCACCCCGATCCAGCAAGATGACGGCAAGGTGCTGGGCGTGTTCAATCAGGGGCATGAGACCACTGACCGGATGATCGCCGAGATCGCGCTGCGCACCAGCGAGAAGCGGCTGCAGCACGCGCTGGGGGCGTCCAACAGCATCGGCGTGTGGGACTGGGACGTGAAGGCCGACAAGGTCTATGCCGATGAGCGATTCGCCCGCCATTACGGTGTGGATCCAGGGCGCGCGCAGGCGGGCGAGCCGATCAGCTCCTTCCTGCGCAATTTTCACCCCGACGAGGTCGACCGGGTATCGGCCGAAATCGACGCGGCGCTGATCAGCCGGGATCTGTTTTCCACCGATTACCGCATCAGGCGCGGCGATGGATCGTGGATGTGGGTCAACGCGCAGGGCCGCGCCGAACAGGACGAGGACGGCAAGCCGACCCGCTTCATGGGCGTGTCGTTCGACATCACCGACCGCAAGCTGGCCGAAGAGGAGCTTCGGCGCACCCGCGACGACCGCGATTTCGTGTTCGACCTGGCCGAGCGGATGCGCGCGATCGGCGATCCGGACGACATCATGCAGATCGCCGTCGAGGCGCTGGGACAGCGGCTCGGCGCCGATCGGGTGGGGTTCTTCCGTTATGTCGCGGGCGACCAGATCGAATTCGGCGCGGGCTGGTTCACGCCTGCTCTGAAACCGCTGGAAGGCCGCATGCCGGTCGCTACGCTGGGCGATTATGTCAACGATCGCCTGCGCGCGGGCGAGATGGTGATGACGGCGGACAGCCGCGCCGATCCAGATTGGCGGGACACGGTGTTTCCCAAGATCGGGATGGCCGCCGGCGTCGGCGTCCCGATGCGCCGGTGGGACCATCTGGAAGGCGGACTGTACGTCCACCAATCGACGCCGCGCGCCTGGCGGAGGCAGGAAATCTATATAATCGAAGAGGTTGCCCAACTGTCCTGGGACGCGGTGGGGCGTGCCGAAGTGGCGGCCGAGCTGCGATTGCGCAACCAGTCGCTGCGCCAGGAGGTGGCGGAACGGACCGCGGAACGCGACCGCATCTGGGACGTGAACCGCGATCTGCTGCTGGTCGCGGATACCGTGGGCGTCTGGCAGGCGGTGAATCCTTCGGTCACGCGCATATTGGGCTGGCAGCCCGAAGACGTGCTGGGCAAGACCTCCGAGTGGCTGGAGCATCCCGACGATCGCAAGGCGACACGCGAGGAGATCGCGCAGCTGAGGGCAGGCAGCACGAGCTTCGCCTTCATCAACCGTTTCCGCACGCGCGACGGCGACTATCGCACCCTGTCATGGACCGCGGTGGTGGTCGAAGACCATATCTACGCATCCGCGCGCGACGTGACCCAGGAGGAGGCGCAGGGCGCCGAACTGGCGCGTGCGGAAGAACGCACGCGGCTGGCGCTGAGTGCGATCAACGGCGTGGGGGCGTGGACCTATCGCCCGGCGGAGGACCGTTTCCATTGCGACGCCTCGTTCGCCCGGCTCTATGGGCTTGATGTGGCGCAGGCGCAGGCGGGCGTTCCGGTCGCGATGGTATATGACCGGATTCACCCGGAAGACCTTCCGCGCCTGAGCACGCTGACCAGACGATCGCATAGCCATCCCGGTGATGCGCAGATCGAATATCGTGTGCCGCAGGCGGATGGATCGATCGCCTGGGTGCTGTCGCGCACCAACACCTCGATCGGGCCCGATGGGGCGGTGGTGGTGACTGGCGTCGCGGTCGATGTGACCGAACAGCGGCGGCTGGAGGAAACGCTGCGCCAGTCGCAGAAAATGGAGGCGGTCGGACAGCTTACCGGCGGCCTCGCGCATGATTTCAACAATATGCTGACCGGCATTTCCGGCGCGCTGGAGATGATGCAGCTGCGCATCGGCCAGGGCCGCGCGAACGAGGTGCCGCGCTATATCGACGCGGCACAGGGCGCGGCGACGCGCGCGGCGGCGCTTACCCACCGGCTGCTGGCCTTTTCGCGGCGGCAGACGCTCGATCCGCGCCCGGTGGATATCGGCCCGCTGATATCCGAACTGGAGGAGATCATCCGCCGTGCGGTGGGGCCGGCGCACGACATCGGCATCAATATCCATGACGATGTCTGGCAGACCCGGATCGACCCCAACCAGCTGGAAAACGCGCTGCTCAACCTGTGCATCAACGCGCGCGATGCGATGCAGGGTGGCGGGCATATCGAGATCGTCGCGAGCAACCAGAATGTGGATGAGGCGGATGGCCGCGCCTGGGAAATGGCGCCGGGCGAATATGTCGTGCTGTGCGTGGCGGACGAGGGATCGGGCATGTCGCCCGAGGTGATCGCGCGGGCGTTCGATCCGTTCTTCACCACCAAGCCGCTGGGCGAGGGGACCGGGCTGGGGCTGTCGATGATCTACGGCTTCGCGGCGCAATCGGGCGGCGCGATTCGCATCGAATCGACCCTGGGCAAGGGCACCGTGATGCGGCTGTACCTGCCGCGCCATGACGGCGCGGACGAGCCGGGCGGGCTTGAGGCCGACGCACAATTCTCTCCGCGTCCCGGCCAGGGTCGATCGGTGCTGGTGGTGGATGACGAGCCGACGGTGCGCATGCTGGTGACCGAGCAGCTGGCCGAACTGGGCTATTCGGCGATCGAGGCGGCGGATGGCGCGGGGGCATTGGCGATACTCGGATCGGCGGCGAAGATCGATTTGCTCGTCACCGATGTCGGGCTGCCCGGCGGGATGAACGGGCGGCAGGTGGCCGAGGCGGCACGCGCGGTGCGGCCCGAACTGAAGGTGCTGTTCGTCACCGGATTCGCCGAACAATCGGTACTGGCCGATGGCGAATTGCCCGCGGGCATGGCGGTGATGACCAAGCCCTTCACGATCGATCAGTTCGCCGCGCGGGTGGATGCGCTGGTGGGCGGCTGATCAGCGCCAGACGCCGGTCTCCATCCAACGCAGCAGCGGTTTCAGCGGCACGATCCAGACGATCCCGGCGACGACATAGACGATCAGCTGCGCCACCCAATGCCATCCGCCGATGATGCCGGAGAAGCTGGCGATCAGCACCACCCACACCAGGATCAGCGCGAGGATGATGAACATTCCCATGGGTTTGCGCCAGCTTGGCGTCATGACTTCGTCCCTTCGCGCCAGACGATCCCGGCTTCGGTGATGACCGCGTCGAGCGGCTGGTCCCAGCTGTCGACCGGCAGCGCATCGATACGCTGGCCCGAAAAGGCAATGCCGATCCGCAGTGCCTTGCGCAGGCCAGAGAGCGCGCGGTCGTAATGGCCGGCGCCCTGGCCGAGCCGGTGAAGACAGCCATCGAATGCCAACAGAGGGACGAGGACGAGATCGGGTTCGGCCTCCGGCGCATCGTGCGGCGGCTGGATCAGGCCGAACGGGCCGTCGATCAGCGGGGTGCCGTCGTCGATCAGGAAACGGATCGGTTCCTCGCGCGATACGGTGTGCGGCAACGCGATGGTCAACCCCGCGCGGCGGGCGGCGGCGAGCAGCGGGGCAGGATCGGCTTCGGAGCCCGTGGCGACATAGCCCGCGACGGTGCGCACCCCGCGCAGCAGATCGGCGAAATCGGCGGGCGGTTCGATCGCCGCCGATCCGCGCGTGGCGACCAGGGTCGCGCGGGTGGCGCGCATCGCGCGCCGCAGCGCTGTTTTGCCGGTAGGTTCTGCCATGAAAATTCGGTGACGGGACCGCCTTGGTCGTTTTCCTGAATATCCTCTGACGCCAGTTACGTCAGGTGGGGATCATATACGACAGACCAGGATCTGCGCAGGGACAACCCCCATGGATGATGAATCGCCTCAGGGATAATCGGTAAGGCTCGTGCCGGGCAGTACCCGTCATCCCTGATCTAGGCGTTCTGCCCCTCGCGCTCAAGAGCGGATGCGATAGCCTCTATCCGGTCCGCCAACCGTTCCAGTGCGGGCGACAAGTCTGGCTGGTCCGGCGCCTGCGTGGCCGCACCGCCGCTGCTGTGGAGTTCGTCGGCCAGCAGCAGCCCGGCGAGCAGCAATTGCCGGGCCTCATTGACCCCGCCCACCGCCGCGCGCGCCTCCTCCGCGCGCGTATCGAGCAGCGTGCCGAGCTTGCGCAGATGCGCTTCCTCGCCGTCGCGGCAGGTTACGGCATATTCGCGGCCGCCGACGGTGATCACGATCTGCGCCATCAGCGGGCCTTGCCGGCGATGAGCGTGTCGAGTTCGGCCACGGCGGCCTCGGTAGCCTCGCGCAGCCTGGTGTAGCGCAGGGCGGCCGCCGGATCAGTTCCGCGCGGCGCGGATTCGATGCGGGCCAGGGCTGCGTCGATACGCGCCAGAGCCCGTGTTGCGCGGTCGTTGGACATGGGGTGATAGCTACCACGCCCAATCGCTTGTGCAAGCGCAGTTCCTTCCAAAGCGCCCGCCAGCCCGGTTGACGCGACCGCCCGCGCCCCGCAAAGACCCGCGCAACCGACGACTCGCGCCCGCGGGTCGATCCCGCTTTCGCAGCCGCAAGGGGCGTCACATGGCCGTATCCGACACCGATCTCGCCAACGCCATCCGCGCGCTCGCGATGGATGCGGTGGAGGCGGCCAATTCTGGCCATCCCGGAATGCCGATGGGCATGGCCGATGTCGCGACGGTATTGTGGACGCGCTATCTGAAGTTCGACGCCAGCGACCCGCATTGGCCGGACCGTGATCGCTTCGTACTCTCCGCGGGCCACGGATCGATGCTGATCTATGCACTGCTGCACCTGACCGGTTACGCGCGGCCGACGATCGAGGACATCAGGAATTTCCGCCAGTTGGGCAGCCCGTGCGCGGGGCATCCGGAGAATTTCGAGCTGCCGGGGATCGAGTGCACCACCGGGCCGCTGGGGCAGGGGCTGGCGATGGCGGTAGGCATGGCGATTGCCGAGCGGCATCTGAACAAGGCGTTCGGCGACGATCTGATCGATCACAAGACCTGGGTGGTGGCGGGTGACGGCTGCCTGATGGAGGGGATCAACCACGAGGCCATCGGGCTGGCCGGGCATCTTGGCCTCGGGCGGCTGAACGTGCTGTGGGACGACAACAAGATCACCATCGACGGCGCGGTGAACCTGTCGAGCAGCGAGGATATTCCCGCGCGCTATGCGGCGAGCGGCTGGCATGTGGTGGAGTGCGACGGGCACGACACCGCGTCGATCGCCGCGGCGCTGGAGGCCGCAATCGCCGATCCGCGGCCTTCGCTAGTGCGCTGCAAGACGATCATCGGCAAGGGTGCGCCCAACAAGCAGGGCACGTCGGCGACGCACGGCGCGGCGCTGGGCGCGGCCGAGGTCGCGGCGGCGCGCGAGACCCTGGGATGGCATTACCCGCCGTTCGAGGTGCCTGAGGATATTCGCGCGGGCTGGATCGCGGCGGGCAAGCGTGGCGGGGAACCGCATGCGGCCTGGAAGGATCGCCTCGCAAGCAATTCACAAAAGGCTGAATTTGAACGCCGCATGGCCGGGACGTTCGAGGATGATGGGCTCAAGGCGCACATCGCCGGGTTGATCGCCAGCCCGCAGAAGATCGCCACGCGCAAGGCGTCCGAGATCGCGCTTGAGGCGATCAACGTGGCGCTGCCCGAGACGATCGGCGGATCGGCCGATCTGACCGGATCGAACAACACCAAATCCAAAGGGCAGGCGCCGCTGACCCGCGACGATTATGCCGGGCGCTACATCTATTACGGCATTCGCGAATTCGGCATGGCGGCGGCGATGAACGGGATGGCGCTGCACGGCGGGGTGATCCCTTACGGCGGCACCTTCTTGGTGTTCAGCGACTATTGCCGCCCGGCGATCCGCCTGTCCGCTTTGCAGCAGACGCGCGTGATCTACGTGATGACGCATGATTCGATTGGCCTCGGCGAGGACGGGCCGACGCACCAGCCGATCGAGCATGTCATGAGCCTGCGGCTGATCCCCAATCTCCAGGTGTTCCGCCCGTGTGATGCGGTCGAGACCGCGGAATGCTGGGCGCTGGCGCTGGCCAAGGCGGACGGGCCGTCGGTGCTGGCGCTGACCCGGCAGAATCTGCCGCAGTTGCGCACCGAGGCGAGCGAGAATCTCTCGGCCAAGGGCGCTTATCGCCTGCGTGCCGCATCTGCTGACCGCCGTGTGATCCTGATCGCCACCGGCTCCGAAGTCGAAGTGGCGATGGGCGTGGCCGATCGGCTTGAAGCCGAGGGGGTGGGTGCCGATGTGGTGTCCATGCCCAGCTGGGAATTGTTCGCCGCGCAGCCCAAAGCCTATCAGGACGAACTCCTGCCGTTCGCCGATCCGTCGCAGATCCTGCGCGTGTCGATCGAGGCGGGCAGCACGCTGGGGTGGGAACGGCATACGATGGTGCAGGGCCTGCGCTTCGGCATGGACGGCTTCGGCGCGTCCGCCCCGGCGCCCGACCTGTTCAAGCATTTCGGCCTGACCGCCGACCAGATCGCGCCGAAAGTTCTTTCGGCGCTCAAGAGCTGAGGAGACAGCAATGACCAAGGTAGCGATCAACGGGTTCGGGCGCATCGGCCGGCTGGTGGCGCGCGCGATCCTGGAGCGCGGCGGCACCAAAGACTCTGGGGGCCTGGAACTGGTGGCGATCAACGACCTGGCCGACGCCAAGTCCAACGCCTGGCTGTTCAGCCGCGACAGCGTGCATGGCAAATATCCGGGCACCGTCTCCGCCGAGGGCAATGACCTGGTGGTCGACGGCAAGCGCATCCGCGTCACCGCCGAACGCGATCCGGCCAATCTGCCCCACGGCGAGCTGGGCGTCGAGCTGGTGCTGGAATGCACCGGCTTCTTCACCGACCGCGAGAGCGCGCAGAAGCATATCGATGCGGGCGCGAAGAAGGTGCTGATCTCCGCGCCGGCCAAGGGTGTGGACCTGACCGTGGTGTACGGCGTCAACCATGACAAGCTGGAGGCTTCGCACGACATCGTGTCGAACGCGTCGTGCACGACCAACTGCCTGGCGCCGGTCGCCAAGGTGCTGAACGACACGCTGGGTATCGAGCGCGGGCTGATGACCACGATCCACGCCTATACCAACGACCAGAAGATCCTCGACCAGATCCACCCCGATCTGCGTCGTGCCCGCGCCGCCGCGATGAGCATCATTCCGACCACCACCGGCGCCGCGCGCGCGGTGGGCGAGGTGCTGCCCGAACTGAAGGGCAAGCTCGACGGCTCCGCGATCCGCGTGCCGGTGCCCGACGGCAGCCTGATCGACCTGACCTTCACCCCCAAGCGCGACACGACCAAGGAGGAGGTCAACTCCATCCTCAAGGCGGCGTCGGAAAGCGGGCCGCTGAAGGGCGTGCTCTATTATTCGGACGAGCCGCTGGTCTCGATCGACATCGTTCACACGCCTGCGTCTTCAACGATCGACAGCCTTGAGACCGCGGTGCTGGACGGCAAGCTGGTCCGCGTCGTCGCCTGGTACGACAATGAATGGGGCTTCTCCAACCGCATGGTCGATACCGCTGCGGCGATGGCGAAGCTGATCTGAGGCGATGGCGGGCCGCCTCGCCGGAATAGCGCGCCATGACAGGCCGCGTGGGCCGATCGAGACGCTGGAGTCGGTCCACGTCTCGGTCGATGGCGGGCTGGCGGGCGATTTCCGCGGGGCGGTGAAGCCCGGCGGCAAGCGCAAGCGGCAGGTATCGCTGATCGAGGCGGGCGACTGGGCGTCGGCGATGGCCGATCTGCGCGCCGATCTCGACTGGTCGGTGCGCCGGGCGAACCTGCTGGTCGAGGGACTCGATCTGCCGCAGATGCCCGGCGCGGTGATCGCGATCGGCAAGGATGTCCGGCTGGAGATCACGGTCGAATGCGATCCGTGCAGCCGCATGGAGGAGATCGCGCCGGGGCTGAAGGCGGTGCTCACCCCCGACTGGCGCGGCGGCGCGCTGGCGCGGGTGCTGAGCGGCGGCGATATCGCCGTGGGCGATGAGATCAGGATCGAGGAATGACCATGAAGCCGTTCAAGACGCTCGACGATATGGGCGATGTCGCCGGCAAGCGGGTGCTGGTGCGCGAGGATCTGAACGTGCCGATGGATGGCGGGCGGGTCAGTGATGACACGCGGCTGAAAGCGACCTTGCCCACCGTGAGCGAGCTGGCCGATCGCGGTGCGATCGTGGTGATCCTGGCGCATTTCGGCCGGCCCAAGGGCCAGCGCAATCCGGAGATGTCGCTGGCGCTGGTGACGCGGCCGTACAGCCAGCTGCTCGGCCGTCCGGTGCGTTTCATCGATGACGAGGGCGCCGCCGAGGCGATCGCGACGATGCAGCCGGGCGAGGTCGGGATCCTCGAGAATACGCGCTTCGATCCCGGCGAGGAGAAGAACGATCCCACCACCGTGGAGCGGCTGGCGGCGCTGGGCGATCTCTACGTCAACGACGCGTTTTCCGCCGCGCACCGTGCGCACGCATCGACCGAGGGGCTGGCGCACCGGCTGCCCGCCTTTGCGGGGCGATCGATGGAGGCCGAACTCGACGCGCTGGAGAAGGCGCTGGGCGTGCCTGAGCACCCGGTGGCGGCGGTGGTCGGCGGGGCCAAGGTTTCGACCAAGCTCGACGTGCTCAAGCACCTGGTCGGCAAGGTCGATCACCTGATCATCGGCGGCGGCATGGCCAACACCTTCCTCGCCGCGCGTGGTGTCGATGTCGGCAAGTCGCTGTGCGAGCATGACCTGACCGGCACCGCGGACGAGATCATGGAGGCGGCCGACAAGGCCGGCTGCACGGTCCATCTGCCCTATGACGTGGTGGTGGCGAAGGAATTCAAGCCGAACCCGGCGACGCGGACGGTGAACGTCCACGAGGTCGCCGCCGACGAGATGATCCTCGATGTCGGGCCGAGTGCGGTCGAGGCGCTGGCGGACGTGCTCAAGACCTGCCGCACCCTGGTGTGGAACGGCCCGATGGGCGCGTTCGAAACGCCGCCGTTCGACACCGCCACGGTGGCGCTGGCCAAGACGGCGGCGGCGCTGACCAAGGAAGGCCAGCTGGTCTCTGTCGCTGGCGGCGGGGATACAGTCGCGGCGCTTAATCAGGCGGGCGTGGCGGGCGATTTTTCTTTCGTTTCAACCGCAGGCGGCGCATTCCTAGAATGGATGGAAGGCCGCGAGCTGCCCGGCGTAAAGGCGCTGTCCCGATGATCACGATCCAGGCAATCGACCACATCGTCTTCCGCGTCGTCGATCTCGACCGGATGGCGCGCTTCTATGTCGATGTGCTGGGCGCGCGCTTCGAGAAGCATCAGGAGGCGGTCGGGCTGTATCAGTTGCGGATCGGCACCGCGCTGATCGATCTGATCCCGATCGACGGCAAGCTCGGCCGCATGGGCGGGGCGGCCCCGGCGGCGGAGGGCCGCAATGTCGATCATGTCTGCTTCCGCGTGCTGCCGTGGAATGGTGAGGCGATCCTCGCCGAACTGAAATCGCACGGGATCGAGAGCGAGATCGTTCCGCGATACGGCGCGGAGGGCGACGGCCCCTCGATCTATCTGGCCGATCCGGAGGGCAACACCATCGAGCTCAAGGGCCCGCCCTGGGCGCCCGTACCCGCCTAGCAACGCTTGCACATCGTCTCGGTCGCGGGCGATGGGAAGGTTGGCAGGTCAGGAAGCGGGGCGCGGCTCTCTGAGTAGCGGAACAAGCTGAGCATTCAGATCATCCAGACTGAACGCCGCTGCCTTCGCGTAACGAATGCGTCCGGTGCGATCGATGATGTAGTTGGTCGGCACAGCCTTGATGCTGCCATAGGGCCCACTGATCTTTCTCGCCGCGGGGATCTGCATCACCGCGAACAGTTTTTTGAGGCGGGAGATCGGCAGGGACCCTTCGGTCGTCACGGCATAGACCCGCAATCCGGCGTCCTTTCTCAGCGCGTAATATGTATCGAGCAGTGGTAGTTCCGCCTTGCAGGGGGCGCACCATGTCGCCCAGAAGTTCAGCACGATGACGTTGCCCCTTAAATCGGCGAGGCGCACTTTCGACCCATCAACCAACGTGATTTCGAAATCGGGCGCCATGTCGCCGACAGCGGGCGGCTTCGACGCGCTGACCAGGATCAGCGACATCGCCCCCAGCGCGAACGCTTTGATTGCTTTGCCAATATTCATCGCACGCCCCCTGTCCGATACGATGAATGGAATGGGATTGGGCGTCAAGCGCCCGCACCGCGGCGCTTGCTTGTGAAATCGCGCTGGTGATAGCGGATCGTGTAGAGGTCCATGCCTGCCGCTCCGGGACGGCGGGCAGAGAATGTCAGCCAGCCCGGGCGGGACCAGTCGAGCATTGGGCCGTAGGCGTCCCCGCTGTTGACGTTGGGCGGCAGGCGTATGCCGGATTCGTAGCGGCCATTGGGCGCGGCGGCGGCGAAGAGGTCGATGCGGTCGGCCACCAGATCGGGCGCGCGGGCGAAGACGATGGTGTGGTTGTCGGCGAGATAGGTCGCGTCAAATTCATCGGCGGTGGTGTTGACCGCGCCGGGGAGCGGGGCGGCGGGCAGGTAGCGTGTGCCTTGGCGGTCGGCCGCGTAGAGGTCTTGCCGTCCTGCGCCGCCGGGGCGGTCGCTTGAGAAGAGCAGATGTGTGCGGTCGGGCGACGGCATCGGCGCCCATTCATTGGCGGCGCTGTTGACAGCGGGGCCGAGATGTTCGGCTGCTCCGAAGCCGGCCCTAGTCACTGCGACGCGGTAGATGTCGTCGCCGCCAAGGCCGCCCGGTCGGTCCGAGCTGAAATAGACGAAGCGGCCGTCGGGCGAATAGGCGGGGTCGAAATCGCGAGTTGGCGAGTTGAATGGGACTGGCGTCGCGGCGCCCCATTCCGCGCCGGTGCGGCGCGACAGCCAGATGTCGTAGCCGCCCGTGCCGCCGGGGCGATTGCGACTGAACCATAGGGCGCTGCGGCCGTCCGGGCTGATTGTCAGGCGGATTTCCGAGAAACGCGTCGAGGCGATGCCGGGGGCGAACAGCGCGGCTTCGCCGACGATCTCGACCGGAGCGGACGCCTGCGGCAGCGCTGCGGCGATGGCGAGCAGGGCGTGGCGGATCATGTGCGTCTCTGGAAGTCGCTGATCCAGTTTACCTCCCAAGTCGCGCCATTGTCGGCGGAGGCGGATTGCTCCCAGCGCGCCGAGGTCGGCGTGATTTGCAACCAGCGCACGCGGGTGCGGATCGGGCGGCCGGCGAGGCTGTCCGCGCCTTCGAAGACGCCGATGCCGTCCTTAAACCCGCCCTCGACCGCGGGGCCGATGGTCGCGGGGTTGCGTCCGTCGAGCCACCAGCTGCGCCACAGTTTCGCATCGGTATCCCAAGTGCGGATTCCCATGCCGCGGAAGCTGCCGGCGGGCGCGTCCATCACATTGTCGCCGATATTGCCGTGCCCGCCCATCACCGGCCAGTTGACCAGCGTGCCGGTGAACTCCTCCCAGTCGTTGCTCTCCGCCAGACGCGTCTTGAGCTTGCGGTGGCGCACGTTCCAGCTGCCGACCAGGAAGTCGAAATCATGCGGCGCATCGGGAAGCATCGGGAGCGGGGCGGGTGTGGGGCTGGTGCGGGTGAACCAGTTGCGCCAGTTGATCTCCCAGCTCTTGCCGCCATCGATCGAGAGCGCCTGATCCCAATTTGGCCGCGTCCCGTGAATCTCATGCCAGCGGAAGCGGGCGGTGACCGGCTGGCCCTTGTGGACATCGGCGCCGGTGAAGCTGCCCTCGTCGCCGGTGAAGCCGCCCAGTACCGGCGGCTCGATTGTCCCCGCATTGCGCCCGTCGAGCCACCAGATCGCCCATTTGCTGGTCGCGGGATCGAAGGCGCGGATGCTGATGGCGCGATAGTCGCCGGTGGGGAGGGCGAGGCTGTTATCGTCGATCGTGCCGAGCCCGCCCATGGTGAGCCACAAGGCGCTCTTGCCGGCGAATTCATCCCAGGTGGTGCTGCCGACCAGGCGATCGCGCAGGCGGCGGTGATGGACGTCCCAATTGCCGATCAGCCATGCCCAGTCGCGCTCATGTCCGGCTTGCAACATGGGCCGGGCCAATGCCGGCAGCCCGACCAGTCCGATGCCGCCGGCGGCGATGACGCTGCGCCGCGACAGGTTGGTTGCCACATCTTTTCTCCCATCCGCTCTCCCAGGGGAAATGGCAGGCCGATGAGAACGCCGCTAGGCAAAGATCGCGGAGTGAGGCTAAGGCATACTTATGGTCGACGATCCCAGGTTTCCCTCGCTCGCCTCGATCCGCGCATTCGAGGCGGCGGCGCGGCTGGGCAGCTTTGCGCGGGCGGCGCAGGAGCTGGGCACGTCGGGGGCCTCGGTCAGCTATCATATGCGCCAGCTCGAGATGCAGATCGGCGTGCCGCTGTTCGTGCGCCATCCCCAGCGGGTGGCGCTGACGCCGCCGGGCGAGGTGGTGGCGCGCGAGGCGATCGACGCGTTCGCGGCGCTGAGGGCGAGCTTCGTTCGCGCCGCGGATGTCGATCAGGCGCGGTTGGCGCTTACCGCCTTGCCGACCTTCGGGACGAGTTGGCTGACGCCCAGGCTCGGCCGGTTTCGCGCGGCGAATCCGGACATTGCGCTCGATCTCGATCTGTCGCCGGAGCCGGAGGAACTGGGGACGGGCCGGTTCGATGCGGCGGTGCGTAATGGGCATGGCAATTGGCGGGGGCTGCGCGCGGTGCGGCTGCTGCCGAGCCTGTTCATGCCGCTGTGCGCGCCGGCGTTGCGCTTCGAGGCGGATCGGCTGGAGGCGCCGTTGCTCGGACGGCCCGACTGGTGGGCCTTGTGGTATCGCGCGCTGGGGATGCCGCCTCCGGCTCCGGCCAGTTACGGAACGACGCTGGCGGCGGAGCATCTCGATGTGGCGGCCGCACTGGCGGGACACGGGATCGCGATCGCATCTCCGATCCTGTTTCGTGCGGAGATCGACGCCGGGCGGCTGGTTCCGGCGCACGAACTGACGGCGAGCGACGGGCGAAGCTTCTGGTTCGCCTGGCCGGTCGCGCGGCAGCAGAGCCGCAAGATCGGGCGCTTCCGCGCATGGCTGGAAGAAGAGGCGGCGCAGGCCCGATCGGCGGACGCCGATATCATCGCACGCGCGATCACGATCGCGTCATAAGCCCGTCTTGCCCCCTCAGCCTTTTCGTTCGCGCGCGCGAACGATAGGGACGCGGCAACCGAGCGAATCAAGGAATCGTCATGACCATCACGCCCGTCGTCAAAGCTATCCTCGCCAATTACGAATCGGACAATCCCGGCGTGAAGGCGAACCTTGCGCGAATCCTGATGCAGGGGCGGCTGGGCGGCACGGGCAAGCTGATCATCCTGCCGGTCGATCAGGGGTTCGAGCATGGTCCGGCGCGCAGCTTCGCGATCAACGAGCCGGCCTATGACCCGCATTACCACTTCCAGATGGCGATCGATGCGGGGCTGTCGGCGTATGCCGCGCCGCTGGGGATGCTGGAGGCGGGGGCGGGGACTTTCGCCGGGCAGATCCCGATGATCCTCAAATGCAACAGCTCGAACAGCTGGGCGGGCGGGGCCAATCAGGCGATCACGGGCGGTGTGGACGATGCGCTGCGGCTGGGCGCTTCCGCGATCGGCTTCACCATCTATCCGGGCAGCGACGATTGCTTCGACATGATGGAGGAGATCAAGGAGCTGTCCGCCGAGGCCAAATCGGTCGGCATCGCCACGGTGCTGTGGTCGTATCCACGCGGCGGATTGCTGCCCAAATCGGGCGAGCTGGCCTTGGACGTCGGCGCCTATGCCGCGCACATGGCGGCGCTGTTGGGCGCGCACATCATCAAGGTGAAGCTGCCGAGCGACCATATCGAGCAGAAAGACGCCAAGAAGGCCTATGAAGGCGCCGATTGGTCGAAGCAGTCGGATCGTGTCGCGCACGTAGTGAAGGCGTGCTTCAACGGGCGGCGGATCGTGGTGTTCTCGGGCGGCGCGGCCAAGGGCGAGGATGCGGTGTTCCAGGACGCGCGCGACATCCGCGACGGCGGGGGCAACGGATCGATCATCGGCCGCAACACCTTCCAGCGCAGTCGCGCCGATGCGCTGGCGATGCTCGACAAGCTGGTGAACATCTACAAGGGCGCGGAGTAAGGCCGATGGTCGATCGCACCCGCCCGATTGAGGAAGAGTGGGTCGCGGTCGATCGCTATATCGCCGATCGCCTGATCGCGGACGATCCGGCGGCGGCGCTGGCGGCGAATGCGGCCGCCGGGCTGCCCGAGATCGACGTGTCGGCGCCGCAGGGCAGGATGCTGCATTTGCTGGCGCGGATGGCGGGGGCCCGGCGCATCCTCGAGATCGGTACGCTCGGCGGCTATTCGACGATCTGGCTGGCGCGCGCGGTGGGCGATGGCGGCCGGGTCGTGACGCTGGAACTGGAGCCGGAGTACGCCGGGGTGGCCCGCGCCAATCTGGATGAAGCGGGTGTCGGCGAGCGGGTGGAGATCATCGTCGGGCCGGCGATCGATAGCCTTGTCGCGCTGGAGGGGCCGTTCGACTTCGTTTTCATCGATGCCGACAAGCCATCCAACGTCGCCTATCTGCGCGAGGCGATCCGGCTGACGCGGCCGGGTGCGACGATCATCGTCGATAATGTCGTGCGCGAAGGGGCGATCCTGGATGCGGCCAGCGATGACGAACGGGTGCAGGGCACGCGCGCGCTGTTCGAGGCCGTTTCCGCCGAGCCGCGTCTGTCGGCAACCGCGGTGCAGACCGTCGGCGCGAAGAAGTGGGATGGCTTTCTGCTGGCAATCCGCGACTGACAGCGGCGTTCGGTCGCGCTAGGGGCGGCGTCATGATCATCGAAGAAGATCCGCTCGGCCCGCTCGACCCCCAATTCGCCGCGCGCTTCAAACGCGATGACCGGCGGCCGCCGTGCCAGCTCTACCTGATTTCTCCACTGGACGTTGCTGGTGGGTTCGCCGATCGGCTGGCGCGCGCGCTCGATGCGGGGCCGGTGGCGGCGTTTCAGTTCCGCGTGAAGGGCGTCGATCAGCACGAAGCAGCCAAGCTGGCCGAGCCTTTGCAGCGCATCTGCGCTGAGCGCGAGGTGGCGTTCATCATCAACGACAGCATCGCGCTGGCGAAGAGGCTGGGCGCGGACGGCGTGCATCTGGGGCAGGGCGACGGCGATCCGCGCGAGGCGCGCGATGTGCTGGGTCCCGCGGCGCAGATCGGCGTGACCTGCCATGACAGCCGTCACCTGGCGATGGAAGCGGGCGAGGCGGGGGCAGATTATGTCGCTTTCGGCGCTTTCTATCCGACGACGACCAAGGCGGTCAGCCACCATCCCGAGCCGGTGATCCTCAGCTGGTGGGCGACGATGTTCGAGATCCCGAGTGTCGCGATCGGCGGAATTACACCGGCCAACGCCGCGCCCCTGGTTGCGGCCGGGGCGGATTTCCTGGCGGTATCGAACGCGGTCTGGGGTGGCGATGAGGCGGCCGCGGTTCAGACGTTCAATCAGCTGTTCTGAATTACCAGAACCGCACACGTCCCGTATCGACATGGACGAACCCGTCGGCCGGGTAGAAGCCGACCCCGCCCTTTGCCGCGGCGCGGGCGGCGGCGCGGAGGCGGTCAAGGGGGATGCCGGGGATGGCGATGTCGGTCGCCTTGCCAAGCATGTGCTGGCTCTTGGTCGCGACGCCGGTGTGGCCGCCACCCGCCTTGCGCAGGCCCTTGTTCGTCGCCGGCGAGCGGTAGCCGGAGATCAGATCGAACGGCTTCTGCACGGCGACGTCCAGCGTGTCGCGCAGTTCGGTGAGCAGCGCGATCAGCTTGCGGTCGATGTCGAACACCTCGCCGGTGCGCCAGTCGCGCAGGCCGTGGTTGATTTCGGCGAGGCCTTGATCGTCCCAGCCCCTGACGTTGAAATAGCGCGCGTCGATCTTTTCGCCGGTATGGACGCTGCGAAAGGCGATTCGCTTTTCCGCAAGCGGTGCGGCGCGCGATCCATCCCCGGCGGTATCGAGCGGCAGGAACGGACGCATCGCGGTGCCGAGCGCCCCGGGCAGCAGCAGCGCGCCGCCGGCGGCGGCCCCGCCCCACAGCAGGGCGCGGCGATCGGCACGCACCGCTTCACCGGACGCTTGCGGAAACAAGCTCTCGTTACGGCGTTGGAATGGCATAGATATAAAATAGGAGCGTATGGGCGTGTATAAAGCTTTTGTATCCGTAGCTTGCCTTGGTCTGGCCACGACTGGCCTCGTTTCCGCCTCGTCCGCGCAGAATGCCGCGGCGCCCAAGCCCGCGATCACCGCGCCGGGCATCGACATGGACGTGCTGCACATGCAGGTGATTCTGGCGAAGCTGGGCTTCTCGCCCGGCGTGCTGGACGGCAAGACCGGGCAATCGCTGACCGCGGCATTGCGCGGCTTTCAGACATCGCGCGAGCTGAAGGTAACGGGAGAGGCCGATGCCGAGACGCTGCGCGCGCTGCACCAGTATCGCGGGTGGCGCCCGACGCGCGAACTGATCGTCGCGCCGTCCACCGCCGCCGGGCCGTTCACCTATCCGTTCCCCAAGGAACCGGCGGACCAGGCCAAGCTGGAGGCGCTCAACTACACCAACCTGCTCGAAAAACTGGCGGAACAGTTCCACACCACTCCGGCGACGCTGGTCGCGCTGAACGGGCGCAACGCGCAACTTTCGGCGGGGTCCAAGCTGATCTTCCCCAACGCCCTGCCGCTATCGCGCGATTATCCCGCTTCGCTGAGCGAGGCGTGGCGCAATACGCTGGGCGGCCTGAATGTGAGCGCAACCCAGCCCGAGGCGGCGCGGATCGTGGTCGACAAATCCGAGGGCGTCCTCAAAGTCTATGACAAGGCGGACAAGCTGGTCGCCCAATTTCCCGCGACGATGGGATCGTCCAGCGATCCGCTGCCGCTGGGCAAATGGACGATCAAGGGCGTCGCGTACAACCCGACATGGTCATATAATCCGGCGATCCTGAAGACCGCCGACAAGAGCGACGCGAAGGTGGATGTGCCGCCCGGCCCCAATTCGCCGGTCGGCGTGGTGTGGATCGATATCAGCAAGCCGCATTACGGCATCCACGGCACCAACGAGCCAAGCACGATCGGCCGGGCCGAGAGCAACGGCTGTATCCGCCTGACCAACTGGGACGCCGCGCGCCTGTCGCTGATGGTGAAGCCGGGAACGCCTGCACTGTTTCAGGCATGACGCGATGACGCGGACCGGCTGGGTCATCCTTGCGCTGTTCGTGCTGCTGGGCATCGGGCTGGTATCGATGCTGGGCGGAGAGGGACCGGCGATCACGCCCGATCCCCAGGCCAAGCCGGTGGTGCCGGTGATCGACGATCCGCGCGAGCCGGCGGATGTTCCCCCGGCGGAGATCGCGCGGATCGTCGTGCCGTCCGGGCTTGTCGTGCCGGTCGCGGGCGTCAGGCCCGATCAGCTCTATGACAGCTGGGGCGATGCGCGGGGTGGGGGCACGCGCGGGCATCAGGCGCTCGATATTCCCGCACCGCGCGGCACGCCGGTGCTCGCGGCCGCCAAGGGCCGGGTCGAAAAATTGTGGCAGAGCGAGGCGGGCGGGACGACGCTCTACATCCGCTCGCCGACCGGCAAGCTCAGCTATTATTACGCGCATCTCGATCGCTATGTCCGCGGCATCCATGAAGGCATGATCGTTTCCGCCGGACAACCGATCGCGACGGTGGGCGACACCGGCAATGCCGGGGCGGGCAACACCCATCTCCATTTCGGCATTTCGCTGATGGCGCCGGGTGACAACTGGTCGGGCGGGCGTCCGGTCAATCCCTATCCGCTGCTTGCGGCGAGCGGGGGCGGCGGCTAAGGGCCACGCCTTCACGCTCTTTCCCAATGTCGCTCGAGGCAGGTGCATCCCAATGAAGATCAACGCGGTCGAGATTCGTCCCGGCAACATCATCGAATATGAAGGCGGCATCTGGAAGGCCGTCAAGATTCAGCACACCCAGCCGGGCAAGGGCGGCGCCTATATGCAGGTCGAGATGAAGAACCTGATCGACGGGCGCAAGAACAACGTACGCTTCCGTTCCGCCGAGTCGGTCGAGCGCGTGCGGCTGGAGACCACCGATTTCCAGTTCCTGTTCCGCGACGGCGACGCGCTGACCTTCATGGACAAGCAGACCTACGACCAGATCACGCTGGATGCGGGCATATTGGGCGACGCCGCCGAATTTCTGCAGGACGGCATGGATGTCGTCATGGAGCTGTACGACGAGCGCCCGATTTCGGTGCAGCTGCCCGACACGATCGAGGCGATGATCGTTGAGGCCGATGCGGTGGTGAAGGGGCAGACCGCCTCCTCCAGCTACAAGCCGGCGATCCTGGAGAACGGCGTGCGCGTGATGGTGCCGCCGCATATTGGTGCTGGCACGCGGATCGTGGTCGACGTCTATGAGCGGACCTATGTGAAGCGGGCCGAATAATGGCGGCGCATTCCGGCCTACTCAGCGTGATGGAACGTGCGGCGCGCAAGGCGGCGCCGCGGCTTCGGCGCGATTTCAACGAGGTCCAGCATCTGCAGGTCAGCCGCAAGGGGACCGCGGACTTCGTGACGGTCGCCGACAACCGCGCCGAGCAGACTCTGTACGAGGAACTGAGCAAGGCGCGGCCTGATTGGGGCTTCCTGATGGAGGAGCGCGGCGAGATCGCCGGCGATCCGACCAAGCCGCGCTTCATCGTCGATCCGCTGGATGGCACGTCCAACTTCCTCCACGGCCTGCCGCATTTCGCGATTTCGATCGCGGTCGAGGCGCCGCTGCCTTCGGGCAAGACCGAGATCACCACGGCGTTGGTCTATCAGCCGCTGACCGATGAGAGCTTCTGGGCCGAAAAGGGCCGCGGCGCGTGGCTGCAGGATGCGCGGCTGCGCGTGTCGGCGCGGCGCGACCTGACCGAGGCGCTGATCGCGACCGGGATTCCCTATGCCGGGCATGGCGATTTCGCCGAGTGGAGCCGGGTGTTCGGCGCGGTTGCGCCCGAGGTGGCGGGGATTCGCCGGTTCGGATCGGCGTCGCTGGATCTGGCATGGGTCGCGGCGGGGCGGTTCGATGGGTTCTGGGAGAGCGATCTCGCGCCTTGGGACGTCGCAGCGGGCATCTTGCTGGTGCGCGAGGCGGGCGGTTTCGTCACCGATTATCGTGGCGGCGATAAGCCGATCGAGCGCAAGGAAGTGCTGGCCGCGACCGATGGACTGCACACCCGGTTGCACAAGCTGGTGGCGGGGGCGCTCAGGAACGCGTGAGACGCGGTATTGCGAGCGATTCTCACGGCCTCGCAGCCTTGCCCCCCTCGGGCCATCGTCCTAAAGCGCCCCCGATAATCCCTTCGCACTGGCGAGAGTCCCGTTGCTAGACCTGTCGCACTATCTGCCGATCCTGCTGTTCCTGGGCGTCGCCCTGGCACTTTCCGCGGCGTTCGTCGTGCTGCCGATGGTGGCCTCGCGCTTCACCGGATCGCACCAGCCCACGCCCGAGAAGCTGACCGAATATGAATGCGGCTTTCCCGCGTTCGAGGACAGCCGTTCGCAATTCGACGTACGCTTCTATCTGGTCGCGATCCTGTTCATCATCTTCGACCTCGAAGCCGCGTTCATCTTCCCCTGGGCGGTGAGCGTGTTCGGTATCGGCTGGTCGGCCTGGATCGCGATGATGATCTTCATCGGCGAACTGGCGCTCGGCCTCGCCTATGCATGGAAGAAGGGAGCGCTCGATTGGGAGTAGAACTCACCGCGCAGCCCGGCATGCCGGCCCCCGGCACGCTGCCTGATGCGAGCTTCTTCAACGATCTGAACGGCGAGCTGACCGACAAGGGCTTCCTCGTCACCTCGACCGAGGATCTGTTCCAATGGGCGCGTACCGGCAGTTTGTGGTGGATGACCTTCGGGCTCGCGTGCTGCGCGGTCGAGATGATCCACGTCAACATGCCGCGCTACGACATGGAGCGGTTCGGCGCCGCGCCGCGCGCTTCCCCGCGGCAGTCGGACGTGATGATCGTCGCGGGCACGCTGTGCAACAAGATGGCGCCTGCATTGCGCCGGGTTTACGATCAGATGTCCGAGCCGAAATACGTCAT
>JAESGW010000433.1_pt1 | contig 43564 bp, 48 predicted proteins | sample 9269791 | NCBI WGS metagenome assembly JAESGW01 (sample SAMN16773120, study PRJNA677053) | algae metagenome | isolation source: Aphanocapsa lilacina HA4352-LM1 and co-occurring heterotrophs from near cave... | place: USA: Maniniholo cave, near Haena, Kauai, HI | collected 2009-07-28
GGTCCGATGCGGGCGGCGTTAGACTAACGGGCATCGCGACTGCGCCCGCGACCGCGAGTATCGGCCAGTGACGCCGATGGCGCACTGGATCGCGCGCGCAGTCGCAATCGCGATCGCTGTCATCGTGCCGATATTGGTGCTGGCCGGGCCGACACCGCGTAAGCCACCTGCATCGCAGATGATCGCAACGGGACGGCCGCCGCCGATCGCAGCCGCCACACCCGATGCCGAGGCACTACCCATGCTGTTCGAAACCCAGCCATCGCTGGTTGCCACCGACATGACTACCGACCGCCCGATGCTGGTCGGCGTCGCGGGACGATTGCCGGACGATGCGGAGGTAATGATCCGGCTTCCCGGCGAGCCGACTCGCGCGATCCGTCGGGGCGATACGGTGATGGGCTGGACGCTGACCGCGATCGCCGCCGATCGCGCGGTGTTCACGCGCGGCGCGGAACAGCACGTCTCGACACTCGTGCCCGTTCCCTGACGGTCATCCCATATGATCGGGCACATAGCCCGGATGGACGACGACATGCGGAATGATGGCGGCGAGCAGCGCGACCGCGACCAGCCAGCTTGCCACCACCTTGGGCGCCACAGCATAGCCGCGCGACACGGCGATCGATGCGGGAATGACCAGCAGCGCGGCGGGCAGCGAGCGCAACAGATCGACCGGCGTCCCCTCCGCCGCGATCACCAGCCCGGCGGCCAGACCCGCGACCACGCCTAGCGCGACGGCGATAGCGGTGTGAAATCGCCGCGGCCAATAGACGAACAGCGCGATCACGACCACGCTGCCCCAGCAGGCGAGGAATGCGGCCTCGATCAAGTCATCCGGAACCGGCAACCAGCTAACCGTGGCAGCGACGATCGCTGCCGCCGCCAGTGCCAGCGCGGCCGTCTTGCGACTGACGAAGCCCAGCATTAGCGCCAAGGCCGCGATCACCATCGCGGCGGGCAGCGCGCCGCCCCTCATGCGACCAGGCTGGTCGCGACCGCCAAATAGTAAAGTCCCGCGACCGCGATCAGCACGCCCAGCGTTCGCACCACCGGCACACCGCCGGGCCGCGCGGCGAACAGGCCTATGGCGATACCGGCCAGATGCAGCATGCCGGTGGCCATCACGAAGCCCAGGCTATACGCCACCGGATCGGCGATAGAGGGCAATTCCGCGCCGTGCGCATAGCCGTGAAAGATCGCGAACACCGCCACCGCGAGCGCCGCCAGCCAGATCGGCGCGCGCCACGCCAGCGCCACCGCACCACCCAGGATCAGCACCGACAGCGCGATGCCCACCTCGATCGGCGGAATCGGCACGCCGATCATCCCCAGCACCCCGCCCACCGCCATCACGGTCGGAAAGATCACCGGCAGCAGGATGATCAGCGGACGCCCCAGAAATGCGCCCCACAATCCCACCGCGACCATCGCCAGCAGATGGTCCGGACCCGACAGCGGGTGAACGAAACCGGCGAAGAAGCCGCCGGCCAGCCCTGGATCGACATGTGCGAACGCGGGCGCAGCGCCACCCAGCAGACCGCTGGTGATCAGGATATGCAACGAAACTTTCATGCGTCTGTTCATCGATCGCCCTCGTATAGGAACACAGGGTGGCAGGCCTTGCGCGTCGCGGCAATTCGCATTTCCTGTTGCTTGCCCGGTGATGGCCTCAATGGCGACTCGCGCGGGCGAATTCTTTGACGGACAAGGGGATGTGGGTGTGCGTAAATTGATCTGGGCGGCCGCCGCGATGGCGGTGGCGACACCGGTATTGGCGCATGATTTCTGGGTGCAGCCCGCGCGCTTCGTGCTCGCCACACCCGGCACCGTGCCGGTTCTGCTCTACGTCGGCCACGGCGCGGCGAAGGAGCGCTGGGGTGTCGGCATCGACAAGGTGGCGCTGTTCCGTACCATAGGACCAGATGGCATGGTGGATCGGACGGGCAATCTCACGCTCGATGGCCCGCGCTACGACGCGGTCCTGCCGCTCGGGCGATCCGGCAGCTACGTGCTCGCATTCCAATCGAGGCAGTCGGCGAGCGATCTGCCGTACCTGCGCTTCAATCAGTATCTGATCGATGAGGGCCTGACCCCGATCCAGGCGCACCGTAAGCGCACCGGTGCCGAGCGTGGCAATGGCCGCGAGCTTTACAGCCGCCGGGCCAAGGCGATTGTCCAGGTCGGCGCGGTCGATAAGGCGTCGATCGCGCGCGTCACCCGTCCGCTGGGCCTGTCGCTGGAGATCGTGCCGGAACGCCATCCGGGCGCGCTCAAACCGGGCGAGCTGCTGCCGGTGCGGGTACTCTACAACCGCAAGCCGCTGGCGGGCGCGCTGGTAAAGCTGACTAATCTGGATGCGGACGATAAGCCGTTGAAAACGCAGCGAACCAACGCCGCCGGCCGCACTGCCTTCGCGGTGCCGCGCAGCGGTTCGTGGCAGTTCAACGTGGTCTGGGCCGATGTCACATCAGGCAATCCCGCGGCGGATTATCGCACGACCTTCTCCAGCCTCAGCTTCGGATACTGAGGACGAAGGTCAGTAAATCCCTTCGATCTCCTGCGTCAGGCGCGCGCGCGGCGGTTCGAGCAGCAGGCTGCGATCGTCCTCCAGCGCGGTTTCCGCACCGCGCACCCGGTCATATTTGAGCGCCGCCGCTGCCGCGACCGCCGCCTTGTCGCGCAGGATGGTGGGGCGCAGGAACACGAACAGTGTACGCCGCGTGGTGCTTTCACGACGGCTCTTGAACAACTCACCCAGCACCGGGATGCTGCCCAGCACGGGTACCTGGCTTTTCACCTGCATCCGATCGTCGCTGATCAGCCCGCCCAGCACGATCGTCTGGCCGTCATCGGCCAGCACTGTGGTCTGGATCGCGCGGCGGTTGGTGATCAGATCGGCCGCGCCGGTAATGCTGCCGACCAGCGATGATACCTCCTGGCTCACCTCCAGCCGGATCACGTCGCCGTCATGCACCCGCGGCACGACGCGAAGCGTGATACCAACATCCTCGCGCTGGATGGTGGTGAACGGCGTCGTCGTGTTGCCGTCCGTGGCGTAGCTGCCGGTGCGGAACGGCACATTCTGGCCGACGACGATCTCCGCCGCCTGGTTGTCCAGCGTGGTGACGCTGGGCGTGGAGAGCAGGTTGGCGCGGGTCGATGTGCCCAGCGCCTGCACCAATATGCCGAAATCGCCCCGGCTGCCGAAATTGCCGGTGAAGCCATCGCTCAGGGCGACCGCCGCCGGCGCGCCCAGAACGGACAGGATCTGGCGCAGCGACAGGCCGACATTGCTGAACGATGTGCCCGCGCTGTTATCGACCCCCGCCGCCGCGCCGCCGATGCCCAGCTGGATGCCCAGTTGTTCGGCGCGGTCGCCGGTGATCTCGACGATCGCCGCCTCGATCATCACCTGAGGGCGGCGCACGTCGAGTTCGATGATGAGCGGCTCGATCGCGGCGATCGCGGCGGGGGTGCCGCGCACGACGATGGCGTTCAATTCCGGCGCGGGCTGCACCGAAAGAGTGTCGGTCATGAACCCTTGGCTGCCGCCCGTATCGCTGGACGGCCGGCTGGCCGTGCGGGATTCGTTGCTTGCGCCTGCACCGAAGGCCGGATTGGCGCTGAGGTTGGCGACGCCGCTGGGCGGCGCGGCCAGGCCGCGATCGAAGCCGTTGAGTGACCCCGCGCCCAGCGAATCGCTGCCGGTATCGCTCAACGTGCGCGCGACCGGGTTATTGGCCTGCGCCTCCTCCCCCATCAGCCCGCGGATAATGGCGGTCACGGCCTCGGCATCGTTGTTCTTCAGGCGGAACACCCGCGTCGTGGGGGTCGCACCGCCCGGCTGATCAAGCAGCCGCGCCATCCGCCGCGCCTCGGTCAGCGACCGCGCATCTCCGCGCACCAGCACGACATTGCTGCGTTCGTCCGCTACCGCGCGGGGGCCGGTCGCGCCCTCTCCGCCATCGCCCAATATGCCGCGAATCGCGTTGGCGACATCGCGGGCGCTGGCATAGCGCAGCGCGATGCTGTCGAACCCGTCGCCGCCACCGCCGTCCAGCGACGCCGCCAGCCGCTCGATCCGGCGGATATTGTCGGCATAGTCGGTGACAACGATCGCGTTGGGGCTCGTCACCGGCTCGACGCTGCCGAACGAAGCGACGAGGGGGCGGAACACACGCGCCGCAGTTTCGGGTGACAGGTTCCGTAACCGGATCATCCGCGTGACCACCTGCTGGCCGTTTACCACACCGCCCGTCGGTTCCCGCACAGCATTGGCCTGCGGCACGATACGCCACGCGCGCCCGCTCCTTACGGTGGCAAAGCCCTGCGTCCGCAAAACGGACTGGAACAATTCCCACACCCCAGACGGCGTCAGCGGCTCGGCGGAGGTGACGTTGACCGTGCCCTTCACGCTGGGATCGAGGATCAGCGTCCGTCCGGTGATGCGCGAAATCTGTTCGGCGACCACCGCGATCTCCACATCGCGCATGTTGACGACGACATCGCCGGCCTGAGCATTCGCGGGCGTCGTTTGCTGGCTGACAGCATTGCCGGGAAAGAGAAGCGCAAGCATCACGCTCGCGGAGATCAATCGGCCGAACTGCCGCACGTCTTTGCCCCTCATCGCAGCGGAACCGACAGGGTTACCCGCTGCCCGTTCCGCATCACTTCTATCCGCGCCGATCCGGACGCCATCGCGCTGGTGATCAGTTGCTGATCCTGAGCGCCATTGCCGAGCTTGCTGCCGTTCACACGATCAATGACGTCACCCGGGCGGAGTCCCGCGGCCTGCATCGCGGGCGATGCGGAAGCCCCGACGCGGTAGCCTCCATCGGGTGTAGCCGTGGCCCCCAGCGAGTCAAGAAAAGGCGAGGCGCCGGAAGAGTTTGCCGCAGGTGGTGGCGCTGCGGACGCACCCGGTTGCGGTGTTCCGCGGACCGCTTCTGGAATAAGGGCGCGAATTGCGGCTACGCCCGGTGCTACTGCGGCAGGCGGGGCGCCGACGCTCGCCGTGGCCGTGGGCGCTGCTGCTCCACTCGGCCGTTCGGGGAAGGTCAGCTTCTGCAGGCCATCGGCGGTGCGCAGCATGACGTGATCGATCGCCACCGTCTCGATCGTCCCGCCGCCCACCGGCTGGCCGATGCGGAATGCCGATACCGGTCCGTTATTGAATGCAATCAGCACGGACGAAGCTTCGATCGGGTTGGCCAAAAGGATGCCGCGCAATTCCATCGCCTGCCCCGCCGTCCCGGCGTCGGCGGCAACCGCCGACCCGAACGGCGCCAAGGCGATGATCGGTGCGAGATCGACCGGGCCGCCGCCTGCGGTCGCTGGCGGCGAGACGGCGGGTCCGGTGCCGGGGTCTCCTGCAATTCGCCAGCTCAGTCCCGCCAATGCAATGGCGACCGACGCGATCACCGCGCCGGTGAACACATCCACGCCCAGCCTGGCCTGGCGCGGCGTCATCGCGTGACCGTCCCGGCATCGACGAAGCCGTCGAGCGTGACGAGCGGCGCGGTTGCATCGGAGGCGCGGACGCGGACGGTCGCGCGGCGCAGATCGGGGTCCTCGCTCGCGCGGATCGTCGTCGTCACCGTCCAGCGCCGCCCCAGCATATCCACCCTTTTCTCCCCAGCGCGGTCTTCGCCCACCAGCCCCAGCTCGACAAGGTGATTCTCCGCCACCCACTGCGCCGCTGCACGCATTTCCAGGTCGCGAATCGATTCGACGTGCGTCTGGGTCGCGCGGATGATGCCGGCGGCGGCGATCCCGATGATCAGCAGCGCGACCAGCGCCTCCATCAGCGAAAAGCCGCGTTCGTCACCCATCACGGGTCCACCGTGGCGGTCGCGCCGGTGCCGTCGAACGCGATGGTCCAGCCGCGATCACCCCCGGTCAGCCGCGCCCGCATCGGCCCGCTCGCACCGTCCGCGCCGATCGGCAGCGACCGCGCGCCGATATCGGTCGCCAGCTTCATGCCACCGGGCAAGGCATGGCGCTCGCCCAGTTCGGCGATCGGATCGGGACGCCAGGTGCCGGTTGCCGGACTCCAAGTCACGAAGCGGTAGCCATCCGCTTCGGGCGCGAAGGCGATGGCGCGATCGGTGACCATCGTCTCGTCCGCCGCCAGCTGCAGCCGCGCCGCCAGCCGCCGCGCCTCGGCTTCGGCGCGCACGCCCCCGCCGTCCGCACCCATCGCCAGCACGGTGACCCCCGCCATTACCCCGATGATCGCCAGCACCACCAGCATTTCAACCAAAGTCAGCCCTGTTTCGCCGGACTGCCGCATAGGGGTCAGCGCGCGGAAACCGCGAGGTCTGCGTCGAGCCCCTCGCCACCCGGCGCACCGTCCTTGCCTAGCGACCGCAGCGCAAAGCCGGCGTTATTTGCACCCGGCACGGTGTACACATAAGGCCGCCCCCATGGATCTTCGGGCAGCTGATCCAGATAGCCATCGGGCGCCCAGCCCGCAGGGATCGGCGCGCTTGTCGGCCGCTCCACCAGCGCAGTCAGGCCCTGCTGCGTCGTAGGGTAATCGCCATTGTCCAGCCGGTACATCTTCAGCGCCGCCGAAATCGTCCTCAAATCGGTGTTGGCGACGGTTACCCGCGCCTGATCAGGTCGGCCGATGACATTGGGCACGATCAGCGCGGCGACCAGCGCGATGATCGCCAGCACGACGATCATCTCGACCAGCGTCAGCCCCGCCTCGGGATGATTTATCGGGGTTTCGCGCAGCCTTGTGCGGATGGGCTTCGTAACTGGGGTCATCACCTTCCCTATACGCATGATACGCGCTCCTATATGCACAAAAATATGGAAACCCCGTCGCGTCCTCTGCCGCTGCCCCGGCGTGAAGCTGCCGATATAGTGACGCCCACCGCACGCACCGCGAGCGGCATCTGGTCGCTTGATGGCGATCGGCTGAGCAGCGTCGAGGATTTCGACGTTGGTCCCGCGGTGGTGCTGGTGCCGACCGAGACCGTCCTGATCCTCGTCGTTGACCTGCCGCTGCCGACCCGCGCCAAACGCATCGCCGCGCTGCCCTTCGCGGTGGAAGACAGGATCGCCGAGCCGATCGAGGACGTGCACGTCGCGCTGGGCGCGGAGGTCGCGCCGGGCCGCTTCCTTGTCGGCATTGTCCGTCATGACGTGATGCGCCGCTGGACGCTGCGACTGATCGAGGCCGAACTGGAGCAGGCGATGCTGGTGCCCGATGCGATCGGGCTGCCAGTGCCGGGCGACGAAAGCTGGTCGATCGACATCGCCGCCGGTCGCGCGATGGTCCGCCGTCCCGACGCCAGCGGCTTCGCGCTGCCCGTCGCGCACCTCGAATCGGCATGGCGCGCGGCAGGCAGCCCGGCATGCATCGCCTATGGCGATGCGCCGCCACCCGCGCTGGACGCGGCATCGGCGGCGATCGAGGCCGAGCCGCTTGCCGCGCGGCTGACGATCCCCGCGCTCGATCTGCGCCAGGGTATGTACGCACGCCCGCGCCGCGCGGCGCATCCGCTGTGGCGGCGGATCGCGATCGTCGCGGCGATCGGCGCCAGCGCCCACGGCGCGATTGCCGCCGCCGACACCATCGCGCTCTCACGTATCGCCGACACGCGCGAAACCGAGGCGCGCGCGCTTGTCGCCGGGGTCGCGCCGGGGGTCGCGATCGGCGACGATCTGCGCACCGCGGTCGCCGATCTGGTCCCGACGGCAAACGCCACACCAGGCACCTTCCTGCCGCTGATGGGCCGCACGTCCCGCGCGCTGCAATCGACCGGTGCGCCGGTGTCGGTCCGCTCGCTGGCCTTCGATGCCAGCGCGGGTAGCATCGTCATCGATGTCGAGGCGGCCGATATCGCCGGGCTGCAACGCGTCGCGGGCGCGCTCACCGGCGCGGGGCTGACCGCCGAAGCGGGCGCGGCCTCGGTCGATCAGGGCCGCGCGACCGGCAGCTTCACGGTGCGTGCGCCATGAATCTGGCACAGCTCGAACCCTGGTGGCGGCGCGGCCAGGGCTGGTGGAGCGAACGATCGCTGCGCGAACAGGTGCTGGTCGGCGCATTTGCCGCGCTGGCGATCTTCGCGCTGCTGATCGTCGCCATCATCCGCCCGCTGCAATCTGCGCGCGCGGAGGCGCTGTCCGATATTCGCAGCGCCGATATGCTCGCCGCGCGCGTCACCGCCGCCGGCCCGGCGATCGCCACGCAGACCCGGATGCGCAGCGGCACATCCTCGACGATTGTCACCGAAAGCGTTGCCGCCGCCGGGCTGTCGGTCCAGCGGATCGAGCCCGAGGGCGGGCGGCTGCGCGTCGTGCTCGGCGACGCCCCGTTCGACGCAGTGCTGCGCTGGGTCGCCGATGTCGAGGCATCCAGCGGCCTGCGCGTGGGCGAGGCGCGGATCGAACGCCGCCCAGCGCCGGGAATCGTCTCCGCCCAATTCCTGCTGGTCGGCTGATGGCGACCGTCGCCCTCGAACCGCTCTCCGCCGACGCGGTCGCGCTGCCCTATGCCTTCGCGCGCGAGCGCGGCGTGCTGGTGCATGTGACGAGTGAGGAGACCGTCTGCCTGCACCGCGCCGCCGCGCCGATCGAGGCGCTGCTCGAGGTTCAGCGCCGGTTCGGCGGCATTGCCTGGCGGCAAGTGGCGGACAGCGAATTCGATGCGACGCTGCAGAGCCAGTACCGCGACAGCGCCAGCGCTGCCGCGGGGATCGCGGCGGAGGCCGATACCGATCTCGCCGCGCTGGCCGACAGCGCCGCCGCGGTCGATGATCTGCTCGACAATCGCGACGATTCGCCGGTCATCCGCCTGATCAACGCGCTGCTGCTGGAGGCGGTGAAGGAAGGCGCTTCGGACATCCATATCGAGACGCAGGAGCGCCGCCTGATCGTCCGCTTCCGCGTCGATGGTGTGCTGCGCGAGATGATCGAGCCCAAGCGTGCGCTCGCGCCATTGCTGACTAGCCGGATCAAGGTGATGGCCCGGCTGGACATCGCCGAAAAACGCGTGCCGCAGGACGGTCGCGTGACGCTGCGGGTCGGCGGGCACGAGATCGACGTGCGCGTATCGACCATTCCCACCCAGCATGGCGAGCGCGTGGTGCTGCGCCTGCTCGATCGCGGATCGGTGCGGCTCGAACTCGCCAGCCTGGGGATGAATGCGCGCGATGTCACAGTGTTCGAACGCCTGCTGGAGCGGCCCAACGGCATATTGCTGGTCACCGGCCCGACCGGATCGGGCAAGACGACAACGCTCTACGCCGCGCTTAACCGGCTGAACGATCGCCGCCGCAACATCATGACGGTCGAGGACCCGATCGAGTACGAACTGGAGGGCGTGGCCCAGACCCAGGTCAACCCGCGCACCGATCTAACCTTCGCCCGCGGCTTGCGCGCGATCCTGCGCCAGGATCCGGACGTCATCATGGTCGGCGAAATCCGCGATCACGAAACCGCGGAGGTCGCCGTCCGATCGAGCATGACCGGGCATTTTGTGCTGTCGACGCTGCACACCAACTCCGCGGTCGGGACGGTCACGCGGCTGGTCGACATGGGAGTGGAACGTTATTTGCTCGCGCCGATGGTCGTGGGGTTGGTGGCGCAGCGGCTGGTGCGACGGCTGTGCCCCGAGTGCCGCGTTGCCGCTGTCGCGACCTCCACCGACGCCGCGCTGCTCGACGGTGCGATCGAGCCCGGCGAATCCGTTTTCCGTCCGCAGGGCTGCGCGGGCTGTCACAACGAAGGCTATCGCGGGCGCACCGGCCTATATGAGGTCGTCGCGGTCGATCGCGCGATGGAGGCGATGATCCATGACGGCGCGTCCGAGGCCGAACTGACCACCGCCGCCCGCCGGGCCGGGCCGGGCCTGATCGATGACGGCGTGGCCAAGTTGCGCGCCGGCGAAACCAGTGTCGCCGAGATCGCCCGCGTCGTTCGCGACGATAGCTGATGCCCGCCTTTTCCTATCGCGCGGTCGATGCCGCTGGTAAGCAATCGAAGGGCGTGATCGAGGCGGCAAGCCTGCCCGGCGCGCGCCGGGCGCTGCGCGAGCGCGCGCTGCTGCCGCTGCTGGTCGAAGCGAGCGCCAGCGGTGCGCAACCAGCCATGCAGGGTGGCGGGTTCCGGATGGACCGGCTGTTCCGCAAATCGCTCAACCCGCGCGCGCTGGCCACGGTCACCCGCCAGCTCTCGACGCTGGTCGGCAGCGATATCCGCATCGAGGAGGCGTTGCGGCTGGTCGCCGCACAGGCCGAGCATCCCGCGGTCAATTCGCTGTTGCTCGATGTCCGCGGCGCGATCCTCGACGGGCGCAGCTTGGCCGGGGCGCTGGAGGGACATCCAGCGGCGTTCCCCGAATATTTCCGCGCATCGATTGCCGCGGGCGAGCAATCGGGTCAGCTGGCCGACGTCCTCGCCCACCTCGCCGATTTCGTCGAGACGCGCCACCGCGCCAATCAGAAGGTGAAGCTGGCGCTGCTCTATCCCGCGCTGCTCGCCAGCGTGTCGGCGGGGATGATGATCCTGCTGATGGTCTATGTTGTGCCCGATATCGTCCGTGTGTTCGTCTCGCGCGGGGCGGACCTGCCGTTCCTGACGCGCGCATTGATCGGCCTCAGCGGCTTCGTCACCAGTTTCGGCTGGCTGCTGGCGATCATGGCGGTTGCCGCTAGCTGGTTCGCCCGGCGCTGGCTGCGCGAACCCGCCAACCGCCTCGCCACCGATCGTTTCCTCGCGACCCGCCGCCCGTTCGCGCGGTTCAGCCGTCAGACCAACGCCGCCCGCTTTTCGGCGACGCTCGCCACGCTGGTGCAGAGCGCGGTCCCGCTGGTCGATGCGCTCGCCGCCGCGGCCGCGGTAACGCCCAATCGCTATATCCGCGCGCAGGCGCTCGGCATTACGACGCGCGTGCGCGAGGGCGGCAGCCTGCACGGGGCGATGGGGGACAGCGGTGCCTTCCCATCGATGCTGGTCGCCATCGTCGCCAGCGGGGAGACCGGTGGCAAGCTCGGCCCCGCGCTCGGCCGCGCGGCGGCGGAACTCGATCGCGAGGTGGAGGCGCAGGTCGCGGTCATGGTCGCGCTGGTCGAACCTGCGGTGCTGCTGCTGATGGGCGGAATGGTGCTGCTGATGGTGCTCGCGATCCTGCTGCCGATCGTCGGCCTCAACGATCTGGTCGTTTCATGACCTACAGATCGGCGTCGTATCGCAACCCCTGCGCGAACGGCAGGAGCGCACCGCCGGCGGGCGACACCGCAACGCTCACCCGCCCGCGCCGCGACATGGTGCCGGTGACCAGCTTGGTTCGCACCCCCGCGGGCGCGATCCAGCCCTCGGTCGCGCCGCCGGTATTGCGCATCGTCGCGACCAGCGGTGGCAGCGCGACGGGTACGCTCGCCAGCCCGCGCGAGGTGCAGCGGCCGGCCTCGCTCCTGATCTCGCCGATCGCGCGGCTATCGTTGCCGCCGATCGTCAGCAGCGGAATATCGACCTGCATCCGCGTGTCGCAAACGAACGGCATCCGCGGCGCTATTGCCGCGAGCAGTGCGCCATCGGCCTGGCCCGAAACTCCCTCCAGCACCACCTTCCCCCGCGACAGGGCGGCGGTCCCGGCCAGATCGGTCGCGCCGCCGCTCATTCGCCAATCGGCGGCGAAGGCGAAGCTGGCGAGCGTGCGCATCGGCGACCATTGCCATTCGATCCGCTGCGATCCGCCCAGCACCGCCTCGCCGTTCCACACCGTGCCGCCCACCGTCCAGCGCTCGCCCGGATCGATCACGAAGCGCGCCGGAATATTGGCCAGCAAAGCCGCCAGATATGCTACCGTGCCCACTGCGGCGAAGATGATCGTCCGCCCGCGCGATCGGCTTACCACGAACGGAGTATCCTGAAGTGCCAATGGATCGGCGTCAGCTCCTGCGATCTCTGCCGTCAGCCCTTGTTGCATCGGCGATCCCGTCTCTGTGGTCGATGCCCGCATTGGCAGCGAAGTCCGCATTCCCCGCCGCATTGCTGATCCCGCGCACCGGGCCGCACGCGGCGCTGGGACGCAGCATGGAGCGTGCCGCCATGCTTGTGCAAGGCGCAAGCGAAAAAGGTTCGCTGCTGGTGTTCGACACCGGCGGCACCCCCGAAGGCGCTGCGGCTGCGGCGAGGCAGGCGTTGAAGCGCAAGGCGGCGCTCATTTGCGGGCCGGTTTTCGCCGCCGAGGTGCGACCGGTGATCGCCGCGGTCGGCGGTCGGGTGCCGGTGATGGCGTTCAGCAATGACGCGGCACTGCTCGAATCCGGCGCGTTCCTGCTCGGCATTTCGGCGGCGCAGAGCGTGTCGGCGATCATGCGCTATGCCCGGTCGCGCGGCATCCGCCGCATCGCGGTGCAGGCGGGACCGAGCGGCTGGGGCGGGCAGGCCGCGCTTGCCGCGACAGCCGCCGCCGCGGCGATCGGGGTGGAAATCATGTCCGCCCCCGCAACCCCCGGCCAGTTGCTTGCACTGGCGGACAATGACCGCCCCGATGCGCTGCTGATGGGCACGGGCAACGATCTCGCCAATGCAGCCGCCGCGCTGCGCGGTGGCGGATTGCAGTTGCTCGGGGCATTTCAAGGACTGGACTACGCTGCGGATTCAGTCACCGCGCTCGACGGTGCGTGGCTGTCCGCCCCCGACCCGGTTGCCTTCGGCAATTTCGCGCGGAGTTTCGAAGCGCGCAACGGCAGCGCGCCCGGCACGATCGCGGGCCTCGCCTACGACGCCGTGACGATCGCTGCGACGCTGCGGCGTGGCGGCGGGATCGACCGGTCGGGCTTGCTCGCCGTCAGCGGATTTAAAGGCGTGTGCGGCGATGTCCGCTTCCGCGACGATGGCAGCGCGTCGCGCGCGATGGCGATCCTCGCGGTGGATGCGGGCGCGTACCGCGTGGTCGATCGTGGTGGCATCGCCTGAGGATGGCCGCCCAGCGTGACGAACAGGGCTTCACGCTTGTCGAACTGATCGTCGCGCTGGCGCTGTTCGCGCTGATCTCGCTCGCCGGAGTCAGTCTGGTCGAAAGCGTGCTGGGCGTGCAGCAGCGCACCGACGGACGGCTCGAGCGCCTCGCCGATCTGCAGCGCGCGATGTATGTCGTGACCGCCGATTTCGAACAGCTTACCGCCGGGCCGGACCGCAATGGCGCGAACGTGTCGCTCACCCGCAACGGCGCGAATGGCGCGCGGGCGATCAGCTATGCCTTGGTCGATGGCGGACTGCGGCGCGCGATCGACGGACGCGGTCGCGTACTTGTGGCAGGGGTCGATCGCATCGATTGGCGCTTTCACAAGGCCGGGCGCGGCTGGAGTGACCAGCCTGCCACGCGCGAGGATGCGGCGCGGCCCGATGCGGTCGAAATGACGATCCGGCTCACGCCTCGTAGCGGTGCTACGGGCGGAACCATAAGGCGTATCGTGGCGCTGCCGGCAGAGGCTCGGTGATGTCCCGCCCGTCCAGCGAACAGGGCATGATCCTGGTCAACGTGCTGATGATCGTCGCGCTGGCGGCGAGCGTACTGGCTCTGATGCTGTCGAGCGAAGACGGCGCACTCCAGCGCAGCACTCGTCTGCGCGAAGCCGCGCGCGCCAACGCCCTAGCGCATGGCGGTGAGCTGTCCGCGATATCCGCGTTAAGGCGAGATGCGGCGGTCGCCCCACAGTCCGACACCCTGTCCGAACCCTGGGCCAATATCGCCGATGCCGGGGTCGCAATCGAGGGGGGCACATTCGAATTCGTCGTCGGTGACGCCCAGGCGCGCTACAACATCAACGCACTTGCCCGGGGCGATATTCTGTCGCGCGATGTCTTTGCGCGGATCGTCGCCGCGGCGGGTCTTGCGCCGGAAATGGGTGTTACGATCGCCGCGCTGCTCGAGTTTGGCGGGCCGGTGACCGACTTGGCGGCATTGCGGCAAGCGGGGATCGGTGACGGCGACATCGCCAAGCTCGCGGTGTTTCTGACGGCGTTGCCCGAGGATGCGCCGGTTAACGTCAACACCGCCAGCGAACCGCTGCTTGCCGTACTGCTGGCAAACCGTTCCGTGGCGCGAACCTTGGTCGCGCGGCGCGAACGCGGCGGTGGGCTGACCAGCGACGATCTGGCCGCTGCACGGGTGATCCTGCCGCCGGGAACGGGCTTCACGTCACGCTATTTCTGGGCGCGGGGGCGGGTCACGATCGGTCATACCAGCCAGCAGCTGGTCAGCCTGCTGCAACGGCGCATGGCGGGCGAACGGCCAGAAGTGATCGCCATCGCTAGGTGGCGGGGAGCGGCGGTTCCCGTACAGGCGCCACCGCTCCCCCCTTGATCCTAGTTATCGAGCGGATCAGCCGTCGCGTTGAGCGCGGGCACATCGGCGGCAGTCGGATCCTTGGGCTCCGATGTATTGGCCGCGTTGAACGTACCTTCGAAGTTGGCGCCGAACTTACTTTGGAACGAAGTCGGCGTCGGCGTCGGCGTCGGCGTTGGTCCTGGCATGGGGGTATTGCGATTGCGATCGCCGCACGCGCTCAGCGCGACCGGCAGCAGCATCGCCACACCCACCTTCAGCAAAGTTTTGGTTTGCATGGTCTCTGTCCCTATCAAGGCTGCGCGGGCACGGCGGCGCGGGCGTTGAGCGCGGTCCGCGGCGAGCCGGGAATCGGCGTGTTCAAATACGGAAACGCGTTCTGCAGATCACGCGCGCTGACCGGCGCGCCATCGGTGAACGCAACGGTTCCAACCGGCGCATTGGCCGGCGTGCACAGGCCGAGATCGGTTTGGACACCGTTGATCGGCACCGGATGGCACAAGCGGCCCATCGCGACGCGCAGCACGATGTCGGCCACGTCGTCGCCTGGTCGGCGGCCGTTCGGGAAGCCGGCCAGATCGTCACCCGCAACGCCGAACCTGCTTTGAGCCGCGCGCGGCGTTACCGGCACGGCGGTGTTCAGCCGCACCATTTCCGAAGGCGTGACCGTCGCCTGCTGGTTCAGCGTGCGGATGCCGGTGAGGAACGCGGCGACCAGATCGTTGCGCGGAAAATTGTTCGGCGCAAGGTTGGCAATGTTGGTGCCCAGCGTGGTGTTGACCGGCGCGCGGAACAACACGTCGAGGATCGCCGGGAAGGTAGGGTTGGTGACATAGGTGCCGAGGGCGGCATCACCCATCGGCTCGGCGGCGTTGAACAGATCCTTGTCGCGCAGGCCGATCACCAGTTCGTTGACCAGCGGCATGCCCAGACGCGACACCTGCACATATGCGCCACCGTTGACGTTCGGCGCCGCATAATTCGGCGTCGGATCGTTGATCCGCGCCTGCGGGATGCTTGCCGTCGACCATCCGCCGATCACACCGTTGCCCGAACCGCGCAGACACGAAATCGGCAGCTCGAGCGCGATCGAGGTCACGTTCTTCTTGCCGATCAGATCGTCATTGTTGCGGCTCTGGCGGATGCCGCCGGGGAACCCGCCGGTGTCGTTGGCGAAGGGTGCGCTCGCGCCTTCGATCGGCACATAGTTGACAAGGTCGAATGTCTCGCCAAGGTTGATCGCGAACGCCTCCTCGCGCTGGCCGACGAACGCGCGTCCGGCGACCGAGCAACCCGGCACGGTGATGTTGTAGATGAAGCTGTTGGCGTAAGCGGCGTAATCGGGCAGCGTCTTCTGGCCGATATAGTCGATCGGCTTGGCGAAGGTCGTCCCGCCGCCCGCCGCATTGGCGATCGCCGCGCGCGTGCCGGAACGCCGGTCACCGGTGATCTGCGTGATGGTGAATGTTTCCAGCTCGTTCTGCTCGGGATCGTTGGCGGATGTGATCTGCCCGACCTTGCGCAGCGGAATGGCGACATCGGTGCCGCCGACGTTCAGCGTGATGCCGGCATTGTTGTTGCGCAGCATGTTGCCGAAATCGAACGAATAGGTCAGATCCTCGCGCGCGTCGCCATTGCTGTCGATATGGATTTCATACAGCGCGTCGGGGTCCATCACGAAATAGTTGGGGCCGCTGACCGGACTCTGGTCGGGATAGAAATTGGCGATGATCGTCACGAACTGATCGCGACCCGGCTCATAACTGCGGAACATGTAGAAGTCCGTATTGTCGAGCTTCGGCGTCTTGGCGATGTTGGGCGCTTCACGATGGCTGGACGCGAACGCGGGAGAGACGCCGGTAAGGCACATCGCCCCCGTCGCGGTCGTAAGTGCAAGTTTCCTTAGAACGGACATAGCGGCTCTCCTGTTGGCCCCATCACTCGAAAATTCGGCGATCTTGTTCGAGCGCGCAGGCGCTCTTGATTGGTACGTTCATCTGGGAGCAATGGATGCGCGCTCCCGATTCATGGCAAAAGAAAGCGCTGGCGGCGGCGGGCCGCCTTGGCTCGGCCGCGCGGTGTCCAGCATATCCTGCCAGCGCCACATGCCAGAACCCATCGCCAGCACGGTATTCTCGCGCGCGTCCGACAGGACGATCAGCCGCGGCCCGCCTTGCGGCTGTAATCGACATGCCGGCGATGCCGCCGCGATCGTGCCCGCCACCACGTCGCGGATCGCGGCCATAGCCGTCGCATCCAGCTTGGCGTCCGCGGCGCTCCAATCGATGTTCCACACCATGATCGCATTGGCGACCGATCGCTGTTCGCGCGAAATGCGCGGCAGGCTGGTCCACACCGCCTCGCTGGATTGCAGCGCGGCCTGCACCGGGCCGGTCAGATCGCACGCGCCGCCGGTCGCCGCCGCATCCGCCTGCTCGAGCAGCGCGACCACCATCGGCGATGGCAGTGGCAGCGGCACCTCCGGCGGCGGGACGATGATCGGTTGCGGCGGGGTCGGCGGCACCGGCTTTGGCTGAGAGGCGCGCATCGGTTCGGGCGCGGGTGGCGCCGGCGCCGGGGGCACGTCGAACAAGGCGATCACCTCCGGTTCCACCACCGCCACCCGCTGACCGGGCCACAGCAGAATCGCCAGAAAGCCGATATGGACCGCGACCGTCAGCAACAACGGCAGCGACCGAACCCGTTGGAAGGTCCTCAAGACCTCCGGCCAGACAGGGTTCGGCCACAACCGCGGTCATCCCCGACCACGCACGGCAGATGCGCGTGGGGCGACCCGCGCCCATTCAAGAGGTGGCCGATCAGAAGGCAAGGCGCGCACCCACCGTGAAGGAGTGGATTTCGCGATCGTCATCGAACTGCGCGTCATAGTCGGCGACCATCGACAGCGGGCCGTTGCCGGAAACGCTCAGCGCCGCTCCGGCGTTGAAATAGTCGGGGCTGAGCGGCGTGCCGATAAAGGTGAACGGCGTGGTCGACACACCCGGATTGGTGAAGTTGGCGACGATGACCTGGGGATCATCCTCGAACTCGTGATACCAGCTGCCGCGCACCTGCGGACGCACCGTCGCGCCCGCGACCTCGAACTTCGCGCCGGCTCGCGCGCCGACATTGGTGCGCAGCGATTCACGGTCGAGCGTGCCCACCGCCAGCGCCGCCACCGATCCGGTCTCGGTGAACTCGTCGATGTTGATGTCGGCATAGCGGACTGCGGCGAACGGCTCGATCTCCAGGCCGCCGAAGCTGAAGCTCAGACCGGTGCTGGCGCCCGCCGCATAGATCTTGCCCTGCGTCGTCGCGATCGGCGTGGTCGTGAAATTGCCGATCGCGACCGTGCGCTCCAACTCCCAGTCGAGATCGGTGTAGCTGCCCCACAGATCGACATAGAGCGGGCCGAGCGACGCGGTGCCGTACCCGCCGATGAACAGGCTCTGCAGCTTGCTCTGCTGGCCAAAGCCGGTCAGCCGCGCATCGGTGTCGCTGTAGCCGCCGAACACGCCGAGCGCGATCGCCGGACCGAAGCGGTAATCGAGACCGCCCAGCACATGCACTTCGCCGGTTTCGGTGCGCGGGCGATCGATATCGGCCTCATAGGAGCCGAACCGGGCGCCGCCGAGCAGCCATGCGCCGACGCGTCCGGCATCATCGAGCGTCGCGGTGCTGCCATCGGGCATCGTCGCGTTGCCGCGCAGATCGCGGGTGTAGCGCAGCACATTGGTTTCCGACACCTCCACCGCGTTCAGCGAAACCTCTGGCAGATTCGAATAGGCGGCGGGCGACAAGGCGAGCAAAGCGGCCGATTGCGCACCGGGAACGCCGGCAACGCTGTCGATCGCGTTGATCAGCGCCAGCGTGTCTCCGGTGGGAATGCCGACGAACTGATCGAGCGCCGCGCCGACCGCCGCCTGGTTGGCGGTCGCCCCCATCGACTGAAACGAGGCGAGCGCCACCGCCAGGCCTTCATAGGTCGTATTACCCGCAAGCACGCCCAGCAATGTCGCCGCGCCGGTCGTCAGGTCGATGCTGTAAAGCGAGGTGATGCGTGTAACGGGATCAGTGAAGGTCGCGAATGCCTGTCCGGTCTGACTGATGTCGAAGCCGACCGAACCCAGCGACGTCACACCCGTCGAGCCGACGGTAAACAGCTGCCCGCTATTGGGCGACACCGTCCCGGCGCCCTGCGTCGCCAGGCGGACCGGAGCGAGCGCGCCGCGCGTATCGAGCACGTAAAGCGTGGTGGTCGTCGCGCCCGCGACATTGTTGGTGTAGGCCGCACCCGCAACGGTGGGGATGTTACCGGCGTTGGCATCGGTCGATGCGTAGGCAAGCGTCCCGTCGGTCGCGGCCAATGCGCCGGTATCTGGATTGGCCCGCGCGTCCTGGCGCGTCTGCGTAACGATGCGGATCCGATCGACCGTCGGGTTGAAATCGAAGCCGACGCTGCCGATGGTCGGCAGGGGCGGCGTACCGACCGCCGTTGCGACGCCTGTGCGCGCATTGATCACGTAAAGCTGGCCGACATTGCTGATCGCGTAAAGGACGCGGGCCTGGGCAGGGCGATAGTCTATTCCGGCAATGGTCTGTCCGGCGCCAAGCCCGGTGATGGTGACGGATTGGGTCGCGGTGCCGGGGTTGGCTGTATTGACCGTCACCAGCGTGTTGCCATCGCGCACCGTCTGAACGGTTTGCGCATGGGCAGCGACGCCTGCGCTCAACGCAACCAACGCCGTGGCGGACCACGCCAAATACTTGATCGAACTCTTCATCCCCTGATCCCTTTTAATCTTTCGGCCCTGATCCAAAAGTTGTGTGTCGATAATTTAAAGGCCGTCCGACCCAAACCGAAACATTAGTGATCTTCCCGCGTAACGCAGAGTAAAAAATATTGTTCCGCCGACCACTATACGAGAATGACAGCGAAAATATTGCCCTATAATATGAGCGTTTACTCGTCATAATACGAGCATTTACTCGTTGCGGTTTACTGATCTATTTTTAGATACGCTAATGCCGCCCGTGTGGCTTCACGCTCAAAATGCTCAGGCGAAAACCGTTCGTCGCTGTGAATGATCGCCGTGTGCGCCATCGCGTGAACGATCTCGGAAACCGTTACCGCGGCCAGTATGATATCGGCCCGCCGGATCTCGCCTGCTGCAGACACGGACAAGGTCGATAGCTGCGCGACCATCGCGGCCTTGGTTCCCATGTGCGTGTGATCGTGCCGGTCGCCGTGGTGATGATTGTGCTCCTCATGCCGCTGCCCATTCCGGCCATGGCTGTGGGCCAGATCGCCGTGCAAGGCCTCGTGAAGCGCGGGTTCAATCCTGTGAGCGGCGAACAATGCGCTGACGATCCGCGCGACCGCCCCCTCCAACGTAGATTCGTTCGAAAGATCGAGGTCGGCCACCTGACGGTAGACAAGTTGGCCATGCCGCTCCGCCACCGCGGCGATCACGGCCTCACGGTTTGGGAAATACTGGTAGAGCGATCCGATACTGACCCCCGCCTTCACCGCAACCGCGTTGGTCGTTAGCGACTCGCGGCCATCCTTGGCCAGAATGCGAGCGGCGGCGTCTAATATCGCATCGACCAGTGCCCGCGAGCGCGCCTGCTGTGGGAACTTACGGGGATCGAGCAGCCTATTGGTCGCGGTCAGCAAAGCGAGTTTCCCAAATGAGGAATCGCTCGCATATTCGTGCGGCCCGCCGAGGCGGATGCACAAAAGGGGACAAAGTGGGTAAAGTTTTCATCGCCATGGCGGCAACTGCGCTTGCCTGCCCCGCGCTGGCGCAACAAACACCCGCTTCACAGGACAACCCCGCGCGCAATGACGATATCATCGTCTATGGCCGCGGGGTTGAGCAGATCGGCATCGCCCAATCTGGATCGCAGGGCGTGGTCGGCTACCGCGATTTCGAGGATCGCGCGATCAGCCGGGTGGGCGAGCTGGTCGAAAACGTACCCGGCGTGATCGCCACCCAGCATTCGGGCACTGGCAAGGCCAACCAGTATTTCCTGCGCGGCTTCAACCTTGATCACGGCACGGATTTCGCCGGGTTCATCGATGGCGTGCCGATCAACATGCGCTCTCATGGTCACGGCCAGGGCTATCTCGATCTCAATTTCATCATCCCCGAACTGATTCAGCGGATCGACTATCGCAAAGGCCCGTACTTCGCCGATGTGGGCGATTTTTCCGCCGCCGGAACGGTAGCGTTCCGCACCTATGAAACGCTCAAGCCGATCGCGGAGGCGCAGGTCGGGCAATATGGCTATTATCGCGCGCTGCTCGCGGGCAGTACGAGACTGGGAAGCGGCGATCTGCTGCTGGGTGGAGAGGCGACTTTCTCCGACGGCCCATGGGCACTTGACGAGGACCTGCGCAAATTCAACGCCTTCGCCAAATACTCGATGCTCGTCTCGGGTGGCCGCGTGGCGCTCAGCCTGTCCGCTTACGACGCGACATGGAACGCGACCGATCAGGTGCCTGAACGCGCCATCGCCAGCGGATTGATCGACCGGTTCGGCAACATCGATCCGACGCTAGACGGTAAAACCACCCGGATCGGCGGCAATCTGGAGGCCGATTTCGGCGCGACCCGCGCCAATGCCTTTGCCACTTGGTATGATTTCCGGCTGATCTCCAACTTCACCTATTTCCTCGACGATCCGGTGGACGGCGACCAGTTCCAGCAGGCCGACCGCCGCGTCGTGCTCGGCGGCAGCGCGAGCCACGCGATCGCCGCGAAGCTGGGCGCGATGCCACTCACCCTCCGTGTGGGCGGCGATACGCGCTACGACGCGATCGATCGCGTCGGGCTGTACCGCAGCGTGCGGGGAGAGATTTCCTCGACGGTCCGCCAGGATCAGGTCGATGAATTCAGCGTCGGCGGCTATGTCCAGGCCGAACTCGCCTTTACGCCGCGCCTGCGCGCCGTGCTCGGCCTGCGGGGAGACTATTACGACTATTCGGTCGACGCCGAACTCGCGGTGAATGCGGGCAAGGGGTCGGACGCCATCCTGGGGCCGAAAGCGGCGCTCGCGTGGCGGCCGGTCGATGCGGTCGAATTCTACGCCAACTACGGCGAAAGCTTCCATTCCAACGACGTTCGCGGCGCGACCATCACGATCGACCCCGTCACCGGGGACCCCGCCGACCAGGTAGAAGTGCTGTCGCGCGGACGCGGCGCGGAACTGGGCGCGCGTTACGAGCGCGGCACGCTCATCGCTTCGTTGGTCGGCTTCTACCTCAAGCTCGATTCCGAACTGGTGTTCGTCGGCGACGCCGGCACCACCGAACCCAACAACGCCTCTCGCCGCTATGGCGGCGAGGCGACGATATTCTGGCGGCCGACCGACCAGCTGACCTTCGATCTCTCCGCCGCGGCGACCGACGCCAAGTTCCTTGACACCGCGCCGGAACAGGATTTCATCCCCGGCGCGGTATCGAACGTCGTCGCGGCGGGTGCGACGATCGATCTGCCTTCGGGCCTTTCAGGCTCGATCCGCGTGCGCCATTTCGGATCGGCCCCGCTGATCGAGGATGGATCGGTGCGGTCGGACGGGACGACTTTGGTCAATCTGGGTGGCTATTTCCGCACCGGAAAACTGCGGCTTGGCATCGACCTGTTCAACGTCTTCGACGCGCGCGACGCGGATATCACGTACTTCTACGCCTCGCGCCTGTTGGGCGAACCCGCCGACGGCTTCGAAGATCGCCACATCCACCCGGTCGAACCGCGCCAGGTTCGTGGATCGATCCGATATAGCTGGTAGCGTCCCACAAGATGAAGTTGCTGAGCCGTCGTGCCAAATCTTATTCGCCCTCATCTAATTGTCATATCATTGCGTCCCGCTCAGCCACCTTTCACGACAGACCTTACCCGGTCGCCGCCAATTGCTCATGGAAATCCAAACTCATCGCACCCCTCAAGCAGCGCAAACAGATACTCGAACAGGGTTAGGCCACGCGTCTTGAGGTTGACGATCACGAATAGCCCGGGCCGCGAATCTAGGACCGCACCGCCCAGCTGTTGGGTTCGTCCGTCATGACCTGCGCGCGGAAATGGCCCTGCCGCATTTTTCGACGATGCGGGCGAGCGACAACACCGAAACGCGATCCTGGATGCGGCCCATAGATTGCCTCTGGTAAAGCGCGAGGTCGCGGCATGCCGGTGCGGACTTCAATAGGCTTTCAGATTTGAGCGGAGCGATGAAAGCTTTATCAAGGTCCGCTATATAAGTTTGTTGTCAGATATCTGCCGGTCCGCAATCGGCCCAGATGCTGCCGTTCAGCTTCAGGCCCACGACGTGCCATACGCTAGCCAAGTGTGCATTGCTCAAAGGGCGCATTCTGGAGCCGAATCAGCTATCTGAGAGTCTGGGATGTCAACCTTGATGCGATCTCAGATAGGAGTGCTACTTAGGACCCCATAGTCCGCCATGCCCCGCCAAATTTTATCTCAGTTCGGCACGGCCAGTCCACGGCTTACCGCAGCAATTCACCTGTGGATATTTGACGGATGGCGAGAATTAACCGCTAAGCCACTGAAAAACTTGGTGACCCCTACGGGAATCGAACCCGTGTTTCAGCCGTGAAAGGGCCGCGTCCTAACCGCTAGACGAAGGGGCCGTCTGGGCGAGGCGCGCCTTAGGCGAAGGGGGCGGGATCGGTCAAGGCTCAAGCCCATGCCGCGTCGTCGATGTGGAGCTCCGCATCGCTGCGGCCGTTCCAGTCATTGCGGCGGGCGCGGCCGGCGAGCCACAGGCGCTTGCCGGGTTCGCAGGCGAGGAGGGTCTGGCCGAGCTGGCTCTCGGCGGCGCGGAAGGCGATGCCCTTGAAGCTCGCACCGTCCGCCCCGCGCGCGATCACGCGCAGATGGCCGCCGCTGCCGACCAGATCGGCCTTGAGGATATCGACCGGGCCGACCGCCACGCGCGGTGCGGGCCAGCCCATGCCGTAGGGGCCGCCTTCCTCCAGTGCATCGATCAGCGCGAGGTTGAGGCCGCGCGGCGAGACCATCGCGTCGATCAGCAGGTTGCGGCCTTCGGAGGCGCGGGCGACGTCCGCCTCCAGCCGTTCATGGAGGAAATCTGCCAGGGCATCGACCCTGCCCGGCGCGACGGTCAGCCCGGCCGCCATCGCATGGCCACCGCCCGCGACGAGCAGCCCCATGTCCTTTGCAGCCAGCACCGCCGCGCCAAGATCGACGCCGGAGACAGAGCGGCCCGATCCCCTGCCGAGGCCGTTTTCGTCCAGGGCGATGACGATGGCGGGGCGGTTGAGCTTCTCCTTCAGCCGGCCGGCGACGATGCCGATCACGCCGGGGTGCCAGCCAGCGCCCGCGATCACCGCGACGGCGCGGTTGCCCTGGGCGCCGCACAGCGCCTCGGCGGCTTCCTGCACGCCGCTTTCGATCGCGCGGCGCTCCTCGTTCAGCCGGTCGAGTTCGGCGGCGATCTCGCGCGCCTCCTCGGGATCTTCGGTGGTCAGCAGCCGGACGCCGAGATCGGACTTGCCTACACGCCCGCCGGCATTGATCCGCGGACCGAGCGCGAAGCCGAGATCGGTGCAGCTGGGCGGCTTGGTCAGCCGCGATGCGGTGATCAGCGCGTCGAGGCCGATATTGCGGCGGCCCGCCATCACTTTCAGTCCTTGCGCGACCAAAGCGCGGTTGAGGCCGCGCAGCTGGGCGACATCGGCGACGGTGCCGAGCGCAACGATATCGAGCAGCTCGATCAATTTCGGCTCGGGGCGCGCCGCGAAGAAATCGCGCGCCCGTAGCAGCCGGATCAGCGCCGCGCCGAGCAGGAAGGCGACGCCCACCGCCGCGAGATGGCCGTGGCTGGCCGCACTCTCCGCCTCGTCCAGCCGGTTGGGATTGACCAGCGCATAGGCGGCGGGAAGCTGGGTCGCGCATTTGTGGTGATCGACCACCACCACATCCAGCCCGGCCTCACGCGCCATGTCGAGCGCCTCGAACGCCTGCGCGCCGCAATCGACCGTGACGACCAGCGTGGAGCCGTCTTCGGCCAGCTTGACCAGCGCCTCGCCCGATGGACCATAGCCCTCCATCAGCCGGTCGGGGATGTAGGCACCCGCCTCCAGCCCGAGATCGCGCAACAGGCGGATCAGCAGCGCGGCGGAGGTCGCGCCGTCGACATCATAGTCGCCGAAGATCGTCACCTGCTCGCCGGCCAGCACTGCCGCCGCCAGCCGCTCGGCGGCGCGGTCCATGTCCTGGAAGATCGACGGATCGGGCATGAAGTGGCGTATGGTGGGGGAGCGGTGCGCCTCCACCTCCTCCCGCAGGCAGCCGCGGGCCATCAGCAGCTGCGTCACCAGATCGTCGGGCCGCATGTCGGGATCGCCCGCGCTCCCGCGCCAGCGCCACGGCTGGCCGGAAATCGATACGGCGATGTCGAGCGCGGTGGTCATCGGTCCCTGATAGGCTCACCAAGACTCTGGAGGGAAGGGGTTACACGAACGCCTTCGTCTTCCTACATCGCGGACAGTCGCGAAAAGGGGCGGATGCATGGAAGCGGTGATCCGGGTCGAAGGGCTCGGCAAGACCTATAAATCGGGGCTGGTCGCGCTCGACCATGTCGATCTGGAAGTGCGGCGCGGCGAGATACTGGCGCTGCTCGGGCCCAATGGCGCGGGCAAGACCACGCTGATCTCGGTGGTGTGCGGCATCGTCAACCCGACCACCGGCCGCGTGCTGGTCGATGGGCATGACGTGGTGCGCGACTATAAAAAAGCGCGCAAGAAGATCGGGCTGGTGCCGCAGGAGCTCGCCACCGACGCGTTCGAAAGCGTGATCGACACCGTCACCTTCTCGCGCGGGCTGTTCGGCAAGCCGCCGAAACCGAAGCATATCGAGCAGGTGCTGCGCGATCTGTCACTGTGGGACAAGCGCAAGTCCAAGATCATCGAGCTGTCGGGCGGGATGAAGCGCCGTGTGCTGATCGCCAAGGCGCTGTCGCACGAGCCCGAGATCCTGTTCCTCGACGAGCCGACCGCGGGCGTCGACGTCGAATTGCGCCGCGACATGTGGAAGCTGATCGGCAAATTGCGCGAGACCGGCGTCACCATCATCCTCACCACCCATTATATCGAGGAGGCCGAGGAGATGGCCGACCGGGTGGGGGTGATCGACAAGGGCCGGATCATCCTGGTCGAGGAGAAGCGCGTGCTGATGCGCAAGCTCGGCAAGCGCAAGCTGACCCTGACGCTGGCCGAGCCGATGACGGCGGTGCCGGCGGCGCTCGGCGATTGGGACCTGTCGCTGGCCGATGAGGGCCACAGCCTGATCTATACCTTCGACGCCAAGGCGGAGCGGACGGGAATCCCGTCGCTGCTCAGGAAGATGCAGGACGAAGGCATCGCCTTTTCCGATCTCGACGCCTCCCAGTCCTCGCTTGAGGATATCTTCGTCGATCTGGTGCATAACGGGGAGGCGCGGGCATGAACCTCTACGGCGTATGGTCGATATACCGCTTCGAGATGGCGCGCGGCATCCGCACGCTGTGGCAGACGCTGGTGGCACCAGTGCTGACCACCGCGCTCTATTTCATCGTGTTCGGCGGGGCGATCGGCAGCCGGATGCAGGATATCGGCGGGGTCGATTACGGCACCTTCATCGTGCCCGGCCTGATCATGCTGACGGTGCTGACGCAGAGCATCAGCAATGCCTCGTTCGGCATCTATTTCCCCAAATGGTCGAAGACGATATTCGAGATATTGTCGGCCCCGGTATCGCCTTTCGAGATCGTCGCCGGCTATGTCGGCGCGGCGGCGACCAAATCGGTGGTGATCGGTGCGATCATCCTGATCACATCGACCTTCTTCGTCGATGTGCGGATCGAGCATCCCGGCGCGATGATCGCCTTCCTGTTCCTCACCGCGATCACCTTCTGCCTGTTCGGCTTCATCATCGGCATCTGGGCGGAAGGGTTCGAGCAGCTGAGCTTCATCCCGATCCTGGTGGTGACCCCGCTCACCTTCCTCGGCGGCGCCTTCTACTCGATCGACATGCTGCCACCCTTGTGGCGCACGGTCAGCCTGTTCAATCCGGTGGTCTATCTGGTCAGCGGCTTCCGCTGGAGCTTCTTCGGCCAGGGCGACGTGTCGATCGGGCTCAGCCTGGGGCTTACGGGCGCTTTCCTGATACTGTGCCTGGGCATCGTCTGGGCGATGTTCCGCACGGGGTATAGGTTGAAGCCGTAACCGTCGCCCCTGCGCAGGCAGGGGCCTCTAGGTTCGTGGCACTTCCGAAATCGCGTTTGCCGACTGAGGCCCCTGCCTGCGCAGGGGCGACGTCAATCCACCCGGTATTCGATCGGCTTGAAGCTGCCGCCGTTGCTCTGCAGCGCGGAGCAGGCGGTTAGGCCGATGATCAGGTCCATCCTCGCCTCGAACACGATGGTGTCCCCCGCCTTGCTCAGCGGCGGCTCAACGGTGAACTCGCCGGTCTCGCCGTTCACCGGCACATTCATGAAACAGTTGAACGCGGTCGGGATCATGTCCGGCTCGACGCCCCAGGGCGCGAGCGCGGCGGCGAGATTGCCGAAACAGCCTTGGTGGGGATCGGTATCGCCGTAGATGATGCGGAAGGTGTCCGCCGAACACGGGGTCAGCAGGAAATCGTGGCGGCCGACATCGTCATGGACGATCTCCAGCATCACGTTCGAGCGGTTGGAATAGAGGGGATCGCCCGTCGTCAGATAGATGCGGCTGGCATAATCGAGCGTCCGCCCGGCGGATATCACCTCGCGGATGTCGGCAGCGGAATAGGCGAGCAGATCGGCGACCTGGCCGCCTCTCGGATCGATCACCGTCAGCCTTTGCCCGGCTTTCAGCTCGAAGCCCGCGCCGGTGCGCGGCGCGATTTCACACGTCAATCAACGTCTCCGTTGCGCGGCGATGGAACGGGCAGGCCCAGTCGGCGCCCACTTCGCGCCCGCTATACTGGCGTGCTTCGGAATCGCTGCCGTAGCGCGCCAGCATCGGGTTCTCGTCCCCCGCCAGGTGCAGGTCACGGTCGATGATCGAGGTGCGGAGTTTCTCGTACCGGCCCTGTTCGCGAAGCTGCTCGAACTGGTCGTGCAGGTTGAACACCAGCGCGGGCCGTTCGAACGCGCGCGCCGGGCGGCTGGCGTTGGGGTGGAGGCCGACGACGAAGAAGCCCTCGCCGCCGAAGCTGAGCGAGAAATGGGGATCACCCGGGTCGCTGCTGACGCGCGGATCGGGCGTCTGGCCCAACCACGCGTCCTTGTTGGACAGCAATTGCATGCCTCTTCAACCCGCAATCGCGCCGATCGTTTCGCGAATTGACCGAAACTAACCTCGCTCAATACGATTGTCGTGGCTTAGCGCATCCTGACGGAACGCATGGGTTCGCCCAGGAGTTTGAAGACAATGGAACCCCATCCCCACAGCAAGCCCGTGGCCGCCGCCACCGAGCCCGGCGAAGCGACCGCCGTCGAAGGGCTGGTCGTCCTCGACGGCCCAGGAGCGGTTGCTGTGACGCTCACCGCCGACGCCGCCGATGCGATGGCGGACCGGCTGCACATCGCCGCGGAGCAGGCCCGCCGCCGCTAGGCGCTATTCGGGCTTGCGGTGGTCGCCCTTGACCCAGCGCACCGTGCCCGAGCTTGCCCGCATCACCACGCTTTCGGTGGTCATCCGCCCGTCGCGCAGCCGCTTCACGCCGGCGAGCAGCGAACCGTCGGTCACCCCGGTCGCGGCGAAGATACAGTCCCCCTTGGCCAATTCCTTCAGGTCATAGACCTTGTCGAGATCCTCGATGCCCCATTTGCGCGCGCGGCTGCGCTCGTCGTCGTTGCGAAACAGCAGCCGGCCCTTGAACTGGCCGCCGACGCAGCGCAGCGCCGCCGCCGCCAACACGCCCTCGGGCGCGCCGCCCGAACCCATATAGATGTCGATGGTGGTGTCCGGATTGGTCGTCGCGATCACCCCCGCCACGTCGCCATCGGGGATCAGCACGACACCGCAGCCGATCTTGCGCAGCTCGGCGATCAGCTTCTCATGGCGCGGGCGATCAAGCACGCAGGCGATGATATCGGCCGGCTCGACTCCCTTGGCGGCCGCCACCGCCGCGACATTCTCGGTCGCGGTCCTGTCCAGATCGATCACACCTTCGGGATAGCCGGGGCCGACCGCGATCTTGTCCATGTAAACATCGGGCGCGTTGAGCAGGCAGCCCTCCTCGGCGATCGCCAGCACGGCGAGCGCGTTGGGGCCGGCCTTGGCGGTGATCGTCGTGCCTTCCAGCGGATCGAGCGCGATATCGATCTTCGGCCCCTTGCCCGGCGCGGAACCGACCTTTTCGCCGATATAGAGCATCGGCGCCTCGTCGCGCTCGCCCTCGCCGATCACCACGGTGCCGTCCATGTAGAGATCGTTGAGTGCCGCGCGCATCGCCTCGACCGCCGCCGCATCTGCCGCCTTCTCGTCGCCGCGCCCGATCATCTTCGATGCGGCGATCGCCGCCGCCTCGGTCACGCGCACCATTTCGAGCACGAGGACACGATCGAGCATCTTGCTGGCGTTGGTCATTCGGGGCATCCTGCAGTTGTTCGCGCCGCACCTATGCGAGGAGCCTTACAGTGTCGAGACGGGGCGTGGGGTTATCGGCGCTGCTGGTGGCGATTGCCGCACCCGCTGCCGCGCAGAGCGGCGATGCGATGAAAATCTATCGCGAGAAGACCCAGGCGAAGATCACCTGCCGCGAGACGGCGGCAGACGACGAGATCATCGTCTGCGGGCTGCGCGCGGCGGACAGATATCGCACCCCGATCGTCCAGCGCACGCCCGGCGACCCGAAGATCCTTGATGTTCCGGCCGAGCGCGAGCGGCTGATCGCCAGGAGCACTCCCTGCCAGGATCGCGGGCCGTTCCTGATCGGCTGCGGCATGGTCGGCGCGTCCGCCAGCACCGCGATCGGCCCTGGCGGCGGCAAGCCAACCTTGCGGACCCCGGCACCTTAGAGCGCTATACAACCCCGTTCGGGCTGAGCCTGTCGAAGCCCTGCTCTTCTTTGGAGAGCGCCGAGAAGGAAGGACGGCCCTTCGACAGGCTCAGGGCGAACGGAGAGAGGTTGGCACTCCATCAGGCGTCGAGGATGTGCATCAGCATCGGCTTGCCGACCAGGCTGGCCGAGCCGTCGAGCCGCTCGAGCGCCTGCGCCACCGACCGCTCCGGCCCCTCATGCGTGACGATCGCCACCAGCACGCTGCCGTCGGGATTGGCGCCGCGCTGGATCAGGCTTTCGATCGAGACCCCGGCATCGCGCATCGCCGCGGCGATCTCGGCCAGCACGCCGGGCTTGTCGACCACCGAGAAGCGCAGATAGGCGCGCGCGCGGCGGTTGCCCGCGTCGGCGGGGGCGAGCGCCGTCAGCTGGTCGGCGGGCATCGCGAAGGGCGGGCCATATTCGCCGCGGGCGATGTCGATCAGGTCGGCGACCACCGCACTCGCGGTCGGCCCATCGCCCGCGCCGCGCCCCTGGAAGAACAGGCGGCCGACGAAATTGCCCTCGGCCACGACGGCGTTGAGCGATCCCACGACATGCGACAGCGGATGCGCGATCGGCACCAGCAACGGATGTACCCGCTGGAACAGGCCGTTCGCGTTCGCCTCGGCCACGCCGACCAGCCGCACGCGGTAGCCCAGCGCCTTGGCCTCGGCGATGTCGGCGGCGATGACATGGCGGATGCCGGTGATCGCGATGTCATCGAAGGCGATCGCGGTGCCGAAGGCGAGCGTCGACAGGATCGACAGCTTGTGCGCGGCGTCCACGCCGTCGATGTCGAAACTGGGATCGGCCTCGGCGAAGCCCAGCGCCTGTGCTTCGGCAAGCACCTCGGCGAAGTCACGGCCTTCCTCCTCCATCTTGGTCAGGATGAAATTGCAGGTGCCGTTGAGGATGCCGTAAACCTGGCTCAGCTCGTTGGCGGCGGCGCCCTCGCGCAGCCCCTTGATGACGGGAATGCCGCCCGCGACCGCCGCCTCATATTTCAGCGCAACGCCCTTCGCCTCCGCCAGCCGGGCAAGGTCGAGGCCGTGGTGCGCGATCATCGCCTTGTTGGCGGTGACGAAGGCGCGGCCATTGTCGAGCGTCGCGCGGGCGAGGGTGAGGGCGGGGCCGTCCGACCCGCCGACCAGTTCGACGACGACGTCGCAGCCGGGATGGCGGGCAAGGGCAGTGGTGTCGTCGACCCATTCGAACCGTGCGATATCGACGCCGCGATCCTTGGCCCGGTCGCGCGCGGACACCGCGACCACCTCGATCGGCCGGCCGGCGCGGCGCGTGATCAGGTCGCGATTGGCGTCGAGCAAGCGGATCACCCCCGCGCCGACGGTCCCCAAGCCTGCAAGGGCGATCTTGAGCGGTTCGGTCATCTGGTCCCCGTTTGTTGGCGGGGCCGCCCTAGCCCAGCCGCGCGCTATTTCACCAGCCCGATTTCGCGCAGGCGCTGCATCAGATAGTCGTTGGCGGTGATCGGTTCGGGATAGCGGTCGGGATTCGCGTCGCTCACCGTCTCGGGCAGCGTTTCGATCAGGAAATCGCTGCGCAGGTGCAGGAAGAACGGCATCGAATAGCGCGCCACCCCGCGCCGCTCGACCGGCGGGTTGACGACGCGATGCGTGGTCGATGGCAGCACATGGTTGGTCAGCCGCTGCAGCATGTCGCCGACATTGACCACCAGCGCGCCCTCGGGCGGCTTGACCGGCAGCCAGCGGCCATCCTTGTCGAGCAGCTCGAGCCCCGCCTCTTCCGCGCCCAGCAGCAGCGTGATCAGGTTGATGTCCTCATGCGCGCCCGCACGCACGCCCGGCGCATCGGGACCGATCGGCGGATAATGCAGCAGGCGCAGCACCGAATTGCCGTCGCGCACGGCATCGTCGAACCAGTCGGGCGCGAGGCCGAGATGGCGCGCAATCGCCGACAGCAATCGCCGTCCGACCGTATCCAGCGTATCGTACAGCGCCAGCATCGTGTCCTTGAAACCCTCGGGCTGCTCCGGCCAGACATTGTCGGCCATATGATCGCGGAAAGGATGGCCCGGCGTCAGCTCGCGCCCGACATGCCAGAATTCCTTCAGGTCGTGCTGCACGGCATCCTTGGCGATCTCGGTGCCGAACGGGGTGTGCCCGCGCGCGCCGCCGCCGCCGGGGACGTGATAACTGCGCTTCACCTCTTCCGGCTGGTCGAAATAGGCCTTGGTCAGCGCCCAGGCGCGGTCGATCAGCGCGGGATCGATGCCGTGATCGGCAACGATGGCGAAGCCGAACCGCTCGAACGAACCGCCCAGATCGGCGGCGAAAGCATCCGGATCGCGCGCCTCGTCATTGAGGCTGAGCGGCGGGACGGCGAGCGTGGGGGTATCGAGCATGATCGTTTCTCTGCGGGGGAAGGGAGTCGGCGAACATATCTAACCCATAACGCCAAACGAGAGAAACCACCTCCCGCCACCCCTGCGAAAGCGGCGGCCATCCGGGCGGGCCTTGTTACGTTTGGCTTTTCCGGTCCGAGCCTGATGTCTATGACCGGCGCATCAGTTGAAGGGGGGTCGTCAATGCGCGGTGCGCGATTCAATAACGTTTTGACCACAGCCATCGCGGCGTGCGTCCTCGCAGCTTCCGCCGCCGCTCAGCAGCCGGGCCGCGCCATCGACGTGGGCCCACCCTTTGACGCCGAGCTGGTGGCCGACCTGGCGGAGCCCTGGGCCATGACCTTCCTGCCCGACGGGCGGATGCTGGTGACGGAGAAGCGCGGGACCTTGCATGTGGTGACCCAGCAGGGTCAGGTTTCGGCGGCGATCAAAGGCGTGCCCAAGATCGTCTATAACGTTCATGGTGGCTTGGGCGACGTGGTGCTGCACCCGCGCTTTGCGGAAAACGGCCTGGTCTATTTGACCTGGGCCGAGCCCGGCGAAGAAGGCAAAAGTGGCGCCGCCATGGGTCGCGGCCGCCTGAATTTGGATACGCTGCAACTGGAGGGCTTTAAGGTGCTGTGGCGCCAGACGCCCAAGGTGGCGCAAGAGCGTCATTACTCCTATCGCATGGCCTTCTCGCCGGACGGCCAGCATCTGTTCGTCACCTCGGGCGACCGCTGGATGCCCGAGACCGCCCAGGACAACAGCGACAATCTGGGCGCGGTGCTACGCCTGACCCCCGAAGCTCAGGCCGCGCCCGGCAATCCGCTGTACGGCCAGGGCGGCGCGACCGCCGAGATCTGGTCTTACGGCCACCGCAGCCTGGTCGGTATCGCCTTCAATGCCCAGGGCGAGCTGTGGGAGGTCGAACAGGGTCCTGACGGCGCGGTCTGGCTCCTGGAAGATGGCGGCCAGGAAAACCCATCGGCGGGCCGGCTCATACGACTTACGCCGCGGTGAAAAGCGTTATAGCCCAGGTCAACCGCCGATCGTGATCGTCCCGTCGCTGGCCTTGCCATTGGGGCTCAGTTCCATGCGGAAGGGCTTGCCCTCGTCGGTCGTGCCGCTCAGTGCGTTCCCGGCGGCGGTCAGCTTGAAACCCGCCTGTTGCAGCCGTTCGCCGAACCAGCTACGCACGACATCGGCCGCCGCCGGGGCCGCGAAGCGCACCGTGACCCCGCCCGATCCTTCGCCCTCATTGCCGCCATCGGTGATGTTCATGCTGGTGATGGTCGATCCCGGATAGAGATTGACCCCGTTCATCTCGAAATCGCCCGCGTCCAGCTTCAGCTTGGGCATGGCGATATCGGCCTTGAACCCCGGCACGTCGATCTTCATCGACCCGTTCTTGCCGTCGGTCGAGATCGTCGTCGCGGCGCCGTTCTCGGTCTCGCCGTTGAAGGTGATCGAGGTGCCCTCTCCCTCCCCGCCCGAACAGGCGGCGAGCGACAGGGCGGCAAGCGAAACCAGCATCAGGCGCATCGATCGTCTCCAACTGTGTTGCCAAAATAATACAGCCGCCAAACCACAGGTCAATTCCCGCGCATGATTGTGCGCTGCAAAAAAACTCGTCTAAGGAGCCTCGCATGCAAGCCGATCCGCCCGTTACCCCCAGCAGCATCGCGCCGCTCGGCCCCCGCGAATTCGTCGTGCTCGTCGCCTGCATGATGGCGATGACGGCGCTCGGCATCGATTCGATGCTGCCCGCGCTGCCGCATATCGGTAGCGATTTCGCGCTGGCAAACCCGAACGATCAGCAATGGGTGATCGCCTTTTTCATGTTCGGTTTCGCCGGCGGGCAGCTGTTATGGGGCCCGCTGTCGGACCGCTTCGGCCGCCGCCCGATCCTGATCCTGACGCTGACCCTGGGCGCGATCTTCAATGCCATCGCGGCATTTTCGGCGAGCTATGAGCTGCTCCTCGCCGCGCGCTTCGCCAGCGGCATCGCGGTCGCCTCGTCGCGCGTGGTGACCGTGGCGCTGGTGCGCGATTGCTATTCGGGCCGGGCGATGGCGCGGGTGATGAGCCTGGCCTTCATCGTCTTCATGGCCGCGCCGGTGCTGGCGCCCACCGTCGGCACGCTGGTGATGCTGGTGGCGCCGTGGCGCTGGATCTTCTGGCTGCTCGCCGCCGCCGCCGCGGCGACGCTGGCCTGGGTGTCGCTGCGCCTGCCCGAGACGCTGCACGCCATGGACCGCCTGCCCTTGAGCCCGACGCGGCTGGCCCGGGGCGCCAGGTTCGCGCTGACCGAGCGCATCTCCATCGGCTACACCATCGCCATGGCCTGCGTCTCGGCGGGGCTGTTCGGCTTCATCAACTCGATCAGCCAGGTGCTGGACGTGGTGTTCGGCGCGGCGGACAAGCTCGCGATCGTCTTCGCCAGCGTCGCCGGGCTGATGGCGTGCGCCAATCTGCTCAACTCGCGCATCGTCATGCGTTTCGGCACGCGGCTGATCTCGCATGTGGCGCTGCTCGGCTTCATCTTCTTTTCGGTCGTCCATCTCGGCTTCGCGCTGTCGGGGGCGGAGACGCTGTGGAGCTTCGTTATCGTCCAGGCGCTGATGATGGGCTGTTTCGGCCTGTCGACCGCCAATTTCGGCGCGATGGCGATGGACAATATGGGGCATATCGCGGGCACCGCCTCCAGCGTGCAGGGTTTCATCAGCACGGCGGGCGGCGCGCTGGGCGGCATCCTGATCGGCCAGGCATTCGATGGCACGACCATTCCCCTCTATACCGGCTTCCTGCTGGGCGGACTGGCGGCGCTGGCCGCGGTACTGGTCACCGAAGGCGGGCGGCTGTTCCGCGCGCATCACGCGCCGCCAGCCTAACGGCTCGCCGCAATTCGCCGGAACCGGCGTGCCCGCGCCCACGTTCGCGCATCAGGACAATGATGGAGGCGATGATGGGCGGAAGGCATGTATCCGGTCACGGCACCGGCGACGATGGTTTCGACGAGGAAGGCTATGACGAAAGCCAGCGCGCCGAAATCCTCGAATTCGAGCGCGAAGGGCCGACCGACGGCACCATCGTGACCGATCTCGACCCCGATCTTGGCGAGGACGAGGATCTGATGGACGACGAAGACGAGATCGACGGCGTCGAGGAAGCCGATCTGGCAACCTCGAGCGACGACGACGATCAGGAAGACGAGGACGAGGACGACGAGGACGATCGTTGAGGCGTTCGATCCGCCTGTTGCTCACCGGCGCCTTCCCGATGCTGCTGGCCGCGTGTACCGATCCGCTGCCCAGCCAGCCGGCCAATGATGCGCTGGCCGGAGCCGGCGTCGCGACCGATATCGATACCTTCGCGGCGGAGAATATGGAGTCGCCCGCCAATCTTTCCGTGCCGGCTGTCGAGGCGGTTCCCGACGCCGCGCCGCCGGCGGAGGCCGGTCCCGACGATGCACGCACCGTGGTGCTCGGCTATTTCAATGCGATATCCGCTGGCCGGTATGATCGGGCTTATGCGCTGTGGGAACCCGGCGCCGCCGGGATGGACGCCAAGGCGTTCGCCGCCAGCTTCGCCAAATATCGCAGCTACGAGGCGGATATCGGCGTGCCCGGCCGCGTCGATGCCGGCGCCGGCCAGCGTTATGTGGAGGTACCGGTCCGCGTTACCGCGACGATGCTGGAGGATGGCGAGGAGGTGACGATGATCGGCCCGGTCACGCTCCACCGCACCGCCGCGATCGACGGCGCAACGGCGGCGCAGCTCAGCTGGCGAATTCGCGAGACCGCGCTCAAGCCCCGGCCCGCCGTGCCGGCGGCGGTGGACCCGACGGCAAGCTATTCCTGCGATGACGGCCCGGATTTCACCGCAAGCTTCGACAACGACGCCGATACCGCCACGATCACGCTGATAGACGAGGAGGCGGTGGTGCTGGCGAGCCAGCGCCCGGCATCGGGCATCTGGTATGCCGGGGACGGTTGGGAACTGCGCGGCAAGGACGGCGATGCGACACTCACCCGTCCGGGCCAACCGCCCGTCAGTTGTACCGCCCAATAGACGCGGGCTTCAGGCTTCGCCGGCCACCGTGCCAAGCGCGATCAGCCGCGCGAGCGGGGCGGATTTGATCGGCTGGTCGAACGCTCCGCCGATCTTGCCGCCCGTGCTCCAGATCACCCGCGCGGAGACGAAGCCGACATCGGGCAGTTGCAGCCGCGCGGTTTCGCCGGGAATGAAATCCTGATCGGTTTCGGCCATGAAGCCGCTGGCCGAGAGATCGCGGACGACCGCCGGATGGCCATGCGTGCCCAGCGCACGCAATACCGTCTGCACGGCGACCGCGGTGCGCGGCGTACGGCGCAGTTCGTCCACGGCGCGTGCCGGAACGCTGGCGATTCGTGCGTTGATGCGAAAATGTGCCCCCATGGGCATCGTCTTAAACCGCGTGCGTAAACAAGTGGTGAGCGTCCCGTCAGCGCCTGCGGCGCGCCTCGCGCCCCAGCAGGTGAATGACGATCATCACGGCGAAGGCGATCGCCGCCGCCGCAACGAAGACGATGAAGCCGACCAGCACGGCGTCCGCCATGCCGAATTGATCGACCGGGCCGAGTCCGGCACGCATCAGACCATAGGTCAAGGGGGCGAGAATCAGCAATATCGTCATAAATACCGCGATCGCCGCGCGCCGCGCCATGCGATGCGTATGGCGCCGATCACCCAGCAATGCCGGGCGATCGGCATCCTGCGTGCGGAATTCGCGGTTCATTGTCGATAACCCCCATTATCGCCCGACCGGCTTTGTCGCCGATCAGGCCGTCTTTTTGCGACCGCGCCCCTCAGTCGAGCGGATTGCTCCGATGATTTCGATGCTAAGTCAAGCGATTGACCAACGGTTGGGCGCAATCCAATCCGTTTCGGAGGTAACTATAGATACCGCTATCACCCTCGTTCCGTCGCATGGCAGCGATAGGGGATTTGACGTGATAATCAATTCATCGCTAAAGAGGCACGGTTCGTCGACAAAAGGTGAGATGAGATGACCGATCAACTGGACCTGCCCGAACGCCGCGATCGCTCCCCCGGCGCCAAGCTGGGCTTCGCCTTGCTGATCGCCATGCTGCTCGCGATCCCGCTCTTCACCGTCTATCTGCTGGTCTACGACCGCCAGTCGCAGTCGGAGACCGCGCGCTCCTCGATCGCCGAGGGCTGGGGCGGGCCGCAGCTGATCGCCGGGCCGGTCCTTGTCATTCCCTATCCCGAACAGGTCACCGAAACCGTTACCGAAGCCGGGCGGCAGGTGGTCAAGACCAACACCGTCTGGCGCGAGCTGACTCTGGCGCCGGAGCTGGCCGACATCACCTCCGATCTCAAGCCGGAAAGGCGCACCCGCTCGATCTATGAAGCGGTGGTCTATGAGGCGAAGACCACCGGCCAGGCGCGCTTCCGCCTGCCCGCCGATCTCGCGCGCTTCGGCGTCACCGCCGATACGCTGGCCTTCGACCGTGCCGAGCTGCGCTTCGGCCTGAAGGACGCGCGCGGGCTGTTCGGGCCGCCGCCCTCGGTCACGGTCGACGGCCGCCGCCTCCAGCTCCAGCCCGGCAAGGGACCGGCCGAAACCAGCGGATCGGGCTTCTTCACCTGGATCGACGCCTCGTCGCTGCGGGCGCAACCGATGAACACCAGCTTCGCCTTCGATTTCCGCGGCAATGGCTGGCTCGCGCTCGCCCCGCAGGCGGGCGACACGCGCTGGACGGTCAAGTCACCCTGGCCCAGCCCCAGTTTTCAGGGCGGTTTCCTCCCCGCGACTCGCTCGGTCTCCAATGACGGCTTCACCGCCACCTGGCGCGTCGGCAACCTCGCGCTCGGCCGCGCGCTGGTCGAGGCGGGGGCGGCGTCCTCGCCCGAAACCAGCAGCTACGCCCCGCGCGACGTTTCGCAGCTGGCCCAGCCGGCGGGCGCCTATGAGGCCCGCGTCGATCTGGTCACCCCGGTCGATCTCTATTCGCAGGTCAATCGCAGCGTGAAATACGGTTTCCTGTTCATCGGCTTCACCTTCATGGCGTTCCTGATGTTCGACGTGATCGCGGGCGTGCGTGTCTCGGCGGTCGAATATCTGCTGGTCGGCGCGGGGCTGGTGCTGTTCTTCGTCATGCTGCTGGCCTTTGCCGAGGTGATCGGCTTCACTGCCGCCTATCTCGTCGCGGGCGCGGCGATCATCGGGCTGCTCACCGCCTATTCGGCGGCGGTGCTCAAAAGCTGGCGGCGTTCGGCCTATATCGCCGGGCTGCTGACCGCGCTCTACGCCACGCTTTATGTGCTGCTGAGCCTCGAGGCATTTTCCTTGCTCATCGGGTCGCTGTTGCTGTTTGCGGCGCTGGCATCGGTCATGTATCTGACCCGCAATCTGGACTGGGGCGGCATCCGCCGCCCCACCTGACGCGAACACGAACGGGATCGATCATGGCCGAATTCCTCCTGCCCAAAAACAGCAAGATCAAGAAGGGGAAGACGGCCAGGGCGGCGGCGGATGCGAAGAACGTCAAGGCGTTCAAGGTCTATCGCTACGATCCCGATTCGGGCGAGAACCCGCGCTACGACACCTATGAGCTGGATCTCGACGATACCGGCCCGATGGTCCTCGACGCGCTGATCAAGATCAAGAACGAGGTCGACCCCAGCCTGACCTTCCGCCGTTCCTGCCGCGAGGGGATTTGCGGGTCCTGCTCGATGAACATCGACGGCCGCAACACGCTCGCCTGCACCAAGGCGATCGACGAGGTGAAGGGCGAAGTGCGGATCACCCCGCTGCCGCATATGGACGTGATCAAGGACCTCGTCCCTGATTTCACCCATTTCTACGCGCAATATTCGGCGATCAAGCCGTGGCTGCAGACCGTCACCCCGCCACCTTCGGGCAAGGAGCGCCTGCAATCGCCGGAGGACCGGAACAAGCTCGACGGCCTTTACGAATGCATCCTGTGCGCCTGCTGTTCGACCAGCTGCCCCAGCTATTGGTGGAACAGCGACAAGTTCCTTGGCCCGGCGATCCTGCTCCAGGCGTACCGCTGGCTCGCCGACAGCCGCGACGAGATGGCCGGCGAGCGGCTGGACGAGCTGGAAGACCCGTTCCGCCTCTATCGCTGCCATACCATCATGAACTGCGCCAATGTCTGTCCCAAGGGGCTGAACCCGGCGCGCGCGATCGCCGAGATCAAGAAGCTGGAAGCCGAGCGCGCGGTTTGAGCGACGCGGCGGGCTTCGTTTACGAGGATGATCCGGACGAGCCCGGCTGGAAAAGCTGGGAGCTGTCCGATCCCACGCGCTTCAATAGCCTCCTCGGCCCGTTCAAGGTCCGGCTGGAGGATGTCGGCAGCGCGCGGGTGCGGATGGTTCCGCGCCACCAGCATTCCAATCTGCAGAATGCCGTTCATGGCGGCACCACCCTCGCCTTCATCGATATCGCGCTGTTCGCCGCCTCGCGCAGCTTCGGGCTGATCACCGCGGGCACCGCGGTGACGCTCGATCTCTCCACCCAGTTCATCGGCGCCGGGCGGATCGACGAGCCGCTGGACGCGGTGGTGGAACTGCTGCGCGAAACCGGCCGGCTGCTGTTCCTGCGCGGACTGATCGTCCAGGGTGACGAGAAGATCGCCAGCTTCGCCGCGACGATCCGCAAGCCCGCCAAACAGTGAGTACAACGCTCGATCGCTACAACGCGCTGGTCGCGCATGGCGAGCTGCGCGCCGATCCCGAACAGGCGGCCGCCGCCAGGGCGTTAAACGAATTGCAGGCCGCGCTCGAAGCCACTCCGCCGCGCGGCAGCATTCTCTGGCGTGCGCTGGGCAAGCGACCCGAAACCCCGCATGGCGTCTATCTATGGGGCGGGGTCGGCCGCGGCAAATCGATGCTGATGGATTTGTTCTTCGGTTGCCTGCGCATTCACCGCAAGCGCCGCGTACACTTCCACGAATTCATGATCGAGGTGCACGCCCGCATCGCCGAGGAGCGCAAGAAGGAAGAGGGCGATCCGATCGCACCGGTGGCGAGGGCGCTGGCCGAGGAAGTCCGCTGCCTCGCCTTCGACGAGATGGTGGTCAACAATTCCGCCGATGCGATGATCCTGTCGCGCCTGTTCAAGGCGTTGTGGGAAGGGGGCGTGACGGTGGTCGCCACCTCCAACCGCGCGCCGGCCAACCTCTACAAGGATGGCCTCAACCGCGAACATTTCCTGCCCTTCATCGCGGAACTCGAGACCCGTTGCGCGGTGCTGCCCTTGAACGGCCCGGTCGATTACCGGCTCGATCGGCTGGGCAGCATGGAAACCTGGCTGGTGCCCAACGGCCCGGAAGCGACTACCCAGCTCTCCGCCGCCTTCTTCCGCCTGACCGATTATCCGCCCGAGGACCGCGCGCATGTGCCTTCGGAAGAATTGCGCGTGTCGGACGGCCGCACGCTGCACGTGCCCAAGGCGCTGAAGGGCGTCGCGGTGTTCAGCTTCAAGCGGCTGTGCGGGGAGGCGCGCGGCGCGGCGGACTATCTCGCCATCGCGCGGCGTTTCCACACCGTCATCATCGTCGGCATCCCCAAGCTCGGGCCGGAGAACCGCAACGAGGCAGCGCGCTTCGTGACGCTGATCGATGCGCTGTACGAGCACAAGGTCAAGCTGCTCGCCGCCGCCGATGCCGAACCTGGCGAACTCTATGCCGCGGGTGACGGCCGGTTCGAATTCGACCGCACCGTCAGCCGGCTGATGGAGATGCGCTCCGACGCCTATCTCGCCGAGGGCCACGGCAACATCTGAGTCGCGCTCAGCCGCGCAGCGCCTCCGCCAGATCCCGTCCGCGTCCGGTCAGCCCGTATAGCGGCAGCGGCGGATAGCGGTCCTCCAGCCGCCGCGCGACCAGATCGATATCGATCATCGTCTTGATCGTCTGCGACAGGGCGCGCGGCGTGATCGGATCGAGCCGGCTGTGGAGATCGCCGAAACGCGCCCAGCCCGGTCCGATCCCTTCGACCAGCGGCAGTCCCCAGCGCGGCAATTGCTGCGGCTCCAGCCCCAGCCGCTCACGCTCGGACATGATGCGCTCGCAGACCAGGCCTGTCGCCTCACCCGCCGGGGCCAGCACATATTCGGGACGCAGCGGATGGCCGTGGCCGGGATTGGGCGCCACCCATCCCTGATCGCGCAGATGCGCCAGGCACCGCACCAGGCTGTGCCGCGACAGACCCAGCCGGTTGGCCATCGCGGCGAAGCGCGCGCCCTTTTCCCGGCTGAGCAGCGCCATCACCGGGATCGCCCAGCGCATCGCGGTCAGCGCGCGCATAGTGTCCGGATCGATGAGCGGCAGATTGACCATGATCTATATGTGATATACATATGGAACCATTCATTGGCAAGGGAGCGATGACGATGACCGATACCAGCACGATGACCGCCACGCGCGCCGCGATCGATTATGATGGCGGGCTGACCTGCTCGATCGGGGTATCGAGCCTCGACAGATCGATCGCCTGGTACAGCGACATATTGGGGATGACCCTGCTCTACCGCGCGGATGAACTGGCTTGGTGCGAACTGTCCTCGGCGGTCGCGCGGGTGAATGTCGGCCTGTCGCAGGTCGAGACCGTCACCACGGGCGGCGGCGCGACGCTGACCTTCGGCGTGACCGACATCGACGCGGCCAAGGCGTCGCTCGATGCGGCCGGCATCCGGCAGGACGGCGCGATCATGGACGTTCCGGGCATGGTCCGGCTGCTGACCTTCTACGATCCGGACGACAACGCGCTGATGTTCTATCAGGACCTGTCGGGCGCCGCGTAAGACGCCGGAGCCCGTCGCCCGATCATGTGGCGTTCATCGACCATCGACTACGCACGTAATCGCAAGGGAGATGGTCATGTCGACATTGGAGTATCTCATCGCCGCGCTGGTTGCCGCATTGCTGCTCGGCCGGCCTGGCCCGGCGCAAGCGCAGCCGGCCCTTTCCGCGGTCGGCACCGCGCCGGATATTGTCGGCAGCCAATAGTCGGGCGCGGTGCGGGCATCGCACCATCCGTCCTCCAGCGATACTTATTGCAATTCGTTCGCAATCGCAAAGAAACGTTTGATTAGTCTGCTTTCTGCGGTTGCGACCGTGCGCCAAAAGGCCTAACGCGCCATCGACTCCGCTGGCGCGCGCCCTTGCGTTCGCGTCCGCATGGCTGCGACACAAGGAGATTCCATGGCCCGCAAGAAGATCGCGCTGATCGGCGCCGGCAACATCGGCGGCACGCTCGCCCATCTCGCCGCGAAGAAGGAGCTGGGCGACATCGTCCTGTTCGACGTCGTCGAGGGCGTACCGCAGGGCAAGGCGCTCGACCTGTCGCAGTGCGGCCCGATCGAAGGCTTCGACGCGCAGATCACCGGCAGCAACGACTATGCCGATATCGCGGGTGCGGACGTGATCATCGTCACCGCCGGCGTCGCCCGCAAGCCGGGCATGAGCCGCGACGATCTGCTCGGCATCAACCTGAAGGTGATGAAGGCGGTCGGTGAGGGCATCAAGGCCAACGCGCCGAACGCCTTCGTCATCTGCATCACCAACCCGCTCGACGCGATGGTGTGGGCGTTGCGCGAATTCTCGCAGCTGCCGCACCACATGGTCGTCGGCATGGCGGGCGTGCTCGATTCGGCGCGCTTCAGCCATTTTATCGCCGACGAATTCAAGGTCTCGGTCAAGGATGTCAGCACCTTCGTGCTCGGCGGCCACGGCGACACGATGGTGCCGGTGGTGCAATATTCGACCGTCGCGGGCATTCCCGTCCCCGACCTGATCAAGATGGGCAAATCGACCCAGGAGCGCATCGACGCGATCGTTAAGCGCACCCGCGGCGGCGGCGGCGAGATCGTCGCGCTCTTGAAGACCGGTTCCGCCTTCTACGCGCCCGCCACCAGCGGCATCGCGATGGCCGAGGCGTATCTTTCCGATCAGAAGCGCGTCCTGCCCTGCGCCGCCTATGTCTCGGGCGAATACGGCGTGAACGACCTTTATGTCGGCGTGCCGGTGGTGATCGGCGCGGGCGGCGTCGAACAGATCATCGAGATCGCGTTGGACGACGAGGCCAAGGGCAACCTCCAGGTCTCGGTCGATGCGGTCAAGGAACTGCTCGAGGCGTGCAAGGGCATCGATAGCTCGCTCAATTAACTGCCGTCATCCCCGCGGAAGCTGGGATCTCATGCGGCAAGAGATGCCAGCCTCCGCTGGCATGACGGTAAGGAAGATACGCGGATGAGCATTCTCGTCGACAAAAATACCAAGGTCATCACCCAGGGGATGACCGGGGAAACCGGCACCTTCCATACCCAGCAGGCGCTTGCCTATGGCACGCAGATGGTCGGCGGGGTCACGCCGGGCAAGGGCGGGGCAACGCATCTCGATCTGCCGGTGTTCGACACCGTCGCCGAGGCGGTGGCGAAGACCGGCGCAACCGCGTCCGTGATCTACGTGCCCCCGCCCTTCGCCGCGGATTCGATCCTGGAGGCGATCGATGCCGAGGTGCCGCTGATCGTGACGATCACCGAAGGCATCCCGGTGCTCGACATGGTCAAGGTCAAGCGCGCGCTGTCGGGCAGCAAATCGCGGCTGATCGGTCCAAACTGCCCCGGCGTGCTGACGCCCGGCGAGTGCAAGATCGGCATCATGCCCGGCAGCATCTTTTCCAAGGGGTCGGTGGGTGTTGTCTCGCGCTCGGGCACGCTTACCTATGAAGCCGTGTTCCAGACGACCAACGAAGGGCTGGGCCAGACCACCGCGGTCGGCATCGGCGGCGATCCGGTCA
>JAESGW010000434.1_pt1 | contig 43378 bp, 48 predicted proteins | sample 9269791 | NCBI WGS metagenome assembly JAESGW01 (sample SAMN16773120, study PRJNA677053) | algae metagenome | isolation source: Aphanocapsa lilacina HA4352-LM1 and co-occurring heterotrophs from near cave... | place: USA: Maniniholo cave, near Haena, Kauai, HI | collected 2009-07-28
ATCGACACACACCCGCCCTCGGTCCAGGCCTCACCAGCGCACGCAACCATCGCATCCCGCCCCACAAGCCGTGGCGATCTAGACTCACCCTCTCACCGGGGCGGGACGGGTGAAGAATATTCCTAGCGATTGGGGAAAATCAATTTCGGAAACGGCGAAACATGAAGAAGCCTGTCAATAGATCTGTTCAAAACTTTGTAAGGCACTGATGCTGATCGCGGAAATCGGGGCGGCTCGCAGCGGCAGCAACGCGAATGGCGCGCCCCTCTCCCCGTTGGGGAGAGGGTTGGGGTGAGGGGCCGTGACACGAGAGGTTTGTTACTGCCCCTCACCCGCCCTCGCTTTGCTCGGGCACCCTCTCCCCGCCGGGGAGAGGGGAAAAAGGCGCTTCGCTGCGCGTCACGTCTCGTTCAGCCACTTCAGCAGCACGGCGTTGATTTCGCGCGGATAGGTGTGGCTGAGGTCGTCGAGTTCGGAATAGGTGACGCGGGCGCCGGCGGCGGCGAGGGCCTGCTCGGCCTGGCGCGCGAGCTGCACCGGGAACATCCAGTCGAGGCGGCCGTGCACCACATGCACCGGCAGATCGCGCAGGCGCTGGTCGTCGGCCATCTCGACCAGGAGCGGATGAAAGGACGCCGAGATCGGCGCCAGATGCGTAAACGGCGAGCCGTGCTCGAGCCCGCTCACATAGGAGAAGGTGCCGCCGTCGCTCATGCCGGTCAGCAGCAGCCGGCTGGCATCGATGTTCCAGCGGCTGCGCACCTGATCGAGGATGCGCGTGAGATTGGGCGTATCGGTATCGTCGCCCATCAGCGCCCAGGTGCCCCCGGTCGCCGTCGGCGAGACGAGGATGGCGCCGAAACTGCGCGCATCGCGCAGCCAGGCCCAGAGAAACGCGCGGCCGTTGCCGCTGCCGCCATGCAGCGCCATCACCAGCGGCCAGGCGCGATCCGCGCTGTAGTATTCCGGCACGTACATGGAGAAGCCGCCGCGGCTGCCGGGCTCGTTGTCGACATGCATGACACCGGTGTCCGCGCCGGCTGCGCCATCGAGGCGCGCCTGCAGGTCCGTGTCGTCGCGCACGGTGGCGTCGAGAAAGAACTGGCTGACCGGCGGCAGGCGGCCGGCCAGCGGATACAGCGCCTCCTGCGCCCGCGACGCGTAGCGCAGCGCGCGGTAGGCGGCGCGAATGCCTTCCGGATGCTCGGCGACGCCGTGCAGGCCGTCGAAGGCCGCAAGCGCGGCGTCGCTTGACGCCTCCAGCGCCACGCGCACGGCCTTCAGGTGCTCCGGCCAGTCGCCAAGGCGCGAACGCGCCGCGCGCAGCGCATCGTCGGGCCGGCCCGCCGCCTCCAGCACGGCATCGAAATCGGGCGGATTGAGGTAGCGGGCGACGAACGCCAGCGCGTCGATCGACGTCAGCAACGGCGGCAGCAGTGCGACGACATCGTCAACGGCAGCGTTGGACATACTGGCCTCCCGGGTGGCTTTCTTTCAGGCTTGGTAGCAGGCGACAGGCCGCGGAGGTACCGCGCTGCATGCCGGGCAGCCATGGTCGGCACGGTCCCTTCGGGCTTGCACTAGAGCAATACTCTAGAGTATAACTCCACACATGGAAGCTGCAAGCGTCAGAGAGCGGGTGCTGGGCGCCGCGACCGACATGTTTGCCGACGAGGGCTATGACGCCGTCGGCGTCGAGAAGCTGCGCGCGCGGGCCGGTGTTTCGAACGGCAGCTTCTTCCATCTGTTCGCGACCAAGGAAGACCTCGCCGCCGAGCTGCTGGTGAGTTGCGTGACGGATTATCAGGCGGCGATCATGCGCGCGCTGGCGCGGTGCGACGATGCGTCCACCGGCGTCGCCGCCATCGTCCGCACCCACATCCGCTGGGTGATCAACAACCGCAGCAAGGCGCGCTTCATGCTCGACGACGCGCGCGCCGCGTGGTTCGCCAGAGCCGCGGACCGGTTGCGAACGCATAATGCGACATTCGGCGAGGCGATCGAGCGCTGGCGGGCACCGTTCGTCGCGCAAGGTGCCCTGCGCGACGTGTCGATCGAGGTCTTTCTCGCGACGCTGATCGGTCCCGCCAACCTGATCTGCCGCACATGGATCACCGGGCGCAAGCTGTCCGCGGCCTCGCCTGCGCGCAGCGAGGACGAACTGGTCGCGCTCGCATTGCAGGCACTGGTGACCACGCCTGCGCGGACCGCCAAGGCAAGGAGCAAGACGCATGACAAATGACGACAGGGCGCTGACCGACGCGATCCGCTCCGCCCTCAATCAGCAAGGTTTCCTGCATCACATGGGCGCCAGCGTCGACGAGGTTGTGCGCGGCCAAGTGGTGATCTCCGTGCAGAAGCGTCCCGAGCTGCTGCAACAACATGGCTTCTTTCATGGCGGCGTCATCGCGTTCCTGGTCGACAATGCGACGACGGCGGCCGCGGGCACCGTGATCGACCGCGCGACGCAGACGTGTCTCACCGCCGAATACAAATTGAACATCGTCGCTCCGGCGCTGGGCGACCGGCTTGCCTGCACCGCCTCGGTGGTGAAGCCCGGACGGCGGCTGACGATCGTCGAGGCGAAGGTGCACAGCCACACAGGCGACAAGGCGAAGCTGGTGGCCGTGGCGCTGGCGACGATCGCGAATGTGGAGCGCGCGGATGTGGCGGCGTGATGAGCCGTAGCCCGGATGACATAGGCGGCCTACCGGCCGCCGTTCTTAAGAACGCCGATGCTCTGCATCGGCTATGGCGCAATCCGGGGACACGACCGCGGACTCAGCCCCGGATTTCGCTTCGCTTCCTCCGAGCTACGGCGTTGACGAACGCAAGGAGCACATCATGACTTCATCATTGCTCATTGCATCCGCCCTCTACTCCTTCGCCCTTGCCGTCTTCCACCTGATGTTCTGGCGGCTGTTTCGCTGGCCGGCGTCGCTGGCGGGATCGGGAAGCTTGAACGTCAGTGTGACGCAGACGCTGAACATCATGCTCACTTTGGGCGTCACGATGTATGGCGCGGCGCTGCTCTGGGGTGCGTTGCATCCCAGCCAGACGGCCTGGACGTTGCCGGCAGCGGGCGCGCTCTTCCTCGCCGTGCGCACCGTGGTGCAGCCGTTCCAGTTCTCGATGCGCGACCGGCCGTCGCAGGCGATCACTGTCATCTTCGCGCTGGGCGCGTTCATTCACGGCGCTGCCGCATTGTCGCTCTGGAAGTAGCCGCTAGTTCGCGCGCGGTGCGCGGATGTGACGGCTGATGCGGGTCGTGGTCATGCGATCCTCCGCGATCTTCGGCGGGTTCCATCGGGTCCGGAAAACTGCTTGCATTATGCAATCGGTTATGGCATTGGCAACCAGTTTCAAATCGCCATCGGTTTTCATCCGAGGAAACGAACATGTCCAAACTGCGCGTGAGTTGCTTCTCCGTGTCGCTCGACGGATTCGGGGCCGGCCCCAACCAGAGCGTCGACAACCCACTGGGGGTCGGCGGCGAAGGGCTGCACGGATGGATCGTCCCGACGCGCACGTTCCAGGCCATGACACGTCGAGAGCAGGCTTTTCGGGATCATCCCTTGTCCGGCAAGAGCGAAGGAACGACCGGCCCCGACGACACCTTTGCGGCGCGCGGCTTCGAGAATGTCGGCGCCTGGATCCTCGGCCGCAACATGTTCGGCCCGGTGCGGGGCGCGTGGCCGGACGAGAGCTGGAAAGGCTGGTGGGGCGACAACCCGCCGTACCACACGGACGTGTTCGTGCTCACGCACCACGCGCGCAAGCCGATCGAGATGCAGGGCGGCACCACCTTCCACTTCGTGACCGACGGAATTCAGTCGGCGCTCGACAAGGCGAAGGCCGCGGCCAAGGGCAAGGATGTGCGGCTTGGCGGCGGCGCCGCGACGATCCGGCAGTATCTGCAAGCCGGCCTCATCGACGAGATGCACCTTGCGGTGAGCCCGGTCGTTCTCGGCTCAGGCGAGCATCTGCTGAGCGGCATCAACCTGCCCGCGCTCGGCTTTGCGCGGACGGATTATGTGCACACGCCGAATGCGGCGCACTATGTTCTGGCGAAAGGCTAGTGAAGCGACGCCGTTCTTCGAACGGCTATGGCTGATCGTCATCGATCGAGCTGCAACAGGTCCCATAAATTTCCATAGAGATCCTCGAAAACTGCGACGGTGCCGTAGGGCTCCTTTCGAGGCTCTCTGCGAAACAGCACGCCTCTCGCGCGGTAGGCTTCGTAGTCGCGCCAGAAGTCGTCGGTGTGCAGGAAGAGAAAGACACGCCCGCCCGCCTGATTGCCCACGCGCTCCAATTGGCTCGCGGACGCAGCTTTTGCCAGCAAGAGGCGGGTCTCGGCTGAACCCGGCGGGGCGACCAGCACCCAGCGCTTTCCTCCTCCAAGATCAGTGTCTTCAGCCAGCGCAAAGCCCAGCTTCGCCGTGAACCAGGAAATGGCTTCGTCGTAGTCACGAACGAGAAGCGCGACATATCCGATGTGTTGCGGCATTGCTTATCAATTTTGCCTGGCAAAGATGCGGCGCCGATTGTAAATCGTTGCGCGCGGGGCGGACAAGCAACATCGATCCGCGCACCGATCCTGCGGGAAAAATGCAAGAGCCGATCGAAATCCTGCTGATCACCGGGCCGGCGGGCATCGGCAAATCCACACTGTGCTGGGAAATCGGCGCGCAGCTGGCCGCGACCAAGGTGCCGCACGCCATCATCGAGAGTGACGAACTGGACCGCGTGTTCCCGCGCCCGACGGCGGAGCAGCTCAATGCGCTGCGGCCAGGGACCACCGACGTGAGTGCGCTGAACCTTGCGGCGATGTGGGGGACCTATCGCGCGCTCGGGCATACGCGGCTGATCATATCAGGCGTGATGCTGCATCTGAAGTCGGATTATCAGTGGATCTCTCAGGCGATCCCTGACGCGAAGATCACTGCGGTTCGCCTGGTCGGTTCGGAGTCCACGCTGCTGACGCGGCTCGATCAGCGCGAGATCGGCTCCGGCCGGGATGAGCAAGCGCAGCGGTCGCTGCGGCAGTTGAAGCGCATGTCGGGCGAGCCGCCGGACGCAGCGCTGATCATTCAGACGGACGACAAGACGCCGGTGGAGCTTGCGCAGATGGCGCTGAATGCGGTCGGCTGGGCATGACGAAGCATTCCGGCGCGTAGCCCGGATGGAGCGAAGCGAAATCCGGGAATCCGGGCCGCTGAGTCAGCCCCGGATTGCGCTTCGCTCCATCCGGGCTACGAGTTCGCGACGACGTCCCTTAATCGATCACGCGCTCGACGCTGACGTGGCGGCAGTCCATTTCGTAGTCGAGGCCGACCACGGGCGGACGGCAGAAGTGCCAATCGATGCCGTGCTCGGCCGCGCCGCGGCGGACGATTTCATCGGCAAGGAACGAGTGAACGGGAAACACGGTGTAGACCTGGGCCGCGGTCGCCTCGGCCCACGAAAAGCCGAGCAAGCCCATCCGCCGTTCCATCTCGCCGAGCACGGCGCGCGCTTTCTCGCGCATGCCGTCCGCCGACGTGTCGCCCGGGCGCACGACGAACTTGCCGTAGCTGCCCCGGCCCTCGGGCGCCTCGCCGCTGCCGGAGACGACGAAGCTGGGTGCGGCGTCGGATGATGCAACCGTGAACGAGAACGCGTGAAACGACGGCCCGGCCGGCTTGTTGAGCTCCGGGCAGACGTTGGAGCGGGCCACCGGGTTGACCTTGGTGGCCGGATCGTAGACGCGCCAATCGGCGAGCGTGCCGACATAGTGCTGATTGAACGCGATGAACCCTGCTTCGCTGAACGGCTCCGGCGAACGCAGCTCGCAGGCGCAGAAGGATGTCATCGGCCGGCCGGCCTCACCAATGATGGCCTCGATCCGGCGAAAACCTTCCGCGAGAGGAACGGGCCGGCGGAAGCGGACACGCTCGATGCGAAAGCCCGGCTCAGCGGCCACGCCGCCGGAATATTGAAACATCCCCGGGATGTAGCGATAGCCGCCGGGAGCAAAGGCTTCTGTGCTCATGTCTTGTCCTTCCTGTGCGGAGCGGAATCGTCGCACGGATCGCCGCACTCTGCTATCGACAAATTCCGATCAAGGAGGCCGCGATGCACAGATACCGCCTGCACTATTTTCCTGAATCCGGGAACAGCTACAAGCTCGCACTGATGTTGACGCTGTGCGGACAGCAGTTCGAAAAGGTGTGGACCGACTTCGGCGGCGGCGTCACGCGCACGGCGGAGTGGCGGGCGAGCGTCAACGAAATGGGCGAGATCCCGGTGCTGGAAGACGACGGGGAGCGGCTGACCCAGACGGCGCCGATCCTGCTGCGGCTGTCGGAGCGATACGGAAAATTCCAGGGCGACGGCGAGGCTGAACGGTTCGAGGTGCTGCGCTGGCTGTTCTGGGACAATCACAAGCTCACCGCCACTATGGCGACCTACCGGTTTCAGCGCACTTGCATGAAGGCACCCGACCCGCAGGTGTTGGCCTTCCTCAGGGGACGACTCGACGACTACCTGCGCATCCTGCAGGGACACATGGAGACACGCGCGTTCGTTGCGGGCGACCGGCCGACGATCGCGGACCTGTCGATGATCGGCTACCTGTATTTCCCGAAGGACGAAAGCGGTTACGATCTTGCGGCGAGCCATCCGGCGATCCGGGCCTGGCTCGATCGCGTCGCCGCGCTGCCGGGATGGGTCGCGCCCTACGACCTGCTGCCGGGACAGCGCCTGCAACGCCACGCGTAAGGGCTTATTATCCGCTCACACGGATCGCGATGGATGTGATCGACAGCGATGGAGAACCCCCATGAAAATCGTCGTTATTGGCGGCAGCGGGCTGATCGGTACGAAGCTCGTGAACAGACTGCGTCAGCGGAACCATGAGGTCGTCGCGGCCTCGCCCAAAAGCGGAGTCAACGCCGTCACCGGCGAGGGACTGACTGAGGCGCTTGCCGGCGCCCAGGTCGTCGTCGATGTGGCGAATTCGCCTTCGTTCGAGGACAAGGCTGTCCTGGAGTTCTTCCAGGCATCGGGCCGCAATCTGCTCGCGGCGGAAGCCGCGGCCGGCGTGAAGCATCATGTTGCGCTGTCGGTCGTCGGCACCGAGCGCCTGCTCGACAGCGGCTACTTCCGCGCGAAGATGGCGCAGGAAGACCTGATCAAGGCCGGCGGCATTCCGTATACGATCGTCCGCGCGACACAGTTCTTCGAATTCATAAGCGCGATCGCCCAGTCCGGCACCGACGGCCAGACGGTGCGCCTGTCACCCGCGCTCAATCAGGCGATGGCCTCCGACGACGTGGCGGACGCCATGGCGGATGCGGCACTCGCAGCACCGGTGAACGGCATGATCGAGATCGCCGGTCCCGAGTCGATGCCGCTGGACGAATTCGTCAGGCAGTTCCTGCGTGCGACGGGAGACACGCGCAACGTCGTCGCCGATGTGGACGCGCCCTACTACGGCATCGTGCTGAACGATCAATCGCTCACCCCCGGCGCCAACCCGCGCCTTGGCAAGGTGCGTTTCGGCGACTGGCTGAGTCAGCACGCGCGCAAGACCAAGTAGGTCGCGCAGGGTGACTGCGGTTCCGGCCGGCGCAGGCGCGGATGCGCCCGCGAGCGGCCGGCGGATCGCGTAGCTGGTGCGGCCCCTGCCCGTATTACACACGGCTTGCCGACGACTCGATTCAAACTTGTCGTTCTTTGTTGCCATTAGCGTTACCGGGATATTCCAGTGTGTAAGTGCCCGCCTCCTCGTTTGAGCCGAGATGCCACTTCATAAGTGCGCGCTCCGTAACGACGAGGGACGCCATGGGAACCAACACCGCTTTTGAAGCCGATCGTCGACGGACGTTCGGAAAGCGCAAAGTCGCGCCGCGTGCATGTGTCGTCGACAGCAAGCATCACCTGCAGACATTCCTCGGCGAAGCGCTTGAAGAGCTCGGCTTCATCGTTTGCCGCCCCACCTCGGTCGAAGCGCTGCCCCGGGCGCTTGCCGCACATGATCCGGATGTTCTGATCCTGGGTCTGTCGGCGGGAGGCATGGAGGCCGCCCGCACGCTGGAGATCGCATCCGCGCACCGATTTGACGGCAATGTGCTGCTGCTCGGCCCCGCGGCATCACCAATGGTGACCGCAGTCCAGGGGCACGGCCAAACGCTGGGTCTGAGCATGCTGCCGGTTCTGAAGACACCGTTCGGCGACCGTGACCTGCGGACTGCCGTTGCCGGCCTGCTTCCGACAGAGCCGCCGTCGCCTCCCCCGGTCGACGCCGCCGAAGCGCTCGACGCCGGCTGGCTCGAGCTTTGGTATCAACCCAAGGTCGACACCAGAAGCCTTGCGCTCGATGGCGCCGAAGCGCTGATCCGCATGCGACACCCGACATGGGGCATCGTGCCGCCGGCCTACTTCGTGCCCGCGAAAGAAGACCCGACTTTCCAGTCGCTGTCTGAATTCGTGATCGCCCGAGCGCTGGAGGATTGGCGGTATTTCGTCACTCAGCGCGGGCGCATTCAGATCGCGATCAATCTGCCGCTCTCGTTCTTCAAGACTCGCGGCGCGGCGCATCATCTCTGCCAGATGCTGCCCAAGCATGCGGCGTTCGATGGGCTGATCGTGGAAATGGACGGCTCTGAAGTGACCAGGGATCTGGCTTTCAGTACCGAGCTCGCGCGCACACTGCGGTTTCACAACATCGGCATCTCGATCGACGATCTTGGCGAGGAGTGGCCGTCGTTGATCGATGCCGGCGAATTTCCATTCGTCGAGATCAAGCTCGATCGCGCGTTTGTTGCCGGCTGCGCGGACCAGCGCCTGCGGCGGACGGCGTGCCGCCAGCTCGTCGATTTCGCGCAGGGCTCCGGCGCGCGCACCGTCGCCGAAGGCGTCGAAAATCGAGACGATTTTCTCGTCCTGCGCGAAATGGGCGTCGACCTGATCCAGGGATTTCTGTTCGCAAAGCCCATGACCGCACAAAAGTTTGCCCGATTCAATCTCGGCCGATTCGAAACGCTGTCCTGACGGCGATGCAGGGGGCGCCGGCTTCCAGTCGGCGCCGACCTTGAACCACTGCTCGCCATGGCGCGACTCAACAGCTCGGAGATTGCTGACGGCAGCCAGGGAAAGCGTTCATGCGGACATCAATGTTGTGTGCGGCCGTTGCGCTGTTGCTGGCGACGGCACCTGCATTGTCCGCCGAGAAGCAGCAGTGGGGCTTCGTCAAGTCGCAGTCCGAGGTGCTGCTGGTCTATGGCGTGCCGGAATCGCACGCGATCACATTGTCTTTCATCTGCGAGCCGAACAAGAAGACGATCGACATCGTCACCACGGTGCTGCCGGCGAAAGTCGCCTCGAAGCGCGCCGGCACGATCAAGCTTTCCAACGGCGCGTCGAACCTCGAATACGCGGGCAAGACCAGCCAGTATGATGAGGATACGGGCGTCCACTTCTCGGCGGAGACCGCGATCGAGCCACGCCTGTTCGATTTCCTGGACAAAGGCACGTCGCTCGGCATCGAGGCTTTCGGCGCGCGCGACAGCGTGCCGCTGAAGGGGATCAAGGGACCGCTGGCGCAGATGCGGAACGCTTGCCGCTAAGGCGATCCAACGGGTCCGCGCGAAGCGCGGCCCGATGACAGGCTCCGCGAAGCAATTCAGCGCAGCAGTTGCGGCAGGGCGTCGAGTTGCCGGGGCAGTCGATCGCATCTACGATGCGTTGCCGCTTGCGAAGGCGATCCCCGTTTTTCAGGACTCGCGCGTGACCACATCCTTCAAAACCATCCGCGCCCGCGCTGAGAAGCGCAAAGGCGGACCCAAAGGGCTGAGCCGGCTGCTGCCGCCCAAGCCTGACCTGAAGGCGCTGGCGAAACTTGGCGACGACCGCGCGCTGGCGGAGATCACCAGACGGGTGTTCTCGGCCGGCTTTGCCTGGAGCGTGATCGAGACGAAGTGGCCGGGCTTCGAGGAGGCGTTCCTGGGTTTCGCGCCGGGTCAGCTTTCGCTGCAGCCGGACGAGTTCTGGGACGCGCTGATGAAGGACACGCGCATCGTGCGCAACGGCGCGAAGATCATGTCCGTGCGCGCCAATGCGAGCTTTGTCCGAGACGTGGCCAAGGAGCATGGCAGCTTCGGCAAGCTCCTGGCAGAGTGGCCCTCCTCCGACCAGATCGGCCTGCTCGAATTCCTCGCCAAGCGCGGCAACCGGCTGGGCGGCAACACCGGGCAGATGCTGCTGCGATTTCTCGGCTGGGACGGGTTCGTGACGTCGAGAGATGTGGTGTTGTGCCTGCGTGACGCCGGCCTCGATGTGGCGGAAACGGTCACGTCGAAGCGCGATCTTGCGAAAGTGCAGGCGCTGTTCAACGCCTGGGCCAAGGAGACCGGCCTGCCTTACGTACACATGTCGCGCATCTGCGCCATGTCCATCGGCGAGAATTATGAGGCCGAAAGGCTTGCAAGAATGGCCGGCGTGGAAGAGTGAAGCTCACTCCCCGAAGGTCGGCGGCTCGTCGTAGCCCTTGCGATGGCTGTAGAAGATCAGCGCCATCAAACCGACGCCGACAACAAGCGAGAAAACGATCCCGAGCGTCATGGCGACGTAGAAATCGCCGGGAAGCGACCCTTCGCCGACCGCCATGCCCTGGTACACAAAAAATCCGGTCCCCAGCAGCATGAGCCCCAAGGCAGCGAGCAGGACAACTGTTCCGAACTTCCCGCTTTTTGGCATGCGAACCTCATATGTGGTCCGTAGCAGTGTTTCTCAAGAAAGCGCTGCGGCGCGCTCGTCCTTCATTTGTCTCAGCCGTCCCAGCCATCGGGTGACAGAAACGTAACCGCAGGTGTGATATAGTCCGGTCTGCCGGGATTGCCATTGGGGTGCGCGTCGATGCGATTGTTGATGGTCATTGTGTCGTGTGGACTGCTGGCGAACTGCGCCATCCGGCCCGCGCCGGAGTTGCTCTCGCAATCGAGCGTGTCGCCGGACGCATGGGAGCGAGAGGCAGCAGAGCGAAAGCCGGTGCGCCGCACACCGCGGCAGGTCTCGCAGGCGCCCAAGCCCGCAGAACCCGCGACGACGGGATCGACCGCTGTGAGCTCCGCCGCGCGCAACGACATCAGGCCGTTGTCGCCGGAATCCCACGCGGCTGAGAATGCCGAGGCCGAGCGGCTGAAACGGCTGACCAACATCTGCCGGTGCTGAGTGGAAGGCGGATGACACGCTCGGACTGGCGCACGAAATGGCGGCCTCCTCCGGCTGCGATTATCCTGTGCGAACGCCGGCACGAGCGAGCGACATGGAACAGACCGAAACTTCCCGGCGCCTGGTGAAGGACCCAATGTTCGTCGAGAGGGCCTTGCGCCTCGATCTCAGACCGCGCGCATCAAGCCGCCGTCGACGCGAATGTTCTGACCCGTAATGTAACCGGCACCTTCCGACGCAAGAAACGCGACGGTCGCGGCGATTTCCGCAGACTTGCCGTATCTTTTCATCGGAACGCTCGCGCGCCGCTCCTCCGTCGCCGGAAGACTGTCGATCCATCCAGGAAGGACGTTATTCATGCGGATGTTATCGGACGCATAGGTGTCGGTGAAGATCTTCGTGAAGGATGCAAGCCCGGCGCGGAATACTCCGGAGGTCGGAAACGTCGCGCTTGGTTCGAATGCCCACGCCGTGGAGATGTTGATGATCGCTCCCGACTTCTGCTTCTGCATCACCGGCGTTACGAGACGTGTCGGGCGAATGACGTTCATCAGATAGACGTCCATTCCCTTGTGCCAGTCCTCATCGGTGATTTCGAGGATCTGGGCGCGGGGACCGTGACCCGCGCTGTTCACGAGGACATCGATGCGGCCCCATGTGGACATGGCCCGATCGACCAGCTTCTTCAAGTCATCAATGGACTGGTTCGAGCCGGTTACGCCAATGCCGCCCAGTTCACGCGCCAGCTCCTCCCCTTTGCCCGAGGATGAAAGAACAGCGACCTTGAAGCCGTCGGCGGCCAACCGCTTCGCAGCCGCCGCACCCATACCGCTTCCACCGGCTGTAACAACCGCTACTTTTTCGCCTGCCATCTTCATCTCCACTTGCAAGAAGAGGTCCCAATTTGCGGGCCTGTCGTAGCAGGTTTAGAGCTGTCGAGTATCCCTCGTCAAAATGCCGCGAGGCGTGAAGGAGTTGCGACTTTGTCGGCAGGCGGCCAACCGATCGATCAGGCGGCCATCGTCTCGAGACGATGAAGCGATCGCTTCAAGGCCGCAAAGCAATCCGCGTCGAGCGCAGTGCCGACGTCTTTCTCCATGATGGCGAGCGCCTGCAGCACCGGCATCGCTGCGCGATACGGACGATCTGCCGTCAGCGCGTCGAAGATGTCGGCGACGGTCACGATCCTGGTTTCGAGGCCGATCTGATCGCCTGACAATCCTTGCGGATAGCCGCTGCCATCGAGCTTCTCATGATGATCGCGGGCGACCAGCGACAGATCTTGAAAGGCTTCGATCCGCGACAGGATCGCGGCGCCCATGGTCGGATGGTCCTTCATCGACGACCATTCGTCCGGATCCAGCTTGCCGGGCTTGTCGAGGATGAAGTTGGCAACGCCGAGCTTGCCGATGTCGTGAAGCAAGGCGGCACGAACCAGCCAGCGCTTGCGATCGGGCGGGATGCCGAGTTCGCTGGCGATCAGCTCGGTCACAAGCGCGACACGCTTGCTATGGCCGCTGGTGAACGGGCTTTTCGCATCGACCACCTGCGCGAAGCCGTCTGCGATATCGTCCAGCAGATCTTCATCGACCGCCTGCGAGAAGCCGAGCGGCTCGAGGTCAAAGACCTTCTGTTGCAAATGCGGATCGTCGAGCGCGGTCCAGAACGAGGGCTCCGAGGCCACGTTTTCAAACGCGCGAACGAGCTCGGGATCGAACCATCGACCGGACCGACGGCGGACCTCTTCCGTGGCGGAGGCGCTTCCGGCCGTCACGTTGAAGACATCGACGACCTGGGCGATCAGGGCTATTCGCGACGACAGGGCGATCGCCTCGCCGCGAAGGCCAAGCGGCTGGCCACGACCATTCCAGTGCTCGTCGAGATCCGTGATGCCGCGCGCCACGCCTTCGGAGAACCGCATTCGGCGGGCGATGTCCGCGCCGCGTTGACAGCGCGTCTCGATCAGGTCGCGATTGATCTTGCCGCCGCTTGCGGCCAGCCTGAGCACGGTGCGGAGCTTTTCCGCCAGCCCGGATTTGACGGCGGTGTTTTCCGCGATGAAGCGGAGAACCTGGGAAAGACTGTCGTCGACGAGCTTCGCATTGCGCTTGAAGTCGTGGTCATTGGTCGCGAAGAGCTGGCAAATCCTTGCGGCATTGCTGCTGCAGCCGAGGTCTTTCAGCAGCAGCACGTAGAACAGGTCATGCATCTCGATTTCGGGCAGAGCGATCTCTCGCCCAAGGTGCATGCCGATCCAGCAGCACCGGACGCTGTGGCCGGCCGGCTGCCCATCCGTCAGGTCGAGCGCGTAGCTCAAGGCGCTGACGACCTCGGCAAGGCGCAATTCCTTGCCGGCTGCTTTTGTCGATTCACCCATGCGGGCGACTATCTACGGGTTCCCTTAATATACCTTGAAGGTGCATCCGTACCGGCGATCAGGTCGCCTCGTTCAGGCGCCGCAGGAGCCGGCGATGCTCGCGGCATCCGGCGAGGCCGGGATGCGTCAGCAGCACGACGGGCGTTTGCGCGCCGTCGACGCCGGCAAGGACGAGGCGATCGACATGCAGACCGGGATGAGGGCCCGCGGTCATGCGAAGCAGTGCGTCCAGCTTGCCGTCCAACAGCTCGGCAACGTCGTCGGTGACTTTCAGTGTCACCACGTCCTTTTCGGTCGCAGGCTTGCGCAGCCTGCGCACTGCCGGGGCGGCCGTTTTCATGATTTTCGCGGCAACGCCCAGACGCAGCTTGCGCCCGCGTAATACCGGCGCGGTCATCTCCGTTGCCCTGGAGATGGTCTCGAACGCCAGCGTAATCGCCGGCAGATAGGCCTCTCCGTCGCCGGTCAGCACAAGGCTGCGCGGCAAGCGCCGAAACAGCGTGACGCCGAGCGCGCCTTCGAGCGACTTCACCTGCTGGCTCACCGCACCCGCCGTCACACCGAGCTCGTCGGCAGCGCGCGTAAAACTGAGGTGGCGCGCGGCCGCCTCGAATGAACGCAGGCCGTTGAGTGGTGGCAGTCGATGGCTCATCTCGCGTCCTCGACCTTGGCACGATCGGCCGACTGTCATGCATCAGATTTTCTGGGTCAACCGTTCAGAATAAGTCGTTTGCATTTGTGATCTGGCGCGCAAAACTGCGCCTCTCGCCGCTATCGCAGGGAAACATCGATGAGCGTGCTCGACGACTTCATGGTCGATCCAAAACTATCGCTGCTCGACAAGACGCGTATCCAGGCCCAGGTGCTGGTGCCGGTGCTGCGGGCGCTGCGTTCAGAACTGGGCAAGGACAAGGCCGACGCGATCGTCCGGCAGGCGCTGCGCGACTGGTCGCAACAACTGTTCGCCGCGATCGGCGACACCATCGACGGCAGCGGCCGGCGCAAATGGGCGACCCTGCAAAGCGCGCTGAACGATGTCTCCGCGCGAGAGGTCGAAGCGGACATCCTGCGCCGCGACAAGGACGCGCTGGAGATCGACGTGACAAGCTGCCGCTTCGCCGAATTCTTTCGCGCGCTCGGCGAGCCGGAGCTCGGCGCGCTGCTGATCTGCGCGGCGGACGTCGACATCGCCGAGGCAGGCGGTGGCGAGGTCAGCCTGACGCGCGAACAGACGCTGATGCAAGGCGGGCCGCGCTGCACGTTCCGCTACAGGTTCGCGCCGCGCGGATGAATGGAGGCATGCTCGCGGGAGGCTTGGCGACCTTCGTCGTGTTCCGCTAGTGTGGCGGCCATGTTGACCATTCCTGACTATCGCCTCCGCCTTCCTGGCCCGACTGCCGTCCCCGAACGCGTTCGCCAAGCCACCGCGCTGCCGGTCCTCAACCACCGCGGCGCCGAGTTCAAAGCCATGCTGACGGAATGCCAGCAGCGCCTGAAGCCGATCTTCGGCACGGCGCATGACATTCTGCTCTTCGCGGGCTCCGGAACGGCGATGATGGAAGCGGCTCTCGCCAATGTTCTCAGCCCGGGCGATGCGGTCCTCATCATCGTCGCCGGCCAGTTCGGCGACCGCTTCGTTTCGATCGGCAAGGCGCTTGGCGCGGCGATCGACACGATCGATGTCGAATGGGGCGGCGCGCTCGATGCGCAACGTGTGGCTGAGCGCCTGAAGCAGCGCACCTATCGCGCTGTCGTGATGGTCCACAACGAGAGCTCCACCGGGGTCGCCTACGACGTCGCCGCGGTTGGAGCGGTCGTGCGGGATACGCCGGCATTGCTGATCGTCGACTCGGTCAGCGGCCTTGCCGGCATCGAGATGAAGATGGATGCCTGGGGTGCGGACATCGTCGTGTCGGCCTCGCAGAAATCGCTGATGTGCGCGCCGGGCATCGGCCTTGCCGCAGTGAGCGCCAAGGCATGGAAGGCGATCGACCGCGACGGACGAGTGCCCAGCTTTTTCGCCGATTTTCGCCGCGCCAGGGCTTCGCTCGAGAAAGACGGAACACCTTTCACGCCACCGGTAACGCTGGTCTATGGCCTGCTGGAGGCATTGCACATGATCGACGAGGAGGGCCTCGCCAACGTCCTCAAGCGCCACAGCAGGCTCGCCGCCGCCTTGCGTGCCGGTGTCCAGGCGCTCGGCCTCGAGCTCTACAACCGGCCGGATATCTCATCCGCGACGGTCGTCTCCATGAAAGTGCCCCAGGGCCTCGAAGGCGGCGCCATCGTCCAGCACCTGCGCGAGCGCTATCGTACGGTCATCGCCGGGGCGCGGCATCCCAGCCAGACCGGCAAGGTAATTCGCATCGGCACGATGGGAATGGTCAGCGAGACGGACATCATCACCGACCTCCGGCATCTCGAAGCCACGCTCAAGGATCTTGGCAGGCCGGCGCCTGCCCCGCATGCCGGAGTGCGCGCAGCGCTCGACGCCCTCGCCGTCAGCGCCTAAACTCCTCCTTGAAGCCACAAAGGCGAGGGGATGGAGTGCAATCATGAAGCGTTTTGGTACGGGTATCGCGGCGGCGGCGCTGGCAGCCACTCTGGGCTGGGCAGGCGACGCGCAGGCGCAGCAGCGGATCGTCATCTACTCCTCGAACGATGCGACGCTGAACAAGCTCGTCGCCACCGAGTTCACCAAGGCGACTGGAGTTGTGGCCGACGTCATCTCGGCCGGCTCGGGCGTGGTGATCAAGCGCGTCGAAACCGAGAAGGAGCGGCCGCAGGGCGATATCGTCTGGGGCATCAGCCGCTCGCTGCTGCAGACCAATGCGCAGTATTTCGATTCCTACGCCTCGCAGCACAAGGATGCGATCCCGGCTGAATACCGCGATCCGCAGGATCGCTGGATCGGCACCAACCTGCATCTGCTCGTGGTGCTGCAGAACACCAAGTCGGTGCCGGAAGCGCAGGGGCCCAAGAGCTGGGACGACCTGACCGACAAGAAGTGGAAGGGCAACGTCGCCTTCACCGATCCGGCCAACTCCGGCTCGGCCTATTCCAATGTCACGCTGCTCGTCGACCTGTGGGGCGGCGGCAACGCCGGCTGGGACAAGGTCTCCAAGCTGATCGGCAACACCAAGATGCTCAACCGCTCCTCGCTGGTCTTCCAGGGCGTCGGCAACGGCGAGTATGGCCTCGGCATCTCGCTCGAATATGCGGGCTACCTGTGGGCCAACAACGGCGCGCCGGTGAAGGTGATCTATCCGTCCGACGGCACCATCGCCCAGATGGAAGGCGTCGCCGTCATCAAGAATGGCCCGAACACGGCCGGCGCCCGTCAGTTCGTCGACTACGTCAACCGCAAGGATGTCCGCGAGATGATCCTCAAGGAGACGTTCCGCCGGCCGGCACGCCAGGATCTCGATCTGCCCAATCTCCCGGGCAAGATGCCCAAGCTCTCCGACATCAAGCTTTTGAAGTATGACGAGGACGGCTGGACGCAGAAGCGCGGCGAGACCATGGATCGCATCAAGGACGTGATCCAGGCTACTCGCTAGAACGCGTCGGCCTCATCGGCCAGGGCGGCCGCGCCGAACCGGCGCCGTCTTCCGGCGTGAGTGCTTGTTGTTTTCGGGGGATGTTTTGACAGCAATTTCGATCGACCACGTGTCGCGATCGTTCGAGACGGTGCGCGCCGTCGACGACGTGTCGCTCGAAATCAAGGACGGCGAGTTCTTTACACTGCTCGGGCCTTCGGGCTGCGGCAAGACCACGCTGCTGCGCACGATCGCCGGCTTCGCCGACCTCACGGCCGGCCAGATCCGTTTTGGCGGCAAGCGCATCGACACGCTGCCGCCGCATCGCCGCAACACCGGCATGGTGTTCCAGAACTACGCCATCTTCCCCAATCTCACGGTCGGCGGGAACGTGGCCTACGGCCTCAAGGCGCGCAGCGTGCCCGAGGCGCAGATCAAGGAGCGCGTAGCCCGCGCGCTCAAGCTCGTGCATCTCGACGGGTATGGCGAGCGCTGGCCGCACCAGCTCTCGGGTGGCCAGCTTCAGCGCGTCGCCATCGCCCGCTGCCTGGTGATCGAGCCCGAGGTGCTGCTGCTCGACGAACCGCTCTCCAACCTCGACGCCAAGCTGCGCGTGGAAATGCGCGCCGAGATCCGCCAGCTGCAGCAGCAGCTCAAGATCACGGCCATCTATGTCACGCACGACCAGGAAGAAGCGCTCGCCATGTCCGACCGCATCGCCGTCATGCGCGCCGGCAAGCTCGAGCAGGTGGCAAGGCCGCAGGATATCTACCGCGCGCCGGCAACACCGTTCGTCGCCGAGTTCATGGGGACCACCAACCTGCTCAGTGGCACTGTCACCAAACGGGACGGCGAGGCGCTGCGCATCCGCGTCGGCGCGCAGGAGTTCAGCGCCGTGGGCGACGGGCGCGAGAACGAGAGCGTCAGCTTCTCGCTGCGGCCGGAGACCATCCGCTTGCTCAACACCGGCGAAACGCCGCCGCCTGGCTGGAGTGTGTTCGAGGCGAGCCTCGGGCCGGTCGAATTCCTCGGCGCCATCACCCGCATCGAGCTGCAGATCGGCAACGGCGCCATGCTGCGTGTCGCCAGTCTCGATGTGCTGCCCGACGAATTGAAGGCGCGCGACCGCATTGCCGCCGCATACGATCCGCGCCGCATCACGGTGTTCCGCGGATGATCGCCATCTCCCGCCGCGACACGTTCCCGCTGGCCATCGCGATCCTGGCGTTCGCCTTCCTCGGACTGTTCCTGCTCTACCCGCTGCTCAATGTCTTCGGCGCGAGCTTCCTCGACCGCACGGGCACGACCTTCACGCTCGCCAACTATACCCGCATGCTGTCGAGCAGCTTCTATCTCGGCAGCCTGAGCAACAGCCTGATCCTCGGCGTTCTGTCGACACTGCTGACCATCGTTCTCGGCGTGCCGCTGGCCTTCTGCCTTGCGCGCCTGCCGATCCCGGGCAAATCGATGCTGCTGGCGCTGGCTTCGCTGCCGCTTGTGCTCCCCTCCTTCGTCGCGGCCTATGCGCTCGTGCTGCTGCTCGGCCGTGCCGGCATCATCACGCGCTTCCTGCGCGACATCGGCATCCCCTTAACGTCGATCTACGGCATGACCGGGATGACCATCGTCTTCGCCATGACGCTGTTTCCGTTCGTCGTCTTTCCGACCCTGGCGGCGTTCAAGGCGATCGACGTCTCGGTCGAGGAGGCCGGGCAGAATCTCGGCTCCTCGCGCTGGCGCACCTTCTGGACCGTCACCGTGCCGGTCGTCATGCCGGCGGTGCTGGCCGGCGGACTGCTGGTCTTCATCGACGTGATCGAGAGCTTTGGTGTCCCCTTCGTGCTGGCCGAGGACAAGCCGATCCTGGCCGTCGAGGCCTACAAGCTGTTCGTCGGCGAGACCGGCGGCAATCCCGCCTCGGCCGGCGTGCTCGGCGTGCTGCTGATCGTCTGCACCGCCATCGCACTCCTCTTCCAGCGCTACTATCTCGGCCGCCGGCGCTTCTCGACCGCGGCGCGCCGCACGCCGCCTGAACTGGTGGTGAAGCCCTGGCTGCGCCGGCTGGCCGCGACTTACTCATGGGGCGTAGTTCTGATCGCCCTCGTGCCGTTCTTCGCCATCATCGTCATCTCCTTCATGGAGTTCCGCGGCCCGGTGATGCAGGCGAACCTCAGCCTCAACAACTTCCGCGACCTGCTCAATCAGTCCTGGCGGCCGCTGATCAACACGCTCACCCTGTCCACTGCCGCCGCCATCATGGCTGCCGTGATCGGCGTCCCGATCGGCTTCGCCATCACCCGCTTTCGCTCGAAGGTCTCGGACCTGCTCGACGTCATCGCCATGACGCCCTTTGCCGTTGCGGGAACGGTGCTGGCGATCGGCATGATCATCTCCTTCAATTCCGGCTGGCTGGTGCTGACCGGCGGTTGGCTGATCCTCGTCCTCGCCTGGGTGGTGCGGAAGATCCCGTTCAACGTGCGCGCCTCGGCCGCCATCCTGCATCAGATCGATCCGAGCCTCGAGGAGGCATCGATCAATCTCGGCGTCTCGCCGCTGATGACGTTCCTGCGTCTGACCGTGCCGCTGATGATGGGTGGCGTGATCGGGGGCATGGTGTTGACCTGGGTCACGGTCGCATCCGAGCTCAGCTCCACCGTCGTCCTCTACAGTGGTCCGTGGGCGACGATGACCGTCGTCATGTTCCAGGCGCTGGAAGGCACGGGTGCCGGCGTCGCCTCGGCCGCGGCGACCGTGCTGATCGTCTTCACCGTGCTGCCGGTTGCTCTGGTTTACCGGCTGCTTCGCCGCCACGAACTCGGTATGATGTGAGCCATGATCGACCTGCGCAGCGATACCCTCACCCAGCCGACGGCCGAAATGCTCGACGCCATGCACGCGGCGCGCCTCGGCGACGATTCACGCGACGGCGACCCGACCGTAGGTGAGCTCGAAGCCCTTGCCGCCACGCGCACCGGCAAGGAAGCGGCGATCTTCGTGCCGAGCGGCACGATGGGCAATCTCGTCGCACTGATGGCGCATACCGGGCGCGGTGGCGAAGTGCTGCTGGAAGAGAGCTCGCACATTCTCAAGAGCGAAATGGGCGCCATCGCCCAGGTCGCCGGGCTGTTCCACCGCACGATCCGCGGTCAACGCGGCGCGATGGATCTCGGCACACTGGCCGAGACGATCAGCATCCAACTGAAGCCCAACAAGCTGGCGACGGCGCTGATCGAGATGGAAACGACGCATAATGGCGCAGGCGGCACCGTCCTGCCGCTCGATCAAATGGCGGAGGTCTATGCGCTCGGCCAGCAGCACGGCATTCCCGTGCACACGGATGGCGCGCGGCTGTTCAACGCCGCCGTGGCGCTCGGCGTGCCGGCTGAGCACATCGCGCGCTATACCGACAGCGTCACCTTCTGCGTCTCAAAGGGCCTGAGCGCGCCGGTTGGCTCGCTGCTCTGCGGCACACGTGAGTTCATCACCCGCGCGCGCGGCTTCCGCCGCATGCTCGGCGGCAATCTGCGCCAGGCCGGCATGCTCGCCGCCGCCGGCATCGTCGCGATGGAAAGCATGGTCGAGCGTCTGGCCGACGATCACGCCACGGCGAAGCAACTCGCCGATGGCCTGCACCGTATCGCGCCCGGCCTGGTCGACCCGAAATCCATCGCGACCAACATCGTGCGCGTCGATACGACCGTCAGCGGCTGGCCGGCAGAGACTTGGGCAAACGCGCTGCAGTCCGGCGACGTGCGCGTCTCGCCCGGCGGGCCGACGCAGCTACGCTTCGTCACCCATCGACACATCTCGCCTGCGGATGTCGAGACGACCCTGCGGACGTTCCGCGATCTGTGGCGCGAGGCACCCGGGCAGCCGACGGCCCGCGCGGGCTAAACTGGTTCAGCCGAGCAAAGCCTCGCAGCACCGCGACGGTTGGGGTCGCGACGCGAGGCGGTGGAGTCGCTACGCCGTCGCATATCTTTCGCCCTTGCGAATATCTCAAAATTGAGATATGCACGACTCGTGCCTTGGCGAGTCGAGATCCTTAACGATACCGTTGTCGCGGAGATCGACGCGCTTCCGGCTGACATGCAGGCGCGCTTTCTGCGACTTGCAGAGCGCATTGCCTCGGCCGGGCTGGAAAGCCTAAGCGAGCCGCACGTCAAACACCTTGAGGGGAAGCTGTGGGAGTTGCGGCTGACGGGACGCGACGGAATTGCTCGCGCCCTCTACGTCACCGCGATCGGCCGAAGAGTCGTCGTCGTACGAGCGTTTATAAAGAAGACGCAAAAGACCCCGCGCGCAGAGATCGAGCTCGCGTTACGGAGAGCAAGTGAGATCACATGACAATCCCGTTCGAAGGACCGGTTGATTTTGTCACGCGCGATTGTGCGCATTTGGAAAAGGACATCACATGACAATCGCGTTCGAGAAGCTCAAGGCGCGTTTGCTGGCCAACCCAAAGGTCAAGGCTGAGTATGACGCACTCGCTCCTGAATTTGAGATTGCTGCAGAACTGCTCAAAGCTCGTCTGCGGGCGGGCCTCTCCCAATCCGAATTGGCTGCCCGAATGGGCACCAGCCAGTCTACGATCGCCCGACTTGAAAGCGGACAAACGTTACCAAGCACGAAGACGCTCTTGCGCTATGCCGAGGCGACTGGCAGCAAGTTCCATGTGAGACTATCGGCGGCTTGATGCGGTGCCTCCCCGTCAACCGGCAAGGACGATGCGGTCAATCACAGGCGTCCGCGCGCGCGAGGAGAAAGGCCCTTTCCCGCTCGTTGCGGGTGAGCTTGGCCGCTGTCTCGAATTCAAAGCGCGCCTCGGCCAGTCGGCCGGCCCGAAACAGAAAGTCGCCCCTCGCCGCCGGCAATGGCGCGTAATTGCGTAGGGCCGCGGCATCGGCAATCTCGTCGATCAGCCGCAGGCCCGCTTCGGGCCCGAAGGCCATGCTGTGGGCAATCGCACGATTGAGATCAACCACCGGTGAGGGCATCACGGCTCGCAGCCGGTCGTAGAGCGCTGCGATGCGGCGCCAGTCGGTATCGGCCCAGCTGCGCGCACGTGCATGGCAGGCTGCAAGCGCGGCTTGCAACGCATAGGGACCATCGCCCCCGAGAGCTTCAGCGCGGGCCAGCGCATCAAGTCCCCGGCGGATCAGCAGTTGGTCCCAGCGTGCGCGATTCTGCTCGGTCAGCGGCACGAGGGCGCCGTCCGGGGCGATGCGTGCCGACAGGCGCGATGCCTGGATTTCCATCAGGGCCAGCAAGCCGAACACTTCCGCCTCCTCGGGCATCAGCCCCGCCAGCATGCGGCTCAGCCGTTGCGCTTCCAGGCACAGCGCCGGCCGGACAAGTTCGTCGCCCGCCGTGGCAGCATAGCCTTCATTGAAGATGAGGTAGATGACCTCCAGCACCGAGGAAAGCCGCGCCGCACGGTCTGCGCCGCGCGGCACCTCGAAGCTCAGTCCGGCATTTCCGATCGTCTTCTTCGCGCGGACGATGCGCTGGGCGATCGTCTCCTCGCTCGACAGGAAAGCACGGGCGATCTCGTCCGTCGTCAGACCGCCAATGACACGCAGCGTGAGCGCGGCGCGGGCGTCGGCCGAAAGCACCGGGTGGCAGGCTGTGAAGATGAGGCCCAGCAGCTCGTCGCCAAGATCGTCGTCCATGGCCACTTCGATCACCTCGGCCGTGCAGTCGGACTCGGCGTCCAGCTCCCGCGCGATCTCCTCATGCTTGCGCGCGCGCAACTTGTCGCGACGGATCGCGTCGATGGCGCGGCGTTTGGCAACCGTCATCAGCCAAGCGCCGGGATTGGGCGGAACGCCGGTCCTGGACCATTCGGACAGGGCTACGACCAGGGCGTCGTGCGCCAGCTCCTCGGCAAGGTCGACATTGCGCACGAGGCGGGCCAGACCCGCGATGAGCCTCGCCCGCTCGATGCGGAAAATCGCTTCGATCGCCTGGTGCGTCTCGCCTGCCGTCATGCCGCCTTGTCGGCCAAAGCCACAAGGGAGACAAGCGGGCTGAGCCTCAGGCGACGGACTTCCGCGCCGTTAGAGTGTCAGGTTCCGGTTGCAAAATCAGCCATCTCGTACAGCGGCCGGATTTCGATCTCGCTCGGTCCCGGCATGGGATTGGGGCAGCGCTTCACCCAGGCGACCGCCTCGTCCATGTCCTTCACTTCCCAGAGCCAGAATCCGGCGACCAGCTCGCGGGTCTCGGCGAAAGGCCCGTCGATCACCGTACGGCCCGGACCGTCGAAGGCAATACGCTTGCCCTGCGAGGAGGGCTTGAGGCCGTCGCCGGCGAGCATGATGCCGGCATTGGTCAACTCCTCATTAAATTTGCCCATCGCCTCCATCATCGCCATCGTCTCGGGCGTGGGGAAAAAGCCCTTTTCGCTGTCCTTGGTCGCCTTCACGAGCACCATTACACGCATCATCTGTCTCCTTGTTCGAGCCGGCCGCATCGGCCTGACATCGAAACAACGAACGGGGTTTTCGAGAATCGACATCGTCCTGCAAGTTTTTTTGACGGTGGAGGCGCAGGGTACGGATTGCAGGTTCCAGTCGAGCTTCATGATCGATCACGGAACCTTAGGCGCCGTAGGGCCACGGCGATGTCATCCTCGTCAATGGCGCAGGGATCACATCGGGCGACCTGAACATCGTCTAGCCCGGCGAGGCGCGCGCCGACTGGCTGCGTGATCAAGCAGGAACGTAGGTCAACCTGATCACATCCTCGCCAATCCGATCATTGGTCATGAGGCGGAGCGGCGGCCGGGGTCCGGCGAAGTATGGCTTGCCGTGACCAAGCACGACGGGGTGCAGGTAGATTCGATACTCATCGATCAGGCCAAGCTCGGTGAGGCTTCGCGCCAAGTCCGGGCCAGCAACTTCGATCTCCCCGACGCGCTCGGCCTTCAGCTCGCGGATCGCGCGCTCAAGATCATCTCCAACAAGCCTGGCGTTGGGGCCGACCGACTTCAACGAGCGCGAGACGACCCATTTCGGCTGCTTCCGCCACGCCGCCGCGAAGGCGCGTTGCTCTGCATCCCATTCAGGATGATCGTCGTCCCAGTAACGCATGATCTCATACATTTTGCGACCGTAGACACTGCCCGCCTGCCCCTGAGCCTCCTCGATGAAGTGGCGGAAGAGCGTGGGGCCTGGCGCAAACCCCATATGGTCGACATAGCCGTCCAGGGACTGGTTCATTCCGAACACGAGCTTGGCCATGCCACTCCCTTTCCTCGCGCGGCACATCCGCGCGATTCTGATTGCGTTATGCAACCGGTTGGAAGCTAGATCGACTGATTTTGTATCGCAATTGGTTTTTCGCGTGACGTTCGCCCGCGATCAGGTTCGCGGGGTGGATCAGCGCGTGGAAGTGGTGAGCCGGAAAGAGGTCCGCATCCGTGGACTGCGGAGCGAGAACGCTAACCGCCGCCTCTGGCGCAAAGGCGGCGCTGCTAGGCGTTCGTGCCTTTGAACCGAAATGGCGCGCCCGGAACGATTCGAACGTCCGACCCTCAGATTCGTAGTCTGATGCTCTATCCAGCTGAGCTACGGGCGCATTTCGCCAAAAAAGCCAATATATTCAGATATATCAGGCCACAGCGAGGCTTCGGGCCGCGGGGGCCGAAAGCGAGGGCATAGCTAGCCGCTCAGGGGCGGATTGGCAAGCTGTCGGTGCATTGAAACCTGCGCCGCTCACGCGCTCGCGCGTTCGGTACGCGGAGCGTGGAGTTCGACGGGGCGGTCGGGGATCTCGATGCGGAAGGTGGCGCCGATGTTGGCGTCGACCAGACGGATCTGGCCGCCATGGGCGCGGACGAGCTCGGCCGCGATGGTGAGGCCCAAGCCTGTACCGCCGCGGCGGGCGGAGCTCTGGAACGCCTCGAACAGATGCTCGCGCGCCTTGTCCGGCACGCCGGGACCGGAGTCCGAGACCTCGATGATGGTGACGATGCCTTCGCGTTTTCCGGCGATGCGGATCTGGCTGACCGTCGCCTCCTCCGCCGGCCGCGCCTCCAGCGCCTGCGCGGCATTGCGCGCAAGGTTGAGCAGGATGCGAAACAGCTGATCGGGATCGGCATCGACCGTGAGGCCGCGCTCGATATGGCTCGCCCAGGTGATCGACGTGTCGGCGGAAAGCCCAAGCGACTCGCGCACCTCGTTGATGACCGGATCGAGCGGGATCCGCCGGCGATCCGGCGCCGCTTCCTGCGCGCGGCCATATGACAGCGTCGACTGGCAGAAAGCGATCGCACGCTCGAGCGAGCGCACGAGCTTCGGCGCAAAGCGCTGGACGCGCGGATCGGGCACGGTGGCGAGCTGATCGGAGATCAGCTGCGCGGACGCCAGCAGATTGCGCAGGTCGTGATTGATCTTGGAGACGGCGAGGCCGAGCGCCGCAAGGCGGCTCTTCTGATGCAGCATCGACACCAGGTCGCGCTGCATGTCGGAGAGCTCGCGCTCCGCCTGGCCGATCTCATCGCCGCGGTCCGACGGCGCAAAGATGCGCGCGTGGCTTTCCGGATCGGCATGGAATGCGACGAGGTTGGCGGTAACGCGACGCATCGGCCGCACGAACAGGTAATGCAGGGCGAGATAAACCAGCGCCGTGGTGAGAATCGAGATCGCCAGCGAGAACAGCAGGAGGTTGATCGAGAAGCGATACATCGCCTTGCGCAGCGGCTGCTCGTCGACCACCACCTCGATGTATTGCCCGCCCGCGGACGACGGCCCGATGATACGGATCGAGCCGTTGGCGTCGGTCAGCATCATCTCGAACGCCTGATAGATGGCGTTGCCCATCATCATCGTGCGCATGTCGATGTCGCGCTCGACGCCCGCCGGCATGTCGGCGCTCGCCAGCAGCCGGCGCTGCTGGCCCTCCTTGATGGCAACGGCGCGCGCACCGATGCTCTGGAGCACCTGCCGCGCCAGCGAATCCGGAACCATGCCGCTCGGCGCAGCATCGAGCACCAGCGCCGCCGTATTGGCGGCGGCGAGGCGGTCGTTCAGCCTGTTCTGATAGAAATTCGCGATCGACGGCACATAGATCAGGACTTCGGCGATCATCACCAACGGAATCGTCAGCAGCAACAGTTTCCCGGACAGTCCGAGCCGCCGCCACGACAAAAACCCGCGCCGTGACGTCTGTCTCGGCGGCGAGGATTCCCCGCTATGATCGTCGCGCGAGAGTGACATTGCGCCAACTCTCCCCCTGTCTTTGCCGATGCGCCTGTGCGCGAAATCCCGGTCGACCCCTCGACCGGAACAGCACCGCCATGACGGCATGGCTCTCATATAGGTACGAACACCGCGGATTGCCCGTTTCGCCGCGTGATCGTTGGCCACATGGCGCAAAACTGTTGTTCGATTGACGAAAACGGACCTCTCCCGTATAAGCCGCGCCAACTGTCCCGTGCTCGTCCGGCTTTGCCTTATCGGCAGAATTTTGGCTGAAATCACAGGGACTTAATCTCACACCTGTCGATCGGCATTTGCCCGGCCAGCGGAGTACGACCCGTGAAGCGGACTTTTCAACCCAGCAAACTCGTGCGCAAGCGCCGTCATGGATTCCGCGCGCGTCTGGCGACCGCCGGCGGCCGCAAGGTTCTCGCCGCTCGCCGCGCCCGCGGCCGCAAGCGGTTGAGCGCCTGAACGCCCAACAAGGCTCTTTCCCGATGGAACGACTGAGGCAGCGGGCTGACTTCCTCGCCACTGCCGCAGGTCAGCGTGTCGCGGTTCCAGCCTTCGTCGTCCAGGCCCGCGACCGGCGCGATCCGGGACCCGTGCGCATCGGTTTTACCGTCTCGAAGAAGGTCGGCAACGCGGTCGAGCGCAACCGCGTACGGCGGCGCCTGCGCGAACTGGTGAAGCTCGCCCCTTTTATGCGGCAGCATTGCGATTATGTGCTGGTCGGCCGGCGTGCGGCGCTCGAACGCGGCTTCGACAGCATGCTCGACGACCTCAAATCCGCGCTGAAGCGGCTCGATGCGCAGCTGACAAAACGCGCTCCAGCGGGATGAACCGGACAAGATGATGAACGATCACCGCAATACGATTCTGGCCGTCATCCTGTCAGGCATAGTGCTGATCGGCTGGCAGTATTTCTTCGTCGTGCCGCAGATGGAGAAGCAGCAGGCCGCGCAAAAAGCGCAGCAGCAGACGCAAACCCCGGGTACGCCTGCGCCGCAGGCCGGCGGCGCCCCCGCCCCGGCACAGCCCGGCACGGCCGCACCGGCACAGCCCGTTCCCGGTCAGCCGCCGCGGGCGGCACTCCCTGTCACACGCGAGGCCGCGGTCGCAGCCTCCCCGCGGCTGAAGATCGAGACGCCGAGGATCTCCGGCACCATCGCGCTGAAGGGCGGCCGCATCGACGACGTGTCGCTGACGCAGTATCGCGTCACCGTCGACCCGAAGTCGCCGCCGGTGACCCTGTTCTCGCCGTCGGGTTCGCCGAACCCCTACTACGCCGAGTTCGGCTGGGTCGGCGCCAGCGGCGCGAGCGCGAAGCTGCCGGACGTGAACACCGACTGGAAACAGGAGGGTACGAACGCGCTCACGGTCGCAACGCCGGTGACGCTGACCTACGACAACGGCGAGGGCCTGCAGTTCCGCCGCACCATCTCGATCGACGAGAACTACCTCTTCACCGTCAAGGACGACGTGAAGAACAACAGCGCCGCGCCGGTCACGCTGTATCCGTTCGCGCTGATCTCGCGCCACGGCACGCCGCATATCGAGGGATTCTACATCCTGCATGAAGGCCTGATCGGCGTCCTCGGCGACAAGGGCCTGCAGGAATTCACCTACAAGAACATCGAAGAGAAGAAGTCGGAAGCCTTCAAGGTCACCAACGGCTGGCTCGGCATCACCGACAAGTACTGGGCCGCGACGCTGCTGCCGGATCCCGCGGCTTCGCTGCAGGCGCGCTTCTCGTCCTCGACGATCGGAACAACGAAAACCTACCAGACGGACTACCTGCTCGACGCGCAGACGATCGCGCCGGGCGCGAGCGGTGAGGCCAGCGCGCGGCTGTTCGCCGGCGCCAAGGAAACGCCGTTGATCGACGCTTACGACAAGCAGCTCAAGCTCAACCGCTTCGAGCTCCTGATCGACTGGGGCTGGTTCTACTTCATCACCAAGCCGATGTTCTGGGCGCTGGACTACATGTTCCGCCTGGTCGGCAACTTCGGCGTCGCGATCCTGATCGTCACCGTCTTCATCAAGCTGGTCTTCTTCCCGCTCGCCAACAAGTCGTACGCGTCGATGGCGAAGATGAAGAACATCCAGCCGGAGATGATGGCGCTGAAGGAGCGCTTTCCCGACGACAAGCAGAAGCAACAGCAGGAAATGATGGCGCTGTACAAGCGCGAGAAGATCAATCCGGTCGCCGGCTGCCTGCCGATCCTGATCCAGATCCCGGTGTTCTTCGCGCTCTACAAGGTGCTGTTCGTCACCATCGAGATGCGGCACGCACCGTTCTACGGCTGGATCAAGGATCTGTCCGCGGCGGACCCGACCAACATCTTCAACCTGTTCGGCCTCATTCCATACGATCCATTGCTGTTGCCAGTGTTCGGCCCGTACCTGCATCTCGGCGTCTGGCCGATCGTCATGGGCATCACGATGTGGGTGCAGATGAAGCTCAATCCTTCGCCGCCCGATCCGACGCAGAAGATGATCTTCGACTGGATGCCGCTGATCTTCACCTTCATGCTGGCGTCGTTCCCGGCCGGCCTCGTCATCTACTGGGCCTGGAACAACCTGCTCTCGGTGATCCAGCAGGGCGTCATCATGAAAAAGAACGGCGCCAAGATCGAGCTGTTCGACAACATCAAGTCGACGTTCGTGTCGAACAAGGACGATGCGTCCAAGCCCGCGGTGAAGCAGGACAACAAGCCCGCCGGGAAAGACAAGGCTGCCAAGTCGAAGGCTTGAGTTTCGCCGTCATGGCCGGGCATAGCTGTTCGAAGAACGGTGTCGCTTCGCTCGCCCATGCGCCGGCCATCAACGTCTTTGATGCAGAAAAAGGCCGTGAAGCGTGGATGCCCGGCCCAAGGCCGGGCATGACGCTCTGGGCCGACATTGAGTACAAGCCATGCCGGCCGAGATTGCCGACGATTTCATCGAGCAAGGGCGCCGCGTTTTTGCGGGCGACTGGCAATTCATCGCCGCTTCCGGCTCGCTCGATGCGCTGCCGCCGATGGCGGGGATGGAGGTGGCGTTTGCGGGCCGCTCCAATGTCGGCAAGTCCAGCCTGATCAATGGTCTTACCGGCCGCAACGCACTGGCACGCACCTCGCACACGCCGGGGCGGACGCAGGAACTGATCTTCTTCCAGGGGCCGCCGCACTCGGGCCTGCGGCTGGTCGATATGCCGGGCTACGGCTACGCCTCGGCGCCGAAGACCAAGATCGCCGCCTGGACAGGCCTGATCCACAGCTACCTGCAGGGCCGCGCCAACCTCGGCCGGGTCTATGTGCTGATCGACAGCCGCCACGGCTTCAAGGACGTCGACTTCGACGTATTGAAGACGTTCGACCGCGCCGCCGTCAGCTACCAGATCGTACTGACCAAGGCCGACCAGGTGAAGGCGGCCGAGCTGGACCAGCGCATCGCCGAGACGGCGGCTACGCTGGCCAAGAACCCGGCGGCGTTTCCAGATGTCATCGCCACGTCATCGAAAACCAGCGCCGGCATGCCGGAACTGCGGGCGGCGATAATGAAGCTCCTGGCGGAGCGCGGCTGAGGCCTGTCGGCCAGGCTCTTTGCGCATCCGTGCCGCATCGGTTAGAAGCGGAACCCGACGCGAACAGACACTGAGACCGGCTTCATGACCGACGAGATCAGCCCGCTCAACCAGGCCCGCATTCTCTCCGAGGCGCTGCCGCACATGCAGCGCTACGACGAGGAAACCATCGTCATCAAGTACGGCGGCCACGCCATGGGCGAGGAGAGCCTTGCCCGTCAGTTCGCGCGTGACATCGTGCTTTTGGAGCAGACCGCCATCAATCCGGTGGTGGTGCATGGCGGCGGCCCGCAGATCGCCGCGATGCTGAAGCGGCTCGGCATCAAGTCGGAGTTCGCGCAAGGGCTGCGCATCACCGATGCTGCGACCATCGAGATCGTCGAGATGGTGCTGGCCGGCTCGATCAACAAACAGATCGTCGGCTACATCAACGAGGCAGGCGGCAAGGCCGTCGGCCTCTCCGGCAAGGACGGCAACATGGTGATCGCCGAAAAGGTGACACGCACCATGATCGACCCGGACTCCAACATCGAGAAGATCGTCGACCTCGGCTTCGTCGGCGAGCCGCAGAAGGTCGATCTGAAACTGCTGAACCAGCTGATCGGTTACGAGCTGATCCCGGTGCTGGCGCCGCTGGCGGCCTCGGGCACCGGCGAGACGTTCAACGTCAACGCCGACACTTTTGCCGGCGCGGTCGCCGGCGCGCTGAAGGCCAAGCGGCTGCTGCTGCTGACCGACGTGGAAGGCGTGCTCGACAAGTCGAAGAAGCTGATCCCGGAGCTGTCGATCAAGGACGCGCGGCGGCTGATCGCCGACGGCACGATCTCCGGCGGCATGATTCCGAAGGTCGAGACCTGTATCTACGCACTCGACCAGGGCGTCGAAGGCGTCGTCATCATCGACGGCAAGACGCCGCATGCCGTGCTGCTCGAACTCTTCACCAACCACGGTATCGGCACGCTGATCTACAAGTGATCGCAACAACGCGACCGCATTCGCTGGTAGCAGGCCTCCTGAGAGGGTCAGCGGCGCTTTGCATCGTGGCCCTGGTCGGCAGCGGCGAAGCCCGTGCCGACCTGAAACTCTGCAATCGCATGAGCTATGTGGTCGAGGCCGCGATCGGCATCGACGACAAGGGCGCCACCGCAACGCGCGGCTGGTTCCGGATCGATCCGGCGCAATGCCGCGTCGTCGCGCAAGGCAACATCACCGTGGACCGGCTGCTGCTGCATGCACGCGCGCTGGCGGTCTATGGCGCATCGCCGGTGGCGCAGAGCGGCTCCGACACGCTGTGCATTTCGCAAGCCAACTTCGTCATCGCGGCCGCGCGCGAGTGCCGCAGCGGGCAGTCGCCGGCGACGTTCACGGAAGTGAAGCCGACGCAGAGCGAGGACGGCCACACGGTGGCCTATCTCGCCGAAGGCGCCGAATACGACGACGAGCAGGCACGGCTTGCGGCGATTCAGCGGCTGCTGGTGATCGCAGGCTATGACGCGGCACCGATCGACGGCGTCGACGGGCCGAAGACGCAGAACGCGCTGGCGAAATTCCTGCGCGACCGAAACCTGAGCGCGGAAACGGCGACGGCGCCGAACGTCTTCGAGACCATGATCGCCGCGGTGCAGATGCCGTCGACGCACGGGCTCACCTGGTGCAACGACACGCCGCACCGGGTGATGGCGGCGATCGGCGCCGACGACGGCAAGACGATCACCACGCGCGGCTGGTACCGGATCGAGCCCGGCAAGTGCCTGCATCCGGACATCGCAGGAACACCGAAGCGCATCTTCAGCTTCGTCGAAGCGGTCGATCCGGACGGTCGCGGTGTTCGCTTTTCCGGTAAGCCGCTGGTGTGGGGCGGCGCGACGGCGCTGTGCACGCGCGAGATCAAATTCGAGATCAACGAGCAAGGGGATTGCGCCGCGCGCGGCTTCGCCTCGGCCGGCTTCGGCGAGGTCGGCGCCGGCACCGACGGCAAGACGCTGCGGCTGAAGATGCCATGACAGAAAAAACGACAGAAAAATCCGCACGCGACTTCGCCCATGTCGACACCTGGGTGTTCGACCTCGACAACACGCTGTACCCGCGTCACATCAACCTGTGGCAGCAGGTCGACGCGCGCATCCGCGACTATGTCGCACGATTTCTCAAGCTGCCCGCGGACGAGGCCTACGCCATCCAGAAGCAGCTCTATCAGCGCTACGGCACGACGATGCGTGGCATGATGACCGAGTACGGCATGGATGCGTACGCTTACCTGAATTACGTGCACGACATCGACCACTCGCCACTGGAGCCGGACCCCGCGCTGGGCGCGGCGATCGCAGAGTTGCCCGGGCGCAAGCTGATTCTCACCAACGGAACGCGCGAGCACGCCGCCGCAGTGCTGAAGCGGCTCGAGATCAATCCGCACTTCGAGGACATGTTCGGCATCGTCGAAGCCGAGTTCGACCCAAAACCCCTGACACAGACCTACGAACGATTTTTTGCCCGCCATGCAGTCGATCCCGCGCGCGCGGCGATGTTTGAAGACCTCGCGCGCAACCTCGAAGTCCCGCATCGCTTCGGCATGAAAACCGTGCTGGTGGTGCCCGAGGCCAACGCGGAAGCCGGCCGGCAGCCGTGGGAGATGGAGGGGCACGATGCGGCGTTCGTCGATCATGTGACGGACGATTTGACGGGGTTTTTGGCGAGGATTATTCGCTGAGCCTGCATACGGCGCACTGGATTGCTTCGCTTCGCTCGCAATGACGGTCCTTGACTCTCCCTCCCGCCTTGCCGAAAAAGCCCTTTCTTCCAAACCCTCAAGGAATCTCGATGTCCACGTCCGCCCTGGAATCCGCCGTCAACACCGCCTTCGAGGCACGCGACACCGTCTCGACCTCCACCAAGGGCGAGGTGCGCGATGCAGTCGATACCGCGCTGGAATTGATGGACAAAGGCGAGGCGCGCGTCGCCGAACGGCAGGCCGACGGCAAATGGAAGGTGCATCAGTGGCTGAAGAAGGCGGTGCTGCTGTCATTCCGCCTGAACGACATGGACGTGATCCCCGGCGGGCCCGGCAAGGCGAGCTGGTGGGACAAGGTGCCGTCAAAGTTCGACGGCTGGGGCCCGAACCGTTTTCGCGACGCAGGTTTTCGCGCGGTGCCCGGCGCGATCGTGCGCCGCTCGGCGTTCATTGCCCGCAACGTCGTGCTGATGCCGTCGTTCGTCAATCTCGGCGCCTATGTCGATGAGAGCACGATGGTCGACACCTGGTCGACGGTCGGCTCCTGCGCACAGATCGGCAAGCGCGTGCATATCTCCGGCGGCGTCGGCATCGGCGGCGTGCTGGAACCCTTGCAGGCGGAGCCGGTGATCGTCGAGGACGACTGCTTCATCGGCGCGCGCTCGGAGGTCGCCGAGGGCGTGATCGTGCGCAAGGGCGCGGTGCTGTCGATGGGCGTGTTCATCGGCGCATCGACCAAGATCATCGATCGCGCCACCGGCAAGGTCTATGTTGGCGAAGTGCCGGAATACTCCGTAGTGGTACCGGGGGCCCTGCCCGGCAAGCCGCTGCCGGATGGTTCGCCGGGACCTTCGCTCTACTGCGCGGTGATCGTGAAGACGGTCGACGAGCGCACCCGCGCCAAAACCAGCATCAACGAACTGCTGCGGGATTGAACGTCACCGCATGCTCGCGCGACTAAGCGAGCATGCGGACCAACCTTTTCAGCTTCAGCGGCACGATCAATCGCGCCTCCTATTGGCTTGCCGTGCTCATCGCCGTCGTTGTGTGGGTGGTGGGCATCTTTATCGGGATGAGTTTCCGCGGCGCGCTCGGAGATGCCATCGGGCTGCCGATCGCGGCCACCATCATTGTTCTCGTGACCGGCTTCAGCGGCTGGATCGCGGTCGCCACCGGTGTGAAGCGGCTGCGCGATCGCGGAAAATCCGGCTGGTGGCTCCTGCTGTTCTATGCGGTCCCCACCATTGTCTACTGCAACAGCCCCATCATTTTCGTCGAGCTGACGCCGATCACGTTCGTCCTGGCAACGTTCGTCTTGCCGCCCGTGGGGTTCGGCACGTTCGCCTGGGCGCTGATCGAACTCGGGTGCCTGAAAGGCACCAGCGGAGCGAACGCCAGCGGCATGGACCTACTGCCCGCCTCGCAGGGCAGCACGGCGCGAGCGGCATGAACACCATCTGAAATGGCGCTTGTCAGCCGCCCCAAAGGCGGCGAGCCTGCGCCGCTGCTTTTGCTTATCCAATTCGGGGGGTCGACATGGACTTGCAGTGGTTACTGTTCAGCTTCAGCGGCAGGATCAACCGGGCGAAATACTGGCTCGTCGTCCTGATCAATGTCGTCGTGCCGAATGTGGCTGGCATGTTCGCCATGGCGGCATTCGGCATGTCCGGGTTCGATCCAGAAACCGGGGCTCCACCTGACCTGGCCAGTCCCGGCCTGTGGATCTCCGGCCTCATCGGCGTCGCGATCTTCGTCTTCAGCATCTGGACCAGCCTCGCGGCCGCCGTGAAACGACTGCACGATCGCGAGAAATCCGGCTGGTGGGTTCTCTTGTTCTGGATCTTGCCCGGCATCGTCATCGGCGGCAGCGCGTTCGCAGCCGACATGGTCGGCGTGGTGATTGCGCTCGTGGGCGTCGCTCTCCTGATTTGGGGGTTCGTCGAAATCGCCTGCCTGCGGGGAACCACCGGGCCGAACGCCTACGGCCCCGACCCGATTCCGGCCGCAGCTACGGCCTGACGTCGCAACACCGAAGGTGTGAATAGCGGATGCACGGCCGTTTGCCGTGCCGTCCGCTTCGCCTAACCTTGTGCGATTCAGTGAGGGATTGCGCCGATGAGCTTCACCGATCTCTACTTCGCCTCCCGCGGGCGCATCTCGCGCAAAACCTGGTGGATCGGCGTTGCCGGGCTGATCGTCTGGAACATCATCGTCTTCTTCGTGCTGTGGACGATGTTCGGGCCGAGCCTGTTCCTGACCTTCGTCGGGCGGCTGTTCAACTTCGTCTTCAACCTGCTCAACATCTTCCTCGCCTACAATCTCGCCGTGAAGCGCTTCAACGATCGGGAGCGCCCCATCATCAATGCGCAGGCCGTCGCCGGCTTCTGGGGCTTCAAGTCGGTCACCGACCTGTTTCGCATCACCGGCGACCCGTGGGCGCAGAACTGGATGGATCAGCTCATCCTCCTGGTCGGGACCGGCATCGGGCTCTGGTACTTCATCGAGCTCGGCTGCATGCGTGGCACGGTCGGCCCGAACGCCCACGGCGAGGACCCGGTGCCGGAGGCGGCGTGAGACTAGCGCGGCCGGTTCGTCGCATGTTAATCGGATCGCATGACCGACAGCCTTTCCATCGTCCGTGATCTCGTCCGCTGCCCGTCCGTCACACCCGCCGACGCCGGCGCGCTCGGTGTGCTGGAGCGGCTGCTTGGTGACGCAGGTTTTGCCCTGCATCGCGTCACCTTCTCCGAGCCCGGTGCGGCCGATATCGATAACCTCTATGCGCGCATCGGCACCGAGGCGCCGCATCTCATGTTCGCGGGCCACACCGACGTCGTGCCACCCGGCGACGAAGCCGCCTGGACGTTGGCGCCGTTCGCAGGCGAGGTGAAGGACGGCCTGCTGTACGGCCGCGGTACCGTCGACATGAAGGGCGGCATCGCCTGCTCGGTCGCCGCAGTGCTGGACTATCTCGCCGCCAACAACGGAAAACCCAAAGGCTCGATCTCGTTCCTTATCACTGGCGACGAGGAGGATGTCGCCGTCAACGGCAGCATCAAGCTGTTGAAGTGGGCGGCCGAGCGCGGTGAAAAATTCGATCACTGCATTCTCGGCGAGCCGAGCAATGTCGAAGAGCTCGGCGACTGCATCAAGGTCGGGCGGCGAGGCTCGCTCTCCGGCACGCTGATCGTCGACGGCACGCAGGGTCATGTCGCCTACCCGCACCGCGCCGCCAATCCCCTACCCGACATCTCGGCGCTGATCAGCGCCATCGACGCCGAGCCGCTCGACCAAGGCAACGCGCTGTTTCAGCCCTCGAACCTCGAATTCGTCTCGATCGATGTCGGCAATAAAGCCTGGAACGTGATTCCGGCGCAGGCACGTGCACGCTTCAACATTCGCTACAACGACCACCATACACAAGAGTCGCTGAAAGAGCTGGTCGAGGCGCGCGCCGCGAAGGCCGCCGGCAACCGCATCAAGCAGCACATCGCCTGGGAGCCGTCGAACTCCAATGTGTTCATCACCAAGCCCGGACCGTTCACCGACCTCGTGGTCGAGGCGATCCATGAGGTGACGGGCCGGAAACCGGATCTGAACACGGGCGGCGGCACGTCGGACGCGCGCTTCATCTCGCATTACTGCCCGGTGCTGGAGTTCGGCCTGGTCGGCCAGACCATGCATCAAGTCGACGAGCGGGTCGCGGTGAAGGACCTGGAACGGCTGACGACCATCTATCGCGGCGTGCTGGACCGGTATTTCGCGTAAGGAGTGCTCGCGTGGCGAACAAGGACCAAAAGCGCAGCGTGCTCGGAATCATCGGCGGCTCGGGCCTGTACGACCTGCCGGAGATCGTCGACGCCAAATGGCGGGCCGTGCTGTCGCCATGGGGGCAGCCCTCCGACGATCTGCTGTTCGGCAGGCTGGGCACACTGGACGTGGTGTTCCTGCCCCGGCATGGCCGGCATCACCGGATTCCGCCGACCGAGATCAACTACCGTGCCAACATCGATGCATTCAAGCGCGCGGGCGTCACCGACCTGATCTCGTTCTCCGCCTGCGGCTCGCTGAAGGAGGCTTATGCGCCGGGACATTTCGTGATCGTCGACCAGTTCATCGATCGCACCTTCGCGCGGCCAAAAACCTTCTTCGAGTCCGGATGCGTTGCGCACGTGTCGTTCGGCCATCCCGTGAGCCCGCTGCTGGGCGACGTCATCGAAAAGGCCTGCACGGAGACGGGCGTCACCACCCACCGGCGCGGCACCTACGTCGCGATCGACGGCCCGCAGTTTTCGACCCTTGCCGAAAGCAACCTGTATCGCGCCTGGGGCTGCGACGTGATCGGCATGACCAACATGCCGGAAGCGAAACTGGCGCGTGAGGCCGAACTGCCCTACGCCACCGTCGCGATGGTCACGGACTACGACTGCTGGCATGAGGAGCACGGCGCCGTCGACGTGGCGACGATCCTGAAAACGATGCACGCCAACTCAGCCGCAGCAAAAGAAGTCTTGAAGCGGATCGCAAAGGCCTTTCCGTCGCATCATCCGGATTGCCCGATCGGCTCGGACCGTGCGCTCGACAATGCGATCATCACGCCCGAGAAGGAACGTGATCCCGCGCTGATGAAGAAGCTCGATGCGATCACGGCGCGGGTGCTGGCGTAATCGTCATTGCGAGAATCGTAGCCCGGATGAAGCGCAGCGAAATCCGGGGCTGACTCAGCGACAAGAATCCCGGATTTCGCCATAGCCGATGCGAAGCATCGGCGTCCTTAGGAAGAACGGCGGCCTGAAGGCCGCCTATGCCATCCGGGCTACGGCATCAATAATCCACCCGCATCAAATACAATCCATCCGGCGGCGCCACCGGGCCGCAGGCAGTACGGTCCGCCGCATCGAGCGCGCGCTTCAAATCGCCGTCACTCCAGCGGCCCTCGCCGACCCACATCAGCGACCCGACCATCGAGCGCACCTGATGGTGCAGGAAGGAGCGCGCGGAGGTGAACACGTTCACATTCTCGCCGTCGCGCACGACGTCGAGCTGATCCAGCGTCTTCTCCGGCGACTTGGCCTGGCATTCGGTGGCGCGGAAGGTGGTGAAATCGTGCCTGCCGAGCAGTTGCTGCGCGGCCCGATGCATTTTCTCCACATCGAGTGGCCGCGCCACGCGCCAGGCATGGCCGAAATCGAGCGCGAGATCGGCCCTGCGGTTGACGATGCGATAGAGATAATGTCGCTTGATAGCGGAGAACCGCGCCTCGAAATCGTCGGCGACGTGTTCCGCGCCCAGCACGCCGACCGGATGCGGCCGCAAATGCGCGTTCATCGCATCGCGCACCTGGTCGGTGCGGAACGCTTTTGTGAAATCGACGTGCGCGACCTGCCCCTTGGCATGCACCCCGGCATCGGTACGGCCAGCGCCGTGTACGCGCACCTGTTCGCCGCTCAGCGCCTTCGCGGCCTGCTCGAGCACACCCTGCACGGTGAGGTCTTTGTCCTGCACCTGCCAGCCGCAAAACGGCGCGCCGTCATACTCGATGGTGAGCTTGTAGCGCGGCACGCGACTACTCCAGGTCGGCGAACGCGGGAGGATAGATCACTTCGCCCGCGGCCGGCGCGTCGCTCGACAGGCGCAGCGCCTGCAGGTAATCGCCCTGATAAACGCACGCGAACGGCTCTGCGATTTCGTGCGAGAAACCGAAGCGCTTGTAGTAGTCCGGATCGCCGAGCACGAAGACGATCTTTTCACCGAGTGTCTTCAGCCGCAGATGCCCCGCGCCGATCAGCGCCCGCGCGATGCCCTGGCGCTGCCGCGCCGGCAGCACCGCCACCGGCGCAAGACCGATGCCCGGGGAGCGAACGCCATCGCCCTCGATCCATACCCGCGAGAACGCCACATGGCCGACAATCGCGTCGCCGTCCTCCGCCACGAGCGATAGCACCAGATCGCCATTGTCGCGCAGACGGCTGACGAGCTCCGCCTCGGTCTGCTGGCCGAATGCCGCCGCGACGACCTCGCCGATCGCTGCAGCATCGCTGAGCTTCTCGGGGCGGATGATCATCGCATCCTGCTCCCGCTCGGAAGCCGCGTCCCGCGCAGAAAAACCTCCGCCGTCATCGGCTGCTTGCCCGCGCGCTGCAGCTCGACGATACGGACGGCGCTATCGCCGCACGCGACCGTCAGGTCTGTGTCGATCAATTCTCCCGGCGCGCCTTGTCCGCGGGCCAGTTCGCAGCGGAGGATCTTCAGTCGCACCGGCTGACCGTCGATATCGATCTCGCTCCAGGCACCCGGGAATGGCGACAGGCCATGGCAATGGCGCAGCACCTCGCGCGCCGGCCTGGTCCAGTCGATCCGCGCTTCCTCCTTGGCGATCTTGGCCGCATAGGTCACGCCGTCCGCGTCCTGTGGCGTCAGCTTCAGTTCGCCGCGCTCGAGCGCGGCCATGGCCCGCACCATCAACCCCGCACCGGCTTGCGCCAGCACATCATGCAGGTCGCTCGCGGTCATGCTGTCGGTGACCGTGACGCGGCCGACCATCGCCACGTCGCCGGTATCGAGCCCGGCATCCATCTTCATGACCATGACGCCGCTCTCGTCGTCGCCGGCCATGATCGCGCGGTTGATCGGCGCCGCGCCGCGCCAGCGCGGCAGCAACGACGCATGCAGGTTGAAGCAGCCGAGCCGCGGGCCGTCGAGAATCGGCTGCGGCAGGATCAAGCCGTAGGCGACGACCACCGCCGCATCGGCATTGTGCTCGCGAAATATACGGGCCGCATCGTCGGACCTCAGCGTCTTTGGCGTGAGCACGGGAAGCTCGAGCCGGCGCGCCTCGCGTTCGATCGGCGTGACCTGTTCCTTCATGCCACGGCCTGCAGGCTTGGCCGCGCGGGTATAGACCGCAGCGACCTCGTGCCCGTTTGCCGCGAGCTCGAGCAACGTCGGCACCGCGAAGTCGGGCGTGCCCATGAAGACCAGACGAAGCGGCATTGCGATCAGCCGATCCTTCAGATTGAGCAGTGAGACTGCCGGTTGGCGGATTATTCCGCGCGCTTTGCGGCCTTGGTGAACTTCTTCATCACCCGATCGCGCTTCAGCTTCGACAGATAGTCGACGAACAGCACGCCGTTGAGGTGGTCGATCTCGTGCTGGATGCAGGTCGCAAACAGGCCTTCCGCCTCTTCCTCGTGCACCTTGCCGTCAAGGTCGGTGAAGCGCACGCGCACCTTCGCCGGCCGCTCGACCTCCTCGTAGTATTCCGGGATCGACAGGCAACCTTCCTCGTAGGTCGACTTCTCCTCCGACGACCAGAGGATTTCCGGGTTGATGAAGACGCGCGGATTGGGCGGGCCCTCCTTCTTCGCCAGATCCATCGTGATCAGACGTTGGGGAACCCCGATCTGAATGGCCGCAAGACCGATTCCGGGCGCCTCATACATCGTCTCGAACATGTCCTCGGCGAGCTTGCGCACCTCGCCCGTCACCTTCTCGACGGGTTTCGACACGAGGCGCAGCTGCTTGTCCGGCAGGATGATGATGTCGCGAACGGCCATGGCGGGCGATGTAGTCTTAACGGAATGTCGCGGTCAATCAGCTGGATACGCCCGTCGAGCGGTCCTTAACGCTTGATTCACCATAGTTCTTGCACCTGCGTTAACCACGAAAATCCATGATTTGTTAACTACGATTTTTAACCTGCCGTTAACCGGCCGGGAACCGACGTTCTCTATTCGTTCGTACAGGCCTGCGAATCGGCTACAAGCAGCGGATGTCTGAAATCCTTTTCATCGTCGGCGATGTCGCCGTGACCACCGGCGCAGCGCTGATCGCCTTCGCCGGCCTCGTGCTGGCCCTGCTCATCGCGATCGCCGTCGTGCTTGCGCGCGGGTCCAGCCGCAGCGAAGCCGCGACCATGGCGCAGGCGATCCGCGCCGAGGAGCTGGAGGAACGGTTCGCCGACATGCTGCGGGCGCAGGTCGAGACCGGCGGCCGCATGCAGGCGATGGGCGAAGCGCTCGCGGGCCGGCAGGCGGAGATGGCGCGCGTGCTGCATGACCGGCTCGACGCCGTGACCCACCGCGTCGGCCAGTCGATGGAGCAGTCCACCCGCAACACCGTGGACTCGCTGCGCCACCTGCACGAGCGGCTGGCGGTGATCGACAACGCGCACAAGAATCTCACCGAGCTCACCACCCAGGTGACGACGCTGCGTGACGTCCTCGCCAACAAGCAGACACGCGGCGCGTTCGGCCAGGCGCGGATGGAAGCGATCGTGCAGGACGGGATGCCCAAGGGCTCCTACGAATTCCAGTTCACGCTGTCGAACAACAAGCGACCGGATTGCGTGGTGTTCCTGCCCGACCAGCGGCCACTCTGCATCGATGCGAAATTTCCGCTCGAGGCGGTGACGGCGCTGCGCGATGCGCGCTCCGACGAGGAGAAGAAGGTGGCGGCGCAGCGCGTGCGTCAGGACATGCTGAAGCATGTGAACGACATCGCGCAGAAGTACCTGATCGTCGGCGAGACGCAGGAGATGGCGCTGCTGTTCGTGCCGTCGGAATCGGTCTACGCCGAAATCTACGACGGCTTCGACGACGTGGTGCAGAAGGCTTACCGGGCGCGCGTGGTGCTGGTGTCGCCGTCGCTGCTGATGCTGGCGATCCAGGTGATGCAGCAGATCCTGAAGGACGCGCGGATGCGCGAGGCGGCGGACCAGATCCGCACCGAGGTGGTGAGCATGACCGACGACCTCGCGCGCCTGCGCGAGCGCGTGCTGAAGCTGCAGCAACATTTCGGCCAGGCGAACGAGGATGTGCGGCAGATCCTGATTTCCGCCGACAAGATCGACAAGCGCGCGTCACGGATCGAGGACCTCGATTTCGACAAGGCCGGAGAGGGTGTGGCTGTGCCGGCAGCGCCGGAACTGTTCACGGCGCCGATCCGCAAGCTGCAGGCGGGGGAGTAGGGCGATTTAGCGCCACGCTTGCGGCCCATTTTCCCTCTCCCCTCGTGGGAGAGGGTGCCTGAACGAACGAAGTGAGTGAAGGCGGGTGAGGGGTTATCTTCGGCGCGAAGAGACCCCTCACCCGCCCTCGCTTCGCCATAGCCGATGCGAAGCATCGGCGTACTTGGCGAAGAACGGCGGCCGTAGGCCGCCTAGGCACCCTCTCCCACAAGGGGAGAGGGAAAATTGCCAGAATCTGCTACCAACGCCCCCATGACAGCCTCCGAAGCGTCCACCGATACTGCACAATCCGCCCGCACCGCGACCTGGGGCGAGGCGCTGTCCGTCTACCTGCAGCCGCGGGTGCTGATTGTGCTGTTCCTCGGCTTGTCCTGCGGCCTGCCGCTGGCGCTGTCGGGCTCGACGCTGCTGGTTTGGATGCGCGAGTCCGGCGTCGATCTCGGCACCATCGGCCTGTTCGCGCTGGTCGGCACGCCCTACACCATCAAATTCCTCTGGGCGCCGCTGATCGACGCGCTGAACGTGCCGGTGTTGTCGCGCGCGCTGGGCCGCCGCCGCGGCTGGCTGGTATTCTCGCAACTGCTGCTGATCGCGGCCATCCTGATCCTGGCGCTGACCGATCCCGCAAGATCGCCGTTCTATGTGGCGCTCGGCGCGCTGCTGGTGGCCACCGCGTCGGCGACGCAGGACACGGTGGTCGACGCCTTCCGCGTCGAGAGCCTTCCCGAAAACGAGCAGGCGGCCGGCATGGCCGCCTATGTCGCGGCCTATCGCGTCGGCATGCTGATCTCGACCGCGGGCGCGCTGTTTCTTGTCAGCTACTTCGAAAGCACCGGCATCGGCAAATCCGCCGCGTGGACCTGGGGCTATGTGGCGATGGCGGCGATGGTCGGCGTCGGCATGATCGCGTCCATCCTTGCGACCGAGCCGGAGCGCTCGAAGCAGGCGCTTGAAGAGACGAAAGGCGACAATCCCGCAAAGCGCGTGATCGGCGCAGCCTACGGCGCGTTCAGCGAATTCCTCACCCGCAAGGATGCGCTTGCGGTGCTCGCCTTCGTGATCCTGTTCAAGTTCACCGACGCATTCTCCGGGACGATGACCGCGCCGTTCGTGATCGACCTCGGCTATACGCGCAACGACTATGCGGCGATCGTCAAGGGCGTCGGCCTCGCAGCGACCTTGATCGGCGGCTTCGCCGGCGGCTTCGTCGCCCGCGCCTGGTCGTTGCCGGCCTGCCTCTGGTTCGCCGGCATCATCCAGGCGCTGTCGAACCTCGTGTTCTCGTGGCTCGCGACCGTCGGCGTCAATCAGTGGGCGCTTGCAGCCGCGATCACCGCGGAGAATTTCACCGGCGCGATCGGCACGGTGATCTTCGTCGCGTACCTCTCGGCGCTCTGCAACAATCCGTTGCACACCGCGACACAATACGCGCTGCTCGCCGCTCTCTCTGCAGTAGGCCGAACATATCTGTCAGCGAGTTCGGGCTTCGTCGCCCAGTCAACCGGCTGGCCGCTGTTCTTCGCGATCAGCGTGCTGGTCGCGATCCCGAGCCTGTTGCTGCTGGCCTGGCTGCAGCGGCGGGAGCATTTCAGTTCGATCAGCGTGAAGGTTTAGCCGCCCCGTCGATATTGGCGGGGCTGACTCTGCGACCATAAATCCCGGATTTCGCTTCGAGACTGAGCAAGAATAGCTATCGTCAGGCTGCGCAGCAGCGGATATCGGATTTTGACGGGCTTTGCTTGTAGAAGCGCGCCAAGTCGGGCCTGATGGTGCCCAGGGTA
>JAESGW010000435.1_pt1 | contig 43099 bp, 41 predicted proteins | sample 9269791 | NCBI WGS metagenome assembly JAESGW01 (sample SAMN16773120, study PRJNA677053) | algae metagenome | isolation source: Aphanocapsa lilacina HA4352-LM1 and co-occurring heterotrophs from near cave... | place: USA: Maniniholo cave, near Haena, Kauai, HI | collected 2009-07-28
GGCTTCCTGCTCCCGCAGAATGGCAATGATCTGCTCGTCCGAAAACCTGCTCTTACGCATCGTCCGTCTCCTCTCTGGAGGTTACGGACTCTACCCAAATCTGGAGGAGATCGACGGGCTCAGGTCAGCGTCAATTCAGAAACTCTCGATAGCCGCCCGCGACGAGTTGCTGAGCACGAAACCAGTGACGACGTATTCGGTCCCGGAGACCGCTACTGCGCCAATCGCGTTGAGCGGTCTCGGGGCCGTACAGAACGGTCGCAGCTTCGCGATATGAAGCGCCCGCAATTATGCAATCGTGAACGATGCAAGCGTCGCGTCGATTGATCGTTCGCGCAGTCCAACGCGGTTCTGTTGCTTCCACGAGAGCAGGCTCTGACAGCATGCGGTGGAGGTCGACGATCGTCGGCGCTGTTCGGCCGAGCGCGCCGATGCCGCGGATCATGAAGGTGAGGTCAACCGCGCCACTCAAAATGTCGGCGCCTTCGATTTCCAATTGGAGGACGGTTCCATGGTTGCGGACGAGCACGTGTTGTCGCCCTTCGGCGTCAATGAGTATATGTCGGACAGCGGGAAGCCCTGCAACGAACGTGGCTCCGCCGTCCGTGTGATTGGCCCGCTCGGCAGAGACCGAGAGGGCAGTCTGAACTTCTACTGGCATCCAGATCGGATGCACCTCGGTTGCCGTCCGTGACGGATCAGCGAAAGGAGCAGAGCGCCCACGCTTCAGCACGAGGCGATCGCCTGTGCATCCGCGTGAAGATCGCTCCGCTCTCCAATTGAGTGCTGATCGGCGTGTTCGTCAAATGCGCTTTTGCGTCGTCCTGGTAGGCCGGAATGCGGCGCAGGCCTTCCCAGGCCCAATCGCGCCGGCTCAGCGTGCGCATATAGTCGTAAGCTTCCAGAGTAGGTGGCCAGAGGGCCCCGACGTATTGCCGTACGCGATACAATGGCACTTCCTTCCTCCATAATGAACGTTGCCTGCCTCCTCATATTCCGGGCCGATGAATAGGCTGCATCGGCACATTCCATTGCATTCCATGGAGTCGATCCGCCCACTGATGACACAAGGACAGGCTGTAATAGTCAATATATAAAGTTGATGGTAGGCTGCAGAATTCGCGCACCCTTGCTGCCATCCGCTTGGCAGCGCAATCCGGCAGAGGTTCCATCTAACGAAGCGGGAAACTTGTCAGAACAACCGCGAGCCACCTCAGACATCCAGGCAGTGCCCAACATGGGTCGATCGCCTGCGGCAGGATGGGCGGAAGCCGCGAGGTTAGATGGGCGCTGTATTCGCAATGGTGCCTCTGTATAATCGTCCTATGGAAGACCTGCGGAACGAACTACTCAGGTCCGGTACATGACCGGGTCGGTGATACCCGGAATCTGGTCTTCATTGTAAACCGCGATAGGATCGATTTAGCCGAAGAAGAACGTTGAAATATCCAGCGAGTTCTCGGGCATAGTAGGGCAGTCCTGGTTGACTATATTTCCCCGGTGACGGCCGGAAATGTTCTCGTGAAGTTGGATACCGACAAACGAAAAGCTACACGCGGCAGTCACCGATCGCCGTTATCTCGCTACGCAACCTTAAAGGCGATAGCCAGCTAGCCGACACCCCGGGGGTCACGACGCGTGGTTGGCCAAGACCAAGCGGATGCGGATATCGCCTTCGGCCCGGATAACCTCGACAGTTGGTGATCCGGGCGAACTTCTCACGACAAAATCAGCGACGCCGTCGCCTAGCTGAAAATTGCGGATCCGGAAGCTGGTCAGTGATGGTGGCAAAACAGGATTGTTCAAGAGAAGCTCCCGCGCCTCCGGACGGAACTCCAGCCCCAGCAAGGCCTCGATCATCGCGAATGGCGCGCTCGCCGACCACGCCTGCGGTGAGCACGCCACCGGATAAAGCACTGGGCCGCGCCCGCGCCGCCGCCGAAAGCCGCAGAAAAGTTCGGGAATGCGGCGCTCGTCCATGTAGGCTGCGGCGCGCATTCCCGCATCAAATATCGCGGCAGTAGCACTTTTTGCTCCGTAGCGCGCAAACCCAGCCGCAAGCATGGCATTGTCGTGCGGCCATATCGAGCCGTTGTGATACGACATCGGATTGTAGCGCTCCTCGCCTTGAGCGAGTGTACGGATGCCCCAACCGGAGAAAAAGTCGCTCCGCATTAGCGCGGCGACGGTTGCTGTTGCGCGATCCGGCGCGGCGATACCGCAAAACAGTGCGTGACCGGCATTGCTGGAGCGGACGCGGCAAAGACGCTTCTCACCGTCGACCGCCAGTCCGTAGAACGCCAGCTCAGAACACCAAAACGCCTCTTCGAATTTCCGACGAAGAATTTCTGCCTGCGACTCCAGGATCTCAGCACGGTCTTGAAGTCCCAGCCGACGCGCACACATTGCACCCGCTTGTCGCGCCGCGAATACATAGGCCTGCTCTTCAACGAGCGCGATAGGTCCAGTAGCGAGCCTTCCGTCTGCGTGAGAGATCGAGTCGTGGGAGTCTTTCCACCCCTGATTGGCCAGCCCCGTTTCCGTGCCGCGGGAATACTCGATGAAACCATCCCCGTCCATGTCGCCGAAGCGATCGATCCACGAAAGCGCGGCTTCGATCGACGGCCACAGTTGGCGAATAAGTGTCCAATCCGAAGTGCGCTCGGCGTATTTGCCGGCAAGGATCACGAAGAGCGGAGTGGCATCGACCGTCCCATAGTACTGCCGGAACGGTACCTCGCCGATCGTAGCCATCTCGCCACCGCGCATCTCGTGAAGGATCTTGCCAGGCGCTGAATCGGTGAGTGGATCGAGCTTGTCTGATTGGAGACGCGAAAGGCGTCGCAGCACCCCGGCGGCGATCCTGGGATCGGCCCACAACATGTTCATGGCCGTGATGATGCCGTCGCGACCGAACGTGGTCGAATACCAGGGAATGCCGGCGTAAGGGTATGGGCCATCCTCCGTCTCGGTCAACAGCATCTGCACGTCCGCCATCGATCGGCAGAGGATCTCGTTGACAACGGAGTTCGACGTTTCGACCGAGGCCGTGCCACGCATCGACACCTGCTGTGAGCGGTGGAGACGCGTGAGTCCACGAAGGAAGGTTTCCGTCGGATCCGGTAGACGCTCGCCGCTCGTAACGGTAGCGAAGATCGTTGTCTTTCCATGCGGAGAGAGCTCGATGTCGTACCGGGCTGTGCTGTCCTGCAGCAAGGTCGGCGCGGGTTCGAAGTGAAGTGTCGTCGTGCGAGAGGCCATATCGAGCCCCTGGTAGTGGAGATACACCAGCGGCGGCTGACCAGTATCGATGGACGACGTCCCACGCCGCTCGCGTTTCATTCCACGCACTTCGAAGATATCGGCGAAGTCGCTCCCGAACAGCAGAGATAGTGAAAAATAGATGCTTTCGGAACCATGGTTTGTTAGCGCAATCCGCTCCCGCAGCGACCCGTCCTTCAGATAGATCGTGCGGGATACATGGACCGTGTCTTTCTGCATAACGAGCTTGCGGTCGATATAGAAATCCGGGTTCGTCAGATCGACATAATAATTGAGGTTGTCGTCGCGCATTGCAGAATGGAGCAGCAGCGGCCTCGACCCGTTGATCAATAGCTCGAGATGAGAGATGTAGCGCGTGTCGCCGTGAAAGAGACCGTCTTGCCCGCCGGTGCTGGCGCCAATATCGCCGTGACTGTCGAATACCGCAAAGGTGTCGTTCTTCTTCAATGTCCGCCTTTGACGAGCGGGAGCATCGGTGGCGGGTATATAAAACGGCGTCTCGGGGGATATGGGTGCTGTATCGCCCGCGCGCTCAGAAGGAAGATCCGCCATTCCTGCTTTCCATTGCTTGGTGCTGGCCCGAGCCCCGCGCTCGAGCCGTCTCGCGCTAGGTCAGCTCTTGAACAGCCGCGTTGCCATTGATAAGAATTGGCCGCTTCTTCTGCAGAGGATCGGCGTTGGCAAGAAGCTTCTTGTAGACTGTCACATAGTCCTTGGCCATGCGCTCGGCGGTAAAGCGCGCCTCGAAGCGCCGCCGCACGCCGGCGCGGTCGATAGCGAGGAGAGCGCCCATCTTGCGGATGGCCTCGTCTTCGTCTTCCACCATGAAGCCCGTCACCCCATCCTCGATGACCTCCTCTACCGATCCGCGCTTGAAAGCCAGTACCGGTGTTCCACACGCCATGGCTTCGATCATAACGAGGCCGAACGGTTCCGGCCAATCGATCGGGAAGATTAGTGCGCGTGCATCGCCAAGAAACCGCGCCTTCTGACGTTCATTGATCTCGCCCACGAACTCGACATCGGCCGATGCTAACATCGGCTCGATCTCCTTGCGAAAATATCCGGCGTCGACCTTGTCAACTTTGGCAGCGATTTTCAGCGGGAGACCAACGGCGCGGGCGATGCGGATGGCGCGGTCGACTCTCTTTTCCGGCGATATCCGTCCGAGGAAGGCGAGGTAGCCGCCATGGCTGTGAAGAGAGCGCGGCAGGAGATCTATGGGGAGGCCATGCTGCACGGTCGCAACGAATGAGGCATCCGGTACGGGCGCGCGCTGAGCGTTCGAGATCGAGACGAGCGGCATATCCTTGAAGTGCTTGTAAAGTGGATGAAGATCCGGCAGATCCTGGCGGCCGTGCAGGGTCGTGACCGTGCGTTGGCTCAGATCGCGAAACAACGGAAACTGAAACTGGTCGATGTGGAAATGCATGATGTCGAACTCGTGTGCGCGACGGCGCACCCCGTCGAGCATGACCATGTAGTGCGGAAGAGGGTCAACGACACCAGGGGAAAGGCGGAGAGCCTGAGGGCAGCACGCGTCGAGATTTGCCGCTGTGATCGAGTCGCCGCTGGCAAAGAGGGTGACATCATGCCCTGCCGCCACCAAGGCTTCCGTAAGATACGAAACGATCCTTTCACTGCCACCGTATAACCGCGGCGGAACGCTCTCCATCAACGGCGCAATCTGGGCGATCTTCATAGGGGGTGTTGCTCCGCCATCGAGGTGAATTTTCAGGGGCCGTTAGACCTTCACCAGCATGGCGGAAATGCCGTACGCAGGGTGCTGTCAACAGCATCAACGCACGATCATGATGTCGGTTCCGCTGCAATGCACACGTCCATGGTCACCCTATCGCTCTCACGCTCCTATTGTTGCGCGGTGCGGCGAAGAGTGATTCAAGCCGGGGCGTGGTCGCTCCCCATTGCCTCGCCGCGGGCGTGTCGGGCGACGGCTAACCTGAGCAACTTTGTGCCCAGAGGCTGGTCGCAAGTTTGCAGTAAATTTGGCGGAGATATCGCTTAACGCTGCCTCGGCGACAAGCGCCAGATCTGGTCGACGCCGTCGATCAGTCGAACGCTGCATGCTGTCTGGAACCGTTCTCTCCCCAAGCTGTTGTGCATACGGGTTCCCTGCAAATCGTGCCACCTGCCCCGCTAAACCGAGCGCAGAGCGGTGGATCACGCAAGTGAGGCAGTATGGCACGCATCATTCGACAATGTTCGCATTTGGCTCGATCGAGGGCCGGCGGCTTAACAGCGCTCGGCGCGATCGCTTTGGCGGGCGCCGGCTTCATCGTCAACAGGCAGGCGGCGAAGGCTGAGATTGCGTACCCGCCGACCGGCGCGTTTGTAACGGCAGCAGGCGTGCGTTTGCACTACGTGGAACGAGGGCACGGCCGTCCCGTGGTTTTCCTGCATGGCAACGGCATGATGGTCGAGGACATGCTGATTAGCGGAGTCCTGCCGGCCGCAGCCGAGCGGTCGTATCGCGCCATCGCGATAGATAGACCGGGCTTTGGGCACAGTGAACGGCCGCGTGGTGTAGCTTGGACTGCTGCGGCCCAAGCGGAGTTGCTGCCGCGCGTCTTTGCAGAATTGGATATTGAAAGACCGATTATCGTCGGCCACTCCCTCGGTACGATGGTGGCATTGGCCCTGGCACTCAATTATCCCGATCAGGTGAGTGGTCTCGTGCTGGCCTCAGGGTATTATTATCCGACCGTACGCGCTGACGTCGCACTCGTTGCACCACCGGCGACTCCGGTTCTTGGCGATCTCCTCTGCTATACAGTCGCGCCATTGATAGGGGAGGCGCTGGCGCCGCGCATGATCACCAAAATGTTTTCGCCTCAGACCGTGCGGCCCGCTTCGATGCACAGTTTCCGGTAGGGCTGATGTTGCGACCTTCGCAGATCAGGGCTGCGTCGAAAGACGCCACTCACATGATCCCCGATGCGTATGCGATGGCGGAAAGTTACGCGAGATTGGCTTGTCCGATCGCCATCCTTGCGGGTGACGCCGACGAAATTGTCGACCAGAAAGCCCAGGCGTACCGGCTCCATGACGAGGTTCCTGGGAGCAGGCTCGATGTGTTCGTGGGAGCCGGGCACATGACCCACTATGCTGATCCGGCCCGTGTTGTCCGCGCCATCGATTATGTGAGCCGGCCGCCCCAAGCGGGTGTCGCAACGGCCGCCTAATGGTCTGACGAATGCGGCTTGGTGACTGACCGGACAGGTTTTGAGCGCGCTGCCCCAGGACCAGCCCGTGATACTCGGCACCACCGTTACGTTTCATCGTAACTGCGTCCGCGTACACCTGCGCCCATGTGATGTGGCGCGAGATATCATCGCAGCGACACGGCGGTGATCACGATGACCGCAATCATAGCACTGACTACGGCTACGTAGAAGATCACGACGCCCCAAATTCGCTTTTCGGACGGCTTGGAATGGGAAGTCTGGGCAGCGATTCGCAACTCGTTCAATGACGGCGGCCTGCCGGCAGCTTCGTCGTCGGTGCCGAGCGGCGCGGCTGCTGGATCAGGGTGATCGACTTTGTCGCCAGCTGCGCCTCGACTGATATCATGGCGCATTCGATCCGCGGTGGGAATGTCGGCTTTCGCGCGCTCACGGTTCGTCATTGCGACGACCCCACGGGGTTCAACCCTTCGCACCACACGAAGTGGCCTCGCGCCAGCAAGCCTCGCAGCACCGGCTCCGGTGCAACGTGGATCGGCATGGGTTCGCGTACACCGAGAGCGAACTCGCGATCGAATTCCCATTTATCAGCGGGGTTGGGAGGAGGTAAATTGGTGCCGGAGGGATCGTGCGTCACCGCGTACGTGATTGGATCATTACCCGCCCGAAAGAGATAAGCCCGTGTGGCGTCGTGATCGCCCGATGACAGAATGGGGTGCGGACCGGTCATCGTGGAGACCTCGGAGGTTGACCATTTGGTGTACCAAGCAGGGCCCGTTGGCGAACGGATTTCAGTTCATATTGCGCTTCTTCAAGCGCCAGGAGCATGGGCAACGTGCAGTAGTGAACCCGGGTGCCAGCACGCACAAAGTCACCTTGCGCGACTTCGAGGCCGTGGATAAATTCCGGCTTGACCTAGACCACTCACACTGCTCTCCGCATCAACCTACGATAACAGCCATTTTCTAGCGTCTATTGCAGATCGCTCATGCTCTCGGTTTGCCATCGCTAGATGCTCAGCGGTGATGGAAAAAAACTCGCTCGGGGTTGGCGCGGGCGTAGAAAAGCCGGCACGTGGAGGGGGATCACACGCACCGGCAGTACGACTGGCGCGGGCTCGGGGGAGGGGAACGCCAACCGTCACTTCCACCAATACGCACGCTATTAACATTAGGTTCCGACATCCGGTTTGAAATCCTTGATTTGGCTGTAGACCAGCACAAAACGTTGCCGGCGAGGATGGTGCGATATTCGGGCTTCAATCCCCGACCTCGCGGCGTTGCCCTTCCAGCCCACGGACCCAGTTCCAAGATTTCGTCCGGGACATCCTCATAAAACCGGCCATTCCGACAGATGACGTGCATGTCCTGGTCAGAGTGCGAATAGCACGCCTCGTGGCTATCGCACATGGTGGCCCTCCGTAAGACAGTGACTATGACCGCGACCGTATCGCACACAATCGGACGTCTGGCGCCGGCACCGAAGAGCCCACGAGGCAAGCGTTGCCCCGCGATCGATGGCCTTGCCGAAGAAGCGGCGGAGATCATGCAGGAAGCCAAGGATGAAACCGTGCGCGACGGCAGGTATGCTTGCTGCGGCGCAGGCGGTGGAACACTACGAGATCGCGCGCTACGGCACGCTAGCCGCCTGGGCCGAGAAGCTCGGCATGAAGGACGCCGTCAAGCTCCTACGCACGACACTTGAGGAAGAAAAAAAGACCGATATGAAGCCGAGCGAGCTTGCGCTCTCTGAAATCAACATTGAGGCCGATGAAGGCGATGCGGCCACTCGCTCCCCCGGCGCAAGCAAGAGAAGCGGCTCGCAGGCATCGGAGCGCCGGGCTTAGCCCTCCCGCTTTTCGTGCACCACGTCGCCCGCGCTCAAATATGCGCGCGGGCGGCCCTCTGATCCGGCTTCGCGCAGCACGGCGGGCGACTATTTACTTTGGACCGCGATATTCGCTTTCAATTCCTACGAACGCACCACTGGACGGCGCCTCGACGTCGGCGTCTGGCAGGGCGCAGCGCTCACGCTCGAACCGCGGAGGGTGACGCATAATGTCAATATAAAGCTGATCTCTAAATCGCGAACGCACAACGTGTGGCGTCCTCTTGAAGCCGCCCTTTAACGCGTTCAGATGGCTGCAGTTAGCCGTCGAAAGGCAATCCCCGACGAGTCCCAGTTTCGATTACACACACGCTTTATTCGACCGTCTTCAAGCGCACCCTATGACCCTACCGCCCGTTTACCGAACCGCCAGCGTTGACCACGCTGCAAAAACCAAACGATGATCGATACAGCCCGTCAGCGGCAAACGGACCACCTGGTTGACAACCTAAGGATTGTCACTGACGGTAAGTAAACACCGACAGGTCGGTCTTCCCATGGCGGCACTTTTACGATCTGCACTTAGAATGCTCACCAGGCAGCGGGAGTATATTGCTGCGGCCCTCACGCGCCCGCACCCACTTCGCCGACATCTTATTGTGCTTGTCATTGGTGTGGTGTCGCCATTGCTGGCCTTCGGCGCGTTCGCTATTTGGCGCATAGCTAGTGCTGAGCGCTCGCACTATGCCGTTCAATTGCACCATTCCGCAAAAGATCTTGCGGACGATGTAGATCGCGCCATTGAAGGCATGATCGTTACCCTACGCACACTGGCGACATCCACCCATCTCAACAATGGGGACTATCAGCGCTTCCATGATCAAGCGGCGGCTGCATTAGCCGGTTCTCCGTTTGGGCTCATACTTATCGATCCTTCACTACAATTGCTAGTAAACACGCTCGTTCCTTACGGCGTGCCTCTTTCGCGTAGCGCCGACGCAGACACGCCAGCTCGCGTGCTGAATTCCAGACAATCTGAGGTCTCTAACCTTTTCATCGGAGCTATGCTGAAGCGTCCCTTTCTCAATGTTGATGTGCCCGTGATCGTCAAGGGTGAAGTGCGCTATATCCTACTTCTCACTTTCGAGCCCAGCTACATTCAGCAAACCCTTCTTGGTCAGAACCTTCCCACGGGATGGATCAGTGAGGTTTCCGATGCCCATGGTCGGGTGATTGCGCGGTCCGCCGATCACGAGCGCCATCTCAACACGCAACTGCCCGAACAGGTTCACCAGCGCCGTGACGACCAATCGGTTTTCGAAGCAAAGACTCTCGACGGCGTGACTGTCTTGCGTGCGGTCGCGCGTCTCAAACACGCTGATTGGACTGCGGCGGCAACGGTTCCGTTGCCTGTGGTCAATGCGGCAAGCCGCAATGCCTTTTGGACCATTGGTTTTTTTGGCGTGGCATCATTGGCACTATCAATAGCCGCTGCGGCCGGTCTCGGCCGGCTCCTCGCCGGATCGATTCTTCAGCTCGAGGCGGCAAGCAGGGCCATCAAAGCTGGATCCCCTTTCGTAGTACAACCCACGGCACTTGCGGAGGCAGCCTCAGTCCAGACCGCGTTGCATGAGGCTTATCAAGCGCGTATCTCAATTGAGGAGGAACTTCGTCTGACGGGGCAGCGGCTGGCACTTGCCGCGCGAATCGCGGGTGTTGCCCACGCGACCATAGATTATCAGGAGGATGGAAAGAGTATCGTCGACGTTTCGCATGAACTCGCATCCCTACTGGGATTGCCTGCGGCCGGTCCACTCGCTGGTGATATTGCGTGGGCAATTATCCATCCGGATGAGCGAGAAGCAATCACGGAGCAATTTGGTGCGGCTATCAGCTCAAATGGAAACGGGGAGTTTTCCGCCGAACATCGAATCCTAAAGCCCGACGGTACCGTCGCGTGGCTGAATGTTCGCAGCACGACGTTGTTTCGCGGAGTCGGACCCAACCGCTCGCCACGTCAGACGATGGTAGCTGTACGCGACGTCACATCGCGCAAGGTCGTGGACGAAACACTTAGAGCCAGCGAAGCCCGCTATCGCGCGGCTCTTCTGGTCGGCCGCATCGCGAGTTGGGAAACAAATCTCGTGACACGGCAGCGCCTTTGGTCCCCGGAGGGCAAAATCTTATTTGGGCTGACACTCCCGGGCTTGATCGGGCGCGTGGGCGGTGATGATGACGAATATCGTAACGCGCTGCATCCGGATGATCGGCATCTGATGGGGCATTTTCATCGACTTGCCGAAGCGACCGACACGTTCGTTGCAGAATACCGCATTCGCCATGCCGACGGAACGCTACTGTGGGTGTCCGGTCGCGGTCAGGTCATCGAACGGGACAGAAATGGAAGACCTGTCCGAATGATCAGTGTTGTCGCAGACATCACGGAGCGGCGGCTGGCGGAAAACGCGCTCAAGATGAGCGAAGAGCGATTTCGGATGCTTGCCGAGGCGATCCCCAATATCGCCTGGACAGCAAATCCGAAGGGCGAGCTGGATTGGCATAGCCCGCGCTGGATGGAGTACACAGGAGTTACTGCGCAGTTGCCGACCGCCCAGGGATGGCGGGAGTCCATTCACGCAAACGACCTGGCAAAAACGATCGAATCTTGGCACGCGGCCGTTTCAGACTCACAGCCCTATGAAGTTGAGCACCGGCTTCTGGGCAAGGACGGCAAATATCGGTGGTTTTTGAGCCGCGCAATCCCCGTTCCTGATAAAGCCAATGACGTGGTTGCCTGGGTGGGTACGGCGACCAACATCCACGCACTGAAGTCGATCGAAGCTGATTTAGCGCGCTACGTTGCGGTGGCAAACGCAGCACACGACGGCTTAATAAGCATCACACTCGAAGGAATTATCGAAAATTGGAACATCGGAGCGGTGCGGCTTTTTGGCTACGAGGCAGCTGAGGTGATTGGCCGATCCACAGCGATACTCATTCCCAATGATGCGCTTAGTGCGCATCGCACCATGATCGACACGGTGCGTCGTGGCGGCACCGTAGGTCCTGTAGATGTTAAGCGTCGGCACAAGGATGGGCGCCTTGTAGACGTGGCCATCTCCATGACGACCGTGAGGGACGGCCACGGCACGGCGATTGCGATTGCCAAAGTCGCGCACGATGTAGCGGGCCGCATCCATGCCGAGCAACGCCAGCAGTTGCTCAATAGGGAACTGGTGCATCGCGTAAAAAATAGCTTTGCTGTGCTTCAGTCGGTCATGCGCGCCACATTGAGAAGTTGCTCCAGTCTCAAGGAGTTTGAAGAAATATTCAGTGGTCGCATTCAAAGCATGGCGGTGGCGCAGGATTTGCTTACAGAGCGCGAATGGCGGGATGCAGAGATCAGCGATTTGGCCCGACGGCAGCTCGCTCCTCACATTGACGCCGGCCGTATCACTATCGATGGCCCTAGTTTTACGTTGCCGTCCGAATGCGCCGTCCCTCTGGGTTTGCTTTTACATGAACTCGCGACAAACGCAGTCAAGTACGGTGCTCTTTCGGCATCCCAGGGCCACGTAAGCCTCTGTTGGTCGACGAAGCTTGAGGGAATCGAGACCACCGTCGAAATTTTCTGGCGTGAGCAAGGCGGCCCCCCGGTCACGAAGCCCGAACGTCGCGGTTTCGGTTCGGTGTTGATTGAGAAAGGCCTGCCTACAGCCAAGGTGACGCGGGAGTTTCACGCCGAAGGAGCCACATGTAAGATTGTGATTTCGGTGCAGACGGAGCGTGTGACCACACTGCACGAGAGTGCGCAGTAGCGATAGGTTCGGTGTTGCCGCTATTAATTCATACCTCTAGATTTGATGAAGGTGATTTGGGTAGCAGGATTTCAGAGAAATATGCCCCCCCAGGACGGGCACGCGTCCCCCGACTGCGCACCCGTCCGCCGCGCGTGCGCCCTAGCGGGGTAAGCAGGGCGCGTCGCTGCGGGCGAATTGACTAGTCCCTGCATACGACCGATGCGTTATCAATTGTTAGGGTGGACTATACGTCGCACATTCAACTCCTGCGTAGTAGATCTACTACAGCCGCCACCAGCGTCGCTGGGATTGTCGGCAGAACAGCCCCTCTTTTGCAGGGGTCTGTAGAAAGGGCGTGGGCGCTGTGGTCTGTTGCACCAAGCAACAGGACCTATGATCGCTAGTTTGCAGACGCCGGAGTGGTTGAGGTGTCTGGCGCCTGTAAGTCGTGCGCTGCGCAGAGGTTGTCTGCGGAAATGGCGGCATCTGACGGATCGTATCGCACGTCGTTCTGCAGCGAGCCGAACCCGAGTCGTCCGCCGGAACAATTCTATGGCAATGGAGTTGCCAGGTTAATGCAGTCGTCCGCAGTGGGCGGATGCCTCGTATGGAGAGTACCGGTGATGGAAGTATATGGCGGCTTGATCCTCTTTGTGTGGATCATTGGCGGATCGTGTGTTGTTGCAGCGATTGTGTCGGCGCAGGCAAGCAAAACATCTACGCTTTAGTCTGAAATCCAGCAGCTTGCTCGGGGGGCCTGAGTACGTTTGTAGGCCCGCGCAGGGTCAATCTATTCATCGCTAGCGCTGACATCCAGGTTGGGGACCAAGGCGACATCCTACGGCGGCCCCGCGCGACACCAGCGACGAGGCCGCCGGAATGGCCCCGCCTAACGAACAGCGAAGCGTGGTGTTCGCGACCGCTCCTTGCAATCGGCAGTACAAGTAGGCTGTTATTGGCCCTGAGGGGCATTTATGTGGCAATCGTCATCGTAGACGCCGCCGCCCTTTTTTTTGAAGAGTAATTTCAATGCCGCGCTTCCGGGAAACGCGTTTCGTAAGATTGACAAGATGATGCGAATCGGGATGGTCATCGCATTTCGTTGCAGGCAATCAGCGTTTGAGGCGGCGAAGACGCTGCGTTTATTCAGGTCGCACCGACGACTGACGTCGTCGCTGCGAAGAGGCAGGTTCCGCGGCATCTTTCACGCTTACAATGGTCTCTGCACCTCAATTGCAATTGGAAAATCCGTGCGTTGTCGAACACAGAGTATCGCATCGATTCCGATCAGGCTAACGCCGTTGCAGTGGACAACTGACTCGTGATTCACTCGATACTTGCCGACAGCAAGAATGACGGCCTTGAACAGCGGCATGGGCCCGAAAGAATGCCAACTCCCGTTTTGCTCGCAAAACAAGTAGTGAGCGGGTCGGTGGTAGTTGATCTGATTGCGTGCGGACATGATTACGCCGGTGCTTTCGAGCCATGGGGAGCCTAGCGCGAAGCTCGGCCCGTGTTGAAGTCCGCGACTGAAGGCGATTGCCAATCCAACATTATAACGTGGTGAAGGTGTGATCGGTTCCCCAGCGCCGGGATTGGCTGAGCCTCCGCCAGTGACGAAACGGACGCAGGGTGTCTCATACACTTGCCGAAGTGCGGCTTCATGTCAGCGTCAGGTGCAATCCGACGGAGTACCGGCTCGCCTTGCAGGCTCGTGGATCCGCGACGTTGTCGTCCGCGCTAGAAGCTCAAGTTTCTTGACGGTCTCGCTTTCGCGAATTACTTGCTGCCGCCTCGACCCTTCTGGTCTCGTGGGTTGCGCTCGGGATTATCGGTGCTGGTCTTGCGCGGCGGGCTCTGGTGCTGCTGCCCGCCAGGCTTCTTCTTGGCCTTCTCTTCTTGCTCGAGGGGATCTTGAGGCTTTGCCATAGCAGACTCCTTCCAGGAATACATCGCAGACAGATCAACGAAGTCGTCGTGTGAACGTTCCGTGCGAACACAAGTTACTTGCCCAACCGCACGGGACCTCCCTCGCGGAACTGAACGAGGCAAGCCGGTCCCTGGCGGTCCCGCGGTTACCCAAAAATATTATTGGGTAGCTCGGGAACTAACTCCCGTTGGAGACGTTTAGCGTGATCGCGTGTGCGAGGTGTTGGCATGCGGCGATATTCACGGGGGTTAGTCCATGCGTCGGCCGACTGTTTGGGTTGGCACTAGGGCAGTGAATAGGGCTCCGCCCTGTCGGGGGGCGTGTGCCCCTCCGGTGCCAATGAAAGTCCAATTGAGTGCCATTATCGACAGCGAAGATTGCCTCAGCCGATTGTGTGTCTTAGCCCACCCGCTCCCCACCATAGTCATTTCTCAAACAAGTCGCTGGCCAGTCCGGTCGCGCGCCGCACGGCCCCTTGGCAACCTGCTCCCTGGTGATTCATGACCGAAACGATCGCGACCTCTCGCAAGAAAGCACGATCGGGTAGTTTCAACGACGACAAAGCGGGTGCGAATGGAGACCTTTCCAGTGCGCGCTCGCTTCAATTGCTGGAAGCCGCGCGGGCACTTCGCGATGGGAACTTTTCGGTGCGCTTGCCGGTGGTCTGGGATGGGACGGACGGGCAGATCGCCGAGGCATTCAATCAAGCATTGGCGCATCAAGATCGCATCACCCGCGAAGTGAAGCGGCTTAGCGAGGCTGTTGGCAAGGAAGGTCGGCTGCGGCAGCGCATGGCGGTGCCGGGCGCCATTGGCGAGTGGGCAACCCATGTCGAATCTCTGAATACATTGCTGGATGATCTCGTGCGGCCGACCACCGACGTGGCGCGCACCATTGGCGCGGTCGCCAAGGGCGACCTCGGACAATCCATGGAGCTGGAGGTCGACGGGCGAGAGCTGAAGGGCGAGTTTTTGCGTTCGGCAAAGCTGGTCAATTCAATGATCCAGCAGCTATCGATATTTACGTCCGAAGTGACGCGCGTTGCGCGCGAGGTCGGCACCGAGGGGAAGCTCGGAGGGCAGGCCCAGGTCAAGGGGGTCTCGGGGGTTTGGAAGGATCTCACCGAGTCCGTCAACCAGATGGCTGGCAACCTGACGGCACAGGTCCGCAACATCGCCGATGTCACCATTGCGGTCGCAAACGGCGACTTGTCGAAAAAGATCACCGTCGACGTGCGTGGCGAGATTCTCCAGCTCAAGGAAGCCATTAATACGATGGTCGATCAGCTGCGCTCGTTCGCGTCGGAGGTGACGCGTGTCGCACGCGAGGTCGGCACCGATGGTCGCCTCGGCGGTCAAGCGGTCGTTCCCGGCGTGGCCGGCACCTGGAAGGACTTGACCGATTCGGTCAATGCCATGGCCACCAACCTTACGGCGCAGGTGCGCAATATCGCGACTGTGACCACAGCCGTGGCGCGCGGCGATCTCTCGCGCAAGATCACGGTCGACGTCAAGGGCGAGATTCTGGAGCTCAAAGAGACCATCAACACGATGGTCGATCAGCTCAATGGCTTCTCATCCGAAGTGACGCGTGTGGCGCGAGAAGTCGGCACCGAGGGCAAGCTCGGCGGACAGGCCCAGGTGCCAGGCGTCGCGGGTACGTGGAAGGATTTGACCGACTCAGTGAATTCCATGGCCTCTAACCTCACCGGGCAGGTTCGCAACATCGCGGAAGTGACGACGGCGGTCGCCCAGGGCGATCTCTCGCGTAAAATCACCGTCGACGTGAAGGGCGAAATACTGGCGCTGAAGAACACCATCAATACGATGGTCGATCAGCTCAATGGCTTTGCATCAGAAGTGACCCGAGTGGCACGAGAGGTCGGAACTGAAGGCAAGCTTGGCGGTCAGGCGCAAGTCGGTGGCGTGGCTGGCACTTGGAAGGATCTGACCGATAACGTGAACTCGATGGCGTCGAACCTCACCGGTCAGGTGCGCAATATCGCCGAGGTCACGACTGCCGTTGCGACCGGCGATTTGTCGAAGAAGATCACCGTCGACGTGCGTGGCGAAATACTGGAGTTGAAGAACACGATCAATACGATGGTCGATCAGCTCAACGGTTTCGCCTCGGAAGTTACGCGCGTCGCGCGCGAAGTGGGAACCGAAGGCAAGCTCGGTGGCCAGGCGCAAGTGCCGGGTGTGGCCGGCACCTGGAAGGACCTTACAGACAACGTCAACTTCATGGCCTCGAATCTTACCGGCCAAGTCCGAAACATTGCCGATGTGGCGACCGCTGTCGCCAACGGGGATCTCTCAAGAAAAATCACGGTCGACGTCAAGGGCGAGATACTTGAGCTGAAGAACACGCTCAATACGATGGTCGACCAGCTCAATGGATTCGCATCTGAAGTCAGCCGCGTCGCGCGTGAAGTCGGCACGGAAGGCAAGCTCGGCGGACAAGCCGCGGTGGAGGGTGTGGCCGGTACATGGAAGGACCTCACCGACAACGTCAATTCGATGGCCAACAATCTGACAGGTCAGGTTCGCAACATTGCCGAAGTGGCGACCGCCATCGCGCAGGGCGACCTTTCCTCGAAGATCACCGTCGAAGTGAAGGGCGAAATTCTTGCGTTGAAGAACACCATGAATACCATGGTAGATCAGCTCAACGGCTTCGCCGCGGAAGTGACACGCGTGGCTCGCGAGGTCGGGACGGAAGGCAAACTCGGCGGTCAGGCGCAAGTGCCGGGTGTTGCCGGCACCTGGAAGGACCTCACTGACAACGTTAACTTCATGGCCTCGAACTTGACGGGCCAGGTTCGCAACATCGCTGAAGTGACAACCGCCGTCGCGCGCGGCGATCTCTCCAAGAAGATCACCGCTGACGTGCGCGGTGAGATTCTGGAAGTCAAGAACACCATCAACACCATGGTGGATCAGCTCAATGCCTTCGCCGGCGAAGTCAGCCGCGTGGCGCGCGAGGTTGGCACCGAAGGCAAGCTCGGCGGGCAGGCGGCGGTGGAGGGTGTCGCCGGTACATGGAAGGATCTCACTGACAACGTCAATTCCATGGCAAATAACCTGACGGGCCAAGTTCGCAATATTGCCGAGGTGACAATCGCCGTGGCGAACGGCGATCTATCCAAGAAAATCACGGCCGACGTTCGCGGCGAGATTCTCGAGGTTAAAGAGACCATTAATACGATGGTCGACCAGCTGCGCTCGTTTGCCGCCGAAGTGAGTCGCGTGGCCCGAGAGGTCGGTTCGGAGGGTAAACTCGGCGGGCAGGCGGCGGTTCCAGGCGTGGCAGGAACGTGGAAGGATCTTACCGACAACGTCAACTCCATGGCCTCCAACCTAACAGGTCAGGTCCGCAATATTGCAGACGTTGCCACCGCGATCGCGCGGGGTGATCTCAGCCGCAAGATCACCGTCGACGCAAAGGGTGAGATCCTACAGCTGAAGGAAACCGTTAATACGATGGTCGACCAGCTATCGGCGTTCGCGGCGGAAGTGACGCGCGTGGCGCGCGAAGTGGGCACCGACGGCAAGCTCGGCGGACAGGCGACGGTTCCGGGAGTGGCAGGCACTTGGAAAGATCTCACGGACAACGTGAATTCGATGGCCTCAAATCTCACAGGCCAGGTCCGCAACATCGCGGAAGTGACGATTGCCGTTGCTAACGGCGATCTTTCGAAAAAAATCACCGTCGACGTCCGCGGCGAGATCCTGCAGCTCAAGGAAACCATTAATACGATGGTGGAGCAGCTTAGATCCTTCGCATCGGAAGTGACCCGAGTGGCACGTGAAGTGGGGACGGAAGGACGGCTTGGTGTGCAAGCCGTCGTGCCGGGCGTGGCCGGTACGTGGAAGGATCTTACCGACTCCGTCAACACGATGGGCGGCAATCTGACGGCTCAAGTTCGCAACATCGCTGAAGTGACCACGGCCGTAGCGCGCGGCGATCTCAACCGGAAGATCACCGTCGATGTCAAGGGCGAGATCCTCGAGCTGAAAAACACCATCAACACGATGGTCGATCAGCTCAATGCATTCGCCGGCGAGGTCACTCGTGTGGCCCGCGACGTGGGTACAGAGGGCAAGCTTGGCGGCCAGGCCCAGGTGCCGGGCGTTGCAGGCACTTGGAAGGACCTGACCGACAACGTCAACTTCATGGCGTCGAACCTCACCGAGCAGGTCCGCGGCATCGTAAAGGTCGTGACGGCTGTGGCTAACGGCAACTTGAACCAACGTCTCACTGTGCAGGCAAAGGGCGAGGTCGCCGCCTTGGCCGACACAATCAACAATATGACCGACACGCTAGCGACCTTTGCCGATCAGGTGACAAACGTGGCACGCGAAGTTGGCGTCGAGGGACGGCTCGGTGGTCAGGCCAACGTGCCAGGTGCCGCCGGAACGTGGAAGGACCTTACCGGCAACGTGAATTTGCTCGCCGCAAATCTCACTAGCCAAGTGCGCGCTATTGCAGAAGTTGCGACGGCGGTGACCAAGGGCGACCTGACGCGGTCCATCCAGGTCGAGACGCGAGGCGAAGTCGCGGAGCTGAAAGACAACATCAACACGATGATTTCGAACTTGCGCGAGACGACTGAGCGCAATCGCGAACAGGATTGGTTGAAGACGAATCTTGCCAGGTTCACCGGCATGCTTCAGGGCCAACGTGAGTTGAATACCGTAGGCCAGCTGCTGCTCAGCGAACTGAGCCCTCTGGTAAAAGCACATCAGGGGACGATCTACCATCTCGATGGGACCGATCACAGGCGCCAGCTGAGGCTGCTCTCCAGTTATGCCCACAAAGGACGGCAGTTGGCCGAGACGATCGGTCTTGGAGTGGGCCTCGCCGGTCAATGCGCCATGGAAAAGAAGCGCATACTTCTGACCAACGTACCACCTGAGTTCATCAGCATTTCATCGAGCCTCGGTGAGGCTCCGAACATCAGTATTGTCGTGCTGCCTGTTCTTTTCGAAGGTGAGACCAAGGCTGTCATCGAACTCGCGACGCTGCAGCCATTCAGTGAAGTGAACCTCGCGTTCCTCGATCAGCTGACCCTCAGCATTGGCGCGGTCTTCAACACCATCGAAGCCACGATGCGTACGGAAGGCCTGCTGATGCAGTCGCAGCAGCTTACTGTCGAGCTGCAATCGAGGCAGAGCGAGCTTCAGCAGACCAACGAAGAGCTCGGCAATAAGGCAAGGCTGCTGGCCGAGCAGAATGCTGAGGTCGAACGCAAGAACGCTGAGGTCGAACAGGCCCGCTACGCGCTCGAGGAACAAGCCGCGGAACTTGCGCTCACCTCGAAGTACAAGTCCGAATTTCTCGCCAACATGTCCCACGAGCTGCGCACGCCGCTTAATTCCATTCTTATACTCAGCCAGCAGCTTTCAGAGTCGCGCACGCTCACCGATAAGCAGGTCGAATTTTCTCGCAACATCAACTCCTCCGGCACCGATCTTCTTAATCTCATCAATGACATCCTGGACCTCTCGAAAATCGAATCCGGAACGGTCACGGTCGAGGTCGAAGAGATTCCATTTGCGCAGCTGCGCGACGCCGTCGACCGGAGCTTCCGTCATGTTGCGGAGGCAAAGCACTTGCCGTTCAATGTGCACTTTGCCGAGGGCCTCCCACGATCATTGGAAAGCGATCCGAAGCGTCTTCAGCAGATCCTCAAGAATCTCATATCCAACGCGATCAAATTCACAGCGCGCGGACACGTCGACGTTCGGGTCGATCTCGCAGCGCAAGGCTTCAGCCCCGGGCATCCAGTTTTGAGCAAGGCATCGCAGGTCGTGGCCTTCGTGGTCGAGGATACCGGCATTGGTATCGCACCCGAGAAACAGAAGATCATCTTCGAAGCCTTCCAGCAGGCGGATGCCGGCACCTCTCGTAAGTATGGCGGCACAGGCCTTGGCCTCGCCATCAGCCGTGAACTCGCCGTGTTGCTTGGCGGTGAAATAAAGCTTTCTAGCGTTCACGAGCAGGGCAGTGTGTTCACGCTCTTCCTGCCACTCTATTACTCAGGACCCGACAGCGTGGCGGCTGTGCCGAGTGGCACCCTAACCGCGCATCCATCGCTGGCCCGCGAGCGAACGATCCTTGCCGCTACGCGAGAGGAGCACGTTCAAGATGATCGCAATGACATCCAGCACGGCGATGCTGTTCTGCTGATCATTGAGGACGACCCGCACTACGCTCGCATATTGCTGGGCCTCGCGCGCGATAAGGGCTTCAAAGGCGTCGTCGCCAACAAGGGGGCGATGGGACTGTCGTTGGCGCGTCAGTATCAGCCTGCTGCCGTCTCGCTCGATATCTTCCTGCCCGATATGCTGGGCTGGACGGTGCTCAACCAGCTCAAACTCGATCCCGCCACGCGTCATATTCCTGTGCAGGTCATCAGCATGGAAGAGGAACGCCAGCACGGTCTCGCTCACGGCGCCTTTGCCTACCTTGTCAAGGAGCCGACCACAGAGGGGCTTGTCACCGCCTTCGATCGCATCAAGAACTTTACCGCCCCGCGCACTAAGCGACTGCTTATTGTTGAGGACAACGACATTGAGCGACAGTCGATCGCTGAACTGTTGGGACACGACGATATCGAATTGGTGACAGCCGCCACCGGTCAAGACGCGGTGACGGTGATGCGCGAACGGCCGTTCGATTGCGTTGTACTCGATCTGCGGTTGCCCGATATGACCGGCTTCGAGCTGCTGGAGTGAACCGCCCCGGGTTTGTCGGAGGCTCCAGATCCTGAGAGATTGGAGCCATGGAGAATCACAAGACTTCCCCGAAGTTCTCTCCGGAGGTGCGCGAACGCGCCGTCCGGATGGTGTTGGAGCACCGTTGCGATCACCCCTCGCAGTGGGCAGCGATCGTGTCGATCGCGGCCAAGATCGGCTGCACGGCACAAACGCTCAACGAGTGGATGAAGAAGGCTGACATGGACAGCGGTCGCAAGCCCGGCCTGACGACGGACATGTCCGCCAGGATGAAGGCGCTGGAGCGAGAGAACCGCGAACTGCGCCAGGCCAACGAGATCCTGCGCAAGGCGAGCGCGTATTTTGCCCAGGCGGAGCTCGACCGCCGATGGAAGCGATGATCAGCTTCGTCGATGCGTACCGCGGCAAGCACGGGGTCGAGCCGATCTGCAGAGTTGTTGAGATCGCCCCGTCGACCTACCACGCTCACGTCGCCCGGCGTTCCAAGCCGGAGACAGCGCCGCCGCGCGTCAAGCGCGATGTCATGCTCAGCGTCGAGATCAGAAGGGTTTTCGATGAGAACTTCCAGGTCTACGGCGTGCGCAAGGTCTGGCGTCAGCTGCAGCGGGAAGGGCAAGACGTGGCTCGATGCACGGTCGCGCGGTTGATGAAGAAAATGGCTCTGCAAGGGGTGATCCGTGGCGGCCGCGTGCGCACGACGGTGAGCGATCGCGCCACGCCCTGTCCGCTCGATCACGTCAATCGCCAGTTCCGGGCTCCACGGCCGAACGTGCTGTGGGTGTCTGACTTCACCTACGTCGCGACATGGACCGGGTTCGTCTACGTCGCGTTCGTCATCGACGCTTACGCTCGTCGGATCGTCGGCTGGCGCGTGTCACGCTCGGCCCACGCCGGCTTTGTGCTAGATGCGCTGGAGCAGGCCATCCATGATCGAAAGCCCGTCTCCAACGGCGGTCTGGTGCACCATAGCGACCGGGGCGTACAATACGTCTCGATCAAGTACACCGAGCGGCTAGCCGAGGCCGGTCTCGTGCCGTCGGTCGGCAGCGTCGGCGACAGTTACGACAACGCCCTCGCAGAGACGATCAACGGGCTCTACAAAGCCGAGGTGATCTGGAGACGCGGGCCGTGGCGCTCGATCGAAGCCGTCGAGTACGCCACGCTCGAATGGGTCGACTGGTTCAACAACCGTCGGCTGCTCGAGCCGATCGGTAACGTGCCGCCAGCCGAGGCGGAAGCCGCCTACTATGCAGCTATGGAGGAACCTGCAGCACTCGCAGCCTGAATCAAGCCAACCAGCCTCCGAAGAAGTCGGTACGGTTCAGAGACATTGCACGCCGAGCGCGAGCTAGCCACGGTCCCGATCGTCGTTTTCACCGGCAAGGAACTGACTACGGACGAGCAACAACAATTGAAGCTCATGGCAAAGAGCATCGTTCTAAAGGATGTACAATCCCCCGAGCGGTTACTCGACGAGACGTCGCTGTTCCTGCACCGCGTCGTGACCGATCTCCCGCCCGAGAAACAGGCCATGCTCGAGAGACTGCACGGCTCGAATGAGGTCCTGCGCGGTCGCAAAATTCTCATAGTTGATGATGACGCACGCAATATCTTTGCGCTGACGTCACTGCTCGAGAATTACGACATGGACGTGGTCAGCACGACCAATGGACGAAGTGCTATCGAGATCATCGAGTGTACGCATGACCTAAACATCGTGCTCATGGACATCATGATGCCCGACATGGATGGCTATGAGACGATTGGAAGAATTCGCCAGAACCCCGCCTTCAGCACGTTGCCAATCCTGGCGCTTACGGCGAAAGCCATGAAGGGGGATCGCGAAAAGTGTCTGAACGCTGGCGCCAGCGACTACATTGCCAAACCTGTCAATACTGACCAGCTCTTGTCGCTGATGCGCGTATGGCTATTCCGCTGAAGTTGGTAGAAAGCACGCCGATGACAAGAGCCGCATCGTTAAACGACGCAGCCGTAACTTCGTCAGAGCGTAGCGCTGATCGCGCTCTGGGCAATGTGGACGAAGATGAGTGCACTACCCTGTGCAACCATCCGATAAATATCTTGATCGTCGACGATGAGCCCAAGAATCTCACAGTTCTGGAAACCGTATTGAGCGATCGGACTTACCGATTGATCAGGGCGGAGTCGGCCGATCAGGCGCTGCTGGCCCTGCTTGCGGACCAATTTGCGGTGCTGATCCTCGATATACGGATGCCTGGTGTTTCGGGGATCGAACTCGCCCGGATCATCAAAGAGCGGAAGAAGACCGCGCAGATCCCGATCATCTTCCTCACCGCCTATTACAACGAGGATCAACACGTTTTGGAAGGTTATGGTGCGGGAGCAGTCGACTATCTGCATAAACCCGTCAATCCGGAAATCCTTCGCTCCAAAGTCGCAGTCTTCGCTGAACTGTATCGGATGCAGCGAAAAATCAGCGCTTCCCACGAAGAACTACTTGGCGAAGTGACCGAGCGCCGCCGGGTTCAAACCGAACTACGGGAACTCAACGAGACGCTGGAGCAGCGCGTGATGGAGCGCACGCGTGCTCTGCAAACGAGCACTGCATTGCTGCAAGCGGCTACCAACAACGCCAGCGTAGGACTTGCTACGCTTGACAAAAGACGTTGCTATACATTTGCAAACCCCGCGTACTGCGCCATTTTCGGTTTGCAGCCGGACTGCCTGGGTGGACAGCTGTGTGAACTTCTGGAAAGCGACGCCATAAGTCAGATCGCTCCTCTCTTGGAGAAGGCCCTGGCCGGCGAGCGAGCATCGTGCGAACTGACGCATAGATCCAGCGAACAGGTCAAGCAAGTCGGGCACCATTCCGTCGTATGCGAGCCCGAGCGCAATGCTGGCGGCGATATTGCTGGCGTCGTGATGGTTGTGTTCGACATTTCTGATCGCAAGCGGTCCGAAGAGCATATTCAACTGCTGTTGAGGGAGGTGAATCATCGCTCGAAAAATATGCTGAGCCTCGTCTCGGCGATAGCTCGGCAGACCAAGACTCCTAGTTCGAAAGAGTTCGTGGACCGCTTCTCGAAACGAATCCAGGCATTGGCGGCGAGCCACGATCTGCTCGCCAAAAGCGAATGGCATAGCATCGCCGTTTCGGAACTTCTTAGTGCACAGCTTGCGCACTTCGGAGGCCTTATAGGGCGAAGGATAAACCTGAACGGACCTGAACTGAAGCTGTCGGTAGCCGGCGCGCAGTGCATCGGCATGGTGATCCACGAGCTGTCGACCAACGCCGCCAAACATGGCGCACTCTCCGGTGAGGAAGGTCTGATCAAGATCGACTGGACACTGGAGAAGGCTCCGGCGGGAGATCGCTTTTCAATCTCCTGGTTGGAGAGCGGTGGTCCGCCTGTCGCAGAACCTGCTCAACTCGGCTTCGGTTCGACGGTCATCAAGGGCATGGCAGAGCTGAGCCTCGACGGTCAGGTCCAAGTGACCTACGCCGGTTCCGGGCTGTCATGGAGTTTGATGTGTCCCGCTCGCAAAATACTTGACGAAGCCGATGCCGGCCGACTGGCAGCCTGGACTTCTACTAATTCCACGGAGTGACCATGCCCAAACGCGTACTTGTGGTCGAGGATGACGCTTTGCTTGGTCTCGATATTGCCGCGCAATTGGCAGATGCGGGTTTTGATGTTGTGGGGCCCGCGGTCTCGGTTGCCAGCGCCTTTAGGCTTATGGACGAGACCTGTTGCGATGTAGCTGTGCTTGACGTCAACCTCGGTAGCGAAACGTCAGAGCCAGTTGCAATTGAATTACGGACTCGAGCGACCCCTTTTATCGTCCTATCGGGTTACTCAAGCGAACAGCACCCCCCCGGATTTCATGGTGCGCCGACACTGGCCAAACCCGCTCGCCCCGAGGATCTTGTTGCTATTCTTGGCAGGTGCGTGGGTGACACGGCCTGCTCGCAATCTTTCCAACGAACGGACAGGGTTCCACTAGGCAGCGCCGAATCCCTCCCGGGAACTGATCCCGTCAGCGTACGCGCTCGCGGAAGCGACAGAAAAGATTGTGAGTGAGGCAATACCCGACGACGTTCGGGAGTTCGTACAGAAGCACATCGACTCGATCGCCCAACTTGAGGCCCTCCTGCTTCTGCGTCGAGAAGCGTCGGCTTCTTGGAACGACTCGACGGTTGCCAAACGGCTCTACATAACCAACCACGACGCGGCAGAAGTGTTAGGGGTGTTGGTCACCCGTGGTTTATTGAGCTCCAACGGCAGGTCGTATCGCTATCAATGCTCTACAGAACTGGACGATTTGGTCGGTCATGTCGCCGAAGTTTATACCCGGCAGCTGATTCCCATGACGCATCTCATCCATAATAAATCGATCCGAATAAGAGAGTTTGCCAACGCCTTCAAGATCCGGAAGGAGCCCAAGTGATGGGTGCTCTCATTTATAGTCTTTGCGCCGCGGCGGCACTGTGTTGCGCTACGCTTTTGCTGCGAGCGTTTCGAAGAAGTGGCTATCGATTGCTGCTTTGGAGCGGATTATGCTTCGCCGGTTTAACCGTGAACAATCTTCTCTTGGTCCTTGATAAGATCATAATTCCTACCGCAGCCGACTTGTCAATCGCGCGATCAAGCGTGGCCTTGGTGTCCGTTTCGATCCTTCTGTTCGGCCTGATTTGGGATGCAGAATGAACGGTATCAATGAGGTTCTGCTGGGCGCGGCGGCGATGGGAAGTGCCGTGGCGGCGCTTTTCTTTATCCGGTTCTGGCGTCAAACCAAGGACAGACTGTTCTTGATGTTTGCGATCGCATTTGTGGTCGATTGTTTCATGAGGACATTTCTGGCAATAGCTTCACTTCCTGACGAAACAGAACCCTTTTTCTACCTCGGCCGGCTCTTGAGCTTCAGCCTGATTGTCGTCGCCATCATCGACAAGAACCGCGGCGATACACCCGGCATCCGCTAAGGCACAACAGAACGCTCAAAACTTGCGCGGGAGCACAATCCCTTCGTCGTACACACGAAAGTCCACCTTTCCGCTTCCTATGTCAGCGCACAACTGATTGTATTCTGCGACGGTGAAGAGGCGCTCGCAGACGCTGAGGACCGCGACGCGATTGCTCGCTGCCAACTCAGCGGCAGAGGTGGGCGCCCGGCGTTCGTTCGGTTTGTGCGTTTCCCACAATGGCACCGAACTCACCGGCATGGCGATCCTGACCTCGAGCAAGGGAACGGGCGTCGACTGGCACTACATCCAGCCGGGCAAGCCGCAACAGAACGCGTTCGTCGAGAGCTTCAACGGCCGTCTCAGAGATGAGTGCCTGAACGAGACCGCCTTCTCATCGCTCGCCGAAGCCCGCGCGGTGCTCGCCGCGTGGCGCGACGATTACAATTGCGTGCGGCCGCATTCGGCGCTCGCCAACTGGACACCGGAGGAGTTCCGCAACCACCACCTCGCCCTTGTCGCAACGAGAGGCTCCGGGCAAAACTCTAACCCAGGACTCTCCCTCTGATTGGAGGAAGGATCGGGCTTATGTCACCTAACCAAGGGCCCCGAACTGTGGTGCATGGAAGGAAGGTCAGTTTACGGCGATTCAATCCTTAGCCGGCACTAAGACGCCTTTGATCGAGGCAATCAACGAAGCGGAACTGGCAGGCTTCTCGATAACGCGACATCCTGGCCAATCCTTTTTCAAGACCGACTTATCGCAGTTGCCGGTGTGGAAAACGAAACCGATCTTTCTCTCAGCAAGGCGACGAGCTACCGGAAATACACTGTCGCTGCCAACACGTATGTCCAGGACCGCACAATCGAAAACCTCGCTTTCGACTAGACTCAACGCCTCCTTGAGCGTTAGCGCCGGTCCAATGCAATCGGCACCGAGTTCGCTCAACTGATCGATGATATCGACTGCAATCAGGGGTTCGTCCTCGACTACTAAAATACGGCGTCCAACTAACTCTGACGCGGTCACAGGGCGGGGCTCCGAGTGGGTTCCCTCAAGAGGAGAGCGATGCTGCACGTCATTTCTCCCTTACCAAACGACCGCTCGACTTTCGCACCCGGCAACCCGGTCTTTAGCAATCGAGTTCCGAAACCGGTTTCGGTCGGCTCGCCCTGAATGTTGGAACTTCTCTCCGTCCAACACAATATTACCTTGGCGCCATCTACTAAAGACCAGGACACGCTCACAGTTCCGTCGCCACCGTTCAACGCGCCGTATTTTAGGGCGTTCGTCATGAGTTCGTGCAGGATGAGCGTCAACGGCGTTGCAACCTCAGGCGTAAGCATTACCGGAGGTCCGAATATCGTTAGCTGCTGATTGTCATCGGATAGGTGAGCCTTGACCTGCTGCTCAACCAGCGCGGTGAGATCAGCTCCTGCCCACTCATTCTGGACGAGGATCTCGTGCGCACGGGAAAGTGCTGACAGCCGTCCAGTAAAAACCTCGACCGCTTCGGCTCGCGGGAGGGAGTTTTTGAAGGACATTCGAGCGATCGATTGCACGACCGCCAGAGTGTTTTTGACGCGATGCGACAACTCCTCCATTAGGAGGCGCGTTCGGGCTTCTCGCTGTTTGAGATCAGCCTCCATTTTAACGCGTCGGGTTATGTCGACAAAAGTCGCTACGACCCCTCGAATGTTCGCCTCTTTAGTGCGGTAGGGACGTAGGCGGACGAGAAATATCGACTCGTCGCCCTCCACTTCTCGCTCGACGACCTTTTCTTCCTGGAAAACGCGCTTGGCGTCGTTCTCGAAGTCTGCGTAATCGAACGTCCTGCTGAAGTCAGAGATCTTCCGACCCTCGTCACCCTGAGTCATGGCGAAAAGCTCGGTCAGTGATGGCGTGAACCGGCGGATGCGAAGGTCAGGATCAAGAAAGAGCGTTCCGACGTCGGATGACGCCATCAGGTGTTCCAAGTCGGTGTTCGTCTGGGTCGCCGATTCATATTTCAGCTTTAGCTCGGTGTTGACCGTTTGTAATTCCTCATTGATCGACTGAAGTTCCTCCTTGCTGGTTTCAAGCTCTTCGGCTGTCGAACGGTATTCCTCGTTGATTGATTGGAGTTCTTCATTGGCTGCCCGAAGTTCCTCGTTCGCCGTCTCCGATTCTTCGCGGCTGGAGCGCAAGCGTGAACGTGTCAGCTCCAGGTCTTCTTGAAGAGACAACATCTTGTCGCTTTGAGTCGCCTCCAGCTCGAACCCCGAGCCGACATTAGGAATGAGCGAGCCTTCGAAGAAGACCACCAAAGCCCTTTCCGGAGTGTTTTCTCGCGTTCCTACCGGCCAGACCTGCAAATAGATCCGTCGTTTCGCACCTTCAAGAATCAACGGAATTGGCAGGGAGAGTTCGCTCGAGCCGCGATCAAAAGCGCTACTGAGGCATGTCCGCAGATCGAACCGCAGCTCCGGCCGGACTAATTCAGTAAGGTCCGACGAGAGCTGACCGCTAGAGGGCTGCAGAAATCGGCCGGCAGTCTCGGAAATATTGATCACGCGAGAGGACCGATCGACCAAGATGCTGGGTGGCGATGCCTCTTCGAGCGCTTGCAGATGAAGGGTGGCGGCGCGTTCCGCCGTGGTTGTATTCGATTGCCGTGCTATCGTCTCTGGAAATGTGCGTGCAGATAAAGAGATGATCAGCCCCCACGAAGTGATCCGACGGCAATGTTAGTTCATGGTCAGCTTTCGCGCCAGACCGAGCGCGACCGTCGGAGCGCTGTCAAAGCGCACAGGTGGCCATGCCGCGAGGCCGGGTACGAACACTTCTGGTGCCGGTGGTCGATAGCCCAACGAAGCGTGAGGGCGCACAGTATTGTAATGCTGTCGCCATCCCTCGATGATGATCTGGGCCTCTTTCAGCGAATAGAAGATTTCACCGTTGAGGAGCTCGTCTCGCAGGCGGGCATTGAACGACTCGACGTAGCCATTTTCCCAGGGACTGCCCGGCGCGATGTAAGCGGTCTTCGCGCCGACGGCCGCGATCCAATCCCGCACGGCCTCGGCGATAAATTCCGGGCCGTTGTCAGATCGGACGTGGCCCGGAATGCCGCGTAGAATGAACAGGTCCGACAGCAGGTCGATCACGTCGGCGCTGCGAAGCCGCCGCGCCACCCGGATCGCCAGGCACTCATGCGTGAACTCGTCGATCACGTTGAGCATGCGATACTTCCTCCCATCATGCGTACGGTGCTCGACAAAATCGTACGACCACACGTGATCGCGGTGCTCTGGCCGAAGCCGGATGCACGAACCATCGGTCAGCCAAAGCCGTCCGCGTTTTGGTTGCTTGGCCGGTACCTTCAGCCCCTCAAGTCTCCAGATCCGCTCGACGCGTTTGTCATTGACGACCCAGCCTGCCGTTGTACGCAGCAACTCCGCGATCTTGCGGTAGCCGTAGCGACCATACTGCCGGGCCAGTTCGACGATGTCGGCCGTCAGCCGTGCTTCATCGTCTCTGCCCATGGGCGTCTTGCGCTGCGTCGAGCGATGCTGTCCGAGCGCCGCACAGGCACGACGCTCGGACACCTGGAGTTCCCGCCGCACATGCTCGATGACGGCACGGCGGCGGGCGGGGCTTAGTAGTTTCCCTTGGCAGCCTCGGCCAGGATCAGCTTGTCCAGCGTCAGGTCGGAAACCGCACGGCGCAGCCGCACGTTCTCCTGCTCAAGCTCTTTTAGCCGCTTGACTTGATCGGTCTTGAGCCCGCCAAACTCCTGCTTCCAACGCGCATAGGTCACGTATGAAACGCCAATCGCGCGGATCGCATCTGTCTGCGTTTTGCCTTGCGAAATCAGCACGTCAACCTGACGCAATTTCGTGACAATCTCTTCCGGCTTGTGTCGCTTGCTCGGCATGTGAAGTCCTCCTCGGGGTCCAAATATACTCCAACTCGGACCACTTCATTGGGGGAGGACCAGGAGACGATACTCGATCGGTGTGGATCGGCCGAGGCTTACACTCTGGCATCGTTTTTACATGGCCACTCCCAATTGCAGGCATCCGATCGGTAGCGATTCAATACGGCGGTGCGCCAGATGGAGGCCCGCAGTCACGTGCAAAGCAAACTGCTCAGAAAGGCGAGGGAGGTCTCTGAGCGGGACAATTTTCGGTCGATATGAGTTAAGCCTTCGCTGCTCGCAGATCTGTGAATACATCAGAGCAGAAGCGCCTCGGCTGTTGGTAGCATTCAGGAGTGCCCTGTGAAGATCGCGTCTTACAACATCAACAACGTCAACAAGCGGCTGCCGGTGCTCCTGCGCTGGCTGGGAGAATCGAACCCTGATGTCGTTTGTCTTCAAGAGCTCAAGTGCGAGCAGCAGAACTTTCCGGTGAAGCAATTAGAGAACGCCGGGTACAACTCGGCGTGGCTAGGGCAGCGCTCATGGAACGGGGTGGCAATCCTTGCAAAAGGGAAGGCGCCTCAAGTGACGCGGACCAGCTTGCCAGGCAACCCGTCGGACAAGCAGAGCCGGTATTTGGAAGCGGCCGTCAATGGCGTGCTCATCGGCTGCATCTACCTGCCGAACGGCAATCCGCAGCCGGGACCGAAATTCGACTACAAGCTCGCGTGGTTCGAACGACTGATCAAGCACGCTCGCGCGCTCAAGAAAGCGGGCGTGCCTGCGGTGCTCGCCGGTGACTACAACGTCGTGCCGACTGAATTCGATATCTATGAGAAGCATTCGTTTGCCGATAACGCGCTGTTGCAGCCCGAGACTCGCAAGGCCTACACACGGCTCTTGAAGCAAGGCTGGACTGATGGCTTGCGACTGCTCCACCCTGATACGCGCTTCTTTACCTACTGGAGCTATTTGCGAAATCGCTGGTTCCGCAACGCAGGCCTCCGCCTTGACCATTTTCTGTTGAGCTCCGACGTTGCTGCGCGCCTAAAGTCGGGCGGGGTTGATCGCGATGTACGCGGCTATGATGGCGCCAGCGATCATGCCCCGGTCTGGATCACTCTGAAGAAAAAGTAGTGCGGCTGACCGAACGCATGGGGTTGCCGTCAACCCGAAGCGCGTAGCGCCGGTTCCTGCTCGATTCGCCGCCACGGGGCCGATCGTATGACGCAAGAGGGAACGTGGTGATCTTAAGTTGCCTTCGGTGCACCTGGATCGCGGTTGCGGCCGCATCACGCTTACGAAGTTCGGCGCTGACCCTGGGCCTTCCGCGAATTCCTCAAGAGCCGCCGCATCGTATTCGCGTTACCGATCGCAAAGGCATCGTTGTCGTTGTTGAAATAGATCCAGGCCCGTTTAGCGCCGGAGGCTTTGATCCGATCAGCCCAGGTGCGAAGTTCGTCGCTGGAGTAGTCGTGGCGATACCAACGCTCAGGACCGTGCATCCGTACACAGACCTCGTCCGCGGTCTTGACCAGCTTGTCCGGAAGGCGCGGGCCACTACAGGAGCAGAAGATCACACCGGCTTCTCCAAATGCCTTGTAGACGGTCTCATTCCACCAGCTCTTATGGCGAAACTCGACCACGTTGCGGCGTGCCGGATCGAGCTGGCTCAGAATCGATTTGAGCCGCGGCCTGCTAAAATGATAGCTGGGCGGGAGTTGAAACAGGAAGCACCCCATGCGTTCGCCGAGCAAGTCGGCGATGATCCCGAAATCCTTGACCAGCGTTTTGGTGCCTCTGAATTTCTTGATGTGCGTTATGAGCTCAGACACCTTCACCGTGTAGGTGAATTTCCGACCCGCCGCCTGTCGCTGCCAGGCCTTGACGTTGGCGATCGTTGGCCAGGAGTAGAAGGAGGCGTTGATTTCGACGGTATCGAACTCCGCCGCGTAATGGTTGAACCATTCGCCGGTCGGCATCCCGTCAGGATAAAATAATCCGCGCCACTTCCAGTAAAACCATCCCGAACATCCAACATAGAGGCAACCTGCAGGCGTTGGAGGCGGTGCTGTCGCGCGTTCGGTTTCCATCGCAAGTCGCGCCTTATGCATCTTGTCCGCCCGATGTACATTGTCGGCGCGCTGCTTCTCCCGGCGCTGCCTGCGCCGCTCCCGCCGCTCTTCTAGCGTCAGCCCGGGCTTTTTGTCTTTTGATTTCGCAGGCATCGGGCCACCTCAGGGTGCTAGTGATCGGGTAGCCTCCCCCCTGGAGATGGGCAGCGCGTCACAGACGCCGTGTTTTATGGGCACGAACGACGATCTCGTCCTGGTCGAGCTCCTTTTCAAGTCGTTCGCGCAACTTGGCCCAGTAGGCCAGATCGACTTCGGCCGTCATGACCTCAATCACGGCGATGCTGTCCGGCTCGACCTTGCCACCGCTCCGCCGAAGTCCTTTGTGCCCGGTGCGCGCACAAAGCTCGTGACGCCGCCAAACTTCGCAGTCAGCTCAGCAAGTAGCTGTTCGAACCAGTCCATGGCTATCGGTTCACCGTTCCCGGTTTGCCGAGGCAGGAGAGTTCGACGAGAAAACTGGGACCCTTCTTGATCATGAGATAACACCTCTGCGGCGGGCGGCCGGCCAGCCTTCGAAGAGCGTGGCCGTGGTCACTGTCTCGACCTGCTCGCCGAAACGGTTCAGGTAGATGTTCATCATCGCATCATGTGTTTCATCGGCGGAGCTGCACAGGGCATCGGTGACGAGGATGACACGGAATCCCCAGTCTATTGCTCCCAGCATCGTGCTGAGCACGCAGACGTCGGTCTCGCCGCCGGTTATGATCACTGTGTCGACGCCGCCCTTCTGCAAGTCCAGATGAAGCGTGCTGCCCGTCCATGGCGAATAAACATGCTTGTCGATCACGCGCGCCGGCGGTGCGAATCTGGCCAGGGCAGGTACGAGATCGACCATTTCCAATCCGAGCTGCTCAATCGTCATCATGTGCCAGCGCTCGTAATAGTCCTTCCACCTCCCCATTCCCGCTCCGGGCCTTTGAGCCGGAATGAAACGGGTGAAGATCGTATGGGATGGCCTCACTTCCGTAATCGTGATGATGTTGGGCAGGACGCGCGGGAACCAGGGCGTCGCCCATTCAGTTGCCTCAGCGAACATGTGTTGCATGTCGACGCACAGATGGATGGCGTTTTCAGACACCGGCCCGAAGCGCAGCGCATTGCTTTTCGTCATTGGTGCACCCTGAAGGTCCTCCCTAACGACCGGTGCATTCCGATGGTTCCGGTTCACGGAACCCCCGAGTGCAGGGCTAAGGCGTTACTTGCCGAGCCCGTTGGTCCTCGACTGGTGGCCCTAAGTTACTTGGCCGGAGGTAAGCGTATGGATGTCGATGTTCTAATCGTAGGAGGCGGCCCCGCAGGACTCAGCGCGGCATTGGTTTTGGGGAGGTGCCACAGGCAGATTTTGATTTGCGATGACGGCAGGCCCCGAAACCGGCCTCGCCCGCGATCCATGGCCTTTTAGGCCAGGAAGGGGTAGCACCTCTAGACTTCCTGGCGACGGCGCGCGCGGAGCTGGGCAATTATCTCACGGTGCGATCCCGCACCACGCGCGTGGGAGCCATCCGGCCCGTTGACGATAAATTTGAGTATAGCTGTGAAGATGGCACCCAGGGCACAGCATCGAAGGTGTTGCTAGCGAGCGGCATAGTGGATGAACTGCCCGCGATTGCGGGCATTGACCAGCTTTACGGAACTTCGGTCCATCACTGCCTTTACTGCGATGGCTTCGAATACAGAGGCAAGGCGGTTGCCGCGTATGGCGTCGACGATAAGGGAGCCGAACTCGGCTTGATGATGCGGCACTGGATCGCTGATATCGTGGTGTGTAGCGACGGCACTGAGATCAGCGAAGGCCTCGCGCAAAAGCTTCGGGACCGCAAAATCCCGGTCAGGGCTGAGAAAATTACCAGGCTGACTTGCAATGTTGGAAGTCTGTCTGAGGTCCACTTTGATAGCGGTCCGCCTTTGGCGCGTGACGCATTGTTTTTTGCTACGGGGTGTCATCCGGCCTCAAATCTATCCGAGCTTCTCGGCTGTAAGCGAGACGAAAAAGCCGGCGTATTGAACCACCCGGTGGCCGAGGACACCTCTGTGCGGGGGTCTATGTCGCAGGCGATGGGTCGCGCGACGTGCTCATGGTCTCAATTGCCATTGCTGAGGGCGCAAAGGCAGCGGTCGCTATCAATAAAGCGTTCCTGCGGCCTGACGGACTATGCGAATAACATTTGGGAAATCACTGACGCCTAAGTCTCTACAGCCCTCGGCCATGAATTCTCACGAAGAATATTCGGCCGCGTCTACTTGACACCCTGGGTCGGGCATAGGCCTTGCCCTCAATGAAAATCGTCGGATCGAAGCCCAGACGGTGAGGCTTTCGCAAGGAAGCGCAGTCTTCGCCTGGACCATCTCGGCCCTGCGTAAGCCACGCCGATGCGGGGGGTCGCGAGGATGCGGCGCGGCTTAAATCCTTCCTCGAACCATAGCCCCGTAGATGCGCAAGCCTCCCGGCCATTCAGGTCAATCAAGAGCGCCAGTTCCTTGCCAAGCCTTCCGGGCCCCTGCACCGCTCCCGCGCTGCGTATCAGTACGGCAGCGCCCGTGCCTTCCGGCCCGCCGACGACGTTCAACATGAGATGTAACCCGTAGGCCAGATAGATATAGCGCGTGCCAGGCCGCCCAAACATTACCTCCGTCCGTGCCGTACGACCTCGCGCGGAATGGCACGCCAAGTCATGTGGGCCGAGATAGGCTTCAGTTTCGGTGATGACGAACCGCTTCTCCGCTCCCGCGAGCCGCCGGACAATCACAGCGCCGATCAGTTTGCGCGCAAGCTCTTGCGCGGGACGGGCGAAATATTCGGGCGTGAGGATGCTGGGGCTAGGCATTTCGTCCTGCAACTTCATCGTTGCCCCCTTTGCCTCCCCGCAGCTTCAAAAAAATGATGCAGGATAGCAAAGCGAGGCTGACCGCATTTGCAGAAATGATGACGATATCACCCCTGATTGCTCCATAGGCAATCCGCAGAGCGAGGCCGGATGCAAGGAGGAGCAGCATCTTCAGCGACAGGTCGCGTGCTTCGCCAGTCTCCCACACTTTTTTGAGTTGCGGTACGTATCGTTGTGCAAAAAGCGGCTGCGCCGCCGATGAATGTTTCGATGGGCATGGATCAGGCAGCCTTGCGCGGGCGCATCTTGCGCTTGCGCATAGGAGCAGTCTTCTTGCCGGCGGGCCTAGTCTTGACTGCGGCGGCCTTCAGTAGCTCGTGGCACCGCCCGGCTTCACCGGCGATGCGCCAGGGGGACCTAGTCGATGGAGCACGACGCGCTCTGCGGAGTGGCAACCGCTTCGCACGAAACTGGTGGTTGAAGTGCGCTATGACCACGTGACCGGCTATCGCTTCCGCCATGGCACTGGCTTAGTGAGATGGCGGCCGGATAAGGCTCCGGCTCAATGCACGTTCGAACAGCTGCCCGCTGCTGTGGCACTCGCGGCTGCGATAGGCGATGAAAGCCGTGAGAGGAGGCGTTAGGCCATGAGTAAGGCGTTCACCCGGGAGGACGATGCAGGTCAGCAAGGCGATTTGCTGCCTGAGCGCGCCATCCCCCCTCACCCCAACCTAGTCACGGCCGACGGACTGGCCCAGATCGAAGATGCCATTACACATCTCACAAAACGGCAGCACCAGTTTAGGGCCGGGGGCGAAACTGTAGCGACAGCCAGCACTGGTCGCGATGTGCGCTATTGGAGCGCAAGGCTTGCGTCAGCCCAGCTCACCGAAACTCCCCGCGGCTCTCAGGTCCAGTTTGGCTCGCGCGTTACTATCAGGCGCCCCGACGGCTCCACTAGAATCTACCGAATAGTTGGAATTGACGAAGCAGATCTCAAAGTCGGCGATGCGGTCGCTGTGGGGGCCAGCGAGGAAGAAATTATCGATATCGTGCTTCGCCGAACTTGTGCAGCAGCCACGGGAGCGTCACTTCAATCCGAACGTCGTCACTCGTAAGCTATTTGTTGGCAGGCGGAAGTGCGGCCAATAACTTGTCAAGGGTGATCGGATAGTCACGGACGCGCACGCCACACGCATTATAGACGGCATTCGCTACCGCGGCGCCGGCTCCACAGATGCCGAGTTCGCCAACGCCTTTGGCCTTCATCGGCGAAGACTTCGCATCGGTTTCGTCGAGAAACACAAGTTCCTGATGGGGGACATCCGCGTGCACCGGAATGAGATACTCCGCCATGTCGTGATTGACGAAATAGCCTCGACGTTTATCGACGACTGCCTCCTCCATCAACGCCGCACCGATCCCCATTGCCATGGCACCGATGACCTGGCTGCGTGCCGTCTTCGGATTGAGGATGCGACCGGCAGCAAAGACGCCCGCCATTCGCCGTGCTCTAACTTCGCCGGTGGTATGATCGACGCCAACTTCAACGAAGTGCGCACCGAACGTTGCCTGGGCGTAACGTTTGGTCATGTCGCCGAATTCTATCCCGTCCTCTACTGTGATGCCGAAGTCACCGGCCGCAGATGCCAACTCGATCGACCTACCGCCGGAGCGCACCTCACCGTCCTCGAACGCAACGTCCTCAGCGTTGAACCCTACTTTGCGGATGATTTCATTGCGCAGCGCAATGCAGGCTGCATAGACGCCCGCCGTCGAACTATTTCCGCCCCATTGGCCGCCGGAGCCGCAGGATTCCGGGAATGACGAGTCGCCGAGCTTCACCACAACCTTTTCGATGGGGACGCCCAAAAGCTCCGCAGCCGTCTGGGCGATGATGGTGTAGCTCCCGGTCCCGATGTCCGACATGTCGGTCGCGATGGTGACGATGCCATCGTTGGCGATGCTGGCACGCGCGGATGATTTCATCGTGAGGTTCCCACGGAACGCAGCAGCAACGCCCATTCCGACGAGCCAGCGTCCGTCGCGTACCTGCCTGGGCGTTGCTTGCCGCCGGTACCAATGGAAGCGCTCCGCGCCAACCTTGAGGCACTCGACAAACCGTCGCTCGGAGAACGGGACGCTCGGCCCTTTCTCCGGATCATGCTGGACGTCGTTGAGAATGCGAAGCTGAACGGGATCCATGCCGAGCTTTTCAGCAAGTTCGTCCATCGCAATTTCGAGGGCTAGCATCCCGGCGGCCTCGCCGGGCGCACGCATGGCGTTGCCCTCGGGTAGGTCCAGGGTGGCGAGGCGATGCGCGGTCATACGGGCCGTGCCGGCATAGAGCTGACGTGTCTGCAGCGCTGCGATTTCGACGTCACCGCCTTCGAGGTCTCCAGACCAGGACTCGTGGCCGATGGCCGTGATGCGCCCGTCGCGGCCGGCTCCAATGCGCAGGCGTTGGATGGTCGCCGGCCGGTGCGTCGTATTGTTGTAGACTTGGGGTCGGGACAACGCGATCTTCACCGGGCGGCGCGCGGCGCGTGCGCCGAGTGCGGCCATCACAGCGTCGGCGCGCACCCAGAGCTTCGAACCAAATCCCCCCCCTATGTACGGTGAGCTGACATGGATGTTCTCACGACCAATGAGCAACGTTTCGCTCATGTCTCGGACCGCCCACGCGATCATCTGACTTGACGTCCACAGATTGAGAGTGTCGCCATCCCACGAAGCGATCGTGGCGTGCGGCTCCATCATAGCGTGGCATTGATCGGGTGTCGTGTAGGTCTCATCAAGCTTGATATCGGCGCTTGCGAAGGCGGCATCGAAGTCGCCGACTTTGGTATCGTAGACCTGGCCGTCCGGTTTCTGCTCGGGCTTCTTGGCGTTCGCTCGCTCGGCGGAAAGATCGAATCGACCGTCGGCGCGCACATAGTCGATGCGAACATGTCGCGCCGCCGCGCGCGCCTGCTCAAAGGTCTCCGCAACGACTACGGCCACCGCTTGATCATAATGCTGAACTTCAGGTCCGGCCAACATACGCGCCGTGTGAGCCTTCGCCTTCCCGAGCTTGCCGGCATTCTCGTGCGTCACGACGGCCAATACGCCCGGCGATGACTTGGCGTCCGATACATCGATTTGCTTGATTCGGCCTTTGCCAATCGCTGCGCCGATAATCCAACCGTACGCAATGTTCTGCGCGACATCGTGCCGTTCGTACGCATAGGGCGCGCGGCCCGTCGTCTTGAGAGGTCCATCGATCCGGTCAAGCGGCTTGCCGACGACGCGACCTTTGTCGATAGGATTGTCCCCGGACTGTGCGTCGAACTTCATCATGTGGGCATACCTCCTTCTTCGAGGACGGAAGCAAGCGTCCCTTCGACAAGACGAAGCTTGTAAGCGTTCTGGCGGGTGGGCCGCGCGTCGGCGAGCACATGATCGGCGACGGCTTTGGCGCCGCGACCGGCCAAATCATCGCCAGCCTCGATGCGCCATGGCTTCGGCGCGATGCCGCCGAAGGCAAACCGTGCGGTGCGCTCGTCTGGTTTGATCACTGCTGCGATTGAAATCGTGGCAAATGCGTAAGACGCGCGATCTCGGACTTTGCGGTAGATTTGTTTGCCGCCGAGCGGCGTCGGCAGTGTGACGGAAGCTATGAGTTCGCCGGGCTCCAACGTTGTTTCGACTTCGGGCGTGTCGCCGGGTAACCGATGTAAGTTCTCGACCGAAATCTCTCGAGAGCTGCCATCTGTCTTGAGCGTTTGGACCGTTGCATCCAAAACGCGCATCGCAACGGCCATGTCCGAGGGATGCGTCGCAATGCACGCATTGCTGGTAGCGACCACCCCGAGATTGCGGCTAAATCCTTCGATCGCACTGCAACCACTGCCAGGCGATCGCTTGTTACACGGTTGGTTGACGTCGTAGAAATAGGGGCACCGCGTCCGCTGGAGCAGGTTGCCCGCCGTGGTCGCGCGATTTCTCAGCTGGCCCGACGCTCCAGAAGCCAATGCGCGCGCCAGCACAGGATAATCCCGGCGAACTCGCTCGCTGGCCATTAAATCTGTATTCCGAACGGCCGCTCCGATGCGCAACCGGCCATCGGTCAAGGCCTCGATTCGATCGAGCCCTATATGGTTTATGTCGACGAGGTGCCCCGGTCTCTCGATCTCGTGCTTCATGAGATCGAGCAAATTTGTGCCTCCGGCAATGAAGCGACCACCCTGGAGCCGCGTTATCGCCGCGAGAGCTTCATGGGGCGTACTTACGCGCTCATACGTGAAATTTTTCATGCTGGCCGGCCCGCAATGTCCTGGATCGCATCGATGATGTTGGAATAGGCGGCACAGCGACAGATATTGCCGCTCATACGCTCGCGCAGTTCTTCGGGTGTTGCCTGGTAGCCGCCATCGAGGTTGGCGGAGACATGGCTGGGAATGCCAGCTTTGATCTCATCGAGGACGGCAATAGCCGAACAAATTTGACCGGGCGTGCAGTAGCCGCATTGATATCCGTCATGCGTGACGAACGCAGACTGCATTGGGTGCATAGCGTCAGGTGAACCAAACCCTTCAATGGTCACAATCTCCTCGCCATCGTGCATGACAGCAAGTGAGAGGCAGCTGTTGATGCGGCGACCGGAGACGATCATCGTGCAGGCGCCACATTGACCGTGATCGCAACCTTTTTTGCTGCCGGTCAGCTTTATGTGCTCGCGGACAGCATCAAGTAGTGTGACGCGCGGTTCTATCTGTAGTTCGTGTTCGCGGCCGTTGACGATCAGTCGAACCGAGTTCATGAACGGGGAGCCTTCGCTTGATGGGGCTCGGTTGGGTTGCGCGCGAGCGGGTACAATGCGGTGCGCGGCAACAGCGGTGCCTCCCGCGAGTACGGCACGGCGCGAAACTGGGAGATTTGGAAAACGACGCATGGATTGGTTCTCCCGGCCGTTGATCGGCGCTAGTGGCATCGTCACGAAGCCATCTGAATTGCAAACGCGCACAGGCTGGAAAAGCTCCAGACCAATTCAGCGGTGGCCGGCGTGCACACACGAAAGTTAGCGGACGTGATCTGGTCGTTTCATCTCAGCGCTCAAGCCAGTGCGCGCGAGGGAACAGTTCAAAGAGGGCGGACGTTGCTCGGCCTTACACCAACCACATGGAGTATGGCTTATGCGTATCATGGTTGCACTCGTCGTCGCCGGCCTCGCTGTCACGCCAGCGCTCGCCCAGACCCAGACCCAGACGCCTGCCGGTCAGTCACGGTCGACGGCTGACTGCCAAGCAAACTTCAAGTCCGCCGACACCGACGGAAACGGCACGCTGACGAAGGCAGAAATGTCCAGCGCCAGCAACGTCGTACCCACGGCTGTCTCGTCCCAAGACAGCGTGACGATGCAGCAGTTCCTTACTGCCTGCACGGCAAACGTACCCAAGGGCGGTTAACCACATCAATCGTCAAGATGGGGCCCTGGCTTACGCTGGGGCCTTTTCCTCTGGTTGGGCGCCCCGGCAGAGCCGCCTGCGCTCTAGCTTCGCCGGGATCCGCTAGCGGTTTCCGCCCTTCGGATAACGATCGCCTGGCGCGGGCGGGGTCTTGCGCATCATTTCGACTTTGCGAGCGAAATCAGCAAGGGCTAACTCCATCAATTTCGTCAGTTCGGATGTCGAAAGCGTCCGTGCATGGTCGAGTGAAACGATCCGCATCGAGAGTTGGCGCGCCACGAGCCGCTGCTCCTCGTCCGGCATCTCGGCGATAAACGGAAGGACGTTTTCTATCTCTGCGATGAGCGGCATGGATACTCCGTACAAAAGTCTCCTGATAATCTTCAACTGCCACGCTGACGTTTCGTTGCGTGTCGTCGACGACGCGACTTGCGCATTCCCGACATCATAGGATGCGTAGACGGCAAATTCGTCGCCTTGAGGTGAAGCACCGAAGGGTAAGCTCTCCGATGATAACGAAGTATTCGCGCATTCGTTCTGTGGGTGGCCAGTGCGAAATCGTACGAGGTTTGAACGATGTTATCGCGCTTGGTTTATAGTTTGTGGCAACTAATCGCGCGGTTGTGCATTCGACCACAGCGAAGGCCTGTTCCCCCAATTTCTCCTGGGCTTTCGACGGACCCGAAGACGTCCCCTCGACTTCGGGTCCAATTTTTTGCGCTTCTTTTCCTCGAAGTACTCGACCCGCGCAATTGAGATAGGAACCGATTTACGCCGGCCACGTTTCGGAGCCAATCCGTCCTCACGTAAGGATCATACTCATGGCTACCGAATTCGATCGCACGCGAACTGGGCGAGATACCAGGAATGGAATGATCTCCGTTATCGGTATCGTTGTTCTCTTGGCGATTGCCGGATTGCTGTTCATCACTTTCTATGACCGTACGCCAACCGCGACGAACAGTACGGCGGTTACCACTCCGCAGCGAACCGCGCCCAAGACTACGGCCCCACCCACAAACACCACGACCACGCCGCCAACGACGGCGCCGACGCCTCCATCAACGAGGTAAGGGAGCTGCTTTGATGCGCAGCGTCCTCAAGCCTCTCGCTCTGTTGGTGTTTTCGCAGTTGGCGGTTTTAACATTCATCCTTCCGATGTATGCCGTCGGACAGTGACCACTATAGCTCTGGTGCTATAGGCAGCAGCCAGCGCCGGCGGGAAGATTATCCCCTGCCGGTGCTACCTTGTCCGGCGTTCGGCGGGGTCACCGTCGCGAAGTGAATGCGCAGCCATCAGCCCGGCCTGTGTCATGCGCTGGCGGCGGGCGAGGCTCTGTGCCAAGTCGGCGCACCCGACGACGACGGGCTGCCGCCCGAGTGACCGCGATCGCGACCGTTGCCGTCTGACGATAAGCATTGCGCACAGGTGCCGTCGCCGTTGACACTGTGCGTGAGGCCGGGCCAGAGACGGTCGAGACGGCGCCTTCGACGCACTAGAAGACCGCAAACCGCGGCCCAAGCGCGTCTGGAACCGCATCTTCGACGAGGTTCGCAACAAGGTCATCGAGCGGGCGCTGGAGGAGCCGGAAACCTCGCAACAAGTGTCAAACCACCTTCGAATTTTCGTGTGCCGCCATCTCGCACGAATTAGTGTTCTTAAGCCGGGTTCGGTGCGTCTCGGCTTCATTCAGCAGTGCGGAAGGGTGGCGGTTTTCGCCTGTGCCAAGCAATGTCGCGATCCACGGCGGGCTGTTTTGGGCTGTCAAAAACGATAGTGGCGCGGCCAGCAACAATCCGGCGATGATGGGACTCATCCAAGCGAGCACAGCAGGCGATATTGTTGCGCACACCGCAGCCCCGGCAATGCCCCACATAATCGGCCAGCGATACTGCCCCACCATTTGAAGGAAGGTAGCGTTGGCTCCAAGGTGCCGCCGCTGTGCACCCCAGCCCGCGTCCCGGCCTATCAGAATATTGAGCACCGCGCTGCTCTGAGTCACCATGAGCTTGGGCGCAATCAATGTCGAGAGTATCGACTCAAGCAAAACTCCCAAACCGACGCGCAGCCCACCGCCGTTTCGTCTCCTCTCCTCGGCATTCCGCAAGGCCCATATGCCGCCGAGGAGCTTCGGCAAGTGCACAACGAACAAGGTCGCAAAGAACAAACCCAATGCGGTCTCGGCGTCGAAGACCGGCCAGTTGGGAAATAGCGATTCCTGATTGCCGAAATACGAAGGGACGGCAGACTTGGCCTGGACAGCCAGCATCACGCCAACCAACAGGCTCAGCGCCCAGAGGGGAGAGGCGATATAGGAGATTGCGCCCATGGCAAGGTGCATGCGGCTGAGAAACGGCAGCCCACTCGCCCCGACGAGCCGAAGGTGCTGGAGATTGCCTTGAGCCCAGCGGCGATCGCGAACTATCAGATCGGACAAGGTCGGCGGGCAACCTTCATAGGTCCCATCCAGCGATGGCACCATGTGCACCTCCCACCCCCCGCGGCGCATGAGAGCGGCCTCGACGAAGTCGTGGCTTAAAATGTATCCGCCGAGCGGCGGCGCCCCCGACAACCGCGGCAGGCCCGCGCACTGGGCAAATGCATTCGTCCTGATGATGGCATTGTGCCCCCAGTAATTGCCGCCGTGCCCATGCCATGCAGCGAGTCCGGCTGTGACGACCGGCCCGTAATAGCCGGCAGCGAACTGCTGCAGATGCGCAAAGAGCGATCGGCCTCCCACGAGCCGGGGGACGGTCTGGATCAAGCCGGCGCGCGGATTCTCGTCCATGCCGGCCACAAGGCGGAGCAGGGCGTTTGCAGACATGATGCTGTCGGCGTCGAATATGACAAAATAGGGATACCCCCCGCCGAACCGCTCGATCCAATCGCGGATGTTGCCCGCTTTCCTGCCTTCGTTGGGTGTACGCCAGCGAACGAAGATCTGGAGCCGCCCATGGAATCGCGCACGCAGCTCGGCGTAGATCTGCTGCTCAAGTGCGCGCTCCGCTGGCGCTTGCGTGTCGCTCAGCACGAAAACGTCGACGCTATTGCCGGCCCCGGCCGCG
>JAESGW010000436.1_pt1 | contig 42887 bp, 44 predicted proteins | sample 9269791 | NCBI WGS metagenome assembly JAESGW01 (sample SAMN16773120, study PRJNA677053) | algae metagenome | isolation source: Aphanocapsa lilacina HA4352-LM1 and co-occurring heterotrophs from near cave... | place: USA: Maniniholo cave, near Haena, Kauai, HI | collected 2009-07-28
ACTTGCAATGTTGTATGTGTCAGGAAGTCAGTTATGTGCATTGGCTGGGAAAATTGCTGGGCAGCTGGAGGCGCAGGGTCTGGCCCCTCGAACTGTGTGCAAGCGTTCACTGATTCAACACTTCTGCGGCAAACCCTACGCCCAAAGGCAACTGCTGCTCGACCTCGACCCGACGGTCGAGCCGTACTTGACCGAACTGGTTCACCGCCGCCCCAACTACTGGGAAGGCGATGTCGAGGTGATGTACCGGCTGTACCGGGCGATTGGCCGGGCAGACTTCTTGGCGGCTGTGGCCCTGGCGGTCGAACAGCACTGCTACGGGGGCGAGTACCTGGTGACCATCGCCGACGAGGGTCGGGCGGTGGCCGGTGGAGGGCTGTGGTGATGAGTGACGACCCGAGTGTCCTCGAACCGCTCTTCAAGCGCCTGGGCCTCAATGCCAGTGCCCAAGTGTTTGCCGAGATGGCCGTGCAGGCCGAAAAAGAATCCTGGTCCTATGGGGCATTTCTGGAGCGGCTGCTCAGCGAGGAGGTGGCCCGCCGCGCCGAGTCTCGCATCGCCCTGCTGATGGCCCGGGCGAAGTTCCCTTTCCAGGCCACCATCGAGACGTTCGGGGGCGTTGTCCCAACGCCCCTCGACTTCTCTTTTCGGACGGATCTCAAGCGCAACATGCTCGGTCGCTTCCTCGGCCCCGAGCTGGTTTCTGCCAACCGCTCGCTGATACTGGAGGGACCGCCGGGTACCGGCAAGACCCACCTGTGTATCGCCATCGCCTACAAAGCCATCCAGAACGGCTTCGCGGCGCGCTTCACAACGGCCGCCGCCCTCATCAACGACCTGAGGGGGGCCTCCGACTTCGAGAGCGCCTTGAAGGTCTACACCGACCCGCCGGTGCTGGTCATCGACGAGGTGGGCTACCTGGGCTACGGCCCGGGGGCGGCCGACGTGCTGTTCCAAATCGTCAACGGCCGCTACCTCAAGGGCAAACCCATCCTCTTCACCACCAACAAGCCGCTGCGGCAGTGGGGACGGGTGCTGCACGACGAGGATCTGGCGCGGGCGCTCATCGACCGCACGCTGCACCACGGCGAGCACCTCAAACTGTCCGGGGCGTCCTACCGGCTCAAAGGGCGCAAGGTGGATCTCGATGCACCCTTGGCGACAGAGGAGGCGGGCAAGAACGGGCAGAACGCTTGAAGCGTGCCGCGTGCAGCCGCAAGCGGCGCCACCGGGCGGGCGGGCTGCTATCCGGGTGGTTCCGCTGCGGCGAAGCGCGGCCCAATTGCAAGGTATCGCAAGAAAACTGGGAGGGCATTTGTCTTGACACGGCTGGATGCCCAGGCGATGGTGAAAGCGGCCAGAGTTTCCGGAGCGGAACGGCCATCATTTCCGAATTTCACACGGTCGCCTCCAGCGGCACGTACCGGCCTTCGAGCAGATGAAATCCGCACAGCTCAAAGCGCTGTGGGTCGAACCAGAAGTATTCTGGCACCCGCAGCACATCCTGGTAGATCTATTTTTTGAGACCGCGATCGATGTCTGCAGTCGAATCGGAGAGGATCTCGGCAATCACGAGCAATAAAGGTCCTGCCGGTCGTGCCAGTGGCTTTCGAGCGCATCGATGAGCAGTTGCATCTGCTTGCGGTGCCCGTCGGATTCCATCGGCGGCTCGTCGCTCCACAAGTCGGTGGGTGGCCAGATCACGTCTGCCGGCGGGTTCGGCTGGTACACGGGCAGGCCCCTGTCGAGATGGCGTTATTCTAGCCCGGCGCCGGGTACGGACTGGCGCGTGCCGCTGCTGACCATTATGGAAGGAGGCAGCAAGCTTAGGGCCTTTGGGCCGAGATGAGCAGCGTCAGCCGTCGGCGCTTGGCGCGAACGTTGCCGAAACCGGCCCCGGCGAGCCATTCGAGCAAAACCGGTTTCGGCCAGGTGCGCCCGCCGCAGGTGACAAAATAAATCAACGAAAAAAGGCCGATCCCGGGGCTGATCCGGCCGCGGGTGCCCGGGTGAAACAGGTCGTTGATGATTACCCGTCCCCCCGGCTGCAACGTCCGAAAAGCCTTTGCGAGAATCGCCTCGCACTGGCGGGCGGAAAGCACATGCAGGACGTTGGACAACAACACCAGGTCGTAGCCTTTGCCCCAATCGGTCTCGAAGAGGTTGCCCTCGATGTAGCGAATGTGTCCGCTCAAGCCCGCCTCGGCGATCTTGCGGCGGCCTTGCCGGGCGGCCTCCGGCAATTCGAGGATGTCGGCGCGCAGTCCGGGGTAGCGCCCACAGAAGGCCAGGCTGTTGTCCGCCGATCCACCCGCGACATCAAGCAAATGCTGCGGCGCCGGGTCGAGCTTCGCCCACTGGACCAACTGCGGGGCCGATTGGTGGCCGCCGTTTTTGATCATGGCGAGGTAATCGTTCCAACAGGCGGGCGAGCGGGGCTCGCCGCGGGAGCCGGGGGGGCTGCTCTCGGCAATGTCCTCCGGCTTCAGCAGTTGCAGATTGTCCCTCACCAACTGCATCAGGCTCTCCGCCACGGCGCCGTCGCCGTCGAGCCAGCAAGTGGCCTCCTTGGTGAGGCGGTATTTGTCGCTTCTTCTGTGCACGAAGCCGAATCCCTCCAGGCTTTCGAGGAGCACTTGCATGCCGTGCAAGCTGCAATGGGTCGCTCGGGCCAACTCGACCGCCGTTTTGGGGGTGTCACGGAGCTGTTGGAACACCCCTGCCTGGGTGGCGGCGATCAAAGCCTTGCTCACCCCCACCCCAAGAATTGCCAGTGTCACGGAGCGCGAAATCTGGCCGTTGGTCAGGGCGAACGATTCAAAGATGTTCTCCGGCGCGACTGTCAGCTGCATCGGACCCTCCGTCCCATTCTTCGCAAAGCTGTCACTTCAAACTGGCGGGAGGCGCAGCGCTTTCCAGAAACCGGGCTCGGGCAAATCGAGTTCCACGCGCAGACACCCGGGCCTGCGGCTGTAGGGAATCTCAACTGCCTTAGCCCAGCCGCGCTCCAGCCAGAAAGCCGTCTGGCCCGGGTGTCGGGCAAAGTGTACGCACCAGCAGTCGCCGCAGCGCACGAACGGAAAGACCTGGGGAACCACGTCAAAGTCCGACAGATAACTCCAGACATAACCACCAATCACTTGGGTTTCGTTCACGAGCGCTCCTTGAGGGCAATAGAAAAGGGCGGCATATCAGGACTCCCAGCCGAACCACGCCGCCCGGCAATGGTTGTGTCAAACACCGAACTCTTTTTTGAGCTGGGCCACCCAGTCTTTGATGCGTTTGTCGGTTAGCCTCGATTGGTTGTCGTCGTCAAGAGCCAGACCCACGAACTTGCCATTTTTGAGCGCGAGCGAGGCGTTGAAGTCGTAGCCGTCCGCCGGCCAGCGGCCTACGGTAGTACCCCCGCGCTCGGAGATTTTTGCCTCCAGAATGCCCATCGCATCTTGAAAATTTTCCGAATAGCCCACCTGATCGCCGGTGCCGAAGTAGGCAACTTTCTTGCCTGAAAAGTCAATATCGCCCAGCGCCGGAAAGAACGCGTCCCAATCGCTCTGCAATTGCCCAATGTCCCAGGTCGGGCAACCGATAATCAGCAAATCGGCAGAGACCAGATCCTCCTTGTCGGCCTCCGAGATGTCGTAGAGCGCCACGGCATCCCCGCCGAAGGCGTCTTTGATCATCGAGGCGGTATCGAGGGTCTTGCCGGTGGTCGTGCCGTAAAATAGCCGAATTTTTTCTGGCATGTTCGGATCCTGAGATTGACGAAAAATGCACCCTACATCCGGCGCGAGTAGTACTCGACCACCAACAGTTCGTTGATCTCGAGTAACACGCTCTCGCGCTCGACCGCGCCCACGACCCTGCCTGTCAGCGCCTCGGCATCCCACTGCAGATGGCCGGGAATCAACAGATGGGCGCCGGCAGAAAGGTTGGCTGCTACCAAATCGACCGAACGCTCGCGGTTGCGTACCGAGACGATGTCCCCCGGCCGGCAGCCGAAACTCGGAATGGTCACCGGGCGGCCGTTGACGCAGATGTGGCCGTGGTTGACCATCTGCCGGGCGGCCGGGATGGTCGGAGCGAGCCCCAGGCGAAAGACCGTGTTATCCAGGCGCATCTCCAACAGTCCAAGCAATGCCTGGCCGGTCGAACCGCGGATGCGGCGGGCCTTGGCGACGTAGCGCACCAGTTGCGTTTCGCTCAGGCCATAGTTGAAGCGCAACTTCTGCTTCTCCATCAGCCGGATGGCGTACTCGGAGAGCTTTTTGCGCGCAGCGCCGTGCTGGCCGGGTGGGGTGGTCTTTTTGGGTACTTTGCGGGTGAGCCCGGGCAGCTCACCCAGGCGCCGGACGATGCGCAATCGCGGGCCGGTGTATCGGGACATAGAACGGTTCTCCTGTAAGTCAATAGCGCGCCGCCGCCAGATCCCAGCCGAGCAGCAGGTGGCCGTCGGCCTCCGCGCGGATCCAGCCGTCCGCCCGCAGCCTTCCGATGGCCGCACTCACGGTCACCCGCTCCTTGCCGATGGCCATGGCGATCTGCGCGTGCGTAAGGCGCAATTCCAGATGCACCCCTTGCGGTCTCGGCCGACCGAACTGCTCGCCAACCAACAACAAAAAATCCCGCAGCTGCTCGACAGCCGATCCCTGACAGCGCACAGCCAGCCACGCCTCCATGTGCAAAAGCAAGTCCACCAGCTTGCCGTTGATCTGGGCGCTCAGCGCTCTGGAGCGCTCGATATCTGCCCATTCGAGCACCCACAACTGCACATCGCTCTCAGCCTGGGCAAAGTAGTAGCCCGAGGGTGAGAGCAACCGGCGGCTGAAGACCATCTGCGGCCCGAGCAGGGCCAGCGGTGTCTGCCGGCCGCAGTAATCGAGCTTCATAATCCAGAGAGCACCGGATTGCACTACCCAGAAGGCTTCCCCGCTCAGCACAAAAGTGCGCCCGGCACCGTGGTGCTGGAGGCTGCCGCCAGGACACCGCCTGCAGGCGGCTCGGTCCGCCGGGGCGTCCATCCACCTGAGCGGAGCGTAGGGAGCGGCTGTGGGGAACGACAATTCAGTCTGGAACATGCGAGATCTCCTCGTCGTCATCGGCGAATGGCTGCGCGCAGCAACCGGGTACCATGGCTATCGCGAACTGAGATAGCCTTTGTAGTCGAAAAAAAGAATGCCCCAACCCCATTGGGGCGAGTCATCAGGCAGCTTGTGGTTGGAGTGAACGATGCAAGCTATTGCGAATAACTTGCATTAGCTGGAGTATAGAGGCGCCCGCCCGGCCTGTCAACCGTGGCGAAGCGCGCCGATGAATGGGCAAAAGTCGGCGCGCCGCTTCGAGGGAATCTGAGGGGTTGAGTGCCGGGGCGGGTCTATTTTGGACCGCCAACCGCCGGAACACCTTTGCGGCCATCAACACGCTGTTGGTGCCGGGGGACACGACCTTCGACACGCTGGTGGCCTACCGGTTGGGCAACGGCTGAAAGGCGCGGCTGAACTTCAAGAACCTCTTTAACCGGCGCTACTGCATCGGCTTAGAGATTCGCTGCTGTACATCTCGGCGGGGGCGCCTTCGAAGGTCGACTTTTCGATGAGCTACACGCTTTGAGGCGTGGGCGCGGGGAGGGAAGAACCGGCGTTAAGATAGGGCCATTGCGAGGTTGTGCCATGGTCCACCAATCGCATTCCCGACTGCCCACCGCCGAGGAACTGCCCGATTCGGACGACACCCCCGTGGACAACGAATTGCAAGATTCTGATGCCCGGGATGCTCAAACTGTTGTTGGCGACCATTTGGGCCGAGCGCCAGGATTGGTTCTGGGGAACGAATATGGGGGTCTACTTCGATCCGGACGACGAGCCGATTGTCCCGGACGGCTTTTTGGTTTTGGGGGTACCGCGCATCCAAGACGAGAACCTGCGCCGCAGCTATGTCCTCTGGCAAGAAAAGGTGGTGCCGGTTTTGACATTGGAAGTGGTCTCGCGCAAGCGGCGCAACGAGTACCGCCAGAAGAAGCTGGACTACGCCGCTTTGGGGGTGCGTTACTACGTCATTTACAACGCATTGCCTCAGGTCAAAGACAGCCTCGAAGTGTACCGCCTGAAGCAAGGAGAGTACATTCTTCTATCCGGTAACCCGGTGTGGCTGGCCGAGATCGGTCTGGCCATCGGTTGCGGGCGGGGGGTGTACCAGGGCATCGAGCGCGAATGGTTGTACTGGTACGACCAGGCAGGTGAGCGTTATCCGACCCCGGAGGAGCGCGCCGCCGAGGCCGAGCGGCGCGCCGCTGAGGCGCAACAACAGGTTTTGCAGGAAGCGGCCGCCCGCCGGCAGGCCGAAGCGCAACTGCAGTTGCTGCGTCAACGCCTTCGGGAGCAAGGAATCGAGCCTGATGCCTGAGTTGGGGGGTCTTGAGGTGCAATCGATAAAGTGAACCGCTGAGAGCTTCCTTGCGCAATGGCAGCGGTAGAAACAGCCCACTAAAGTCGCTGATTTACAATGCTGGCTCGAAAACCAGGCACCGCGCTGAGCAGCCCGGGACGAGCGCAAAAAACTAGAACTGCCAGGTGGCCCTGCCGGGCCGCGGCCCATCTCTGTCTGTCTTGCCGAAGTGAGACGACCATCTCCATGCCGGCGGGCAAGCCGCACTCGCTACAATGGGCGCAACGAGAGCTTTGGAGAGCCAGTATGCAACCTGCAGCCGGTGCGCGGGTGCGCTGGACGGCGGCGGACCTGGAATTGCTGCCGGACAATGGCAACCGCTACGAGATTATCGACGGGGAGTTGTTCGTGACCCGGGCACCGCACTGGAAGCATCAGGAAGTGAGCGGTCGCCTCTTCGCGCTGCTCGATTACTGGTCGCAGCAGACGGGCCGGGGCCGGGCGGCGGTGGGACCGGGCATCTTGTTCAGCGAGGCGGATAATGTCATCCCGGACGTGGTCTGGGCCAGTGGCGAGCGCCTGGCGGTGTTGCTCGATGCGGCGGGTCACCTGAGCGGAGCGCCGGAACTGGTGGTGGAGGTGCTCTCGCCCGGGGAGCAAAACGCGCGGCGCGACCGCGAACTCAAGCTCAAACTGTACTCGGCGCGCGGCGTGCAGGAGTACTGGATTGTCGATTGGCAGCTGCAGCAAATCGAAATTTACCGGCGGGAGCAGGCCGCACTCGCCCTGGCGGCCACGCTGTTCAGTAAGGACCTCCTGGCCAGTCCCCTGCTGCCGGGCTTCGGTGGCTCGGTGGCCTCTTTGTTTGTCTAATGGTCTTGTCGTTGATCAGGCTGCGGAGGCCCGGTTGTCCCTGGTGCTTCGCCAGCTCGCCAGGCGCGTCGGCGCCTTGGAGCCCGGGGTGATGCGCGTCCGGCCCTGGGCGCCCTCATGTATTCGGCACCGAGCAGGTTCTTGAAATTGAGCGCCGCGTTCAGCCAGCCGCGCCGGTAATAGAGCGCCGCATCCACCCGCGTGTACCCGGCCACGGTATAGCTGTTGGCCAGGTCCCCGGAGCGCTCGCCCACCGCGAAGACCCCCGCCCCCGCCCCCCAGCCCTCCAGCGCTCCTTCCCCAATCCGGTAGGTCGTCCAGAAGCTGCCGCCGTTGAGCGGGACGGTGGGCAGGAAGTTGCCGACCGCAAAAGTGTTGTCGCGGGTGATGCGCGCGTCGGTGTGGGCGTAAGAGGCGATCACGTTCCAGCCCGGCAAGATTTCGCCTGTGATGTCGAATTCGATGCCCTGGCTCTCCTGCTCGCCCACCTGGATCGAGAAGTTGGGATTGGTGGGATCGGCCGTCACACGGTGTCGTAGCGCCCACCGAGCACCAGCTTGAGGTTGTCGGAAAAAGAAATCTGGTCCTGCAGGTACACCCCAAAGCCACTGGTAGGGGTCAGGTCGTTTTGAAAAACGAGGCTTTCTCTCAGGCTGGGTATTTGGGCTGCAAACAGGGGCAAAGTGCGGTTGTCAGGCAGCAAGCCGCCAGGTTTGACATACCTTGTTGGGTAGATTTGAAAAAAATGGGTGTACCGGCCCCCGGTGCGCAGCGTCAGGTTCTCCGCAAAGCGGTGTTCGAGCACCGCGGTGGTTCTGGTCAGATTCTGGTTTACCAGGCCATTTGGATCCCCGAAGACCCAGTTGTAGGGGATGGGTGCGACACGGTCACCCAGTGCCACCAGGCCGCTGTCGAACGGACGGTTGTCCCTGAGATGCTCCAACTCGACGGTGAGAGTCGTGTCGGGGCTCGCCTGCCAGACCACTGTCGGCGCGAAGTACACCCGCCGCCCCTGGGTGCCGCGAAAACTGTTGGCGTCTTCGTAGGCGGCATTCAGACGGTAGGCGAGATTGCCGTTCGCGGTGAGCGGACCGGACAGATCCAGCGTGGTGCGGTAAAAATCGTAGCTGCCCGCCGTGAACCCGACCGCGGCGTAGGGGGTAAGCAGCGGTTTTTTGGTGACGTAGTTGATGATGCTGCTCAGTTCGCCCTGGCCGTAGAGCACCGAGCCCGGCCCTTTGAGCACCTCGATGCGCTCGATCGAGGCGACGTCGAAGCCCGCCAGGCTGTTGACGCCGTCGCGAAAGCCGTTGCGGTAGATATTGTTGGTGTTGAAGCCGCGGATGCTGAAGGTGCTGAAGGGCGCAAAGCTGGGGTTGGCGTTGAAGACGCCGCTCACGGTCTTGAGCGCGTCGTTGAATTGAATGATCTTTTGATCTTCGAGCAACTGCCGGGGCACCACCTGGATCGATTGGGGAATGTCGATGAGGGGGGTGTCGGTCTTGGTGGCGGTGGTGGCGTCCTTGCGCAGGTAGCGCCCGACCACGGTGACTTCGTCGAGTTCGGAAGGGTCGTCAGGCAAATCCTGGCCGGGCGTGGCAGGTGCGGCAGCAGGCGGTGCCTGGGCCAGCTCGCCTGCGAGCAATCCCCGCGCCCCGACCTCTGCGCGCGCCAGATCGGCCCGGCGCACGAGGGCCGGGCCGCTGTCGGCGACGGGCATGGCCAGGGTTGGGGCAAAGGCCGCCAAACTGGGCAAGGCTGCCAGAGCGACAGGTCTTAAGACCAAAAAGCCCAAAAAACTGCGCACGTGCAACTCCATTGCCGACCAGCAAAGCAAACGAACCAGCCAAATCGAGCGAACCCACGGCTCGCACCGACAGAGGGTCAGGCGTAGAATAGCGCAATTGGGAACTAGCATCAATAGTGGTGTAAGTCTTGCCCTGCCATGGAGAGAGAAGAATTATGACAAGGCTTCGCAAGCCCAGCCCCAGCATTTAAATTGCCGAACCCTTCAGCAAAATTATTGACATTGACTTTCAACAATAATAAGCTGCCTTCAGTCAAGCATGTGCCACTGCCCAACCTGAAGCCGGTCGATGGTTCCGGCGGCGGGCGCGGCTGTGGTGCGTTCTCGCGTACTTGCTGCGTCCGTCGCCCTCTGGGTCGCAGGGCGTCTGTCCTGCAACCGCAGGCATTGCGCGACCGAATGCAGCCAGCCCCTTTGAAGAACACGGAGGTTCCATGCCAGCTAAGATCGGTTTATTTTTCGGCACCACCACCGGCAAGACCGGGGATGCCGCCGAGGTCATCCAGCAGGAATTGGGCAAAACCCAGGTGGATCTGCGCGACATCGGCCGGGCGTCCAAGGCGGACCTGACCGCCTACGAGTACCTCATCATCGGCTGTCCCACCTGGAATATCGGCGATTTGCAGGACGACTGGGATTCGTTCTATCCGGATCTCGATGAGATCAATTTCGCCGGCAAGAAGGTGGCTTACTTCGGCACCGGCGACCAACGGGGCTACGGCGACAACTTCCAGGACGCCATGGGCATCTTGGAAGAAAAGATCTCCCAGCGCGGCGGTACCACCGTCGGCTACTGGCCGGCGGAAAATTACGATTTCAACGCCTCAAAAGCCTACAAAAACGGCAAGTTCGTCGGTCTTGCCCTTGACGACGACAACCAACCGGAACAGACCGAGCGGCGCATCAAGCAGTGGGTGGCGCAGTTGAAGCGCGAGTTCGGCATCTAGCTTGGGCTGCGACGGGGCAACCGGTTCAGGCCGTCCACCAACCGGTTGCCCTTTTCTGAGACCATGTAAAGGAGAAAGCGGTGCCCGAGACTCAATTACTCAGCGGTTATCTCTGGGGTTACCTGTGCCTCAGCGACGTCATCCCCCAGGTGCTGCCCTGCGTGCGCTGCGAAGACCGCTGGGTGGTGCACTTCGCCCGCCACCCCGGCGAAGAGGCCCTCTGGCGGCAGCGCGGCTGGGCCAGGGCACAACCGATTCCCTACCGCCGCCAACCGGAAGGGCTGACCGTGGAGCGAGATCTGCCCGAGGCCGGCTTCGCCAGGGCCGAACCCATCGCCGCAACACAGTCGGCTGCCTGCGTGCGTTGCGGCGATTGTCTCGATTGTCCCTGCGGGGCTGTCTGCGCGACCCCGCCGCTCAAAGGGGAGTTGACCGATGCGGGCTCTGCCGGGTGTGTCTGAGGGTTTGCTGTTCTCCTTGTGCGCCCGCTACCTGGAGACGCAGCGGCCGGACGGCATCATCTTTGACCAGAAAGCCATCGAGATTGTCCACAGATTGAACCTCGATTGCGCGGCCCTGGCCAGGCACAACCGCCTCTGGCCCACGCAGGCGGCCGTCGCCATCCGCACCGAGATCCTCGATCGCGCGGTGCAGCGGTTCTTGCAGGTCCATCCCGAGGCGGTGGTCGTCAACCTGGGAGCGGGCCTTTGCACGCGCTACTTCCGGGTGGACAACGGCCGGGTGCGCTGGTACGAACTGGACCTGCCGGCCCTCAAGCGGACGTGGAGCCACCTGTTCGGCGAGAGCGACCGCCACCGGTATCTGGGCTGCCCGCTCATGGATTTTGCCTGGACGGATATCCTGCAGCCGCTGCGCCGCTCGCCGTTTTTATTTATCGCAGAGGGTCTGCTGATGTATCTGACGGAGTGCGAAGCCCGGCAACTGGTCGCTTGCCTGGGAGCCGCTTTTCCTTGTGCCGAACTGTTGGCGGAGGCCGTCAGCCCGGTTGTCGTCGACCGTCGCCAAGGAGCCGAAGCGCTTGCCTTTCGCTGGGGCATCGACCGCGGCTGCAACCTGGAAAGCTGGAGCGGTGCAATTCAGTTCCTTCAAGAGTGGTATTACCTGGACTACCACCCACACCGCTGGGGGTGGCTGCGGCTGCTGCGCCGGCTGCCCGCGGTGCGCCGGTCGATGAAAATCATTCATATCCGCTATCGTTAGCCCGCGGCCCTAGCCTATCTTCAGAAGCAGCGCGTGCGCGATTGCCTGCGGATGGACCTGGAAGTTTATCCTCCGCCGGATCTGGCCATCGAAGCAGCAGCAAAGTGCTGCGGGAAACGCGCTCCCGCCTTGCCCAGGGCCAGATACTTTGTTACGGATGCGTGTCGCCGGTGGGTCACCCGACAGGCAGTGCACCGGTTGCTCCGCCAATCCGCCAACCCCTGGCCTGTTGCTGCGCCTGCCACTGGCGGCGGTAGCGACCATTTTTTTCGATGGCGAGCAGTTCAGCGTGGGTACCGCGCTCGACGATGCGGCCGCCCTCGAAGTAGAGGATCTGATCGGCGTGCTGGATAGTCCAGAGGCGGTGAGCAATCACGATCACCGTGCGCCCCCTGGCCAGCACGGCAATCGCCTGCTGGATGAGCTGCTCGTTGTCGAGATCCACGCTTGCGGTCGCTTCATCGAGGATGAGAATCGGAGCGTCTTTGAGCAGGGCGCGGGCGATGGAAAGGCGCGGGCGCTGCCCACCGGAAAGGTCGTATCCACCCTCGCCCAGGAGCGTATCGTAACCCTGGGGCAGTTCTGTAATAAAGTCGTGGGCGCAGGCGGCCTTGGCGGCGGCGATCACCTGTTCGGCGGTGGCGTCGGGACATCCCAGGCGGATGTTGTTGAGCACCGAGTCGCGAAACAAATACACATCCTGGAAAACCAGACCAATTTGCGCTTGGAGCGTCGCCGTGGCCATCTCGCGCACATCGACGCCGCCGATGCGGATCGCACCCGAGTCCACAGTGATCGGCTGGTGCAACTGGTAGTCGCAAATAAATAGCTCAATGCCGCCGCGCAACCGAAGCCAGCGGTAGTAACCTTCGCCTGTCTGTTGCGGCCAGTGGAGCGTCAACTCGGCACCGTCGCAGCGGCCGGTGCAACCGGTCAACTCCTGAAAAGCGGCAACAAATTGCCCAAAGTTGCCCGCCGAAATCGTAATTTTCACCGCCCATCCCCAAGGAGACGCAGCCGCTGAGTCCAGCGCAGCCGGTGTGCTGTTGCATTGAATTTCATTAAGGTTTATGGTCCTCGTTCTGTCAAGGGGACAATGCTGAGCGCCAGCTGCCGCTGCGGCAGGCTTTTTGAGCGGCCGGCGCCATCTTGAGCACTGGGGCTGAGCCGAGCGGAATCCGACAAATTATTGACATTAATTTTCAACAGCTCTACGCTGCTAGGCACTTGGGTTCAGTCTTTATCGTGGAGTTCCAGCGGATGAGCAAACACACAATCCTGCTCCAGGAGGTCGAAGCCCCCGGCGCGGCGCCCGATACCGGAGCCTTGCGCAACGTTGGTTGGACGGATGGGCCGGCCGTCACCGCCTGCTACAGAGCCGGTCAGGCCGTCCCGCTTGCCTGGGATTCGGTCTGGCTGGTACAGCAGGGGCTTGTCTGGGTGCGGACGTTGCAGTGGTCGGGCAACGAGACCCTCGTGGCGCTGGTCGGGCCGCGCATGCCGATCGGCGCGATGCTCGTGCCTGAAAAAGCTTCCTGCGCAGTCCACGCCCTGACGGATGTGCAACTGACGCGCGTGGCCTGGCAGGAGGTGCAGCAACGGCCCCAACTGGCCTGGGAATTGAACCAGGCTTCGGTGCGACTGTTGTTGCAGTTGGAGGCGCTCAACGCCATCAAGGGCCTGCGGCGGGTGATCGACCGCCTCCAGGAGATGCTGGTGCTGTTGGTACGCCAATGCGGGCAAGAGAGCACTGAGGGCGTGCATCTGCAGGGGCGGCTGACCCACGATCAGCTCGCGGTGGCCATCGGCTGCCAGCGGGTCGCCGTCACCAAATGTTTCACAGCACTCAAGCGGGCCGGGCTGATCACCGTCGGGCCGGACCGTCGCCTGTGCGTCAGCCGCGAACTGGTCCACAGGACGGCTCTGTTCGCGGTGGCCGCCGATGCCCACGCCAAGCGCGCCACGGGTCCGGCATGAAACTGCACTTCAGCCCCCGCGACATCGACGAGCTGTACGAGCAATTCCAGCGGCAAACCGGGGCAGCGGTCCGCCGCGAGAATGGCGAAAGCTGAGTTCCAGGGTCGAACCAGAAGTACTCCGGCACCCGCAACACATCCTGATAGATCTGTTTTTTGAGCCCGCGGTCGAATCGGAGAGGATCTCGGCAATCACGTTGGGCAGGCGGCGGCCCCCTTCCTGCCACACCGTCCAGCTGCGCCGCTCCCGCCGCTCACACCCCAGCACCACAAAAAAGTCCGGCCCCCGGAAATCCTCGGATTTGCGCTGGGTGAGGCTGTCGTAAATCGTCAGGTTGCCCGAGCAATAAAAGTCCTGGTGGGCGACGGTTTTCCCGCGGACCCTCGCCCTAGAACTGCCAGCCGATAGTCCCCTGCACCGTAAAAGGCTGGCCGGGAAATGCACCCCGCGCCTCGGCGCCCGCGATGTAGCGCACATCGAAGAGGTTCTTGAAGTTGAGGGCCGCGCGCAAGTTGTCGCGGCTGTAGTAGAGCGCCGCGTCCGTACGCGCGTAGCCCGGCAGGGTAAAGTCGCCCGCCAAGTTACCGGCTCTCTCACCCACAGCGAACACCCCAAAACCAAGCCCCAATCCCCTTAGCGCTCCTTCCTGCAGCCGATAGGCGGTCCACAAAGAACCGCTGTGCCGCGGGATATTGACGAGCTGGTTGCCGACGGGAAAGGTGTTGTCCTGGGTGAGCCGCGCGTCGGTGTAGGCGTAGGAGGCAATCAGGTTCCAACCCGGCAGGATCTCGCCAGTGATGTCGAACTCGATGCCCTGGCTTTGCTGCTGGCCGGTCTGGATCGAAAAACCGGGGTTAGCCGGGTCCGCCGTCAGGACGTTGTTCTTGGTGATCCGGTAGAGGGCCAGGTTGGCAAACAGGCGTCCTTTGGCCAGTTCCGCCTTGGCGCCCACCTCGTAGCCTTCGCCGCGCTCGGGCAAAAACGGTGTACCCTCGGCGCTGATACCAGTCGTGGGCGTAAAGGACCGGCTGAAATTGGCAAACAGCGACACGCTTGGGTCGGGCTGCCACAGAAGACCCACCCGCGGGGAGAACGCCTCGGCGTAGGTGGGAATTCGCCTGTCGGTGAGGAAATTAAAGTCCTCAGCGGAGTAGGTATCGAATCGACCACTCAGCACCAGATGGGTATTCTCGAACAAGGTCAGCTGATCTTGCAGGTAGACCCCGAAGTTGCCGATGCGCGAAATCGCGTTGGTTGTGGTGCGGTACTGCGAGCTGTAGCGGACCGGGTATTGGGGGTCGAAAATGTCGATGCTGCCGCCTGTTGCACCTTCGAAGTTAACTCTCGAGTCGAAGCGACCGAATTCCAGTCCGAGCAGGGCAGTGTGCTGGATGCCGCCTGTTTCGAACTTCCAGGTGAGATCGTTTTGTAGAAAATACGACTGGATATATCGACAGCTATTGCATCGAAACGAATCGAGGGTGAGGGTGCGGCCGTCTGCGAGCACCCGGCCGGGTAGGGTGCTGCCCGCCGGCCGGGATTCGGTGAAATTTGTGTAGCGCAGGGCCGTGCGCATCGCGACCGCCGGGCTGAAGCGGTGCTCCAGGATTGCGGTGAAGCGATTCTGGTTGCTGAAGATCAACTCCCTGGCGTTGCCCAAAACACGGTTGATTGGAATGTCGATGTAGCCGGTGGGGGTGACCGGTAGCCCGATGATGTCGAGCGGGCGCGAATCGCGCAGGTGTTCGCCTTCGAAAGTCAGGGTAGTCTCGGGGGAAATGTTCCAGCGCAGCACCGGTGCCACGAAAGTCCGGCTGGTGTACACCCCGTCGCGGAAGCTGCCGGCGTCCTCGTAGGCGAGGTTGAGGCGGTAAGCAAGGGCGCCGTCTGCGGTCAGCGGTCCGGACAGATCCACGGTGGGCCGCCAGAAGCTGTAGCTGCCCACGGTCAAATCGACAGCGGCGTACGGCCTGGCGAGCGGCTTTTTGGTGATGAGGTTGATGATCCCCGAGGGCTGCGCGCGGCCAAAGAGCACCGAGGCCGGGCCTTTGACCACCTCGATGCGTTCGAGATTGGCGCTTTCACGGAAGGTGATCGACACGTTGAAATCGTCGGGGATGCCGTTGAGAAATTGATTGGAGCTGAAGCCACGGATGTTGAAAGTATCGAGGCGCCCGGCGCCGTTGTTGGTGCTCACGCCGCTGACATTGCGCAGAGCCTCATCGAGGCGAATGGCCCCTTGATCCTCGATGACCTGACGGGGGATGACCTGGATCGACTGGGGGGTGATGAGAATCGGCGTGTCCGTCTTGGTACCGGAAGTGGCGTTCTTGCGCCGATAGCCCCCCGTGCCGAAGACCGTCACCTCCTCAAGCTCCTCGCCGTCGCCAGGAGGCGGGGCCGCCGCTGGTTGGGGCTCGGGCACCGCTTGGCCCAGCAGGGGGGCGGCCTCCGTCGAAGGGCGCTCCAGTTGCGAAAGCCGAGGGGCACCTTCCCCGGCAAGCACCGCCGGGGCGACAAGCAGCCCCAGACAGCCACACACGACAAACGGACGCAGTGCGCTCACAGTGGTTTCACTCCTTTGCTTCGCAGGGCACAGGCCACAGCCCGGAACAGTCGCAACAAGCCCGGGCCGCTGTTGCGATTGCCAACGGCCAAAATCAGTCCACTTGTCTGGCAAGACCGCGCAAAAACAGCAGGCTTTGAGCTGACAGCACCCGGTCTGGGGAGGGGGTAGTGCTCAGTGCCAGAGTAAGTTTGTTGCTATTATTGTCAATAGCGCCAGCGCCCACCGCACCCGAGGGGCCGGTGGGTAGAATGAACCCGACGGCCAGGTTGCCCAGAACACGTGTGCAGTCGGCTGCGGGCGAACCGGTGCAATGGACGACGGCGAATCTCGATTTGCTATTGGTCAACGGCAACCGCTGCGAGATTAGTAATGAAGAACGGTGCTTCGTCGAACTTGATGCGCTGCCTTTTCTGTTTGCCCACCCGGATCGAAAAGAGCGCGTTGGCTGGGTCGGCGCTCAGAGCAACCGCTCGAAGCTTTGCAGGTCGGCGGTCGTCAGCAGCGCCTCGGCCAGTTGTTCCAACCGGTTGGCCTCTGTGATCGCTTCGATGCGTGTAATGAGTGTCTGGGGTAGGGGACCGAACCGGCGGGTCAAAAGCCAAAGGAGCATCCGCCGCTCCCCCTCCCGCAACCCTTCTTGGCGGGTCTTCTGCTCCCACTCCAGATAGGCAGACGACAAATTCATCATCAACTCCTGCTCTTCGGCACTCAGTTGCGCTTGTTGCTGTGTTCTTATTCTCCACGATGCCAATAGCCGCAGCGCCAACTCCCGCAGCGGGTCGGCCTCTTCCAGAGCGAGCACTTCTTCTATTGCCTGCTGCTGCACCCGCCCCCGGCCCAGAACCCGCAACCACAGGGTCTCCCGCCCCCCGGGCAACCGATGCACCGCCACCAGCACCGCCCGCAGACCCGCAACTGTGAAATAGATCCCAGGCTCCCACCCGTCCTGGCGCTGTGCCCCGAAGTCTGCCAGGACCGTCTCAGAAATGGTGGGGCCGATGACCCACAACCGTTCATAGTCGGCTCTTTGGACCGTCTGCTCGTCTCGGCGGGCCTGACGTTGGCGCTCGGCGTGCTGGATGAACAGTTTGAGCAAACATGCGCAAATCTCCTCGGCTGTGGGCGGATTGCGGTAGGGCTCAATCAGACAGGCGTTGGCTGCTATCCGTCCGAGCAGTCCAAGGCGTTGTCTCAGATCGGCCTTCTCGGGCAAAGGCACGAACAACAAGTCGATTCTACGCACCTCGGAGGTGACGTTGACTTCTGTTTGGGCCAGCCCGACGGTTTCGAGCAGTCCGGCGAGCAGTTCTTTGGCGAACTGGTCGTGTCGTGTGCGGGACATCGGTCCTGGCCAGCAAGTGGTCTGTTGGATGATCGCCGATGCGGGTAGATTCTGTCCACACCGGTAAGCCATCGCAGCCACCGTCAAAAGCGCACTTCCACCGTGCCCTGCACCGTGAAGGGCGCACCGGGAGAGTTGAAAAGCCGAGAGGCGCTGGCTTCGATGTACCGGGCGTCCAGCAGGTTCTTGAAGTTGATGGCTGCGTTCAGCCAGCCGCGCCGGTAATAGAGCGCTGCGTCCACCCGTGTGTAGCCGGGCGCGACGTAGCTGTTGGTCAAATCTCCGAACCTCTCACCCACCACGAACACCCCTGCCCCGATCCCCCAGCCTTCCAAGGGACCGTCCGGCGCCCGGTAGCTACTCCAGAAGCTGCCGCCGTGCAACGGCGCGGTGGGCAGGCGGTTGCCCACGGCGAAGGTGTTGTCGCGGCTGATCTTCGCGTCTGTATAGGCGTAGGTGGCAATCACGTTCCAGCCTGGCAGGATCTCGCCGGTGATGTCGAACTCGACACCTTGGCTTTCTTGCTCGCCCACCTGGATCGAAAAGCTGGGACTGGTGGGATCGGCCGTCAGGACGTTGGTTCTTGCGATCTTGTACAGCGCCAGGTTGGCGAACAAACGACCCGCAAGCAAATCGGCCTTGGCTCCCACTTCGTAGCCGCTGCCGCGGGTGGGTACAAACGGCGTGCCCGCGATGCTCACGCCGGTGGTGGGAGCAAAGGATTGGTTGAAGTTGGCAAAAAGCGACACCTCCGGAGCGGGTTTGTAGAGTAAGCCGACCCGGGGGGAGAATGCCTGGCCTTCCGAAGGACTGACACTGCCGGTCAGCAAGTTCGTGAGGGGCGCAGAGACGGTATCGTAGCGGCCGCCCAGCACCAGCTTGAAACTCTCGGAAAACGACACTTGATCCTGCAAGTACACCCCGAAGCTGTTGGTGGGGGTGAAACTCGAGGAAACCGGCAAGAGCGGATTGACGGCCAGGGCGTAGGGGGGAGGCTGGAAGATGTCGATCACACCCGCTTCGCCGCGACTGGAAAAGGTGACCGCGTTGGTGAATTTGCCCAGTTCGAGGCCGAACAGGACCGTGTGGTCCACAGAGCCCGTCCGCGGCTTCCAGACCAAGTCGTTCTGGAAGGTGGTGCTTTCTCGTAAAGCGGGGGTGTTCCCGATCAGCACGCTCAAAGAGCGGTTGTCCTCCAGCAAACTGACGGGACTGACAAAGTCCCTTGGGTAGTTCTGAAACCAGGAGGTGTACCGCCCCCCGGTGCGCATCGTCAGGTTCTCGGCAAACCGGTGCTCCACCAGCGCCGTCACCCGCGTCAGATTTGAGACGACCAGCCGCTCTGGGCCGTAGAAGTTGCGGCTGTAAGGAATAGGGGCGATCCCCGTGCCCACCGCCGGTATACCGCTGTCGAGGGGGCGGTTATCGCGGTAGTGTTCCACTTCGAAAGTAAGGGTCGTGTCGGGGCTCGCCTTCCAGACCACCACCGGCGAGAAGAACACCCGCCTTGCCTGGTTACCGCGGAAGTTGTTGGCGTCCTCATAGACGGCGTTGAGCCGGTAGGCCAGGTTGCCCTCGGCGGTCAGCGGACCGGACAGGTCCACCGTGGTGCGGTAAAAGTCGTAGCTGCCCGCGGTGAAACCAAGGGCAGCGTAGGGGCGGTCGAGGGGTTTTTTGGTGACGAAGTTGATGACGCCGGAGGGCTCGGCGCGGCCGAAGAGCACCGAGGAAGGGCCTTTGAGCACTTCGACGCGCTCGATGTTGGCGCTTTCGGGAAAGACGAGCGATTCGAAAACGTTGGCTGAAAAGGCGTTGGTGAAGGTGCTAGCGGTAAAGCCGCGAAGGTTGTAAATTTCGAAGCGGCCAGAAGCGTCGCCTGCGAGGTAGACACCGCTGACGTTGCGCAGGGCTTCGCGCACCCGCACCGCCCCCTGGTCTTCGATGACCTGACGGGGAATGACCTGGACCGACTGGGGCGTGTCCAGGATGGGCGTGTCGGTCTTGGTGGCGGTCGAGGAGCGCGAACGGCGGTAGGTGCTTGTGCCGGTCACCGTTACCTCATCCAGATCTTCGGCGTCGCCAGGAGGCGGGGCCGCCGCTGGTTGGGGCTCGGGCACCGCTTGGCCCAGCAGGGGGGCGGCCTCCGTCGAAGGGCGCTCCAGTTGCGAAAGCCGAGGGGCACCTTCCCCGGCAAGCACCGCCGGGGCGACAAGCAGCCCCAGACAGCCACACACGACAAACGGACGCAGTGCGCTCACAGTGGTTTCACTCCTTTGCTTCGCAGGGCACAGGCCACAGCCCGGAACAGTCGCAACAAGCCCGGGCCGCTGTTGCGATTGCCAACGGCCAAAATCAGTCCACTTGTCTGGCAAGACCGCGCAAAAACAGCAGGCTTTGAGCTGACAGCACCCGGTCTGGGGAGGGGGTAGTGCTCAGTGCCAGAGTAAGTTTGTTGCTATTATTGTCAATAGCGCCAGCGCCCACCGCACCCGAGGGGCCGGTGGGTAGAATGAACCCGACGGCCAGGTTGCCCAGAACACGTGTGCAGTCGGCTGCGGGCGAACCGGTGCAATGGACGACGGCGGACAGAGTTCTGGGTTGTCGATTGGTGGCTGGGGCACATCGAGGTCTACCGGCGGGAGGGACAGGTGCTCAAGCTGGTGGCAACATTGGTGCTGCTGTACCTGCGCGAGTCTGCCCCGCAAGGAGACTGGCGGGTGGTGTTGGTGTTTGCCCGGCGCAGCCTGGATGTACCATTGCCAACTGCCCTGCGCAGCCTGGGGGCGGACGAACGGTTGCAGCGGGTGTACCTGGAGGAACTGCGCTTAGAGGAGGACGCTGCGCTGGGCCTGTCGCTGGCGCGGCTGGTGGTCGAGGAGGAGCAGTCGTTCGTGGAGCAGGCGCGGCGGTTGGTGGAGCGCACCCGGGAGCAGTTGCCCCAGGGGGAGGAACGGCGGCGGGCGTTGGAGTTGATCGAGACTACGATTGTGTACAAGTTGCAGTACAGCCGCGAGGAGATCCGAGCGATGTTCACGATGGATGAGTTGGAGCAAACGCGGTACATCCAGGACCTCAAGGCCGAGGTTCGGCGCGAGGCTGAACGGGAGGCTGGACTTGCGGCCCGCCTATCGTTAGTTCTCCGGCAACTTACCAAACAGGTCGGTGCCCTGGAGCCCGAGGTAAGCGAGCGCATCAGCAGCCTCACAGATGCAAGGCTTGATGCCCTGGCCGAGGCGTTGCTGGACTTCGACTGCGCCGTCGATCTGTACAACTGGCTTGACAGCCGGTCATAACCCTGGCGGATTTTTGGTACTTGGACTAGAACTGCAGGCCGATAGTCCCCTGCACTGTAAAAGGCTGGCCGGGAGTGACGATAGTACGGGAGTTGGCCCCCTCGAAGTAGCGCACATCGAACAAATTTTTGAAGTTGACGGCTGCCCGGAAGTTGTTGCGGTTGTAGTAGATTGCAGCGTCCGTGCGCACGTAGCCCGGCAGGGTAAAGCTGCCCGCCAGGTCCCCCGGGCGCTCGTCCACCGCAAATATGCCCAGACCGAAGCCAAACCCGCCCAGGGCGCTCTCCGGCGAAAAACGGTAGGTGCTCCAGAAGCTGCCGCTGTGGCGGGGCACCACAGGCAGGCGATTGCCCACCGCGAAGGTGTTGTCGCGGGCGATGCGCGCATCGCTATAGGCGTACGTGGCAAGCACGTTCCAGCCCGGCAGGATTTCACCGGTGCTGTCGAACTCGATGCCCTGGCTTTTCTGCTCGCCCACCTGGATCGAAAAGAGCGGGTTGGACGGGTCGGCGGTGGTGCGAAAGAGGTTGTAGCTGCCGGCGGTGAAGGTCAGGTTGTAGTAGGGCTTCTCCAGGGGCCGCTTGGGAATTAAGTTGATAATCCCCGAGGGTTGCGCCCGGCCAAACAGCACCGAGGCCGGGCCTTTGAGCACCTCGATGCGCTCGATGTGGGCGGTCTCCCGATAGATGCGCGTCGAGAAAAAGTCATCGAGAAAACCGTTCTGGAAGGAACTGGCGGTAAAGCCCCGGATGGTGAAGTTATCGTTGCGTCCGGCATTGTTGGCAGAAAAGGATGCCCCCCCGACGTTGCGCAACGCGTCGTCGAGCCGGATGACCCCCTGGTCGTCGAGCACCTGGCGGGGAATCACCTGGATCGACTGGGGGGTGATGAGAATCGGCGTGTCGGTCTTGGTGGCCGAGGTGGCGTTCTTGCGCCGGTAGCCGCCTGTGCCGAAAACGCTAAACCAGGAGTCCCCCGGCTTGAGCCGTGGGGAGTGTCAAAAGCGGCTCACGCGCACCTGATAGACGTTGCCGCCCGCCTCGTCGGAGACCAAAAGCGTGCTCTCATCAATAAACAGAGCCTCACGGGGTTTGCCGAGCTTGTCGGCCACCACGGTCGGCTTGCCCTGCTTGTCGAGGCGCACCAGTTGGCCCCTACCTAGGTCGGTAACATAAACCTCACCGCGAGGCGAAAGGGCAAGGCCGCTCGGATCGCTGAAGCCCTTGGCCCAGAGGGTCGGTTTTTCTCCAGGTGCCCAGCGGTAAACGCCCTTGTCGGTCTCGTCGGTGACGTAGGTGGTGCCGTCAGGGGCTACGGCAATGTCGCGCCAGCCGTAGGTCGCTTCGCGGGGGTTCATGCTCACCGGCGGTTCTTCTTTTTTGAGGTTGCCTTTGCCGTCGGGCGCGTAGCGGCTCACCTCCCCGGTGCGGTGGGAGACCACCAGCAGCGAACCTTTGCGAGCCGGGTCCTTGACGACCCCAAGCGGGTCGGTAATCTTGCCGTCCAGACGGCTCAGCTGCCCAGCCTGGACGCGGGCCAGGCTGTTGCCGTCGCGCTCGGCTACATAGAGCGCCCCGTCCATCTCCAGCGCCCACGAGGGCCGCCGCAAGCCCTGGGCGAAAAGTGTCGGGTTTTTACCGTCGAGCGTATAGCGCAGCACCCGCCCTGTACCCTGCTCCACAACGCAGACAAAGGTGCCGTTGGTGGCCAACCCCTGGGGTTTGCTCAAACCGCCGACCCACAAGCTCACCACCGCCTCGGCCCCCGATACCGGCACCGCCGACCACAAGGACACAGACATGCAAATTGCAGCAAGATAGCCCACACGAAATTTCCCACGCACCATGACGCACCTCAATTGTGAAAGAAAAATGAAAACCTGGCTATACCCCAGATAGCAGGGGTACCCCCGGATGTCAAGGCGGCAGCCGCGCCACGAATGTGTGCCAGGCGCCGCGCCCGGCAAGGAATTCGAGCTTTATGAAAAGATTATGAAAAAATTCATTCGGCGTGGTACGCTGATGATGCCCCGAGTGGTTCGCTGCAAAGTCGGCCGCATCGGTGGTTTTTGTGCTCACCATGACGAGGAGAACATCGCCGATGTCCAGGCAGGTCGGTGCAGGAATTTCTATGACTTGTTTGCTCTCGATGGGCCTGACGCTCGGGCCGCCGGCGGTCCAGGCGCAGCAGCGTGCTGCGCAGCTGGCGGAGGCTACTTCCACCCAGGCTGCGGATCTCGCTCCACGCCTGGCTCAGGCGGCACAGGCTCCTCAGCCTGCCGATGTCTCAGCCCAAGCGCCGCCTAAGGACGAAGAGGCGGTCGAGCTGGAGGAGGTGACCGTCACCGGCTCGATTCGGCCTCGCCGCCGCAGCGAGGAGACCACACCCATCTACGTGATCGACCAAAAAGAAATCGAACTCAAAGACGCGCGCACCTTAGGCGATGCGATCCGCAACGTGCCGGGGGTGACCACGAATATCTTCGGGGCCGGTGCGGATGTGCACAACGGTTATTTCATCCGCGGCGTGCCCACCACCAGCACGGCGATTCTCATCGACGGCCGGCCAATCACCAACCTCAACCAGGAGCACTACGACCCGAGCGAAATCCCGGTCAACAACGTCGAGCGCATCGAGGTGATGCCCTCCGGCGGCACGACCCTCTACGGCAGCACGGCTTTGGGGGGAGTCATCAACGTGATCACCCGTAAGCCCACCAAACCGCTGGAGGGGCAAGTTTCCGCCCAATTCGGCTCCTACGGCCACAGCAGGTACGGCGCCTACTACCAGGGCAAAACCGGCGCCTTCACCTACAATTTCAACTACGACAACTTCAATGCCATCAACAACTTCGCCTACCGGGTGGAGCGGCCGGTGGGGGTGCTGACGGGCATCCGACCAAACGGCGATTTCAACGCGCGCTCCTACAACCTGGATTTGGGCTACGAGATCGACAGCCGCAACACCATCACGCTCAATACGTATTTGCGCAACTTCGCCAAGGGCATCTCGCCTTTTTCGATCGTCGATACCCGCCAGAACGTCTTTGCCGGACAGAGTGCGGAGCAACTCGGGCTCAACGACGACCACAAATCGCGCCTGGTGACCGACACCTGGGGTATGGCCCTTACCTGGGACAGCAAGCTGGGCCAAAGCAACGATTCGAATCTGCAATTTCGCCTCTCGCTAGATCGCGCCCTCAACCGCGAACTGGCCTTCGACGAAGATTTCAGCACCGGGATTTACCTGTTGGGGCTCAGGGGCAGCCACGCCTGGCAACTTACCCCCGGCTGGAATTTGACCTACGGCCTCGATTACCTTAAAGAGATCGGCCGCTCGGGGGTAAAGTTCCTTTCCACCGGCACAGAGGTCGTCGACTACGACACCAGCATCGAGCGGCCGGCGCTCTTTTTTCTCAACGACGTGCAGCTATTGAATAACGTGCTCTTGAGCGCCGGTGCACGCTGGAGCTTCACCGACCGCTACGGTAGTTCGTTTGACCCCAATATCGGCCTGCGCTGGCAGATCGCTCCCAATTTTGCCCTGCGCACGAACTTCAACCAGGGATTCAAAGCCCCCAACTTCCACGATCTTTTCGGCAGAACCGTCCACAAGGGCAACCCGAACCTGGTGCCGGAGCGCGGCTCGTTTTTCGACGCGGGTCTTGACTGGCAGCCGACGCCCACCAGCAACCTGCGCCTCACGACGTTTATCGGCAACATCAGCAACTTGATGGCGCTCAACCTGGTGGATCCCAGGCAGCCGGACTTTGCTGAGTTTGCAGCTCTTGGTCTTGAAATCAACGACCGGGTGCGGGTCAATTACCCCTCGGTCTACAACACCGGGGTGGAGCTGGGCTTCAACTGGCGCCTGGCACCCAGTTGGAACTTTTTTTTGACGGGGACTTATACCGATTCGCGGGTGGTCGAAGGGTTGCGCCAGGAGATCAACCAGACCCAGCAGGCGCTGGTGCCGTTTTTGATGGGCAACACCGGCTTTAGTTACGAAGATCCCGGTGGGTTTCGGGCGGCTTTGTTTGCCAACGTCGTCGGCGGCCGCTCCGTGGACACCTACCACGTCGGCCCCGGCGACGCTTTGCTCGAAGGCCCCAACGGCGCCCCGATCTTCATCTCGCACGTGGGCAAGTTGCCGCCGGGGGCGCTGCTGCCCGGCTATACGACCTTCGATCTGTCGCTGCGCGTACCCATCGTCAGTGCGCTTGCCGTCAATGCCTACGTGGACAATCTGTTCAACCAGTACTACGAGCGCTCCTACGGCGGCCCGGCGCCGGGGACGACCTTTCGTGTCGGCTTGAAAGCGACGTTTTAGGAGCCTTTATGCCCCAGCCCGGCCGCTTCCGCAAAATCCTGCTTGCCTGCAAGGACGGCCTCGGTTGTCTGGATGCCGCCGACTCCGCCGCCGCCCTGGCCCTTGCTGTGGAGGGCGAAGTGCTTGTCCTCCATGTCGTGCACCCGAAAAAGTACCTCGATTAACGTGAGTTCGGGTTAAGCCAGGAGCAGCTCAGCATCCGCTGCCACCGAAGGCTTTTTCAGTTGGTGGCAGTAGGCGATCCGCCCACTCACCCAGTTCACCACAAAGGGCGTTGGGCTGCGATGTGACGGGTGTGCTCTATCTGAGCAATGTTCTTCAGCTGGTCATTCGAATCATCACCCAATGCTCCAATGTCGTGGATCGGCAGCGCCAATCGTTCCACAGTTCGCAACTGGAGAACATCTGCTTCGGAAATGCCGACTTGGGCTAGAGCATAGGACTATTGCTACTCAATTTCAATTGCTGGGTTGGCCGGGTCGCCTTTAGCTCGAAAGCTTTGGCTAAAGACTATCCGGATCAATGCCCAGCGCCCGCAGCCGTTCAGCAAGCGTCTGAGCGCGTTTTTCTGCCTCCAGGCGCGCCTGCTGCTCCCGCCGGGCCTGCTGTTCGGCCTCCAGGCGCGTCTGTTGTTCCCGCTGGACTTCGCATTCGGCTACCTCGGCCCGGTAGCGTTGATATTCCTCAGGCACCGGATAGCGATCGCCTGCTGCGTTGAACCAAAACAGCCACTCGCGCTCCCAACCGCTCAGAGCCGCCTCCGCTCGACCGAGGCCCAGACCAATCTCAGGCAGCCAGACCGGTTCACCGACCATTCGTACATACGCACCGTCCACCAGGCGGTACACTTCCAGCCGCTCGTGCTTCGGCTGAAAACCTTCCGGGTCGTAGACCGCGTAGTACAGCACTTCGAGGTCCTGGTATTCTTTGAGCTTTTTTGTGTACTCCCCGCGGTAGGTTTGCGAGACCACCTCCAGGACAAAGACCGGCACGATGCCCTCTTCTTCCCAGAGCACATAGCTGGGGCGACCGCGCTTGCCGTACTTGGGCCTGAACCGGGGTACCCCCAGACTCAAGAAGCCATCGGGGACAATCGCGGTTCTGGGCGCTTCGGTGTTTGCATAGATGCCCATGTCGATGCCAAAAAACCAGTCCGAACGATTCTGCCAGAGGAGTGCCAGGACGGCTTTAAGAACGGCGGGAACAGAATCTTGCAGTTCGTTATCCACAGGCGTCTCGTCGGAGTCGGGCAACTCCAGAGCGGTGGGCAGGCGTAGCGAGGCATCGAAGTGCGCCATGGCCGTGCTGTGGGGAATGGCTGTCCCAAGGGTAGCAAACCCGGTGTTGCACAATTGGGATGAAGTACGGCCACCGGCGTGGCAAATATAGCCGGCAATGTCTATCCTCCGGTGGCAATCCTTCAACTGCTGCGCAAGGCCGCGATCGGGTCGAGGCGGGCGGCCTGCCGCGCCGGAAAGACGCCGAACACCAGACCGATGGTGCCTGAGACCCCAACCGCGAGCAGCACTGCGCTCCACGGAATCACAGGCTGGATCGGGGTGAACCAGGCGAGCGGCAGGGTGGCGCCGATGCCCACGGCGATGCCTACCAATCCGCCTGCCGCCGAAAGGAGGACAGCCTCGAACAAAAACTGGCTGAGAATGTCCTGCTGCTTGGCGCCGATCGCTTTGCGCAAACCGATTTCCTGGGTGCGCTCGCCTACCGAGACGAGCATCATGTTCATGATCCCGATGCCGCCCACCAGCAGCGAAACGGCCGCCACCAGCGCCAGCAGCAGCGACAGCGCGCCGCTCACCTGGTTGGCCAGGTCGATGAAGGACTTGTTGGCCGAGAGGGTGATTCTGACGGTCGTGATCACGGCGGTGTTCTATTTGTTGACGACGCCGAGACGCTCAACATCGGGTTTGATATGTTGAACGCTTCGATTTATCACCTGGGTATCAGCACGTTCGTGATTTTGTTGGGCTTTGTGATCGTGGCGGAGCGCCGCAGCCGCGCCCGGGCGGAGAAGTTGGCCGAAGAATTGGAGGGATTGGCGGCGAACCTGGAGCGCGTCCGCATCGCCCGCGACATGCACGATTCGCTCGGGCACACGCTGACAGCCCTCGATGTCAAGCTTGAAGTGGCCCAGGAGCTGTACTTGCGCGATCCGGACCGGGCGCGCCAGGCGGTGCACACCGCCAAGCAATTGTCCGGCCAGTGCCTGCAGGATGTGCGGTTGGCCGTCCAGGCGATGCGCCGCCCGCCTTTGCACCTGGGTGCGGCGCTGGAGGGTCTGGCCGAGCAGGTAGGGATTCGACCCGCAGGCGACCCACAGCGGCTTCGGCTTGCGGGGGATGCACGAGCGGATGCAAGTGCTCGGCGGCTCCCTCGCCATCGCAAGCGCCCCCGGTCGGGGGACGCGCATCCGGTTGAGCGTCCCGCGATGATCCGGCTGTTGCTGGTAGACGATCAGCCGCTGTTTCGGGAGGGACTGGCGGACCTGCTGCTTCTAGAAGAAGACATGCAGATCGTCGGCCAGGCAGGCCACGGCCAGGAAGCGATTACTTTGGCGATGCAACGGCTGCCGGATGTGATTTTGATGGATGTGCGCATGCCGGTGTGCGATGGGGTCGAGGCGACCCGCCAGATCCACCAGCGCTATCCCTGGATCCGCATCCTGGTGCTCACCACCTTCGACGAGGACGAATACATCCTCCAATCGCTGCAGGCGGGGGCTTTGGGCTACTTGCTCAAAAGCACCCCCGCCCGGCAGGTGGCCGCCGCCGTGCGGGCCTTGCACCAGGGCCACAGCCAGCTCGGGCCGACGATTGCCGCCAAGGTCTTCTCGCAGCTGCAACCCTCACCCGCCCGCAGACTAGAAGCCGCCCAGCACTTCAGCGAGCGGGAGCTGGAGGTACTCGGCCTCATCGGTCAGGGCAAGAGCCACCGCGAAATCGCCCAGGCGCTCCATCTGACCGAGGGCACCGTCAAAAACCACATCTCCCGCATCCTTGCCCAGTTGGGTCTGCGCGACCGCACCCAACTGGCGCTGTGGACCCACAAACACCTCGGCTAGAAAACAGGTGCCCGCCGCTCGAGTCGCCCCGAGCAGTTGACGCAACTCAACTCTTCGAGATCTTTTGCTTCGGATCGTTTCGGCGTCTCGCTGCAGGACCGGCTCGATCTGGGCGACACCCCCGAGCTGGCGCAAATGCTGATTTGCCCAACCCCCTACAGACCCTCTGGATCGATCCCCGCTGCTTTGAGCCGTTCGTTCAGTTCCTGGACGCGTTGTTCGGCTTCTCGGGCACGCTGCTCGGCAAGTTCAGCCCGTTGCCGCTCCTGGTCGGCGCGCTGCTGCTCCTGGGCAATTTTTTCTGGCTCCGAGGGAATCCACCGCCCTTCACTGTCATACCAGCGCAACCACCGACGCTCCCAATCGGCAAACGTCCCCGTCCACAATCCCAGACCGATTCCCAGTTCAGCAATCCACAAGCGGCTATCCTGCTGCTGCTTGTAAAGCCCATCTTCGAGCGAAAGATCTGCAGCGTGTCGCCCACCCGGTCGAAGAGCACATAGTAGGGCACCTGCAACATCTGTTCGTACACCTCCCACTTCGAAGGCGTCGGCGGCGGTGAGCACCTGAGCTGGTGGCACAGCCAGCGGCCTGAAGGTTTGACTGAGCAGTTGGGGCTGCCAGTCGTGGAACTGATCCGGCAAACCGGGCTCCTCGGGGTTCTCACTCGGTAAATCGTACATCGTTGGCAAAGACAGGTCTGCCGACCGAATCGGTAGCCCTGGTTTGAATGCGTTCATCGAGTCACCCAAGCAGCATGGTGACCTTTAGTCTATCTTTTCGCATCGCACGCACCCCCAGATTCGACCCCGCACACCTAATGAACGCCAATCCCAGGCCGGTGAAGCACGTGCTTATCGATCCGCTGCTCCTGACCTCCTCTCCGTCCTAGTACTACACCTACGGAGAAATCTATGCGTTGCCGTTCATCCAGCCCGGGGCGCCCTCAACAATCAACTTCTCGCTGAGCTACACGTTTTGAGGCGGTTCGGGGGGCGATCCTGCGCGAAGGCGCTCCTCCGGCCGGGCGGATCGCCTTTGTGGTTCCTGGAGCGACGCTACCACAAACATTGGACGCAGGCGCAGCGGCAAGCCGGGGCCTGGACCCGTTGCCGGAGGCCCGTGACCGACGCAGCGGCCGTTCTCAGCTCTGCGGGTCGATGCCCAGGGCGCGCAAACGCTCCGCCAGGCGCTGTGCTTGCGCTTCGGCTTGCTGGGCGCGCTGCTCGGCTTGTTCGGCGCGTGAGCTTTCGCTCTGGGCTTGCCGCTCGGCCGCTTCGGCGCGTTGCTGTTCGTGCTCGGCGCGTTGCTCGGCTTGTTCGGCGCGCTCGCGCTCCTGCTCGGCGCGCGCGGCGATCTCGCCGTAGCTTTCGAACGGCGTGCCGTCCGGCCGCCACAGCCGCAACCCGCCCCGCTCATCCAGCCCGAAGCGCACCCCCAACCTGGGGCTCACCCAGCCGGCCATCGCCTCGACGCCCGAAAGCCACCCGCCTTCGCGCACGAAACCGTCCAGGCCGCCCCCCTCCGGATCATAAATGTAGTACTCCTCGACGCCGAAGCGCTGGTAAAACTGGAACTTGCGCGTCATCTCGGGGACGGTGTTGCCGGGGGAGAGCACCTCGAAGACCACCTGCGGCGCGACGTTCGCTTCGAGCCACTGCCGGTAGCTGCCGCGCTTGCCCTTGGGGCGACCGAAGGCGACCATCGTATCGGGCGCCTGGCACAACTGCGGATTGCCCTCCACCGGGTACCACAGCAAGTCTCCGGCCACAAACACATCCGGATCGCCCGCGAACAGCCACTCCAGACCCTCTTTGAGGTAGACAATCCAGCGGAACTGCTCGGTGTTGTCCGCCATCGGTTGACCGTCGGTGTCCGGATAGACGAGGGTGTCAGGTGCAAAAACCATGGCCCGTGCATCCACTTCTTGCCGCCATCTTAACAAGAGACGACCGTTGCAAGCGGCCGTGTTCGCTCACCACCGACTGCTCGCCGGGCTCCACATTTTGAGGCGCCATTGAGGGGCGGTGCCGGGAAAAGGCGCTCCCCGGCCGAACGGGTCGCCTTTGTTTTGTTGGCCCGCGCGCCCGCCGCCTAAGCCGCCCCGAGTAATTGACAGTGACTCTCAGCAAGGGTGCGCTTTGTGCGTCGGCGCAAACCGGCCACGGGAAAGGCTTCGGGCCGTTTTCGCCTCCGTAGGGTGCCGGTCTTCGGTCTGGTGGCGCCCGGTCTCAATTTCAACAGCGTCAACACCCTGCCCATCAACTGCTTTTTGAACCAGCCGTCGGACAGCTACGCCATCCACCAGACGAACGTCTTCTCGACTTTTTTGGAGTACCGCATCAGCGACGATTGGGCGCTGCGCAACTTGCTTGGCTACCAGGGCTTTCGGTTCATCCGCAGGGAGAGCATAGCCAGCTTTTTGCAGGAGGACGGCAGGACGCTCGAGCGCTCGAACTTTCTCCAGGACATTCCGCAGGAAAGGTACACCGCCGAGGTGAACCTGACGGGCCGTTGCACCACCGGCGGTTCGCTCGGCCGACTCCCTGGCCCATGCCGGTCTGATGCTCGCTCAGGCGAACAATGGCCCGACTGCACAGGCAAACCCCGGCAGCAGTGGGCTGCTCACGGTGTCTGTTTCTAGCAAAGTCGCCGCCAAGGTGAGCACCGCTTGCTCCCGCCGGTAGACTTCGACTTGCTGCAGCTGCCAATCGACAATCCAGTACTCCAGGACGCCGCGCACCGAGTACAGTTTGAGTTTGAGTTCGCGGTCGCGCCGCACGTTTTGGGCTCCGGGCGAAAGCACCTCCACCACCAGCTCCGGTGCCCCGCTTAGATGTCCCGCTGGATCGAGCAGGATGTTCAATCGTTCGCCGCTGGCCCAGACCACATCCGGAATGACGTTGTCCGCCTCGCCAAAAAGCACACCCGGTACGACGGCCGCCTGGCCGGAGCCGCCCGCGCTCGACCAGGCATCCAAACGGGCAAAGACGCGGCCGCTCACCTGTTGATGCTTCCAATGGGGAGCGCGGGTCACGAACAGTTCTCCGTCGATGATCTCGTAGCGGTTGCCGTTGTCCGGCAGCAAGTCCAGATCGGCCGCCGTCCACCGCACCCGTTCGCCCGCTGCAGACTGCATACTTCTTCTCCGCGGCTGTCGGGATCATTCTAACCATTTGGCCCACTGGCGCGGTAGTGGCTGGAGCGGCCCGCTCAAAAGCGCACTTCGAGGGTGCCCTGCACCGTGAAGGGTGCGCCGGGATACAGGCCAGCCCGGTAATAGGCGGCATCGATGTATCGGGCGCCCAGCAGGTTCTTGAAGTTGAGCGCCGCGTTCAGCCCGCCCTGCCGGTAATAGAGCGCCGCGTCCACCCGCGCGTAGCCCGGCAGAACAAAGTTGTTGGCCAGATCCCCGAATCTCTCTCCCACCGCGAACACCCCTGCCCCGATCCCCCAGCCCGCCAGCGGACCGTCCGGCACCCGGTTCGTATTTGCCGAGCCGAAGGTGTAGGCGTATCCTCCGGAAGTCTTGCCCAGTTCGAGACCGAAGAGGATCGTGTGATCGACCGAGCCCGTTTTCGGCTTCCAGACTAGGTCGTTCTGAAAGGTGACGGTTTCTTGTGTATAGGATCCCCCCTGGGCCGACAGTTGCAAGGTGCGGTCGTCCGGCAGCAACTCGGCAGCATAAAGGATTCTTGGGTAGTACTCGTTGTAGTGCGAGTACCGTCCGCTGCACAGCTTGCACTCCTCACCCAGGCGTCTGGTGCTCGCATCCCATGGCTTTTCCGGCACACGCTGATGCTCTTGCACCCAGCCGAATTCTACGCTTTGTTGCAAATCGAAATCAACAAGCTCGTCAACTGGGTCAGCACATCCTGCCACGCTACTTGGCGACAACCTGCCGGCGAGTCCCTTGCTGCCGGGCTTTGGTTGCTCGGTGGCCTCTTTGTTTGCTTGAGACCGGCCGAGTGGAGTGTGACCTTATCTTGATAAATGTCCACGTCAGCCGACTTGCTCCGTTGCACGCCTTTTCACTTTTAAGATTGCAACGCGGATCATCGGTTAGCAAGTGACAACGCGAGCGCGTTGAAAATCAAGCAGGGGCAACGGTTGCGGCGTCCGGGCCGGCCGCCACAGCATTGCTTACCTCGCTTGGCGCAGCACCCGGGAGGTGCCTTTCGATGCGCGCTCCAAGAGCCTGCAGCTTCCTTTCGATGCTCTCGTAGCCGCGGTCGAGGTGGTGCAGTCCGGCGATGGTCGTCGTGCCGTGGGCGGCGAGCCCCGCGATTACCAGCGCCGCTGAGGCGCGCAGGTCGGTGGCCACCACCGGCGCCCCGGAAAGCTTGAGCACCCCGCGCACAATCGCATGGCCCGAGCGCACCCGGATGTCGGCCCCCAGGCGGTTGAGTTCGGGGACGTGCATCAGGCGGTTCTCAAAGACCGTCTCCGAGATGATGCTGGTGCCCTCGCTCACCGCGAGCACACTCATAAACTGCGCCTGCATGTCGGTGGGAAAACCCGGAAAGGGCAGCGTCTCGATGTCAGTGGCCGCCATCACCCGGCCGGGGCTCACCTCCAGCGTGCCCGGTCCCACCAGATTGACCACCGAACCCATCTCCCGCAACTTGGCGATCACCGCCGCAAGATGCTCGGGGAAGACCGGCCCGATGCGCAGGGTCGAACGGGTGATGGCGGCGGCGGCCATGAAGGTGCCCGTCTCGATGCGGTCGGGAATGACGTGGTACTCGCTGCCGTGCAGGCGCAGCACGCCGCTAATCACGATGGTTTTGCTGCCCGCGCCGCGGATGTGGGCACCCATCGAGCGGCAGAAGTTGGCCAGGTCCACCACCTCCGGTTCCTGGGCGGCATTCTCGATGACGGTCTCGCCCTCGGCGAGGGTGGCGGCCATCATGATCGTCTCGGTGGCACCCACGCTCGGATAGTCGAGATAGATGCGCCCGCCGCGCAACTTGCGCGCCCGCGCCTCGACGATGCCGTGCTCGATGCGCACCTGGGCGCCGAGGGCCTGCAGACCGCGCACGTGCAGGTCTACCGGCCGCGCCCCAATGGCGCAACCGCCCGGCAGCGGAATGCGCGCCATCCCAAGCCGGGCGAGGATCGGCCCCAGGATAAAAAAGCTGGCGCGTAGGCTGTTGACCAGCTCGTAGGGGGCGCGGTGCACGCTCAAAAAGCGCGGGTCGATGTCGAGGGTATTGTCGGCCACCGGCTTCACCCGCACCCCCAGCGATTCAAGAATCGCACTCATCATGCGGATATCCGCCAGCTTCGGCACGTTGTGCAGCCGACAGGGCTCCATCGTCAGCAGTGACGCAGCCATCAGCGCCAAGGAAGAGTTCTTGGCCCCGCTGATGGTGACCTCGCCGCTTAATCGGTAGCCTCCCTCAATCTGTAAATACGGGTCCGTTAATCTTGCTGGGGCGGGACTCGACTGGGGCAGGGAAGGCTCGATTCCCATGGGTTCGATTATGGGTGGTGTGTGGATACCCCAGATTGTAAGGGAAAGGTCGCCGGAAAATCTGCCCTATTCTATGGAGATGTAAGGCCCTGGCCAAAGTCAGGCGATCGTTGCCGGCAGAAGCGTGCGGCGCAGCAGGCGCGCCAGTTCGCGCTCCAGAAGACGGCCTGCAACCCGGCGGCTCAAGTCGCGGCCCTCGGGCTTGAGGATGAGCTTGCCTAAAATGGAGACCGATTTGCGCAAGTCGAGCTTGGGATCCTCACGCAGCAAAGACCAGAGCCTTTCAAGATTCTGTAGACCGCTCGCTCTACCGCCCAGGACGTTAGGGTTGACGGTGCTCGCGGAGGTCAGTTCGTCGATGAGCTTCTCGCGGATCGAAGTGCCCCGCTCGGAGAGCAAAAATTCGGCCGCCTGATCGAGGGCACGGTTGATGTCGTAGTCCCTGGCGCTTCTGGCGTTGCGCACAAGGTTTTCGAGGCGGTTCCAGCGAAAGGAGCCGTCTTTGAAGAGAAGTTCGCTCAGCGAAGCGCGCAGTTCGGGGGCGTTGTCGGTGAGCAGGCGGCGGGCCACGTAGGGGTAGGCGACCTCGAGCACCTTGAAGTCCGGGTCTACCGAGATGGCGATCCCTTCGAGGGTCACCAGCGAACGAATAATCAGTGCAAAAAAGGCGGGCACCCGAAACGGTAGGTCGTACATCATCGAGGACATGTTGTCGGTGATGCTCTTGATGTTGAGGCTGCCGACGCTGGAGCCCAGAGCCTGGCCAAAGACCGCCGCCAGCACCGGTACGATGGGCTTCAGGTCTTGATCGGGTTTGAGAAAACCGAGTTTGACGTAGTCGCGCGCCAGCCCGTCGAAGTCGCGATTAACCATGTGGACGATGGCTTCGATAAGACCGTAGCGCTGGGCAGGTTCCACCTCGCTCATCATCCCGAAGTCGAGGTAGGCGAGCCTGCCGTCGGCCATCACCAACAAATTGCCCGGGTGGGGATCGGCGTGGAAGAAACCGTGCTCCAGCAATTGCCTCAGCGAGCATTGCACACCGTTTTCGATCACCTTGCGCGCATTGAGACCCGCCCGCTGGATATCCTCCAGGCGAGTAAGCTTGAGGCCGTCTATCCACTCCATGGTAAGCACCTGCCGGCAGGTATAGTCCCAGTAGATGCGCGGCACATAAACTTCGGGCATCCCGGTGAAGCAGGCGGCGAAGCGCTCGGCGTTCTTGCCCTCCTGGACATAGTCCATCTCCTCGAAGAGCTTGCGGCCAAATTCATCGAGGATGGCCTGCAGATCGCTTTTGACCTGAGGGACGTTGCGCTCGACCCAGCCGAGCAAGCCCCGCTGCAAATAGAGATCCAGGCTCACCAGCGGAATCAAATTGGGGCGCTGTACTTTGATGGCTACCCGCTCGCCGGTGGTGAGCCTGGCGCGATAAACCTGGCCCAGGGAGGCGGCGGCAATGGGCACTTCGTCGAATTCGGCGTAGATTTCGCGCGGATCGCGCCCGAGCCCGGCGCGGATGAGTGCGTAGGCCTCTTCGTTAGGGACCGGCGGTAAGCGGTCCTGCAACAGCGTCAACTCATCAAGGTAGACCGGTGGAACCAGATCGGGCCGGGTCGAAAGCGCCTGGCCAATCTTGATATAGGTCGGCCCCAGGCGGGTAAGGATCTCGCGCAGGCGCACCGCCCGCTTTTGCTGATGGCGGGCAACGGTGCCGGCGAGGCGATCCCACTGCACCATCAGTGCAAAACCCACAAAGGGCAGCAATGTCTGAAAAAAGCGCCACACCACCCGGCCGAAGCGCCGCTCGGCATAGCGGGCAATCAGGTCCGGGTCGTAGGATTTGAACGGCAGGTCGGAAGCGACGGCGCTGGGGAGGCTGGCCCCCAGGCGGGTCAGCGCGGCGCTCTCGAAGCGCGATTCGACGGTTGACTCGTCAAGGGCTGGCATGTAATAAAGGTTAACATTTTGGCGGAACTTTCTCTACCACCTGGGGAACAGATACAGTTGAGCCACGGCCGGGGAGGAGATGTGAGCGAGCAGGCGCAGATTTTTACGGACGACCTCTCACCGGAGGTGGCCGGTACGTACTTGCACAGTGGGCTTCTAGCGGTGGACAGCGAGGCGATGGGGCTGTTGCCCCACCGCGACCGGTTGTGCCTGGTGCAACTGTGCGACGAGGCGGGTTTGGTGAGTCTGGTGCGCCTGAGCACCGGTCTGACCCGGGCTCCACAGCTGCAAAAACTGCTCGAAGCACCGGCGGTGATCAAGCTGTTTCATTACGCCCGCTTCGATGTCGCCATGCTGCGCTACCACCTCGGCATCCGCGTGCAGCCTATCGTCTGCACCAAGGTGGCAAGCAAGCTGGCACGCACCTACAGTCCCCGACACGGCCTGAAGGATCTGATTCTGGAGACGGTGGGCGTGGAACTGGACAAATCTGCCCAGAGTTCGGACTGGGGGGCGGTGCTGGAATTGTCCGAGGAGCAGTTGCGTTACGCCGCCAACGACGTGCGCTATTTGATCCCCGCCTGGCGCAAACTGGAGACGATGCTTAGACGCGAGGGGCGCTTCGAGCTGGCCCGGCGCTGTTTCGCGCACCTCGAGACCCAGGTGGATCTCGATCTGTTGGGTTACAGCGGTGTCTTCGAGCATTAACAGCCTATCCGGAAAGTGCGTGGCTCCGTTGCAAAAATAATTGAAGCTATAGTTCTTTCCAGAATATCTGTCCGCTTTTTGCAACGGAGCCCGGGCATGGACATTTCCGCAGCTGTCGGTCCCAGTGAAGCCCAGCGCGCCTCCCTGATTGCCCTCGAAGCGGTGAGCACCCGGGCGGCGGTGGAAGCTGACCACCCTCAGCCAGGATCGCCCGTCGGTTTTTCCAGTACCGCGAGCCACCGCTGTACCCCCCGCTCCAGCAAAAACCCCTGGGATCGCTCCAGCGCACAGGCCACCAGCGCAGCGCGTAAAGCCTCGTCCACCAGGACCCGCTCAAGGCACCGCGCCATCGCAGCCCCATCCTGGGGAGGCACCAAAAGCGCGTCGCAGCCGTCACTCAGCAAGCGCGGCAATTCCCCGACCCGGGTGGTCACCACCGCACAGCCGCAGCGCATCGCTTCCAGAGGCGGCAGTCCGAAGCCCTCGAAGCGGCTCGGGTAGAGCAAAGCGGCACTCTCGGCGTACAGCGCTCTGAGCCGCCCAGCCGTCGGTTGCCGCTCAAAGCTCATCCACACCCCATCGAAATCCGTCGGCCGCCGGTGGCCGAAAAGCCGCACTTTGAGCCCCGGCAAGCGCTCTTTGAGCAGCCGCAGGGCGGCCAGGCCATCCTCGCCGCCCTTGCGCGCGTCGGGATGGTAGGGCATCACCACCGTGAGCGGTTCCGCCCGCCCGCCCGCATAGAAGACCGCCGGGTCCACCCCCGGCGGGATCACCTCCAGGCAGCGGCGGCCGAAGCGCGCCTCGATCAATTCGGCCAGGTGGCTGGAGACAGCCACCGGTGCCAGGGGCAGCCGGTAGCTGCCGTCCACCTGATCCACAGGGCCGCTGTCGATTTCGTAGAGCTGAATAAAGTAGATTTTCCGGCCCTTAGTCGCTTCCAGGCGGGCGACATCGTAGGCGGTGGGCCAGGCCGTCGCCACCACCATATCGGCTTCGGGCAGATGGGCATCGGCAATCCGCGGCACCTGCGCCAGCGGCGCTTCGAGGTCGAACCAGCCCAGCCGGTTACCGGTGAGCAGGTGGCGGGCGAACACGCGCAGTTGTCGGGGGCGGCTGTGGTGAAAGCGGTAGGGCCAGAGCGGATGGACGACCTGTACGCGGTGACCGAGGCGGTGCAGGGCGTTGGCATAATCGAGCACCACCCGGATGCCGCCGGTGGGATTCAAAAAGGGAATCACAAAGGTGATCCGCACCGCCGCGTTCTCCTACATCGAGCCCAGCCAGTTTTGCAACCGCTGATCGAGGGTGCCGGCAAAGGCGTGTAGCCGCCGGTCGTAGCAGCCCAAGTCGGTTGCAATCTCTACTCGCACCAGCCACTCGACGCGCCGCGCGCCAAATCGGCTGGTGGCCAGCCGCCGCTGCAGCGACCCCAGATCCGCCAGGCGCCGGTCGGCTGTCAGATAGTAAGACACCAGCCCAAAGCGTTTTTGCGCTCCGGTCAACTCGTCACATCGGCCCCCGAAGACTGCCGATTGTCTGTCTACTCGATAGCCGCGCTTTTGCCAGGCCAGGGTGTGATCGGCGTTGAGCAAGCCGCCGGTATGCAGCAGGAGCATTTCGACCGTCCGGGCCGGCCCGGGCGGGGGTGTCCAGCTCACTCGGGCCTCCTCGCGCTCCACCTCCACCAGCCGCGCCCCGGACAACAGACCGACCAGCTGTTGTGCCGTCTGGGGCAGGCGTGCGCGCACCGAGCGCTCCGCCGCCCGGTAGACTAACGGGTTGGCCGGACCGCTCCAGAGTTGCCAGCCCGCCACCACTGCCGCGAGGGCCGCGAGGATCACAAGCCGGTTTTGGGAGTGTCGAAGGGATTCCACCGGAAATACCAGCAGGTGAACAGGACCGTGGCGGCGCTGATGCCACCGCTGTAAAGCAGGGCACCCCAGCCTTCGTGCAGCGCGTCGAAGAGCGGCCGCCCCCAGTAGACGCTTGCCACGGCAAGCAGCAGCACACGCACGGCGTTGAGGGCTATCACCAGGGCCGCGCACAGCGCCAGGTAGAACCCATTGTCCCGGTGGGAGCGCCGCGAGAGGGTGAAGATGGCGGCGGTGGCGAGCACCCCAACTTCTAGCAGACTGCGCACCCCTGAGCAGGTGGCGTTCACATCGACACCGCCCGTATCGCCCAGGCGGATCACCGTCTGCTGCCACTCGACGGCAAAGCCCGCCATCCAGAGCGCGTAAGCCGCAAGCCCCGCCACCAGCTGCTGCAACCAGAGGACCACCGGCGTGTAGCGGGGCAGCCAGCTGTCGGCAAGACCGCTCGCGAGCATCGCCAGGGTGACGATGATGAGCGGCTTGGCGAGCCGTGCCAGGCCCGCACTCCCCCAGCGCAACAGCGCCAGCCCTGCGAGGGCGAGGCAAAAGGCCAGACTCTGCACACTCAATGCCGGTAGCTGCACCAGCAGCAGCCCACCCAGCAGGCAGGCAAGACCAGCAGCCTCAAATACAGGCGAGACCGCCGCCTCGAGAAGCGCTGCCCGGTCGCGCAGCAATAGATAGCCTGCGGCAACCAAGGCGACCGCCCGATTCTCCAGGCCGCCACCTTCTGCCCAAAGCAGCGCGCAGGCGAGCAAGACCGGCGCAAAGCAGCCCCCCACCGCGGCGAGCAGCAACCACCACAGCAGAGCCTCCAAAGGCATGGGACGGGAGTTTTTGACGGTCATCGCGCGAATTGTAGCGCAAATCAGGCCGGTGCGGCACGCTCCGGTGCGACCCGGTACCGTACTGGGCAGGATGATAAGATATGAAACTGCTGGAAACGGCAAACGGGGTGATTTCGCCGAATACACGTACTGGAAGGATATGCAGATAGCTCTTATCACCGGCTCCGCCGGACTTATCGGCTCCGAGGCCGTCCGCTTTTTCGCCGGGCTCGGCTTTCGCGTCATCGGCATCGACAACGACCTGCGCTCTTACTTTTTTGGACCCACCGCCTCGACTGCCTGGAACCGCGACTTGCTCAGCGAGCAGTTCGGCGAACAGTACGTCCATCACAGCGTCGATATCCGTAACCAGCAGGCCATCGAACAGATTTTTCGCAACTACGGCAGCGATATCCATCTGGTCATCCACACCGCCGCCCAACCGAGCCACGATTGGGCCGCCAAAGAACCGCACGTCGATTTCACCGTCAACGCCAACGGCACGCTGATCTTGCTGGAGGCGGCCCGCCAGTTTGCTCCCGAGGCAGTCTTTATCTTCACTTCGACCAACAAAGTCTACGGCGACACCCCCAACTTTTTGCCGCTCCTCGAGCAGCAGACGCGCTGGGAAATCGATGTCGAACATCCGTACTATCGCGGCATCGACGAGACGATGTCGATCGACCAGTCCAAGCACTCGCTGTTCGGTGCTTCGAAGGTGGCGGCGGACATCCTGGTGCAGGAGTACGGCCGCTACTTCGCGATGAAGACGGCGAGCTTCCGGGGTGGGTGCCTGACCGGGCCGTCCCACTCCGGCGCACAGCTGCACGGCTTTTTGGCCTATCTGATGAAGTGCACGGTCACCGGCGCGCCCTACACGATCTTTGGCTATAAGGGCAAACAGGTGCGCGACAACATCCACAGCTACGACCTGGTCAATGCGTTTTGGCATTTTTACAAGGCGCCGCGGGTGGGCGAAGTTTACAACATCGGCGGTTCGCGCCACAGCAACTGCTCGATGTTGGAGGCCATTGCCATCAGCGAAGAGTTGGCCGGCCGCAAACTGGAGTATCACTACAGCGAGGAGAACCGCTCGGGGGACCACATCTGGTACATCTCGGATGTGTCGAAGTTCCAGGCACACTATCCGGAGTGGCAGTACAAATACGACCTGCGCGGCATCCTCGAAGAACTCTACACCGCCCAGGCGGCGCGCGTTTAAATTGCCGGGGCGCGCCGGATCCGGCAAAATCAGGGGATGGACATCACCCGCGCCGTACAGAGCCTCTACGAACGCTACCCGTTTCCGCCCGATCCGCTCAGCGACAAACCACCTCCCGGGTGGAACTGGCGGTGGAGTTACAGTTTTGCCCACAGTTTCTGCCTGGGTTGGCGGCCCGAACCACGGCCCATCCGCATCCTGGATGCCGGTTGCGGCACCGGGGTGAGCACCGAGTACCTGGCGGTGCAAAACCCCGAGGCTCAGGTGACGGCCATCGATATCTCCGAAGCGTCGCTTGCGGTCGCAAAACGACGCTGTGCCGGCTATGCCAACGTCCAATTCGCCCAGATGAGCCTCACCGACGCGGGAAGCCTGGAGGGATCGTTCGATCTCATCAACTGCGTGGGGGTACTGCACCACCTGGCCGATCCGAAGGCTGGACTCGCCGCTCTGGCGGCCAAACTCGCTCCGGGCGGATTGCTGCACATCTTCGTCTACGGCGAGCTTGGCCGCTGGGAGATCCGGCTGATGCAAGAAGCGATCCGCCTGTTGCGCGACGGGCGCGACCCGCTTGCTGATGGTCTTCAAGTGGGCAGGGCGCTATTTGGAGCCCTGCCGGAGGACAACCGCCTAAAGTTGGCCGACCGGCGTTGGGTTCTGGAGAACCACCACGACGCCTGCTTTGTCGACATGTACGTGCAGGTGCAGGAAATTCGTTACACAATCCCGACACTATTTGATCTGATCGCCTCGTCGGGGCTCGAATTTTTGGGATTTTCCAACCCGGGCTTCTGGCGGCTTGAGCGGCTGGTGGGCAAAGCCCCATGGCTGTTGGAGCGCGCCGCTGCCCTGTTGGACAAAGAACGCTTTCGATTGATCGAGCTGTTGGACCCGGTGGTCGCCCACTACGAATTTTTCCTGGGCGCCCCTCCCCTGGAGCGCCTGGAGATGGGCGACGACTGGCTCGATGCGGCCCTGCCGGTGCGCAGTCCCCATATCTACCCCTGGCCCGAGCGCCAGGTCTTCGACCACGAGTACGAACTGGTGACACTGAGCGAAGCGGAAGTCGCATTTTTGGAGCGCTGCGACGGCCGGCAAACCCTCGGACAACTGCGCGGCGACATCGCCCAGGCGCGCATTCGGGAATTGTTGGAGCACTTTTTGCTGCAGCTGGCCCCGCCGCCGGGGCTGCTCTCAAGTAAAATGCGTGTCTAGGTCCGCTGAGCGAGGGCGCCCCGCCTGTGCGAAGCATCGAGTGACAGAACACCTGACAATCGAAGGAGAACACCATGAGTGTCGTGCTCACGACGATCATGAACGCCGATCAGCAACTGCGCTACCCGAGCGTCGGCGAACTCGAACAGATCAAAAATTTCATAGAGGACAGCGCCCTGCGCCTCAAGATCGCCAAGACCCTGAGCGACGCGAACGACCGGGTGGTTAAACAGGCGTCCGCCGGGCTGTTCCAGCGCCGCCCCGATCTCAACAACCCCGGCGGCAACGCCTACGGCGAGAAGCGCCTGGGCAGCTGCATCCGCGATCTGGGCTGGTACTACCGCCTGATCACCTACTCGATCGTGGCGGGCAACAACGAACCGGTCGAACGCATCGGCCTCACGGGCATCTTCGAGATGTACCGCGTGCTGGAAGTGCCGATCCCCGCCATGATCGAATCGATGCGCCTGCTCAAAAAAGAAGCGCTCGAACTGTTGAGCCCGGCGGAAGCGGAAATCGCCGCCCCTTACTTCGACTACGTCATCGGCGCGATGCAGTAGCCGCCATGAGCAGCCACAACCTCGTCACGCTCGTCAGCTGGCTGGCGGGCGATTTCAGCAACCGGGAGCAGGCCTGGGATGCGCCCGCCTTTTTCTCCCATATCCGGCTTTGCATGCGGCCCCTGCCCTGGCATGTCCTTGAAGGCTACGGGCTCTACTCCGAGCAGGCCGACGACTACGACTGGGCCCACCCCTACCGCATCGTCGTGCTCAACTTGGTGGAACAGCCCGACGGCATCATCGAGTGCCGCAACTACGCCCTCAAAGACACCGCCCCTTACCTGGGCGCCGCCCGCGAAGCGGAACGCGCACGGCTGCACCACCTCACCCTCGATCAGATGGAGCCGCTGCCCGGCTGCACGTTTCTTTTTAAGCGCGAAGGAGATCTCTTTCGTGGGCGGGTGCGGCCCGGCAAGGGCTGCCGCGTCTTTCGCAAAGGCCGCGATACCTACCTCGACGGCGAGGCGACCGTGAGCGCCGACTCCTACAAAAGCATCGACCGCGGCCGCGATCTCGAAAACGACGAGCAAGTCTGGGGCTCGGTCTCCGGACCGTTTCATTTCACCAAGCAGGTCGATTTCGCCTCCGAAGTGCTCGCCCTGGCCCGCCCGTAAGTGCTCCCCTCGCAGTCCGCCTGGCGGTGTTTCGCCAATTGCCGCTGCGCGCGCAGCGCACATTTATCGCCGCCAGCCGCGCCAACTGCGAAGTCTCCTCCGACCTACAGTCCCTCGAGCAGCTGGAGGCTATCCACTGTGAATGCCTGGCGCAAGCCACTCCCGAACAGCGCGCCCAAGACGAGCACTGGCCCGCCGATCTGTCCTAGGTAACGTTTGTTTTCAAGACAGGCGTTACTTCATACATATTATTTAATGAATCGGCAAACAACTTCTGTGTTAGAAAAAACAGGGAAGATTCTTCCGGTGCCTGGCTTTCAGCCTTTCACTCAGAAAAAAATGTTAAAGATGAGTCACGAAATTCAACTTATCTTTGCATAAGTCTGAGTGTTTACTACTCGGCCACTTTAAGTGCTGCGGGAGAGTAAGCCGAGGGAAAGAAGTCTTCGCCAGCCAAAAGCTGCTTCGCTCGCAGACAACGTTTCCAAAAGTGTAAGGAGAGCAATGTAATGCAAGACGCATTCACCAAAGCCATTGTTGCGGCGGATCTGCGCGGGTCGTTCCTCAACGAGCAGGAACTCAACCAGCTGACCAACCTGGTCAAAGAATCCAACAAGCGC
>JAESGW010000437.1_pt1 | contig 42762 bp, 40 predicted proteins | sample 9269791 | NCBI WGS metagenome assembly JAESGW01 (sample SAMN16773120, study PRJNA677053) | algae metagenome | isolation source: Aphanocapsa lilacina HA4352-LM1 and co-occurring heterotrophs from near cave... | place: USA: Maniniholo cave, near Haena, Kauai, HI | collected 2009-07-28
TCGACGGCACCATCCAGAACGACATCCTGAAGGAGTTCATGGTCCGCAACACCTATATCTATCCGCCTGCGCCGAGCATGCGGATCATATCGGACATCATCGCCTTTACGTCCGCCAACATGCCGAAGTTCAACAGCATTTCGATTTCCGGCTATCACATGCAGGAAGCCGGGGCGACGCAGCTGCAGGAACTGGCGTTCACCATCGCCGACGGGCGCGAATATGCCAAGGCGGCGATGGCTTCGGGCCTCGATTTGGATGCGTTTGCAGGGCGTTTGAGCTTCTTCTTCGCGATCGGCATGAACTTTTTCATGGAGGTGGCGAAGCTGCGCGCGGCGCGCACCTTGTGGCACCGGGTGATGACCGATCTCGGCGCAAAGGACGAGCGGTCCAAGATGCTGCGGACGCATTGCCAGACGTCGGGCGTGTCGCTGACCGAGCAGGATCCGTACAACAACGTCATCCGCACCACCGTGGAGGCGATGGCGGCGATGCTGGGGGGCACCCAGTCGCTCCACACCAATGCGCTGGACGAGGCGATCGCGCTGCCCACCGATTTCTCCGCCCGCATCGCCCGCAACACGCAGATCGTGCTGCAGGAGGAAACGGGAATGACCAACGTCGTCGATCCGCTCGGCGGCAGCTACTACATCGAAAGCCTGACCAAGGAGCTGGTCGACAAAGCGTGGGAGATCATCGAGCGCGTCGAGTCCGAAGGCGGCATGGCGCAGGCGGTGGCCAAGGGCTGGCCCAAGGCGATGATCGAGGAGGCGTCGGCGGCGCGCGCGGCGCGGGTCGATCGCGGCGAGGACGTGATCGTCGGGGTCAACAAATACAAGCTGGCCGATGAGGACGAGCTCGAGATTCTCGATGTCGACAACCACAAGGTCCGCGCCGGACAGGTCGCGCGGATCGAGCGGGTGAAGGCCGGGCGCGACGAGCACGCCTGCCTCGCCGCGCTGAAGGCGCTGACCGATGGGGCGAGGGGCGACGGCAATCTGCTGGCGCTGGCGGTCGATGCGGCGCGCGCGCGGGCGACCTTGGGCGAGATCAGTCTGGCGATGGAGGTGGCTTTCGGCCGCTACGAAACCAGCCCGACGCCGGTGAAGGGCATCTATGGCGGCGCTTATGGCGATGATGCGAGCTGGACCGGACTTGTGGATGGCGTCTCGGCGATCGAACGGCGGATGGGGCGGAAACCGCGCATGCTTGTCGCCAAGATGGGACAGGACGGGCATGATCGCGGCGCCAACCTGGTATCTTCCGCGTTTGGCGATCTCGGCTTCGAGGTGGTCGCCGGGCCATTGTTCCAGACGCCCGAAGAAGCCGCGCGGCTGGCGATCGAGACCGATGTCGATGTCGTCGGCGCGTCGTCGCTGGCGGCGGGGCACAAGACGCTGATCCCCGAGCTGATCGGCCACCTGAAGGATGCCGGGCGCGGCGACATCAAGGTTATCGCCGGCGGCGTCATCCCGGCGCAGGATTACCAGATGCTGCGCGACGCCGGGGTGCAGGGCATCTTCGGGCCCGGCACCAACCTGATCGACGCGGCGGGCGCGGTGCTGCGGCTGCTCGGCCACAACATGCCCCCGGTGGAGGAAGCTGCGGAATGACTCTCGACACACCCGTTCGTCACCCTGAACTTGTTTCAGGGTCTATCGTGCCGCAAACCGGTGCTGTGCAGGAGGAGAGCTGGATCCAGAAACACGTTCAGGGTGACGGAGGAGGGCTTGGCGAGGTCCGGCAGGATTGGACCCGCGCGGAGATCGCGGCGCTGTTCGACTTGCCGTTCGACGAGCTGATGTTCCGGGCGCAGACCGTCCACCGGGCGCATCACGCGGCGGGAGAGGTGCAGCTGTGCACGCTCTTGTCGATCAAGACCGGCGGGTGTCCGGAGGATTGCGGCTATTGCTCGCAGTCCGCTTCGGCCGAGACCGGGCTGAAGGCGACCAAGCTGATGGATCCGCGCGCGGTGCTGCAGATGGCGGCGCAGGCGAAGGATGCGGGCAGCCAGCGTTTTTGCATGGGCGCTGCGTGGCGCAACCCCAAGGACAAGGATATGCCCGCCATCGTCGAGATGGTGAAGGGCGTCCGTCAGATGGGGATGGAGACTTGCATGACGCTTGGCATGCTGACGCCCAAGCAGGCGGGGATGCTCGCCGATGCGGGGCTGGATTACTACAACCACAATATCGACACCTCGCCCGAGCGTTATGGCGACATCATCACCACGCGGACCTTCGGGGAGCGGCTGGAGACGCTGGAGCATGTCCGCGAGGCGGGGATCAATGTGTGCTGCGGCGGGATCATCGGGATGGGCGAGACGCGGGAGGACCGGGTCGGCTTCGTCCATGCGCTCGCCACGCTGCCGCGTCATCCGGAAAGCGTGCCGGTCAACGCGCTGGTGCCGGTCCGGGGCACCGTGCTGGGCGACATGCTCGCCGACACGCCGCAGGCCAAGATCGACGATATCGAATTCGTCCGCACCGTCGCGGTCGCGCGGATCACCATGCCGTTGAGCATGGTGCGGCTGAGCGCGGGGCGCGAGAGCATGAGCGAGGCGACGCAGGCCTTGTGCTTCATGGCCGGTGCCAACTCGATCTTCACCGGCGACAAGCTGCTCACCACCGGCAACCGTGGTGACAGCGCGGATGCGGCACTGTTCGCCAAGCTGGGCGTGCGGCCGATGGAGGCCGAGGAGCCGATGCGCGCGTGTGAGATATTGGCATGAAGATAGTCGGCGCCATCATCTTGGTAATTGTCGCAGGCTTCCTGGCATTCGCGTCCGTTATCTTCGGCGCTTTGATGCTCACGTCAGCCAACGGACCAACGCGAGAGAATTGGATTGCACATTATGTGCTGGTCTACGTCGTGCCGGTTGTAATCGTCGTAGTGTGCATCTTCATACTGGTTCGCATGTTTCGTTAAGGACTGCTGATGTTCAAGAAAATCCTGGTCGCCAATCGGGGCGAGATCGCGTGCCGGGTGTTCCGCACCGCCAAGCGGATGGGGATCGCGACGGTCGCGGTCTATTCCGACGCCGATGCGCGGGCGCCGCATGTGCTGATGGCGGACGAGGCGGTGCGGCTGGGGCCGGCGCCGGCGGCGGAGAGTTATCTCAAGGCCGACTTGATCCTGCTCGCCGCCAAGGAGACGGGGGCGGATGCGATCCATCCCGGCTATGGCTTCCTGTCTGAGCGCGAGAGCTTCGCCAAGGCGTGCGCCGAGGTGGGGATCGCCTTTATCGGCCCGCCGCCGGGCGCCATCGCGGCGATGGGGGACAAGATCGAGTCCAAGAAGCTGGCCAAGGAAGCGGGGGTCAACGTCGTGCCCGGTTTTCTTGGTGAGATCGCCGATACCGATGAAGCGGTGAAGATCGCGGGCGATATCGGCTATCCGGTGATGATGAAGGCATCGGCCGGCGGCGGCGGCAAGGGCATGCGGCTGGCCTATAGCGAGCAGGATGTGCGCGAAGGCTTCGAGGCCACGAAACGCGAAGGCCTCGCGTCGTTCGGCGACGACCGCGTGTTCATCGAGAAGTTCATCGAAAGCCCGCGCCATATCGAGATCCAGGTGATCGGCGACCAGCACGGCAATGTGCTGTACCTCAACGAGCGCGAATGCTCCGTGCAGCGCCGCCACCAGAAGGTGGTGGAGGAGGCGCCGTCGCCCTTCGTCACGCCCAAGATGCGCAAGGCGATGGGCGAGCAGGCGGTCGCGCTGGCGCAGGCGGTAGGCTATTATTCGGCCGGGACGGTCGAGCTGATCGTCTCGGGCGCGGACGTGACCGGCGAGAGCTTCTACTTCCTCGAGATGAACACCCGGCTGCAGGTGGAGCATCCGGTAACCGAAGAGATCACCGGGCTCGACCTGGTCGAACTGATGATCCGCGTGGCGGCGGGCGAGAAGCTGCCGTTCGCGCAGGATGACGTGACGATAAACGGCTGGGCGATCGAGAACCGTGTCTATGCCGAAGACCCCTATCGCGGCTTCCTGCCGAGCATCGGTCGTCTGGTGCGGTACGAGCGGCCGGAAACGGGCCAGGGCGTCCGCGTCGATGACGGCGTCGCCGAGGGCGGCGAGGTCAGCATCTTCTACGATCCGATGATCGCCAAGCTGATCACCCATGCGCCGACCCGCGAAGAAGCGATCGACGCGCAGATCGCGGCACTCGACCAGTTCGTCATCCAGGGGCCGGGGACCAATCTCGATTTCCTCTCGGCGCTGATGCAGCACCCGCGCTTCCGTTCGGGCGAGATCACCACCGGTTTCATCGCCGAGGAATATCCCGAGGGTTTCCACGGCGCGCCGGCGTCCGATGAGCTGCTCGCCGCGATCGCCGGCGTCGCTGCCTTCGCCGCGACCGCGCATGCAGATCGTGCGCGGCGAGTGGACGGGCAGCTCGGCCAGCGGCTGCATCCGCCGGCCGATTGGCAGGTGATCGTCGGCAAGACGGCGCATGACGTGTCGGTGTCGCCCGATGCGCTGATCGTCGATGGCGAGGAACTGGATCTGGGGCTGGAATACACGCCGGGCGACACGACGGTGGACGCCGAATGGAACGGCGCGCCGCTGGCGCTCGCGATCGCGCGCGCCTCGGGTGGTTTCACCATCGGCACGCGCGGGGCGAAGCATAAGGTGCGTGTGCTGCCTGCCCGCATCGCACCGCTGGCGCAGCACATGATCGAGAAGGTGCCGCCCGATCTGTCGCGCTTCCTGCTGTGCCCTATGCCGGGACTGCTGGTGCGGCTGGATGTCGCGGCGGGCGACAAGGTGGAGCCCGGTCAGCCGCTCGCGGTGGTCGAGGCGATGAAAATGGAGAACATCCTGCGCGCCGAGAAGGCGGGCGTGGTCAAGGAACTGCGGGCGGCCGCCGGCGAGAGCCTAGCGGTGGATGCGGTGATCTTGGAACTGGAATAGCGGCGAACCGGTCCTGTCAAGCGTTTTGCGGAGCAACCGCTTGTAACCTAAATCGGTTTTCTTTCCGACGTTTAGGGAGAGTAGATCATGTTTCGCACACCACATATTCTGGCTGCGCTTGTCTTCAGCGCGACAACGGGGCTGATGGCCACCGCGGCCGTTGCCTATGACCCGTGCGAGCGCGCCCAACGCGATGTCGAGGAAGCCGAAGCGGACGTCATGCGGTGGTACGCCCGAAATTGCCCCCAGGTCGGCACCTGCAGCGGCAGTACCCGGCATCTGCTGGTGCTGGGCGAACGAGTGAAGCAGGCGCGGGCGCGCCGATCGCGTGCTTGCGCCTGAACGATATGTTGCGATGAAGATATCGGGCGGTCGATGAACGGCCGCCCGATTTCTTTTGCGCGGCAATCTGAACAATCCTTCCGCAGCTGTTACAAATAGCGACACAAAAGCGATTGCCGTGACGCGGTGTGGTCGTCAGGTATCACGCCATGGATCGCAAATTCCCTTTGACGCTGATGCTGATCGCATCGACCGCGCTGGCCGGCTGCACCGTCGGCCCGGACTATCGTCCGGCCACCGCGACCGAGCTAGGTCTGCCCGATGGCTATTCGGTGCAGGCCGATGCCGCCGCGCAGGCCGATCTCACCCGCTGGTGGGCGAGCTTCGATGATCCGATGCTGGGCCAGCTGGTGGAGCAGGCGCGCACGTCCAACCTCGATATCGTGCAAGCGGTGGCGCGGCTGCGTCAGGCGCGCGAGGGGCTGGTGCAGGCGCGGGCGGACTTGCTCCCGTCGTTGAGCGGGTCGGCGGGGTATAATCGGTCATTCGACGTCGTCGGCGGATCGAGTACGGTGACGCTGCCCGATGGGACGGTGACCAACATCTCTCGCGGGTCGGGTGACAGTTTCTCGCTGGGGCTCGACACCAGCTATCAGGTCGGGCTGTTCGGCGAGGTACGGCGCACGGTGGAGGCGTCTGGGGCGCAATATGCCGCGTCGGGTTATGATTATGCGACGGTGCTGACCTCGATCCAGGCCGAGGTCGCGCGCAATTACGTGCTGGCGCGGCTGTATCAGGCGCAGCTGGACAATGCGCGGCAATCGTTGGTGATCCAGGATGACAATCTGGAGATCGCCGGTTTCCGCGTGCAGGCGGGGCTGGTGTCCTCGCTCGATGCCGAGCAGGCGCGCGCGCAGCGGGCGCAGACCGCGGCGAACATTCCCAGCATCGAGGCGAACTACAACGCCGCGGTCTCGCGCCTCGGCGTGCTGACTGCGCAGGCGCCGGGTGCATTGAAGCCGCAACTGGCGGCGGTCAAGCCGATCCCGCGCGGGCCGGAGAGCATCGCTGTCGGCATCCCCGCCGATACGCTGCGCCAGCGGCCCGATGTGCGCGCCGCCGAGCGCAACCTCGCCGCCGCGACCGCGCAGATCGGCGTGGCGGAGGCGCAGCTCTATCCGTCACTTTCTCTCAGCGGCAACTTCAGCGCCAATTCCAACGTGCTGGGCGACATCTTCGATTCGATCACCGGCGGGTTGTTCGCTGGCCTCACTCAGGCGATCTTCAACGGCGGGCGGCTGCGGGCGCAGGTGCGTTCGCAGGAGGCCGCCGCCGAAGCCTCGTTCGCCGCCTACAAGCAGACCGTGCTGGTCGCGCTGGAGGATGTCGAGAATGCCGCGGTCGCGCTCAACGCTGCCCGCGAACGTGAACGCCAGTTCGCCATCGCGCTGGATGCGGCGAACAATTCGGCATTGCTGTCGCGGCTGCAATACCGCTCCGGCCTGACCGATTTCACCACGCTCAACACCAATGAAAGCGCGCTCCTGTCCGCGCGCAACGGGCTGACGTCGGCACAGGCCGACAAGGCCAGCGCGCTGGTTCAGCTTTATCTCGCACTTGGCGGCGGCTGGGACGCCACGACCACGCCTACCGCACCGGAGACCGAATGATGGCCGACCAGACCACCCCCATCGAATCCCAGAGCGATATCGACGCGTTCCTGGGCGGCAAGACCGAACCCAAATGGAAGCGCTACGCCAAATGGGGCGCGATCGGCGTTTTCGTGCTGCTGCTGGCGTTCGCGCTGTGGAGCTGGCTGAGCCCGGCGGCGCAGGCCGGTTATGAGACCCAGCAGGTCCGTCAGGGCGATCTGACCGTCAGCGTGTCTGCCACGGGCAAGCTTGCGCCGACCAATCAGGTGCAGGTGGGTTCGCAGCTGTCGGGCTTGGTCACGCAGGTGGTGGTCGATGTGAACGACCGGGTAACCGCAGGGCAAGCGCTGGCGCTGATCGATCCCGAGCAGCTGGACGACCAGATTCGCCAGGGCCAGGCGGCGCTGGACGCCAATCTGGCGCAGATCGGCCAGGCGGAGGCGACACTGGCGGAGGCGCGCGCGCAGCTCAACAGGCTGGAGGAGGTGCGGCGGCTATCGGGCGGGCGGGTGCCGTCCGACACCGAGCTCGCCACCGCGCGCGCCAACACCAATCGCGCCGTCGCCGCCCTGAAGGTGGCGCAGGCCAATGCGGTGGCGTCGCGTGCGGCGCTGGCGCAGAGCCAGACCCAGCGCGCGCGGGCGATCATCCGGTCGCCGGTGTCGGGCGTGGTGCTGGCGCGCCAAGTCGATCCCGGTCAGACCGTCGCCGCTTCGTTCAACACCCCGACGCTGTTCGTCATCGCCGAGGACTTGTCGGCGATGAAGCTGGAGGTGGCGATCGACGAGGCCGACGTAGGCTCGGTCAAGGACGGGCAGGACGCCACGTTCGCGGTCGATGCGTTTCCGGGCCGCACGTTCCCGGCGCGGATCACGCGCGTCGATGTCGGGTCGAACCTGTCGGCGCAGGCTGCGTCATCGTCTTCGACCGCCACGTCGACATCAAGCACCACCGGCCAAGTCATCAGCTATGCCGCCGAGCTGAGCGTCGATAATCCCGAATTGCAGCTGCGACCCGGCATGACCGCGACCGCCGAGATCGTCACCTCGCGCAAGGAACGCGCGCTGCTGGTGCCCAACGCGGCGCTGCGCTTCACGCCGACGGCGGCGGCGGGCGGGGCGCAGGCCAAGAGCGGTGTCACCGGCGCGCTGATCCCGCGCGGCGGGCGGCGGGGCAATCGCCCCGAGCGCACCGCCAAGCTCGACCGCGGCGCGACGCAGACGGTCTACATCCTGAACGCGGCGGGCGAGCCGCAGGCGGTGAGCGTCACCACGGGCGACACCAACGGCCAGATGACCGAAGTCACCGGCGGCGATCTGAAGCCCGGCGCGCGGGTGATCACCGGGCAGCTGTCCGGCGAGGAATCGGCCGGCAAGGCCGGCGGCGGCGGACGCAGCAAGGGCGGGGGCGGTCGCCAGGGTGGAGGCGGCTGACGTGGCCGGTGATCCGATCATCCAGCTGCGGCGTGTCACCAAGACGTACGGCGAGGGCCCGACCGCATTCCAGGCGCTGAAGGGCGTCGATCTGGACATTGCCGGAGGCGATTTCGTCGCCGTCATGGGCCCCTCGGGGTCGGGCAAGTCGACGACGATGAACATCCTCGGCTGTCTCGACGTGCCTACCGCCGGAACGTTCCTGTTCCGCGGCCATCATGTCGAACGGCTCGATCGCGATCAGCGCGCCTTGCTGCGGCGGCGCTATCTCGGCTTCGTGTTCCAGGGGTTCAACCTGCTCAGCCGCACATCGGCGCTGGAGAATGTCGAACTGCCGCTGCTGTACCGCGGCGAGGACAAGAAGACCCGGCACGACATGGGCATGGCCGCGCTCGACAAGGTCGGGCTGGCCGACTGGTGGGACCATACCCCCGCCGAGCTTTCGGGCGGACAGCAGCAGCGCGTCGCGATCGCCCGCGCCATCGTGACCAATCCCGATGTGCTGCTGGCCGACGAGCCGACCGGCAACCTCGACAGCGAACGATCGGTGGAGATCATGGAATTGCTGACCGATCTCAACCAGAACAGCGGCATCACCGTGCTGATGGTGACCCACGAAGGCGACATGGCCGCGTTCGCGCGCACCGTGGTCCATTTCAAGGACGGGCTGGTCGAACGCATCGACACCCAGCACAAGGCCGGGGAGCGGGTGGCGTGATCGTCGGCACCACTCTCGTCCTTGCCATCAGGTCGATCCGGCGGCACATGCTGCGGTCGTTCCTGACCACATTGGGCATCATTATCGGCGTCGCGGCGGTGGTCACCATGGTGACGCTGGGCAACGCCACCACCGCGGCGGTGCAGGAACAGATTTCGGCACTGGGCACCAATGTGCTGCAGATCAGGCCGGGCCAGGGCTTCGGCCGCGGCGGCGGCGGGCCGCGCCCGCCCGATTTCGACCAGGCGGATGTCGTAGCACTTCAGCGGCAGGTATCGGGCGTCAACGCGGTCGCCCCGCAGGCGCAGGCCTCGGCGATCGGCATCTATAACGGCGCCAACTGGTCGACGACGATCAACGGCACGACCAATGCCTTCTTCCAGGTCCAGCCATGGGCGCTGACCGCAGGCCGCACGTTCAGTCCGGAGGAAGAGGCGGCTGGCAAATCGGTCTGCATCATCGGCAACACCGTGCAGCAGAACCTGTTCCGCGGCGGCGAGGCGGTCGGCCACCGCATCCGGCTGGGCCAGATCTCGTGCGACGTGATCGGCACGCTGGCGACGCGTGGGCAGGCGGGATTCGGCGGCGATCAGGACGACACCGTGATCATGCCGATCAAGACCGTCCAGCGCCGCTTCACCGGCACGCAGGACATCCGGTTGGTGCTGGTCGGGGTCGATCAGGCCTATGATACGCAGGTGGTGCAGGCATCGATCACCGATCTGCTGCGCGAGCGCCGCCGCATCGAGGCAGGCGAGGACGATAATTTCAACATCTTCGACACTCGCCAGATATCGGACACGCTGACCGGCACGACGACCTTGCTGACCAGCATCGTCGCGACGGTGGCCGGGATCAGCCTGATCGTCGGCGGCATCGGCATCATGAACATCATGCTGGTGTCGGTGACCGAACGGACGCGCGAGATCGGCATAAGGCTGGCGATCGGCGCGGTGGCGCGCGAGGTGCTGCTGCAGTTCCTGGTCGAGGCGATCGTGCTGTCCTGCCTGGGCGGGTTGATCGGACTGGTGGTGGCGCAGGCGGCGGTCGCGGCGCTGGTGCCGATCATGGAGGTCAAGTGGATCTTCGTGCCCGAGATCAACATCGTCGCTTTCGTGATATCAGCGATCATCGGCGTGGTGTTCGGCTATTTCCCCGCGCGGCGCGCGGCGGCGCTCAATCCGATCGACGCGCTGCGGCACGAATAGTGAAGTTCCCCTCCCGCAAGCGGGAGGGGAGAAGTCAGGCGACGCCGTACTTCTCACGGAGCGCGGCGAGCTGTTCGGGCGTGTCGATATCGACCAGCTCGTCGGGCGATGTGACCATGTGATAGCCGGCGCGGACGAGATCGCGTGCGCCGGCCTGCCCCTGCAGTGTCAGCAGCATGTCGAAATGCGCGCTGCCGAACAGCACCGGCGGGCTGGGATGCTGGCCGTTCGACGAGGCGACGATCGCCTCCGGTCCCTCGGCATAGTCGAGCAGCCGCCAGATATGCGCGGCGGTGACGCGCGGCATGTCCGCCAGCGCGATCAACACCGCCTCGCAATTGCAGGTCTTGGCCGCCGTCACGCCCAGCATCACCGATCGCGACAAACCCTGATCGGGATCGTCGTTGCGGACGACCTCGAACCCGCGCGATCCATAGTCGAGCGTGCTGCCATCGATCACCGCATAGCGCCCGGCGAAGGGGATCGCCTCCAGCGCGGTGACGACGTGGAAGCCGATCGGCTGGTGAAGGAAGGGTTCGGCCAGCTTGTCCGCCGCGCCGAACCGGACCGATCGCCCGGCGGCAAGCAGCACAAGTGCAGTATCCTCGGCGCGGATCACCCTTTGGCGTTCCACGCGGCGATCATGCCGGCGGCGATCGACAGGGCGATCTCGGCGGGACCGATCGCGCCGATGTTCAGGCCGGCGGGGCCATCGATGCGGTCGAGATCGGTGTCGGTGAAGCCGGCCGCCAGCAAACGGTCGCGGCGGGCGGCATGGCTGCGGCGCGATCCGAGCGCGGCAATATAGCCGGTGTCCGCGCGCAAGGCGGCCTCGAGCGCGGGATCGTCGATCTTGGTGTCGTGGCTGAGCGTGACCACCGCAGTCGCCGGGCCGGGATGGTAGGCGGCGACCGCTTCGTCGGGCCAGCGATCGTCCAGCGTGACGCCGGGGAAGCGCTCTTCGGTCAGGAAACGTCCGCGCGGATCGATCACCGCGACCTGGATGCCGAGCGTGGTGGCGAGCGGGGCGAGCGCCTGCGCGATCTGCACCGCGCCGATGATCAGCAGCCGGCGCGGCGGATCGTAGCGGTTGGCGAACACGCGCGCGGCCTCCTCGGCGCGCAGGCTGGAAACGCCGCTGTCGAGATCGGTGAAGATGGTCGTCGCCTTGCCGACCGCGCGCGCCTCCGCGATGCGATCGAACAGCTCGGGATCGAAACCGGTGGGGGAGACGGGCTGGACCATCACCTCGATCTGGCCGCCGCAGGGCAGGCCGACCTCCCACGCGGCATCGTCGGCCACGCCATATTGCTTCAGCTGGAACGCCGCGCCGGCGATGACCTCCGCGGCGGCTTGCATGATGTCGTTCTCGACGCACCCGCCCGAGACCGATCCTTCGAACCGGCCATCGGCATGGACAAGCATATGGCTGCCGCGCGGACGCGGCGCGGAACCCCAGGTGGAGGTGACCGTCGCCAGCGCGAGCGGCTCGCCAGCCCATTCGCGGGCGGCGGCGATGACGGAATCGTTATCTGCCACGGTCATCTCCCAAGTTCCGTTCGTGCTGAGCTTGTCGAAGCACTGTCCTTTCTTTGCGGAGCTTGCAGGAGAAGGACGGCCCTTCGACAAGCTCAGGGCGGACGGGAGGGAAGTGGTTGCTCATATCGGCGGCAATCCGGGCAGCAGCTTGTCGACCGTGATGGGGAAATCGCGCACGCGCACGCCGGTGGCATTGTAGATCGCGTTGGCGACCGCCGCGCCCGCGCCGGAGATGCCCAGCTCGCCCAGCCCCTTGGCGCCGACCGGATTGGCGTGACGATCGATTTCCTCGACGAAATAGGCCTCGATCTGCGGCACATCGGCATTGGCGGGAACGTGATATTCGCCCAGATCGCGGTTGATGAAGGCGCCGGTGCGGTGATCGACGTGGAGATCTTCGTGAAGCGCATAGCCGAGGCCCCAGACCATCCCGCCAATCGCCTGGCTGCGCGCAGTCTTCTGGTTGAGGATGCGGCCGCAATCGAACACCGCGAGCATCCGCGTCACCCGCACCTCGCCGGTGACCGCGTTGACCCGGCATTCGGCGAACTGCGCGCCGTGGGTCGCCTGGCTGAAGGCGTTGTTGTTCTTGCCCGGATGGATCGTGCCGACCGCCTCGATCGCCGTATCGCCGACCAGCTCGGCGATCGGCACACGGCGGTTGCCGGCGATGGCGTGGCCGTCTTTCAGCGTCATATCCTCGGGCTTCGCGTCCATCCGTCTGGCCAGCTCGGCGACGATATCCTCGCAGGCGAGCGCGACCGAGGAGGCGCTGGATGCCGCGCCGAACGACCCGCCTGAGCCGGCGCCGCTGGGGAAGTCGCTGTCGCCCAGATGCACGTCGATGCAGTGGATCGGCAGGCCCAGCGCCTCGCCTGTGACCTGGGCGAGGATGGTGTAGGTGCCGGTGCCGATATCGGTCATGTCGGTCTCGACCCGCGCGAGGCCGTCGGGCGACAGGATCACGCGCGCCGATGAATCGGCGAGGAAATTGACCCGCGCCGCGGTCGCCATGCCGAGCCCGATCAGCCATTCGCCGTCACGCCGGCCGCCTGGCGTCGGATCGCGCGCGTCCCAGCCGAAGCGGCGCGCGCCTTCGTCGAAGCAATCGATCAGGCGGCGCGACGAGAAGGGCTTGCCGGTGGTCGGGTCCATGTCCGGCTCGTTCGCCTTGCGGAACGCGATCGGGTCCATGCCCAGCGCCTCGGCCATCTCGTCCATCGCGCATTCCAGCCCGATCATGCCCACCGCCTCGCCGGGCGCGCGGACCGGCCCATGCGCGGTCAGGTTGACCTTGGCGATGCGGGTGGTGAAGCTGCGGTTGGGCGCGGCGTAGAGCGCGACCGCACCCAGCGGCACCGGCTCGAAACTGTTCTGGCCGACCTTCTGGCCGACCAGGCTGTCCTGTCCGATCGCGGTCAGCCGGCCGTCGGCTTCGGCGGCGAGCCGGATGCGCTGATGGGTGTCGCTGCGATGATAGGTCGAATGGAAGACCTGCTGCCGGGTCATCGCGACCTTGACCGGGCGGCCGGTCCGCCTGGCCGCGACCGCGGCGGCGATTACATCGGCGCCCCCCGTCTTGCCGCCGAACCCGCCGCCGATATAGCGCGAGAGCAGGCGGATGCGCGCGGGATCGATCTTCAGCGTCCTGGCGACCATCGGCTGCGCCATGCGGATGATCTGGAACATGCCGTGGAGGGTGAGCCGATCGCCTTCCCAATGCGCGATGGTGCCGTGCGGCTCGATCGCGGCGTGCGCCTGGTGCGGGGTGGTGTAAATTGCGTCGAGCGTGATGGAGGCGGTCTCCATCGCTGCGGCAATGTCGCCCTTCACGACATCCTGCAGCAGCGCGCCTTCGCCGGGCGAGACCGCGTCCGCCTCGCCATCGATGGTGGCGAAAAGCCCTTCGCCAGCGATGCAGCGCACCTCGACCGCCAGCGCCGCGGCGCGGGCCGCCTCGAAGCTGTCGGCGATCGCGATGCCGACGATCTCGCCGTAACTTTCCACCGTGCCGTCGTAGCGCGGTTCCTGGGTCGCGCCGAACTCGGGCGTGTAGCGGGGCAGATCGGGATCGCCGGCGATCACGTCGATCACACCGGGCAAGGCGCGGGCGGTGGCGGTGTCGATCGCCGTGACGGTGCCGGCGCCGATCGGCGCGGTGATCATCACGCCATAAGCGAGGCCAGGGAGATCATGCTCCAGCGCATAGGGCGCGACGCCAGCCACCTTGGTCGGGCCCTCGATGCGGTCGAGCCCGGCGCCGAGCACGCCCTGCACCCCGCGATCGAGCGCGATCGGCGGATGTTCGGCATCCATGCGATATTCGGTCATTGGGTGAGATCCCTGAGGCAGGCGATCAGCGTGCGGCGGGCGAGGATGATCTTGAAATCATTGCTGCCGAAGCCGCGCGCATCCCTGAGCAGCGCATCGGCGGCGGCGTTGAAGGCTTCGGTCGAGGGCACTTTGCCGATCAGCGCGGCCTCCACCGCTTCGTCGCGCCACGGCATCGGGCCGAGACCGCCGAACGCGACCGCGGCGGAGGCGATCTTGCCGTCTTCGACCGAGACGATTCCGGCGACCGAGACCAGCGCGAAGGCATAGGAGGCGCGATCGCGGACCTTGCGGTAGAGCTGGCGGCCCGCGGGAGCAGGCGGCAGTTCGACATGCGTGATGAGTTCGCCGGGATGGAGCACCGTCTCGCTATGCGGGGTGTCGCCGGGCAGGCGGTAGAAGTCGTGGATCGAGATGCGGCGGCGATCGCCGTCCTTCTTCAAGGTGACGATGCTCGCGTCGAGCGCGCGCATCGCCACCGGCATGTCGCCGGGGTGGGTGGCGATGCACTGCTCGCTGGTGCCGAGGATCGCATGAATGCGGTTGAAGCCCTCGCGCGCGTCGCAGCCGCTGCCGGGCGCGCGCTTGTTGCAGCGGCTGGCGGTGTCGTAGAAATAATAGCAGCGGGTGCGCTGGAGCAGGTTGCCGCCGGTCGATGCCTTGTTGCGCAGCTGGCCCGATGCACCGGCGAGCAGCGCGCGGCTGAGTACCTCGTACCGATCGCGGACGCGGGCGTCAGCGGCGAGATCGCTGTTGGCGACCAGTGCGCCGATGCGCAGGCCGCCGTCGCCGGTATCCTCGACGCGGTTGAGATCGAGCTTGCTGATATCGACCAGTTTGGCGGGGGTTTCGATCTGCAGCTTCATCAGATCGAGCAGATTGGTGCCGCCCGCGATGAAATAGGTGTCCTCGTCACCGGCTGCGGCGACCGCGTCCTCGGGGCTGTCCGCGCGCGCATAGTCGAAGGTCTTCATGCCTCGGCCACCTCCCGGATCGCATCGACGATGTTGGGATAGGCGGCGCAGCGGCAGATATTGCCGCTCATCCGTTCCGAGATTTCCTCGTCGGTCAGGCTGATATCGCCATCGAGGCTGCCGGAGACATGGCTGGGCCAGCCCATCCGCGCCTCCTCGATCATCGCGGTGGCGGAGCAGATCTGGCCCGGAGTGCAGTATCCGCACTGGAAGGCATCGTGGGTGACGAAGGCGCGCTGCAGCGGGCTGAGCTTGTCGGGCGTGCCGAGGCCCTCGATCGTCACGATATCGTCATCCTGGTGCATCACGGCGAGGGTGAGGCAGGAATTGATCCGCCGCCCGTTCACGATCATCGTGCACGCGCCGCATTGGCCGTGATCGCAGCCCTTCTTGCTGCCGGTCAGCCCCAGATGCTCGCGGGCGAGATCGAGCAAGGACGTGCGGATATCGACATCTGCTTCGCGAACCTGTCCATTGATGGTGAATTGCATGGTGGCGCTCCCTCGGCTGAACGGTCTAACGCGGGAATCGATGAAACTATCCGCGGCTTTTCTCATGATCCTGATGCCGGTCGCGGGCTGCGCGCAGGAGGCGAAGCCGGTGACGGCAAAGACCAGCAATGTCATCGTCATCGCCCATCGCGGGGCAAGCGGGGAGCGGCCTGAACACACCATCGCCGCCTATGAACTGGCGATCGCACAGGGCGCGGATTTCATCGAACCCGATCTGGTATCGACCAGGGACGGCGTGCTGGTCGCGCGACATGAGAACGAGATTTCTGGGACCACCGACGTTGCCGACAAACCCGAATTCGCCGCGCGCAAGGCGACCAGGACGATCGACGGGCAGCGGGTGACCGGCTGGTTTACCGAGGATTTCACGCTCGCCGAACTGAAGACGCTGCGCGCGAAGGAACGGCTGCCGCAGCTGCGGCCGGACAACAAGGCCTATGACGGCAAGTTCGAGATACCCACGCTGGCCGAGGTAATCACGCTGGCGCAGGCCAAGGGCGTCGGCATCTATCCCGAGACCAAGCATCCGAGCTATTTCGCCTCGATCGACCTGCCGCTGGAGGCGCGGCTGGTGGACCAGCTGAAGGCGGCTGGATGGTCGAAGCGGAGTGACCCTGTGTTCATCCAGTCGTTCGAGGTGAACAACCTCAAGGCGCTCAGGAGGTTGACCGATCTCAAGCTGGTCCAGCTGATGGACAAGGATGGCGCTCCGGCGGATGGCGCGGCGGCGAGCTATGCGGCGATGCGCACGCCCGAGGGATTGAAGGCGATCGCCGCCTATGCCGACGGGATCGGGCCGAACAAGGACGCGGTGACCGCCGAACTGGTGACGGCAGCGCATGCCGCGGGGCTCAAGGTGCATCCCTGGACCTTCCGCGCCGAAAATTACTTCCTGCCGCTTCGGCGCAAATCGGGCATCGATCCTCGCAAACGGGGTGACCTGGCCGGCGAAATCGCTGATTATCTCGCGATGGGGGTGGACGGCGTGTTCAGCGATCATCCAGCCATCGCGGTGCAAACGGTTGGAAAGACACCGCCACAGGAGTAACCAAGGCCGATGTCGCGTATCCTGATCCTCGCGCCCCTGGCGCTGCTCGCTCTTGGCGGCTGCCGCACCGCCGCCAGCATTGTCACCTTCCCGGTCAAGGCCGCAGGGCAGGGGGTCGACTGGGCGACCACCAGCCAGGACGAGGCCGACCGCAACTACGGCCGCGAAGTCCGCAAGCGCGAGGCGGAGGAGGGCAAGGCCGCGCGCAGGGCCGACAAGGCCGAGCGCAAGCGGCTGCAGCAGGAAGCCGAGAACGCCGAAATCGCCCGCAGGCGCGCGGCGAAGGACCGTGAGCGGGCGGCGACGCCCTATTGATCAGCCGATCAGCATCCGCGCAAATGCCTGCCAGGGCTCGCTGGCGCCGATCGCCACGCGCAGCGGCTGCGACAGCAGAAAGGCGCCGCCGGCCCATAACGTTACCGGATGCAGCCGGCCGCGCCTGATATCGAAGGCGATCAATGCCGCGAGGAACAGGTCCGAGAGGATCATTCCGCCTATCGGGGGCGGATCGAACGGCAGGCCAGCCATCCGCGAAATGCGAGCCAGCGGCGTAATCGTCAGCGTCACCGTGGCGAGCAGCATCAGCCGCTTGTGATATTCCGATCTATCGCGGTTGAGGACACCCAACGTCACGAAGACGCCGAACAACACCATGTTGGTCAATGGGTAGATCAGGAAAACCGGCTGATTCCGTGTGGGCGGCCCGTGCCCCAGACGCCCGCTTTCGATCGCGACGACAATGCCTAGGATGAACACGGCCGCCGCCAGCGCCGCGCCGAACATGCCGGTGATGCGGTGGAGATCGGCGCGGCGCGCGGCGATCAGGCCGGTCTGGCCGAAGAACAGCAGCATCCATGCGCTGAATATGATTCCATGCAGGTGAACCCGTGGCGAAAGGACGGGCGCATCGAATATGCTCGCCAGATAATAAGTGGGCGCGAAGCCGATGAAGGTCACGCCGATCAGCGCTGCCGCCATGCCAGTATAGAATCGACGATCGGCGACGACCCTTGGCGATCGTGCCGCAGTCATGACCGTCGCCATCGATGCTATCCCCGCCGCAGATGCGCGGGGGTAGCTGCACCGCGACCGGAATCAATGATAGGCGAAACGCGACATTCGCGGGATTACCCGGTGGGTTCGCGATCGAACCAGCTCATCACGCTCCATGAAAACGGCGTCCAGACACCCACCTTCACGCCGGCGTGGCGCAGCGCGTCGCTGGTCCAGGCGTTGCAGGTCTTGAATGCATCGTAATGGCCACGGCCCTCGTAGAAGGCGTCGGCGGGGCCGTAGCCCTTGACCGGTTGTGACCGGCCTTGCGCATCGAGGCGGAAGCTCGCGCGGATATAGCCGGACAGGCGGCGATATTCCTCTTCGGAGAGTATCAGCGTGCGGATGCGTTCGTCTGGGATCGGCGGGGGCAGGTGATCGACATGGACCAGCGTTTCGTCGCTGCCGATCGCCGAGCGCGCGACGGTAGAGAGGCTGAGATCGGCCCAGGTGGGCGTGTTCAGGTAGAATTGCCGCTCGCCCCAGCCGAAGGCGAGGTGGGTGCCGGCGTAGCGCGGATCGCCGAGATGGTCGGCCTTGACCAGATCGCGCCAGTCCACCCCCGCGGCCGAGACCGGCACGACGATGCCGGTATGGATGCCGTTGGTCTCGACGAACACCACCACGCCGCGTTTGGCCTGCACCCAATCGCCGTTGGACGGGACCATCCCGCCGATCTGCCCGGCGAGCAGATAGGCCAGCGGAATGGCGAGCAGCACGCCCAGCGCGATCGCGATCCTTCGGAGAACTCGTATCATTTCATACCTTGTGCACCCATGCTACACCGCGCGCATGGCAAATGACACGCATGTGCTGGCGAGCCCGCCGGAAGGGGCAGGGGCCGACTGGACGATCGATCAGAACTGGGAGGCCTACACGCCCGAGGACCACGGGACGTGGGATATCCTCTATGCGCGCCAGACCGAGATGCTGCCCGGGCGGGCATCCAGGGCGTTCCTCAAGGGGCTGGAGACGCTGGAGCTGTCGCGCGGCGGCATCCCGAACTTCGCCGAGCTGAATACGCGGTTGATGGCGGCGACGGGTTGGCAGGTCGTTGCGGTGCCGGGGCTGGTGCCCGACGACGTGTTCTTCGATCACATGGCCAATCGCCGGTTCGTCGCGGGCAATTTCATCCGGCGGCGCGATCAGCTCGATTATCTGCAGGAACCCGACATCTTCCACGACGTGTTCGGCCATGTGCCGATGCTCGCCGATCCGGTGTTCGCCGATTACATGGCCGCCTACGGCCGCGGCGGCCTGCGCGCGCTGGAACTGGGCGCGCTCAAGAACCTCGCGCGGCTCTACTGGTACACGGTGGAATTCGGTCTGATCGAGGAAGAAGGGGGCTTGCGCATCTACGGATCGGGCATCGTCTCGTCGAAGGGCGAAAGCATCTTCGCGCTGGACGATCCCAGCCCCAACCGCATCGGCTTCGACCTGGAACGCGTGATGCGCACCGAATATCGGATCGACGATTATCAGCAGAGTTACTTCGTCATCCCCAGCTTCGACGAACTGCTGCGCGTGACGGTGGAGACGGACTTCGCGCCGCTCTACGCGCGGATCGCGGGGCGGGACGATGTTCCGATCGGCGCAATCCTGCCCGAGGACCGGGTGATGACTCGCGGTACGCAGGATTATGCTAGGGCGCGGGGCGAGGCGGTGGTGGCTTAGAGTTCTGCAACTATGGGGATTAGATGCTCGTCAAACATTAATGAGCATGTTGTCTTCAGTCTCGCTCATATAGGTGTTGGCAACGCGCTTAGATCGCAGAAGATAAGCGGTAGCGATAACGCAGATAATTAACGGCCAAATCAAACGGCTCGCTCCGGCAGTGATAGGAAATGGTTTAGGATTCAGCACGCCAAATATTGCAAGGCTTAGCATGCCGAATAGACAATAAACTATCCAAAGTCCGGCGATTGCAAAGCGTGGAGTAGATGCGACCTTTTGCCAAATAAGTGCTCTCGCCACAAGAAGGCAGATGATTATCTTCATGCCAATGATAATTGAAGTAATTACCAGATATGATTCCCAATTTTCGCCAAACACCGGTCGTAGTACTGGTGCTGCATTAAAAAGGGCTACTAAGGAGCCCATTTGTGCTAACGGCGTTAGCACCCCTACAAGCACAACTAGGAAAGCCAGCCATCCTCTCACACCTGCGACGGAGTTCGCATTCTCCATAGCGCTTCCCCCGAACCATTCGCTCAGCACAATCGATATCAGTATTCTAGAAGGCTTACTCTAAATATCCAACGCCCATCCGTCTCGTCCTTTTGGGTCGGGAGACGTGGCCGGAACGAAGCGCTCAGCGGCGGCCATCATCCGCAGGATGGTCCAGTCGTCGCGGCGATCAATAGCCTCCAGCGCGCAGCCGCAGGCGGTGAACGCATCGACTACCGCCTCGCGCTGCGTTTCGAGCAGGCCAGCGAGAATGATCGTCGCGTCGGGTGCGGCGATGGCGGCGACTTCTGGGGCCATCGATTGCAGCGGGCCGGCGAGGATGTTGGCGATCAGCAGGTCATAGGGTGCGCGCTTGGTGATCGCGTCGTGCAGCGCGCCGTCGGCGACGAGCAGGGTCACGCCTTCCACGCCGTTCGCCGTCGCGTTTTCGTTTGTCACGTCGATCGCGGCGGGATCGATGTCGGTGGCGGTGATAGTCGCCCAAGGCCAGAGGTGTCGCGCTGCGAAGGCGAGCAGGCCGGTGCCCGTGCCAATATCGATGACATTGTCGAAGCCCCAATCAGCCAGCCCGTCGAGCATCGCCAGACAACCGCTGGTGGTCGCGTGATGACCGGTGCCGAAGGCGCGGCCGGCGTCGATCAGGAAGGCGCGGCCGCCGGGCGGGGCATCGGCCGGGTGCGCGCTGGTGTGGACGACGAAGCGGCCCTCGCGGATCGGTTCCAGTCCGGCCTGGCTCATCGTCACCCAGTCCTCGGGTGTGAGTGGTTCGATCACCGGATCGACGCCCGCCGCGCTGGGGACGAGCGCGCGGATCGCCGCCAGCATCGCCGCGTCGGGCTCCTGCTCGCTATAGGCCTCCAGCCGCCAATGCTCGCGGTCGTCTTCGACCGTTTCGGTGGTCATCAGGACCGCGTCGATTTCCAGCCCGCCTGCATCGATCGCCTCGGCCTCGGCGCGGGTACAGGGCAGAGTGGTCTTCCAGCTGTCGACCTTAGCGGACATAGGATGCACCGTTGATGTCGATCACCGCGCCGGTCATCGAGCCGGGGGCCTCGAGTGCCAGATACCGCGCGGCGCTGGCCACTTCCTCGGGCATGGCGACGCGGCCGAGGGGGATGTCGGCGAGCAATTTTTCGCCGCCGCGGCTTTCCAGATAATCCTCGGCCATGCCGGTCATGGTGAAGCCGGGGCAGATGGCAAAGGCCAGGATGCCTTCGCGGGCATAGCCCCGTGCGATGGTCTTGGTCATGCCGACCATGCCGGCCTTGGCCGCCGCATAATGCCAGTGCGCGGGGCTATCACCGCGATAGGCGGCGCGGCTGGCGATGTTGACGATGCGGCCGCCCCCAACCTCTCCTTTGGCGCCGCGATCCTGCCAGTGGCGTACGGCGAGGCGGCATAGTTCGGCGACGGCGGTGAGGTTGATCCGCAGCGTCTTTTCCCAGCCGGCGACCCAGTCTGCGTGATCGAGATCGAGCGGGGTCGCTTCGAACAGCCCGGCATTGTTGATCAGGACATCAATCCGCCCGTCCATCGCATCGAGTGCGCGCGCCCACAGATCGGCGGGGGCGGCGGGATCGGCGAAGTCGGCGGCGATCCCGCTGGCGGTGCCGTGGCCCTGCACGCGGATGCCGGGCGCGTCGAGCGCGATCGCGATCGACGCGCCGATCCCGCGCGAGCTGCCGGTCAGGAGGATGTTTGTTTGGGCCATAATGGTCGCCTAGCCCAATCCGTCGCCCCTGCGAAGGCAGGGGCCTCTGGGTTTGTGGCACATCCGAAATGGTATGTGCCGCCTGAGGCCCCTGCCTGCGCAGGGGCGACGGTGAGGGCGCCTACTCGCGCCCGGCGATCACCAGGCTGTCAAGCCAGCGATCGGCGCTGGCCGGGCCGTCGCGCAACATGCGTTTGCGATACTCGGACTTGTTGGCGTTCCATGCGGATTGCCGTTCCGCCATCGAGATGCTGGAGGTTGGCGTGGTCGATCTCCGTTCCCGGTTTTGCTTCGCCTGCCGCTGCTGATGCCGGCGCAGATTGTCGTAGCGCTGCGATTCGAGATGCGGCGTCAGGAAGTCCTGCGGGGCGGCGGGCTCCGCCACTGGCGTCGCGGCGGCGAGCGTGAAGGCGATGAACTGGATCACATCCTGTCTCCCTGGTTCCGCCTTCTACGCGCGAACCGCCGCGCGCGTGGCACGCAAGGCGACGGAGCGTTGCGACGGGGCGTCGAAACGCAGTCACATCGCCCCGATCGCGTCAGGCCGCAATTCGTCCGCCGCAGTCGGTTCGGTCGCCCTCGCACAGATCGAGCGTATAGGTCGCGCTCGCCGCCGATGCCGAGCGTCCGCGCGAGAAGCGCCTGACGACTTGCCCCGTCGCGCGGAAGCCGATCTTCTCCAGCACGCGGCCCGATGCCGGATTGTCGATGAAGTGCCCGGCCTCGAGCCGCCGGTGACCCAATCCGCGCGCGGCGGCGACCACGGCTTTGGCAGCCTCGGTCGCGTAGCCGCGGCCCCAGCTGTCAGCGGCGATCCAATAGCCCAGCTCGGCCCCGCCGCCGTCCGTCTCACCGATACCGCAGCTGCCGATCAGGCGCGGCGCGCTGTCGGTGCGTTCGAACACCAGCAGCGCGGGGAAGCGCAGCGGCTTTGGCGCGGCGAGGAATTCCTCGGCGTGATAGGGGCGGTACGGCCAGGGCGCGCGGGCGAGGTTGCGCACGATATCCTCGCGCGCGATCGCCTTCGCAAGGGCAGGGGCGTCCTCGGCCCAGCCCGGTCTCAACAACAACCTCTCGGTACGCACGAACATCATGACTCTCCCGGTCTCTGCGCGGTCCATTGCCCTTGGCGGGTTGCAGGAACACGACACTCAAGTGGAGGGAGCATGAAAAAAGGGAGCCGGGGCGACCCGTCTCCCTTTTGAAGGGTTCTCATCCGAACCCCGGGTCGCCCTGGTGGGCAACCCGGTTGGTTGCCCGATTATTCGGCGGCAATCGCCATTTCGACCGAACAGAAATTGCGGCCAAGCTTGCCGGTGTGGAACGCCACGCGGCCGTCGGTCAGCGCGAACAGCGTGTGATCCTTGCCAATGCCGACATTGGTGCCCGGATAGAATTTGGTGCCGCGCTGGCGCACGAGGATGTTGCCCGCGGTCACTTCCTGACCACCGAACTTCTTCACGCCGAGGCGACGGCCGGCCGAATCACGACCGTTGCGCGAGGAGCCGCCTGCTTTCTTATGTGCCATCTCGAATTACTCCGCGGTCTTCTTTGCCGCGGGCTTCTTCGCCGCGGGCTTCTTTTCGGCTGCAGCCTTCGGAGCTGCTTCCTTCTTGGGGGCGGCAGCCTTCTTCTCGGCGGCGGGCTTTTCGGCCTTGGGCGCTGCAGCCTTGGCGGGCGCTGCTTCGGCCTTGGCCTCTTCCGCCTTCTTGGGCGCGGCCTTCTTCTCTTCGCCGATCGCGAGGATCTTCAGGATCGTGTGCTGCTGGCGATGGCCGTTCTTGCGGCGGTAATTGTGCCGGCGGCGCTTCTTGAAGACGACGATCTTGTCGGCCTTCGCTTGCGCGATGATCTCGGCGGAGACGGTCAGGCCCTTGACGTCCTTCATGTCGCCGCCGTCGCCGGCCAGCAGGACGTCGCCCAGCGAAACGCTGTCACCGGCCTCGCCGGCCAGCTTTTCGACGACGATCTTGTCTCCGGCGGCGACGCGATATTGCTTGCCGCCCGTGCGCACGATTGCGAACATGGCTCTCAATTACCTTAAATCTGCTTCCAACCCGCGCGCGCACCAACAATGGCTGCCGGAACCCGGCGCGGGAAAGCGTGGCTGCTAGGCAAGTGCGGCGATTCTGTCAACTACAGTCGGCGCTGATTGAGATTGTTGCACTGCGGCAACAGGTATTGGGCAATCAAGCGGCGCCCGGGTGTATTACTCTTTCATGGCAGTTCGATTGCGCGCAAGATTCCTGCGCGGGGTCCAGGAAGGGGTCCGCGTACAGGGAGTATAGCCCATGCGTCGCGCCTTCATCGCGAGTCTCGCGCTCACCACCTCGCTCACCGCCATGCCCGCCTTCGCGCAGATCGCCCAGGAAAGCCCGGGCGAAACCGTGGCCGGCGACGACACCGTGTTCGAAGAACAGTCGGGCGAGGACATCCTGGTCATCGGCACGCGTGCCACCGCCCGCACGATCGCCGAAAGCCCGGTGCCGGTCGATGTTATCGGCGGCGAGACGCTGAGCAACGCCGGCTATACCGAGGTTAACAAGGTGCTGGGCCAGCTCGTCCCCAGCTTCAACTTTCCGCAACCGTCGCTGACCGACGGCACCGATACGCTGCGCCCGGCGACCTTGCGCGGCCTGTCGCCCGACCAGACGCTGACATTGGTCAACGGCAAGCGGCGGCACACGTCCGCGCTGCTCAACCTCAACGGGTCGGTCGGGCGCGGGTCGGCGGCGGTCGATCTCAACACCATCCCGACGCTGGCGATCGAGCGGATCGAGGTGCTGCGTGACGGTGCGTCGTCGCTCTACGGATCGGACGCCATCGCCGGCGTGATCAACATCGAATTGAAGAAGCGCCCGGGCGGCCGCGCGACGATCAGCTACGGCAAATATTTCACCCATATGGACGGCGTGCAGGAGGTGACCGGCGTCGCCACCCAGCCGAACGGCCAACCACAGACCGCCCCCGACGGCACCTATGTGCTCAACACGACCGGCGAGGACCGCTATGTCGAGGATGGCGAGACGCTGACCTATGCGGCGAATATCGGCCTGCCGGTCGGATCGTCGGGCTATCTGAACTTCACCGGCGAATATCGCGACCGCGATCCGACCAATCGTTCGGGCTATGATCCGCGTCAGCAATATATCCCGGTCGGCGGCCTCGCCGATCCGCGCGAGTTCACCATCAACCGCATCAACCACCGTTACGGCGACGCCAATACGACCGACCTGAATTTCTTCATCAACGGCGGCGCGGATATCGGCGAGTTCGAGCTTTACACCTTTGGCAGCTATGGCATCCGCGATGGCGACGGCGCCGGGTTTTTCCGGCGTTCCAACGACTCGCGCAACCGCGACTGGGCGGCGTCCACCACCACTTTCGTCCCCTTCTATGCCGACGGCTTCCTGCCGATCATCACGTCCGAGATCGAGGATTATTCGGCCGCTGTCGGCGTGCGGGGCACGGTTGCGGGGTTCAGCGCCGATCTGTCCTATGTCTATGGCCATAACAGCTATCAGTTCGGTGTGATCGACACCTTCAACACATCGTTCGGCGGGCTGCTGTCGAAGCGCGCGTTCGATGCGGGCGGGCTGCGCTACGGCCAGCAGACGGTCAATCTCGATCTGCAGCGCAATATCGATGTCAGCTTCGCCAGCGAATTGTCGTTCGCCATCGGCGGCGAATATCGCGACGAGAATTTCAAGATCGTCTCGGGCGAATTCCAGAGCTACGCCGCCGGCCCGTTTGCCATTCCCAACGGTGCGCCAGCGGGTGCGCAGGTGTTTCCGGGCTTCCGTCCGGCGAACGAGGTCGATGCCTCGCGCCACAGCTTTGCCGGCTATGTCGAACTGGACGCGAAATTCTCTGACATCTTCTCGATCCAGGCGGCGGGGCGGTACGAGCATTTTTCCGACTTCGGCGACACGATCAACGGCAAGCTGGCGGCCCGCTTCGCCCCGGTCGAATGGGCGTCGATCCGCGGATCGATATCCACCGGCTTTCGCGCGCCGTCGCTGCAGCAGCAATTCTACGCGACCAGTTCGACCAACAACGTCAACGGTACGCTGGTCGAGATCGGCACATTCCCGGTTTCCAGCCCGGTTGCCGTCGCGCTTGGATCACAGCCGCTCAAGGCGGAGACGGCGCTCAACTATGGCGGAGGTTTGACGCTCAATCCGTTTCGCGGGTTCAGCCTGACGGCGGATTATTACCACATTGCCATAGACGACCGCATCGTCGTGACGGAGAATCTGCAGAATCCCGCCGGATCGACGATCGTCACCGATCTGCTTCAGGGGGCCGGGTTCAACGACATCACCTCGGCGCGCTTCTTCATCAACGGCATCGACACCACCACCCAGGGCTTCGATATCGTCGGCAGCTACCGCGTGCCCGAATTCGGCTATGGCAATTTCACGCTGACCGCCGGGTACAACTATAACGAGACCGAGATCACCAATGTCGCCACGCTGCCGACGCTGCCGGGGCTGGTGCTGTTCGGCCGGCAGAACTCGATCCAGCTGACCAATGGCCAGCCCAAGACCAAGCTCAACCTGGGTTTCGACTGGGATCTGGACGGCTTCGGCGCCACCTTGCGGGGCAATCGTTATGGCGAGGTGCAGTCGCCCGGCGCGACCGCGGCGACCGATTTCACGCTGACGCCGAAATGGGTGGTCGATCTCGAACTGCGCGCGGGGCTGCCCTACGGCTTCGACATCGCGATCGGGGCGAACAACCTGCTCGATGAATATCCCGATCTGGTGCCGGCGGGCGGCGCATTCGGCGCGAACGGGTATTTCCTGCCCTATTCGAGCTTCTCGCCGTTCGGTTTCAACGGACGCTTCCTCTACGCGCGCGTCGGCGTCGATTTCTGAACGCTGCGGCGCCGACCGAGAAAAGGGGGCTTCGGCCCCTTTTTTATACGCGCGTTAGTGCCGGTGGCCGTGCTTCAGCCGATATCGGCCGCCTTCATAATCGAACATGTTGTCGACTGCCGGGTGATCGACCGGCTCGTCATCGTCGTCCATCACCAGGTTCTGCTGGCTGACATAGGCGATGTAGCTCGATTCGGCGTTTTCGGCGAGCAGGTGATAAAAGGGCTGGTCCTTGGCCGGGCGCATCGTCTCGGGGATCGACTGGTACCATTCCTCGGTATTGGCGAACACCGGATCGACATCGAAGATCACGCCGCGGAACGACAACAAGCGGTGGCGCACGACCGCGCCGATCGCGAAACGCGCATGCGATACCGGCGGGGCGACGGGAGTTTCGACAGAGCTGTGTTCGGCCTTCATATACCCTATTTAAGTCATCGTGGCGGACGCACAAGCGCCCGCTTGCATCGGCGCAGGCGATTGGGCTAAGGCCGCGCCCTGCTGACCCGGCGCGCCCTCTGAAGGCCCGCCAGACCTCCTACGGAGAGGTGCCGGAGTGGTCGATCGGGACGGTCTCGAAAACCGTTGTGCCTTTGCGGGTACCGTGGGTTCGAATCCCACCCTCTCCGCCATTCACCCTTCCGCAGCGGTTCGCAACAGTGCGGTGGGATTGACTTTCTTCCCAGAAAACCGACGCTTCTGAGCATCAGGCGGGTCGTAGCCGTTCGCACGCCTCCGGACCACCGGAGGGTATGAAACGGGGTATCCGCAATCAGAAACGAGGTATTTTCTGGAGACGCACGTGCTGACCGAACTCGCAGTCCGAAACGCAAAGGCCAGGGACAAACAATACAAGCTTAGCGATGGCCACCGCCTCTATCTCCTGGTCACGCCCAGCGGGGGCAAATTGTGGCGGATGAACTACACGTTCGATGGCCAGAACAAGAGCCTGGCGTTCGGCAGATATCCTCTTGTCAGTCTCACCGAGGCACGAGCGAAGCGAGACGATGCCAGGAAACTGCTGAATGACGGCCGAGATCCCGTCGTCGAGAAGCGGTTGAAAATCGAAGCTCAGGTCGAGGTGCATCGCAACACGTTCGAAAAGGTCGCCCGTGCCTGGCACGCCAACGTGAAATCGCAGTGGGCCCGGCGCCACGCCGACGACATCCTCCGCAGCCTGGAACGCGACGTGTTTCCGGAGATCGGCATGTTGCCGATCTCCGAAATCACGCCGCCGCTCATCATTACATTGTTGCGTGCGATCGAGGACCGCGGCGCGATCGAGTCAGCGAAGCGAACCCGCCAGCGAATCTCGGCCGTGTTCGTCTTCGCGATCGCCGAAGGCATCGCCGACAAGGACCCGGCGGAGAAGCTTGGCGGCGCGTTGAAGCCGATCAAGCGGCGCGGCCGTCAGCCGGCAATTATTGATCTCGAGCCGTTGCGGCAGATGCTGATCGATGCCGAAGACGACTTCGCCCGCCCCATCACGCGGCTCGCGCTCCGATTGCTGGCGCTCACCGCCGTTCGTCCGAGCGAGCTTCGTGGTGCATCCTGGACCGAGTTCGAAGGTCTCGAGGGCTCGACGCCGCTATGGCGGATTCCGGCGGCACGAATGAAGGGCGACTTGCAACGCAAGGAAGAGGTCGATGGTGATCATCTCGTTCCACTGGCCCCGCAGAGCATCGCGATTCTCGACGTCTTACGGACCCTGACAGGCCACGGCCCGCTGCTGTTCCCGAGCGCTCGCCGCGCCGACAAACCGATGAGCGAGAATGCCATAGGATATCTGCTCAATCGGGCGGGCTATCACGGTCGGCACGTGCCGCACGGATTCCGTGCCGCATTTTCCACCATCATGAACGAGTGGGCCAATCGCCAAGGAAAAACGTCGGACCGAGCGATCATCGACCTGATGCTGGCGCATGTCCCCGACGGCGATGTCGAAGCCGCTTACAACCGCGCCGCTTACATGGTTCGTCGGCGGGAGCTGGCCCGCATCTGGGCGGACATGCTGTGCCCGGGCCTGGCGCCGCTGCAATCGTTGCTGTTGCGTCCGACGAGAGAGCGGGCGGAACGGTCGCGGGTCTTGATGCGCGAGACGGCCTGACCTGGACAACGAACTCGCACAGGACGGGTCGCGACCACATATGTTGGTCTAGTCTGCACAGCGGTTAGCGGTCCGACATTCGCTCCCGTGCTTCGCAGGCGCGTGCCGACCGCTGAGTCGCGGCTGGACCCAGGCGTGTCGCGGCAAAAATCCCAAATTGCATCACGATAGATGGCTGTCGCCGCGGCGCGATGGCGGGACGAAATCGCCAATCGGGTCATTGAAACCAGATCGATCCTGTTGCACCATGTTGAGGCAACGCGCTCCAGCCGGCGACGCGCTGTGGATTGAACCGCCATTCATTACGCGCGTCCGACCGGTAGGGTCGGATGACACAGCATGGCGACGCTCCGGCCCGGGACCTTGTCTCGTGCTGATTATTCCGAACATCACCCGCGCTCGCGCGGGGCGTTTCGCGCTGTGGCGGTAGTCCATGTCGGGCGCGGACGACGAGCTCACGGAGGCCGGATACGAGCGCGACGAGCGGCGGCGCTTCGAGCTGCTGTATCGCACCCAGGCGAGTGCTCTCCGCCGCCGCATCGGGGCGCGTCTTCGGTCGGACGAAGACGCCAGCGATGTCGTGCAAGATGCGTTTGTCCGGCTCCTCGGGGCAAAGCCGGAAGAGCCGCTGCGCGAACCGGGTGCGTTTCTCAACCGTATCCTTCGCAATCTGCTGATCGACCGAAGCCGCCGGTTGATCAATCGGGCCGTGCACGTGCCGCCTGAGGGAGACGATGAGCCCGCCACGGCGCCGACCCAGGTCGAAGGACTGGAGCTTGCCGATATGCGGGCGCGGTACCGGGCGGCCGTTGCCGCGCTGCCTTCCAGGATGCGCGAAGTGTTCGTGCTTCATCGCGTCAAGGAACTGAGCTACGGCGATATCGCACGCGAACTCGACATCAGTATCCGCACGGTCGAATGGCATATGGCCCAGGCGATCCTACGGCTTGGCAAGGAGTTGGACGGATCATGAGCGGTCCCGAGGGTCTTGCGCCACAGGATCAGCTGCTCGAAGAGGCCGCCTCGTGGTTCGCTCGCATGCGAGGGCCCGATGCCGAGGATCTCTCGCGCTGGTTGTTGTCGATCAAACCGATCGCGACCAATCCGGACCCGCGGTGGCGTCATCGGTCGCCGCCGATGGATCGCTCACGGTGGTCGCCGATGGAGCGCGCGACGTGCGGCTGGCGGACGGTTCGCGGGTCGCGCTCGCCGCGGGAAGCGTGCTCGACGTGCGGATCGATGCCGAGGGGCGCTGCATCAGCCCAAGCCGAAGACGCCGCCCCAGGCGCTCGCCATGGCGCGGGAATATTTTGAGGAGTGGTTTCCGAGCGCGATGCAGCGGTTTGAGTTGAGCAGGCTGGCTGTCGAAAGGGGCTATCTAAAGCCCGCCGCCTTCGACCTCCATCAGACGACCGAATATCTTTACCACTGCGTCCTGTTGGTCTGCACCTTTTACACGCCACATGTCCACAATCTCGGGTTCCTGCGCACGCAGGCCGAGCGGCTCGATCTGCGTCTGGTCCATGCCTGGCCGCGCGAGAACCGTCGCGAGCGGGCGATTTTCGAGAAGCTCAAGGACGCTTACGTCAAGGCGCGCTACTCCAAGCACTATCGCATCAGCGAGGAGGAGTTGGCGTGGCTTGGCGCGCAGGTCGAGGAACTCGGTCGGGTCGTCCATGCGATTTGTTCGGAACGCGTGGCCGCATTAGAAGCGGAGGCTGAACGCGCGAACTGAGCGTCTGCTTTGCGCCCAAATAGGCGCCGTTCGGACAACCAAGTCACGGACCCAATAGCTGCCGCCTATTCAACGCGGTCTAACCAGACAGCCGGCGCGGCGCTTTCATTCCGCGGTCTGCGCCACCACAACAGTCTGCGCTCGCGGCCGGTACCGCATGGTACGAACGAATGCACGCGCCGCCCGCTTTTTCGCCCAGATCACCAGACCGGTGATCGACAGCAAAACGATCAGGACGCCCGTCATCGAAACGAGGATGCGGAAGGCAAGGCCGCCGACGCCGGCGACATGGAGCACGGCCAACCAATAGTCGACGGTCGCGCCATCTCCGGTTGGCAAGGTTACGGAGGTGATTGCTCCGGTTCGACCGTCGATCCCGAAATAGCTATTTGCCCCGTCGGCGCTTTTGTCCCGGTCCGTCCTTATAACGTAGGTATGGTTGCCATTCTCGCGATCGATCCAAAACGCCCGCTCTCGCTCGACAGCGAAGCCGCGCTTTCGTCCCTCCGCTAGCACATTGATTCGCGCCGCGCGCACAACATCGGGCCATGCCATTCCCTTTGTCAGTCCAACGCGTGGCGGGGCCGGTGTCGGTGTCGCCGGATCAATCAAGACCTTGAGTCTCAGCCGATAGTCCTAAGGACACTCGACGAACCTTATCCCTCCAAACGCACCTCACTCCTCGCGGAAGCTTCCGCTCATCGCGTCTTCCAGCGGTGCGAAGAGATAGTTGAACAGCGTTCTGCTGTGCGTCTTGATGTGGACGACCACCGGCAGCCCCGGCCTCAGCGTCATGCCGCGTTCCGCCAGCGCTTGCGGATCATCGACGACGATCTGCGCGCGGAAATGGCCGGGGCCGTTCTGCTCGGCGACGCGTGCGGGCGAGAAGGCGGCGACGCGGCCTTCGATCGCCGAATCGCCGCGCGGATTGACCGTGGTGAATCGCAGGGTCGCCGGCATGCCCACGCGGACATCGTCGGCATCGCCGGGCGCGACCCGCGCCTCGACGATCATCGTCCGCCCATCTGGCACGACCTCCATCATCGTCTCGCCGGTGCCGACCACCGTGCCGGGCCCGACCCGCGCTACGCCGGAGACGCGGCCGGCGATCGGCGCGCGCATCGTGTCGCGCTCAGCATCGTATCGCGTGACGCGCAGCGACGGATCGGCCTGGGCAAGCTGCTCCTCGACCTTGCCGAGCTGGCTGGCGACATCCATCACCTGCTGGCTGGCGAGGCGCGAGGAGGCGAGATCGGCGCGCGCCACCGCGGTCGCCGCGGTCGCCCGCTGCCCCTCCAGTTCGGCCGCCGCGCGTTCGAGTGCGCGCACCTGGGTCACGCGGGCATAGCCGCGGCGGTAGAGCGAGCGGATGCCCTGCAGCTCGTCGCGGATCAACGCAAGCTGCTGCTCGGCGGCGATGCGCTGCGCCTCCGCAGTCGCGCGCTCGGTCGATTGGATCGCGCGGTCGGCGCCGGTGACGTCTTGCCTGCGGGCGAAGATCGCCGATTGGCTGGCCATTGCGGACGCCGCCGCGGGATCGCCCGAGCGGCGCGTCAGGTCGGGGGGAAAGGGCACGCGATCCAGTCCGTCACGCTCCGCCACCAGCCGCGCCTGCAACGCACGCAGGGCATCGCGGCGGGCCTGTGCCTGTTCGGCTGCGGCGGTCGAGCGGACCCCGTTCAGCCGCACCAGGGGCTGTCCCGCCTCGACATGCTCGCCTTCGTTCACCAGCAGGTCGGAGACGACCCCGCCAGTCACAGGCTGAATGACGATGCGCGTCCCGCCGGCGGTCACCTCGCCCTGCGCCACCGCTGCGCCCGAGATGGGTGCGAGCATCGCGAACAGCAGAAACACGCCGAAAAAGCCGCCCGCGACGATCAGCGCGACGCGGATGATGCGGCTGGCGTCGTCGAGCGCGCGCGGGCCGGTCTTGGGTGACTTGAACAGGTCGAACTGCGGCAGGCCGGGCTTGCCGCCGCCGCCGCCGAGCGAGAGGAAATCGAGCTTCATCGCCTCATCCCTCGACCGGCTCGGGCGCGACCGACTGGATCAGCTCGGTCCTGACCTTACGGAAGATGCGCGCGCGCGGTCCGTCGAGCTGCAATTCGCCCTTGGACAGCACCACCACCCGATCGACATGCGCCACCGGGTTCAGGCGGTGGGCGATCAGCACGATGGTCGATCCCTCGCGCTTCAGTTGCCGCAATGCCTCGGCCAGCGCCTCCTCGCCATCGGCGTCGAGATGCGCATTGGGCTCGTCGAGCACCAGCAGCTTGGGTTTGCCGAACATCGCGCGCGCCAGGCCGACGCGCTGGCGCTGCCCCCCCGACAGGCCCGATCCGCCTTCGTCGACGCGCGTCTCATAGCCTTCGGGCAGATCGAGGATCATCTCATGGACGTTGGCGCGCACCGCGGCGTCGATTACATCGGCGTCGTCGCATTTGGAGAAGCGCGCGATGTTGTCGCGCAGCGTGCCGGGGAACAGGCCTATGGTCTGCGGCAGGTAACCGATGTTGCGCGCCAGCATCGGCCGCGACCAGTGGCGCCCGCCCAGCCCGCCGATCGATACGCGCCCTTCGGTGGGTAGCGCCGCCCCCACCATCAACCGGGCGAGGCAGCTCTTGCCCGCACCGCTCGGCCCGACGATGCCGACCGCCTCGCCCGCGCCGATCGTCAGGTCGATATGCTTGAGCGCGGGTCGCTTGGCCCCGGTCGGCACGAAGGTCACATCCTTGATCGTGACATTGACACCCTCGAACGGCGGCTCGACGCGCTTGCGCCGCACCGGCGCCTCGATCAGTGCGCGCTGCACGCGGCGGCCGGCGGTGAGCGCGGTGGCGATTTGCCGCCACCCGCCGACCGCGACCTCGAGCGGGGCGAGCGCGCGGCCCAGCATCATGTTGGCGGCGAAGATCGCCGCCGGATGGATCGATCCGCGCACCGCCAGCCACGCGCCAAGCCCCAGCATCGCGCCCTGCATGGCGAGGCGCAGGAAGCGGATGCCAGAGGTGAAATCGGCGTTGCGGTCGCTGCCGATCGCCTGCTTTTCCATCATCGCATCGCGATCGACCCGCCAGCGCCGGGCCAGCGCCAGGTCCATGCCCATCGCATGCACCGGATCGGCATGGCGGGCGATGGCGTCGGTAAAGTGATAGCTGCGCGTCGCCGCCTCGCCCGCGATCCTGGTGCTTTCGCGCGTCGCCCGGTCGTTGAGGAAGGCTAGCCCGACAAGCGCCAAGGCGCCGACCAATCCGGCCAGGCCCAGCACCGGATGGATCAGGAACAGCGCGATCAGGAACAGCGGCATCCACGGCACGTCGAAGAAGAATTGCGCGCCTTGCCCGGCGAGCGCGCTCCTGAACTGGTCGAGGTCGCGCAAGGTCTGCGCGTTGCGCATGCGCCGGCCGACGCGCAGCGACAGGTCGATCGTCGCCTGGAACACGCGGCCGGACAGCAACCGATCGATCCGCGCCGCCGCGCGCACCAGGATGCGCACGCGCGCGGCGTCGAGCACCGCCATCGTCATCAGCGCGATCAGCAGCGCGAAGCTGAGGCCGATCAGCGTCGCCATGCTGCCACTGGGGATCACCCGGTTGTAGATCTGGATCAGATAGATCGGCGAAGCGAGGAACAAGAGGTTGACCACGCCGGAAAATCCGGCCGCGACCCATAGCAGCCCCTTGGTGCTGCGGATCGCGGCGGCGAATTCGTCGCGCGGATTGTAATCGGGGCTGTCGGGATCGAGCGCGCGATCGGCCTTGTTGGCCGGCGGTTCCTGCGGGCGGGGCTCGGCCGGTTGCGGCGCGTCGGATTCGCTCACCTGGTCGCTCCTAGCCGTGATGACCGTCGATCAGCCCGTCGACCAGGCCGAAGGCGCCGTCGTGATCGGGCACCGCCAGCAGCACATCGGCGGGGGCAAATTCGGTCAGGCCCGACATATCCGCGCCGGACATGAACGGCAGAGGCAGCTCCCCGACGCCGTTCATGCCGATATCGTGCAGGCCGAATATGTCGGCGGCACTGACCATGCCGACCAGTGTCGTGATGCCCGCGGCAGGGTCCGCCCCGGCTACGTCCCCCAGGTCGATCTGGGAGATGGATGCGACGAGCCCGTCCGCAGCGTCGCCGATCTCGGCAACCCGCGCCGACGCCGCATCGATGGTGTCGGAAACGGTGTTCTCGACCTCCGAAACGATCGTGCTCGCTTCCGCTTCGATCGCGTCGATCCGACCGGCGATCTCTTCCAGCTGCTCGCCGATCGCCACGCGCATGCCCTCGATGCGCCCATCGACCGCGTCGAGGCTGGATTGCAGGCCGGTTCCGCCTGGCGCACTTACGCCCGAAACGCCGCTCGCTGCGTCGGACACCGCCGGCGCGGCCGACGGCGCGCTCTGATCGATCTGGATAAGCCCTGGTGGCGTGCCTGATCCGCCCGACGCGGACGGCGCATCATCATGATGATCGGCAGCGGGGGCATCCCGCGTTGTGGGCGCAGCATCGGTGGCCGCGCGCATGGTCGATGCGATCGCGCCGGCCTGTTCGAGGAGGAAAGCGGGCGGTCCCAACGCTGCGGCGAAGACCGAACCATCTTGTCCGTCGGCTATGACCGACGCCGGCGCTGCCAGCGCAGTTCCGCTGGGGGATGCAACGGCCGCAGGCACCCCGTCATCCGCCGCCAGCACGGGCGTAACCCCCAACGCCAGCGCGCCCGAGGTGATCGCGGCGGCAGGCGTAATTCCGTAGGTTCCGATATCGGCAGCGCCGCTGGGCGGCGCATTTGGCCGGTCTGCTCTGGTCGCGCGCGCCATCAGCACGCTCCCCGGGCTTGAACCGCATGCGGGTTCGTGCGTTTATGCACATGTCGAGACCGCACTCCCGAGGAGCGCGGCCTTGATCGTGAATGTGCGGACCGTTCCCGGCCCGCCCCCGTCGCTGCAACGATGGGGGCGGGCTGGGACATGTCTGGGGTCATCCGAACAAGCCGTCCGAATCGGATTCGGACATATTGTCGGTCATGCTGGCGATCAGGTTGCCGACGTCGAGATCGGTGCCGAACGACGTGTTATTGTAGCTCGTCTCGCTGCTGCCATCGTCATCGATTTCCTGGCTATAGCTCTCGTTCGAGAAGTCGAGCGAGGCGACGGCGGTCAGGTCGCTGAGGAAATCGGAGCTCGAATCCGACTCGCTATCGCTGCCGAATAGATTGGAAAGCAGTGCCATCTGGTCTTCTCCTGTCATGATCGTGACGTGCGGAAGTCACGGGGCATCAACGGGTGAACATCGGGGACGTTGCGTGATGAAAACTGCGGCTGCGGCGCCATTTTCAGAACCCACCATGATCGAGATCATTATCGCGGCGTGACCGCCGTTCCATGCGCGCCGCCAACGGAATTGCGCCAGATCGGACCGATGGCTTGGGGCCGGTGCAGATCGCATCGGCGAGGGCGATTGATCAGGATCATGATGCTCGTGCCGCAGTGCGTTGCTCTATCGCGGCGAAGCGCTTTGCCCGCGGATACGGGATCGGTGCGCTGAGCAACCGACAGAATTTCGCCTCGCGTGAAACCGGCGCGGCGGCTGATCGTATCTGCCATATGGCTTCTCAAGCTCTGCTGCACGAAAACAGGATTGAAGAGTCGCATCCCGGTGATGGCCGTAAGGACGATCCGCTCCTCGCGCGCAAGCTCGATTGCCACCAGCCGCTCTCGCGGATCGAGCGCGACGTGCTGGCGAAGGCGCTGTCGCTCGACGTCCGCACGGTCCAGCAACGCACCATCCTGCTCGAACAAGGCGCGGCGGCGACCAAGCTCGCGGTGATGCTGGAAGGCTGGGCATGCCGGAAGAAGATGCTGCCCGACGGCCGCCGTCAGATCGTCGCCTTCTACCTGCCCGGCGACGTATGCGATTTCAGTGTGCTGATGGCACCTGCCATAGACAGCACGATCGAACTCCTGCCCGGCGCGCGAGTGGCCGGGATATCGCGCGAAGCGCTCGGCGCGCTCAACCGCAACCAGCCGCGCATCACGCGCGGGCTGTGGTGGGAATCGCAGGCCGCCACCGCGATCCAGCGCGAATGGATGGTCAATATCGGTCAACGCAGCGCGCTCGCCCGCATAGCGCATCTGCTTTGTGAAATCGTCACGCGTCTGGACGCCGTCGGCTTGGTGAAGGACGGTCAATGTGCGCTGCCGATCTCCCAGATCGATCTCGGCGACGCCTGCGCCATGACGACCGCGCACACCAATCGCACGCTCCGGCAGTTGCGCGACGAGGGATTGATCACATGGCGCAGCGACCGCCTCAAAATTCACGATCTCACCGCGCTTGTGGCCATCGCCGAATTCTCAGCTGCGTATCTTCAATTCATTTCTCTGGAAGAAAGTACGCTTCTCGCACTGTAGTGATTGAACAACAATGATCGAGGGTCTCTCTCGTTAGCTGCCAGTAATATACCGGCTCATGAGCCTCTGCGCCGCGACGGCGTAAGCTGCCGGTCCGCAATGCGCCCCAGTTTCGGTCATTCAGCACCGCAAAGCTGCACATGGAAAGCGGTCATTGCCGTCCGGCCGCTCAATCGAACGCGGAATATGTTCTACGGCATCGTTTTGCCTTGATTGGCAGCCGCAATGTAATCGACGTCACTGACTCTGTTCACCCACACTACCGCGCCGTCATCGTCGGCTTCCTGGATCGCAAGATGTGTCATCGCGCTGTCAGGCGATGCGCCGTGCCAGTGCTTGATGCCAGGCGGACACCAGACGACGTCGCCGGCGCGGATCGCTTGAGCGGGCTGGCCCTCGACCTGGGTCAGACCGATGCCGTCGGTTACGATCAACCACTGGCCTTTCGGATGGGAATGCCACGCGCTGCGCGCTCCGGCGGAGAAGGTCATGCGGCCCGCCGAAGTCCGTCCCGGCGTGCGGGCATCGAACACCGGCTCGACCGAGACTGTGCCGGTGAAGTTCTCCGCCGGGCCGGCACTGGCGGGGCGTGCGCCGGCGCGGAGGATTTCGGGCTGAGCCAATTTGCTTTCCTGACTGTGGGCGGGGGTAGTCGCGAGCACTGTTGCGGCGAATAGGATCGCGGCACGGATCATTCTGACGTCCCGGTCCCGACGCGTTCGGCGAACACCTTCTTCGCGGCCGGCAGCGCCGACATCGCGTTGGGCCAGCCGGTGTAGAATGCGAGCTGTGTGATGACCTCGGCCGCCTGTTCCTGAGTGAGGCCGTTGTCCATCGCGCGGTTGAGATGGAAGGTGATCTGCTCGGTCTGGCCCGCGGCGATCAGCGCGGCCATCGTCACCAGGCTGCGGTCGCGCGGCTTCAGGTCGGGGCGCAGCCAGAGGTCGCGGAACAGATAGTCGGTGGTGTAGTCGACCAGCCCGGGCGCGACCGTCCCGAAATTATCGCCGACCGTCTTCACGCGCTTCGCCTCGGCGGCCTCGGCGAGCGGCAGCGGCGCGGGTTGCGCGGCGGGCAGTTGGTCTCGGGCGATGCCGTGTTTCGCGAATACCTCACCAACCGGTCCAACCGCGGCCATCGCGTTGCCCCACCCCGAGTAATAGGCAAGGTGCACGATCGTCTCCGAAATCTCCGCCGGTTTGACACCATTCGCCAGCGCCTGATCGGCATAATAGTCGAGCGTCGGCGCTTGCCCGCGCGCGATCAGCGCGGCGATCGTGACGAGGCTGCGGTCGCGGCGGTTCAGGCCGGGCCGCTTCCAGACGTCGCCGTATAGCCGTTCCTGGGTGTAGCGTTCGAGGGCCGGCGCGACCGAGCGGACCTGCTCGGGCGAGACGCGACGGCCTTCAAGGTTCGGTTGCTGGGCATTGGCGGGGGTCGTGGCCATGGTGGCGGCTCCTATGAGGGTGAGGGTGAGGAATTTCATGGTCTGCTCCGGTTTCCGGTTCGGCTGCGTTCGACACGATTGCTGACTAGACAACGCGCGACGTCGCCGACGTATCGGCGATGGACGCTCAATGAATTGGTGAGCATTGCTCAATCACCGGCTTTGCGGCAGCATCGGGGGGTGCAGCCCAACCGCGCCGATCTCGCCGACCTGGCCTATTTCCTCGCCATTGCGCGGCTGCGCAGCTTTCGCCGCGCCGCGCTGGAGTTCGGGGTTACGCCGTCTGCGCTCAGTCATGCGCTTAAGGGCTTCGAGGATAGGATCGGCGTGCGCCTGCTCAACCGCACCAATCGGTCGGTGACGCTGACGGCGGCGGGGGAGAGTCTGGCGCGATCGATCGACGAACCATTCGCGGAGGTCGGCGACGCGCTCGACCGGCTCAACGATTTTCGTGACCGGCCTGGCGGGAAGATTCGGGTCAATACCGTGGTCGACGCCGCGGCGCTGCTGATCGGGCCGGTGATGGCGGAATTGGCGCGGCGCTACCCCGATCTGTCGGTCGAACTGGTCGCCAGCAACCGGATGGTCGATGTGATCGGCGAAGGGTTCGACGCCGGGGTTCGCTATGGCGGCACCGTGCCGGAGGACATGATCGCACAGCGGCTGTCGCCCGACCTGCGCTGGGTGGTGGCGGGGGCGCCCGCCTATCTCGATATCCACGGCACACCGGCGCACCCCGACGAACTGGCCGATCATCGCTGCCTCGGCGTGCGGCTCGGGAACGGCGGAATATATCGCTGGGAGTTCACCGGGCCGGACGGTGACTTCGACGTCGCGGTCGGCTGCAAGATCGTTGCCGACGACAGTCGCGCGACGCTAGCGATGGCGCAGGCCGGCACGGGGCTGACCTACGGACTGGAAGCGGTGTTCGCGCGGCATGTCGCGGCGGGCGAGCTGAAGCTGGTGCTCGAGGACTGGGCGACGACGGGCCCCGGCTTCCATCTTTATTATCCGAGCCGACGGCAATTGCCGGTCGGGCTGCGCGTGCTGATGGAGCTGATCCGCGAGTTGCGTCCGCTCAGCTGAGCGTTGTTCAGCATTGCAGTGAGCCGTGTTCGTGCAGCGTTTCGATGGCTCAGGCGTATCAGAAGCGATCATGCAACTGGGACGAACGCAATGAAAGTCGAAGCGTTGGCGATGTCGAGACGGGAGATGCTAATGAGCGGAGCAGCGACCGCAGCCGTTGCCAAAACCAGCCCCGGCGCGGCACAGACACCGGCCACTGCGACGATCGCGTCGTATTCGGTCAAGCTGAAGGTGAACGGCGAGCTCGCCGCACTGTCGCTCGACCCGCGCACGACGCTGCTGGATGCGCTGCGCGAACACCTGCACCTGACCGGAACCAAGAAGGGCTGCGATCACGGCCAGTGCGGGGCGTGCACCGTCATCGTCAACGGCGAGCGGATCAACTCCTGCCTCAGCTTCGCGGTCCAGCACGACTGCGACGAGATCACCACGATCGAGGGGCTTGGCGCACCGGGCCAGCTGCACCCGATGCAGAAGGCATTCGTGGTCCATGACGGCTTCCAGTGCGGCTATTGCACGCCGGGCCAGATCTGTTCGGCGGTATCAGTGCTGAAGGAGATCGCGGCCGGCGTGCCGAGCCACGTTCAGACTGACCTGACCGCCAAGCCGCGCGCCACGAACGACGAGATGCGTGAACGCATGAGCGGCAACATCTGTCGCTGCGGCGCTTACTCGAACATCCTTGCAGCGATGGCCGACGTCGCGGGAGCCGATGTTGCGGGAGCGGGGGCATGAGAGCGTTCAGCTACGCCCGCGCGCAGACCCCGGCCGAAGCGGCGCGGATGGTCGCCGAACGGCCCGGTGCCAAGTTCCTGGCGGGCGGCACCAATCTTATCGACCTGATGAAGCTGGAGATCGAGACGCCGACGCATCTGGTCGATGTGCAGGACACCGGGCTGGACCGGATCGAGGCGGCTGAAGACGGCGGCCTCAGGATTGGCGCGCTGGTCAGCAACACGGCGCTATCGGCCGATATGCGCGTCCGGCGCGATTACGGCGTGCTGGCCCGCGCGATCCAGGCGGGCGCGTCGGGCCAGTTGCGCAACAAGGCGACTACGGCGGGCAATCTGCTCCAGCGGACGCGCTGTCCCTATTTCTACGACACCAACCTGCCGTGCAACAAGCGCAAGCCGGGCAGCGGATGCGCGGCGATCGGCGGCTATTCGCGCCAGCTCGGCGTGATCGGTACATCCGACACATGCATCGCCACCTACCCCGGAGACATGGCGGTGGCGCTTCGCGTGCTCGACGCCGTGGTCGAGACGATGCGGTCGGACGGCACCGCGCGGGCGATCCCGATCGCCGACTTCCACCGGCTGTGGGGTGACACGCCCGAAGTCGAGACTGCACTGGCAAAGGGCGAAATAATTACCGCGGTGACGCTCCCGAAGCCGGTCGGCGGCAAGCACTTCTACGAAAAGGTTCGCGATCGCGCGTCTTACGCGTTCGCGCTCGTGTCGGTCGCGGCGGTAATCCAGCGGGACGGCAGCGGCCGGGTCGCGTTCGGCGGCGTCGCGCCCAAGCCGTGGCGCGTCGAAGCCGCCGATGCCGCGCTGACGCAAGGCGCGGCGGCGGTGACCAGGCGCGCCTTTGCCGATGCCCGGCCCACGGAGGACAACGCGTTCAAGATCCCGCTGGCGCAGCGTACGCTCGCCGGGGTGCTGGCGGAGGCAAAGGCATGATCTTCGACACACCCGCCGGACCGAACCCGACCGACCGGATGAAGGTGCTGGGCAAGCCGCTCGACCGCTACGAGGCCGAGTTGAAGACCACCGGCACCGCCACTTACGCCTATGAATGGCGCGACGTCGCGTCGGGTTTCGCTTACGGCTACGTCTTGGGCGCCGCGATTGCCAAGGGCCGGATCGCGTCGATCGACACCAGCGACGCCGAAGCTGCGCCGGGCGTGGTCGGCGTCGTCACCTACCGCAATGCCGGCCGGCCCGGTGTCGGCAAGTTCTACGTCCAGAAGATGCTCGCGGCACCAGAGGTCGATCACTATCATCAGGCGGTGGCGGTCGTCGTCGCCGAAACCTTCGAACAGGCCCGCGCCGCCGCCGCGCTTATCCGCGTCCGCTATGATCGCGGCGATGGCCGCTTCGACCTGGCCGCGCAGTCGAAGAGCGCTCCTGTCCCGCCCGACGGCGAGTTCGGCGGCCCGAACGAGAAATCGGTCGGTGATTTCAACACGGCCTTCGCCGCCGCGCCGGTGAAAGTGGACGAAACCTATACCGTCCCCGATCAGGCGCACTGCATGATGGAGCCGCACGCGACGATCGCGAAGTGGGACGGCGACAAGGTTACGTGCTGGACATCGATCCAGCAGATGAACTGGGGCACGCGCGACCTGGGCGCGATCCTCGACATTCCGAAGGAGAACGTGCACCTGATCTCGCCCTATATCGGCGGCGGATTCGGCGGAAAAGGAACCGTGCAGGCCGACCTCGCGCTGGCCGCGATCGCGGCACGGGTGGTGAAGCGGCCGGTGAAGATCGCGCTGCAACGGCCGTTGATGTTCAATTCGACCATCCATCGGCCCAAGACGATCCAGCGGGTGCAGCTGGGCGCGACCAAGGACGGCAAGCTGGTCGCGATCGCACACGATAGCGTCAACGGCAATTTGGCCGGTGGCCGGACCGAGCCGTGCGTCACCTCGACGCGCACCCTGTACGCCGGCGCGAACCGGCTGACGCGGATGCGGCTGGCGACGCTCGATCTGGCCGAAGGCAATGCGATGCGCGCGCCGGGTGAGGCGCCGGGGCTGATGGCGCTCGAGATCGCGATGGACGAGCTGGCCGAGAAGCTGCGAATGGACCCGCTCGAACTGCGCGTCGTCAACGACACGCAGGTCGATCCCGAAGACCCGTCGAAGCCGTTCTCTACCCGCGCCTTCGTCCGCTGCCTGCGCGAGGGTGCCGAGCGCTTCGGCTGGAGCAAGCGCAACACTAAGCCCGGTGCCACCCGCGAAGGCCGCTGGCTGATCGGCCACGGCATGGCCGGCGCCATACGCGGCGGCAAGATCGCCAAGGCGGGCGCGCGCGCCGCGCTCGGTAGCGACGGTCGGATCACGATAGAGACCGACATGACCGACATCGGCACCGGCAGCTACACGATCGTGCAGCAGACCGCGGCCGAGATGATGGCCGTGCGCGCCGATGACGTAACCGTAAAGCTGGGCGATTCCACCTTTCCCGAAACACCCGGTTCGGGCGGCCAGCAGGGCGCGCCGTCGGTCACCGCCGGGGTCTATGCCGCCTGCGTGAAGCTGCGTGAGGCGGTCGCACAGCAGCTGGGCTTCAACGACGCAGAGGTCGAGTTCAGCGACGGCAATGTGCGCAGCGGCAACCGCTCGGTCCGTCTCGCCGACGCCGCCAAGAACGGCTCGATTCAAGTCGAGGACACTATGACCTTCGACAAGCTGGCCGACCAGTATCAGCAGCAGACCTTCGGCGCGCATTTCGCGGAGGTCGCGGTCGACGCCTACACTGGCGAGGTTCGTGTCCGTCGCATGCTGGCGGTCTGCGCCGCGGGCCGTATC
>JAESGW010000438.1_pt1 | contig 42583 bp, 44 predicted proteins | sample 9269791 | NCBI WGS metagenome assembly JAESGW01 (sample SAMN16773120, study PRJNA677053) | algae metagenome | isolation source: Aphanocapsa lilacina HA4352-LM1 and co-occurring heterotrophs from near cave... | place: USA: Maniniholo cave, near Haena, Kauai, HI | collected 2009-07-28
TACACGTGGGCGGACATTGTCAACCGTGCGAATCTGGGGATGGAAGTGATGCACGAGCGCAATGCTCACAACTTCCCCTTGGATTTGGCCGGTAGCGAATCGGCTCCGGTGGCGGTGGGCAACGCCGGCCTCAACGGCTAATCGCTGCACTGTCCACTGGTTCCAACTTTCTGGAGAAGGGGGCAAGCTCCCTTCTCCTCCTCAGATAGACCGGTAGCCAGAATTGGCAAGACCGACATAAAACGATCCTTAAACGGAGACTTGACCAATGACCATCGCTGTAGGAAGAAGTGAGCAGAGCCAAGGGTGGTTCGACGCCCTTGACGACTGGCTCAAGAAGGACCGCTTCGTTTTCATCGGTTGGTCCGGCCTGCTGTTCTTTCCCACTGCGTACCTCGCTGTGGGTGCCTGGCTGACCGGCACGACCTTCGTCACCTCCTGGTTTACCCATGGGCTCGCCAGCTCTTACCTCGAAGGTGGCAACTTCCTGACTGTCGCCGTCAGCTCGCCTGCCGACGCGATGGGTCACTCGCTGCTTCTGCTGTGGGGTCCCGAAGCCCAGGGTGACTTTACCCGCTGGTGCCAGATTGGCGGGCTTTGGGCGTTTATCTCCTTTCACGGCGCCCTGGCGCTGATGGGCTTCATGCTTCGCCAGTTCGAAATTGCTCGCCTGATCGGCATCCGTCCTTACAACGCGATCGCCTTCTCGGCTCCGATCGCCGTGTTCGTTTCGGTCTTCTTGATGTACCCGCTGGGCCAGCACTCCTGGTTCTTCGGCCCCAGCTACGGCGTCAACGGCATCTTCCGCTTCTTGCTGTTCTTCCAGGGCTTCCACAACTGGACGCTGAACCCCTTCCACATGATGGGTGTGGCCGGTGTGCTCGGCGGTGCCTTGCTGTGCGCCATCCACGGCGCCACGGTGGAAAACACCCTGTTTGAGGACGGCGAAGCGCCCAATACCTTCAAAGCCTTCGATCCTGCTCAAGAAGAAGAGACCTACTCGATGATCCTGGCCAACCGCTTCTGGAGCCAGATTTTCGGTATTGCCTTCTCCAACAAGCGCTGGCTGCACTTCTTCATGCTGTTCGTGCCCGTCACCGGTCTGTGGATGGCTTCTATCGGCATCATCGGTGTGGCCCTGAACCTCCGGGCTTACGAGTTTGTTTCCCAGGAAATCCGCGCTGCGCAGGATCCTGAGTTTGAGACTCTCTACACCGCGAACATTCTGATCAACGAAGGTATCCGCGCCTGGATGGGTCCCTACGACCAGAACTACGACGAGACGCTCAAGTTCCCTGAAGAGGTGCTGCCCCGTGGAAACGCGCTTTGATCAGTCGTTTGACGCGCAAAATATTCGCGTCAGACAAGAAGACTATGCCTGGTGGGCGGGCAATGCCCGGCTCATCAACCTGTCCGGTAAGCTCCTCGGAGCGCACGTCGCCCATGCCGGGCTGATCGTGTTCTGGACGGGTGCCATGACCCTGTTCGAACTGGCCCACTTTGAGACGGCCAAGCCGATGTACGAGCAGGGCCTGATTCTCCTGCCGCACCTGGCTACCCTGGGCTGGGGCCTCGGCACCGGCGCGAACGGCTTCCAGGTGGTCGACACCTGGCCCTACTTCGTTGTCGGCGTGCTCCACCTAATTTCCTCCGCAGTACTCGGTTTCGGCGGCATCTACCACTCGATCTGGGGACCGGACATCCTGTCGGGCTTCTTTGGCTACGACTGGAAAGACAAGAACAAGATGACCACTATTCTGGGCATCCATCTGATCCTGCTCGGGATCGGCTGTTTCCTGCTAGTGGCCAAGGCCTGCTGGTTCGGCGGCATCTACGACCCCTGGTTCTTTGATAACAACAACCAGTGGGCCGGCCAGGTGCGCACCGTCACCAGCCCGACCCTCGACCCGACGATCATCTTCGGCTACGTCCTGAAGAGCCCCTTCGGCGGCGATGGCTGGATCATCTCGGTGGACAACCTCGAGGACATCATCGGCGGTCACATCTGGATCGGTGTCATCTGCATTGCGGGTGGCATCTGGCACATCCTCACCAAGCCGTTCGGCTGGGCGCAGCGCTCGCTTATCTGGTCGGGCGAAGCCTACCTGTCCTACTCGCTCGGTGCCCTGTCGCTGATGGGCTTCATCGCCAGTGCCTACGTCTGGTTCAACAACACCGCCTACCCCTCCGAGTTCTACGGTCCCACCGAAATGGAGGCCAGTCACGCCCAGAACTTCGTGTTCATGGCGCGCGACATCAAACTCGGCACTGACATCGGTGCAGCCCAGGGGCCGACCGGCCTTGGCAAGTACCTGATGCGCTCGCCCTCGGGTCAGGTGATCTACGGTGGTGAGACCATGCGCTTCTGGTCGATCAAGACCCCCCTTGACGAGATGCTCAAGGAAGGCGTCGAGATCAAGAACAACAAGCTGGTCTACCCCGAAGGCGGCACCACCGGCTACTCGGTCGAGAAGATCATGACCGAGATCCAGCCCTGGCAGATCCGTCGCGCCACCGAGTACATGACCCATGCGGCCATCGGTTCGCTCAACTCGGTGGGTGGTGTGGCAACTGAGATAAACACGATCAACTACACCTCACCCCGCATCTGGCTGTCGGGGAGCCACTTCATCCTGGGCTTCTTCCTGCTGATTGGCCACCTGTGGCACGCCGGTCGCGCCCGGGCCGCCAACGCCGGCTTTGAGAAGGGCATCGCCCGCGGCACCGAAGGAGCCTAACTCAGGTTGCTTCAAGCCTCGAAAAAAACCCCTGCTTCGGCGGGGGCTTTTTGTTCTGTTCTATTGAATCGATCCACACCGGTGCGGCCTTTTTGAACGCGCCCGATCAGCCGGAAAGCCTGGATCCTTGGGGTGCAACGGCGTAGTCGAAGTTCAACAGGGTCAGGCGCGGCAGGCGCTTGCCGATGGCGCGTTCGATCGCCCGCCATTGGTCTTCTTCTTCGGGGGAGACGAAGGTGAAGGCATCGCCGGTGCGCTCGGCCCTCGCCGTGCGGCCGACGCGATGGATGTAGTCTTCGGCAGCCTGGGGGACATCGAAGTTGACGACGTGTCCGAGCGCTTCGATATCGATACCGCGCGAGGCGATGTCGGTGGCCACCAGCACCCGGTATTTGCCGCTTTTGAAGCCCGCCAGAGCCTCGGTGCGCTGCCCCTGGGAGCGGTTGCCGTGGATGCGCTCGCAGCTGATTCTGGCTTTGCTGAGATACTCAGATAGGCGGTTGGCGCGATGCTTGGTGCGCGTAAATACGATTACCTGGCGCATTCCTTCGCGCTCCAGTAACTCCAGCAGGAACTTCGATTTGAGATTTTGGGCCACCGGATAAACGCTATGGGTGATGCCGGCTGCTGGGGCGGCCTTGCGCTCCTGGTTGAGGGTGACGGGGTTGCGCAGAATTTCGGTGGCGAGTTTGGCGATCGGTCCCGGCATGGTAGCAGAGAAAAAGAGCGTCTGGCGACGGTGGCCCGTGTGTCGGAGGATGCGGCGGATGTCGGGCAAGAAGCCCATCTCCAGCATCCGGTCGGCCTCATCGAGCACCAGGATCTCCAGGTTCGCAAGCCGGGCATAGGGCTGATCGAAGTGGTCGAGCAGACGGCCCGGGGTACCGATCAACACCTCGACGCCGTGGTGAAAAGCACGCGCCTGGGGCTCAGGGGATACACCGCCGATAATCGAGGCGCCGCGCAGGGCGCTGTAGCGAGCTAGCTGGCCGAGGTGCATCTCGATCTGGCCGGCCAGTTCGCGCGTCGGTGTCAGCACCAGCGCCCGGGTGGCGCCGCGGGGCTGGGCAATGAGCTGCTGCAAAATCGGCAATAAAAAAGCGGCTGTTTTGCCGCTGCCGGTCATCGCGCAGGCGAGCACATCGCGGCCCGCCAGTGCCGGTGGTATGGCCAGGGTCTGGATGGGTGTGGGTTGAATAAAGCCCAATTGCTCAACAGCGCGTACCAGATCCGGGTGCAGTTGGAAATCCGCAAAAGTCATGGATGGTTGCCTCAGTGGGTGATGGGAGTGCCTGGCACGACAGAAGGCCGCAAGACGTTCCGGCAACCGCCCACTAGGCGTGTAAGTTCAAGCACACGGTGGAAGGCGGCCGGTACAGGACTGACTCTGATGCACCGGCCGCCGATTCGCACGGTTTAGTAGCGGCGATCCCGACCGCCACCGCCACCACGGTTGCCACCACCGCCGCCGCGATCGGGGCGGGGTTCCGCTTTGTTGACACGTAACTCGCGGTTATTCCAGGTCGCTCCGTCCAGTTCTTCGATGGCCTTGGCCTCGGCTGCTTCGTCCATGTCGACGAACGCAAATCCGCGCGGACGGCCGCTCTCGCGGTCGGTCGGGATCTTGACCGACTTCACTTCGCCGTACTCAGCGAAAGCCTCGGCAATTTCCTGCTCGGTGGCAGAAAAGGGCAGATTACCCACAAATATCGTCACAGTATGTCTCCGGAAAAAACTGACCAACCGCAAAGAACATGAAAGTGACTTTACCGCTGGCTAGGCTGCTCCACCCTAGCACAGGGAAGCTGGGTGGACTGTCGGCTGGATAGCAGTGGCCCGTTGTCTGGCACATTTGCCGGGAATAGGCCATGATCTGGCCATCGAACCGTGGTGCCGGATGCTGGACATTCCCTCTCTTTGCGCGCTTTCGACCGCTCACTGCGTCGCACTTTGTGCTCTGTTGATTCCGGCGAACCTGGTGAGCACCGCCTTCACCCTTGGTCTTGCCTCACTTGGATACTCCGCCGAGCGGGTGCGACGATCGGCAATCTTGAGCGTCCTGTGCGTCCTGGCGATGGTTCTGCATGTCCTCAGCTGGATCGTCCTCGGAGTCATCATGGTTCCGACCTACATCCTGCTCGTGCTTGCCGGGATTTGTCTTGGGCTTAATGTTTGGGCCGTTTCCTACCCAGCGAGTCTGCGGCGCAGGCTCGCCTGGATTGGCGGGTGGCGCAAACTTTCAGCCACGGTACGCTAGCTGGTACGCCTCAGGCAGATCCGCATCAACCGCTCTGACACAAATAAGTTCCGTGCAGGCCTGACTGGTCGATAAAAGCGTAGCCGGTGCCAAGGCAGCAGTTTATGGCAAAGGGCACATCTTCGTCTATCTGAAGCAATAGCCGCCAATGTCCGGACTCATCCGGATATTCAACAGCATCCAAAAATAGAGGCGTACCACCGATCTTGTGGCCGCCCATCCGCTGCAAATCGGCCTCGGTGCATTCGGAATCTGCCAGGGAAATGGGCCTTGGCGGGTCTTCTGCCGATTCCAGCTCGGGGATGTATTCGTGTGGCTCCAGGGTCGGTCCGGTAGCGATGGCGAGGGTTTGAACCGGACAGAGACCACCCGGTTGAATAATCACGGCGTTATCGCCGCTATGAGCATCCCAAAAGCTTGTCGAGTGTTCCTCATCGCTCCCACTGACAAACAGATAGGCCATCCGGCCTGGCAGTTGGCCGAAGATTTTCGGGTACAGCTCGATCTGACAGACAAACTGCATCGGCATCCCCAGCGTCCGGCCGACGGGCCACTGTGGCGTATCGATCCAGACTGGCTGCCCGCCAAACTTGGTTACTGGCGTCGTTACTGGCATGCCGACGGCACGGAAGGCTTTGATTTTCAGAGACGGTACGTTCATGCAGCCGTGTTCGCAGAAAACACAATCGGCGGGGCAAATGGGTCGGGTGGGGATCGAACCCACGCAACACCGGTTAAAAGCCGGATGCTCTACCGCTGAGCTACCGACCCACAGCAGCCACAAGCTTTCTCAATATAACAGGGCGGCTGCTCTGTCAGCAGCCCCACTGACGGTCTCAAATCCTGGTGGGCTATGCTGGCAGTAGATGTAGTTCGAGAGTGCACCGTGTTCGGACTGATTCTTTTTCTTGCCCTGGCAGTCTATATCACCGGCGCCTGGATGTTCTCGCGGGGAGCACGCCGCTTTTACTCTGAAGATCAAGTGTGGACGCTGGCCGCCATGTGGCCGGTGCTGCTGCTGACCTCTTCGCAGTTTCGCAGAAACTTCAACCGCGCCCTCAAACCCTGATTGCGGGAAGAGGCCCTCATGACGACCAAAAGGCCTTGCAGACCCGCCTAGGTAAGCCTGGGCGGGTTTTGCATCGGGGCTCAAACCGAAGCCCGCTCGAACTGGCGGTTGTAGAGCGCTGCGTAAACGCCGCCGCTGTCGATCAGGCTGAGATGATCCCCGGCCTCGATAATCCGGCCGCGCTCGAGCACCAGGATGCGATCAGCGTCACGGATGGTGGATAAGCGATGGGCGACGATGATCACGGTGCGATCTTGCATTAAACGGTTGAGCGCTTCTTGGACCAACGCCTCCGATTCATTGTCAAGGGCGCTAGTTGCTTCATCGAGGATCAAAATCTTCGGATCCAACAGCACGGCGCGGGCGATGGCAATGCGCTGGCGCTGACCGCCGGATAAACCCCGTCCCCCCTCGCTCACCTTCGCGTCGTAGCCCCCGGGCAAATCCTGAATAAACTCGTGGGCATTGGCAATCTTGGCCGCCCGGATAATTCTGTCCATCATCCCCTTGATGTCTGCATCGTCGCAGCCGTAGGCAATGTTCTGGGCGATAGTGCCGGAGAACAACAGCGTTTCTTGAGGCACAATACCGATCTGACGGCGCAGGCTCTTGAAGGTTACCGCGCACACGTCCGTTCCATCGATGCGCACGATGCCGCGCTGTGGGTCGTAGAAGCGGGGCAGTAGATTCACCAGCGAAGACTTGCCAGACCCGGAAGGACCAACCAGGGCGATCACCTCTCCCGGCTCAACGCGCAAGTTGACATTATTGAGTACCGGGCGACCATCGGCGTAGGCAAAATCGATGTTGCTAAATTCGATGCGTCCTTTGACCGGGCTGAGGGGAACGGCATCCGGCGCCTGCAACACGGTCGGCTTCAGATCAAACAACTCGAAGACCCGGTCGGCAGAAGCACCAGCCTGACGCAGCTCATTGAGATTCTCGGTAATCATCCGCACCGGATCTAGGAGTAAACCGATACCGGTTGCAAAGGAGGCAAATTCAAAAGCCGGCAGGTTGCCGGCGCTAATCTGCCAGGCGCCTACCCAAAAAACCAGCAGCACCCCCAGAGCCTGCATCAGACCAATGACCGGATACTGGATGGCTTTGATCTGCTCGGTACGAAAGCGCGCCAGCCGGTTTTCATCGGACAATTCGCCAAAACGGCGCTGCTCATAATCTTCGGCAGCAAAAGCCCGAATGATGCGGATGGCACTGAAGATTTCATAAAGCCGCGAGGACAAATCGGCAATCTGCTCCTGACTGGTGCGCGACAGGTCAGCCAGCTTATTGCCGAACCAACCGAAAAGCCAGCCGATGAGTGGAGAGACTACCAACGTCACCAGTGTCAACTGCCAGTTGAGATAGATGAGGTAGCTTACCACCGCGACGATCGTGAGCACACAGGGGATGAACTGGTTGAAGAAGCGCCGCAAAATTTCGCCGAGCTTGTCGATGTCGCTGGTCAAACGCACGGTCAAATCCCCTGTGCGCTGGGAGGCAAAACTCGCCAGATCCAGCGACTGCAAGTGGGCGTAGACGCGCTCGCGCAAGTCGGTGATCGCCTGCAGGGCAGCTTTGGCCATCAGAGTGTCCTGGCCGTACTGAAAAATACCGCGCACCACGAACACTCCAAAGGTGATCCAAGCAAGCTCCGTAATCGCCGAGAGATTACCCTCACCCAAAAATTTGGTCAGCCGCCCAACCATGTAGGCTAACAGCGGCATCGTCGAAACAAACCCAATCATCGAAGCCAGTGCCGCGAAAATCACGTGCCGGTGCGGCGCAACATAGGGTATCAGGCGGCGATAGTTTTCTGGTAACCAGGCCATCTCGCGTTCAGTCACTATTTCAAATTGTGACACGATTGCGGCACCGCCAGGCTACAGCGACAGCAGGGTTGCCGGATCGATAGCCTGCCAGGTCGCTGTGGCCGACTTGCGCCAGTACTCAAAATGCAGACAGGGAGCCGTGACCAGGCCACTGCTGCCGACCCGTCCGATCAGGGCTCCTTTTTGCACCCATTCGCCCGGCCGGACCGCGACCTCCTGCAAATGCCCGTAGCGGCTGCGTCCTCCCTGGCTGTGGCCTAGCACCACGGCGTTGCCCAAAGGACCCATCGCACCGGCCGCCAGCACCAATCCGGCCGCCGCTGCCACCACAGGCGTTCCCTGGGCCGCAGCCAAGTCGACTCCCCGGTGAAAGGTGACCGCCCCGGTCAGCAGGTGGACCCGCTCACCGAACGGAGCAATCACAGGTGCCGCCAGGGACAAAGGTAAGACTAAAGCTTCGGCAGTAGCTTCTGGGGCTTCTACCGGTACCAGCGAGTCGAGCATCGGAGCGGCGACTGCCGGGGGCAGAGCGGACTGGGCGGGGCGGGCTCCCACGCGGGGTGGTTTGGGCAGACGGCGCGGCGCGGGCCGGGTGATCTTCAGGCGCAGCGGCGCAGTAGGGACAGGGACCGCCTCCGGCAGTACTTGAGGGCTGGCCGGGTCAATCAGGCTGAGAGCACTGTCTGTCGCTTCCTGAGAAGCCGACGCCGCCCAGGGAACGCCCAGAGCGATCAGGACTGCGCACAACAGAACACCAGGAAGCCGTGGAGGCATGCAATATCTTTCCAACAGGGCGAATGAGCAAGAGTTTATCGCAAAGGCGCACCGATGCCAACCGGGCTGATAGCCTGGAGAGTGTACGACTGGGTCCGGCATGCGCGCAACGGATTTTGATTTGGGGGAACTGATCGGCAAGGCACTGCTGGCCGGTTTGGGGGCGGCAGCACGGCTCGCGGAAGCTCTCGATCAGCCCGGACAATTGGGCGAGCAAGTCTATCTGCTACAGCGCGAACTGGATAGACCTGAGCAACTGGCACTGGCTCTGATGCGCAAAGGTGAACAGACCCTCGCCGAAGCACGCGCCTACGTCGAAGGCCGACCGTTGCCCGGGCTGAGCGAAACCGCCATTGTCCGCTACGTGAGCCTCGACAGTGTAGACTTACCAGCATTGCGTGCCAAGGTGGCCCAACTGCGTTCAGCCATCCGAGCGCACGCCACACACACTGAAACAGGCTAGCGTTCCGACTCAGGACAGTCTTCGGCGATGAGCATCGCACTGTCGTGGCGCTTGGAGAGGGTCGATAGCTTGCGCGTCACCGAGCCGATGTTGTCGATACGAATAATTTCTTCCCAGGAGGCAATTTCGTCTTCGTCGTCGGTGGTGTAGCGCACGGTCACCACATCGCCCTCGATGTCAAGAATGCGCACCTGCTCCAGCCAGCGTCCCTGGTCCCGCAAAAAGAGGCACACGTCGAGTTTGTCCTGGCAGATCTGGTACAGCTTGCGGTGCAGCATTTGTTAGTAAATCAAGCCTGTGGCTCTGGCGAGAAAACAGCCGTAGGGCAGCGCCCGACCTTATCTTAGTATACTAGGTAATCAAAACGGCGGCGGTTGGCTGATTTGGTAAAGCGGCGAACTCATAATTCGTGATATACTGGTTCGAATCCAGTACCGCCGAGATCGACTCTCCCATGGAACAACTGAACGGCCAAGACTGGGCCTCGTGGCCCATCCAGCTTAGCGCCGGGGTACTAAGTGGTGTTGCCATCGGTTATACAGTACGCAAGCTGACATTGGTGGCACTTTTCTGTATCGGTCTCGGGCTGGTATTCGTGTACGCACTCACCCAGTGGGGTGTAGCCAGTGTCGACTGGCGGGCCTTCGACGGTCAGCTGCAGTGGGTGGCCCGCCAGTTGCAGCAGTGGACCTCCGGCCTGTTTGACGATTTGAGTGTCGCCGGCGCGGGCTTTGCGGCCGGTGTGCTGCTCAGCCTGCGGCTGCGCTGAAGGCGGTGCGGCAAAAGTACAATGGAGTGAATCGACCTGGGTAGCGGCGGATGAAGCTCACGCGCATCGATCTAAATTCCTGGATTGTCGAGATGGCGGGCCAAACCCTCTTGATCGATCCCTGGTTGGTCGATCCGCTCGTGTTCGGGGCGGGTTGGTTGATTGAGCTGCGCCATGTCACTCCCCCTGCCTTTGCCCCAGAGACGTTGCCGCCCGTCGATTTGCTGTTGATCTCCCAGGCTCAGCCCGACCACTGCCACCGCCCGACCCTCGAACGCCTACCGCGGACGCTCCCGGCGGTGGTTTCTCCGGCCGCTGCCCGGGTGTTACGCGAACTCCAATTTTCCAGCGTGCACGCGCTTGCCAATTTTGAGCAGTTCCGTCTGGGGAACTTGCGCGTTACGGCCGTGCCCGGAGCCGAGGTCCAGTTCGAGCAAGAGAACGGTTATTTGCTTTGCGACGAGGGCACTGGCGAGACGCTCTACTATGAGCCGCATCAGAGTACGCCTGAGATTCAGCGGCAGGTGGCGGGTCTGGGCAGTGTCAACGTACTGATGATGCCGGTGGTAGGGTTGCAGTTGCCTTTGCTTGGAGAAGTGGTGATGGGGCCGGCGAGTGCCCTGGCGATGGCCAGAACCATCCAACCGCACACGATTGTGCCCACGACCCTGGGGGAAGTGCAGGCCGGTGGGATTGCAGGTCAGTTGCTCAAACCTGTCGGCAGTGTTGAGGAGTTTTCGGACAAACTCGCCACCAGCGGCCTTGCCAGCCGGTTTTTGCGCCCGGCCCCAGGGCAGACTCTCGAACTGGTATTTTCCAGACATTAGGAAATTTGCTCGGCCCACTTGCTCAAGTAAGCGTTGACCAGTTCGGGCCGTTCGTCGTGGGGGCAGTGGCCCGCTGGAATCAACTGCAGTCGGCCGCTCGGGTACGCCTCTAGAAAGCGCTTTGCCCGATCGACGCTCATCCAGGGGTCACTCTCGCCCCACAGCAACAGCAGCGGTCGCTGGAGGCTTCCCAGCAATTCGTCGACGTAGCGGCCCTGGGGAGTCTGGAAGACCGCGGCAAACACTACCGCCGCCCCCGGATCGCACGAAGGCCGGTAAATGTCGGCGACCAGTTCGTCTGTCACCGCCTCCTGGTCGCGGTAAACCTGGCCCAGCACTCGCCGGATGTTCGAGGGCTGGCGAAAATACTGAAACAGCAGCCAGCTTGCCCAACTCTGGCAGAAAAAGCCCCTGGCCACTTCGCCGGTCAGTTTTTGAAACGCATTCGGCTGGGGGGCTCCCGAAAACGGCCCCGCACCGTTGATGAGCACCAGGCCCTTTACCCATTCCGGGTGGTCCGCGGCCAGCACCAGTGCCGCGTAGCCGCCCAGGGAATTGCCCGCCACCACCGGCGGCCGGCCAATAATCTCGCTGGTAAAATCGCGCAGTTGATCGCGCCACAACTCGCCGCTGTAGGCGATGTTGGGCTTTTGGGAGCGGCCGAACCCCAGCAGATCGACAGCCCAGACCGGATGGTGCTCACTGAGCGGCCCGATGTTCTTGCGCCAGTGGTCGGTGGAGGCTCCGAAGCCGTGCACCAACAGCAGAGGCACCCCGGGCCGGTCGGTACCGGCTTCGACGTAGTGGACCTGCCAGCCGCGCCAGGTCCATCTTTTGCTGACGCTCGCCAAAGATGTTGCCATTACTTAACATTTTAGCGGACCGCCGGACAGAGGAAACGGCAGTGCGCCTATGCCATCGTGGAATCGTTGGGCGAGAGGACTTGCTGCATGAACCGGCGTGCCGTACTGTGGGCAACAACCTTCGTAATGCTTGTGAGCGTGTTTGGTCTGCCCGTTCAATCCCAGATGCTCAGCAACCTGCTCGGTCCGTTGCTGGAGGCGTGGATCCGCACCCAGGTCCAGCAGGTAGACGACCTGCGCGTTGCGGTGAGCGGACCGGATAGCGAAGTGGCGGGCGGGCGCATCCAGAGTATCGAAATTTCCGGCCGCAACATTGTCTATGAGGGGATTCCCGCCCGCTCCCTCGCGATGCGCGGCTCCGACATTCGCCTGGATACTCGCGGCAGTCTTGCAGGCGGCGGGTTGCGCCTCGAGAAGTCCGTCCTTGCCGATCTGGCCCTGCGCCTCTCCGAGCAGGACATCAATACCTACCTGGCTTCCCGGGCCTTTCAAGACCAGGTGCGCGATCTCAAAATCACGCTGCCCGCACAGTTCGGCGGTGACGGCACGACGCAGATTCCGCTCGAGATCCGCAACCCGCGCGTGCGGTTATTGGCTGACCGGCTGGAAGTCCAGGCGGTGGTGCGCCTCGAGAACGGCGAACCGGCGCCGCTGCGCTTGGCGAGCGGTGTGGAAGTCGCCTCCCCGCGCGAACTGCGGCTTGTGGAGCCTCGCATCGTCTCTGAAAACGGTCAAAGCGCTCCTCTCGAAGCGCTCGTCAATCTGCCCATCTTGCTTGGGCCGGAAGTGGAAGTGCGGCGGGTGTCGTTAACCCCCGGCATGCTCGTACTGGAAGGTTCCTACCGCATCGAGGCCACCCCGCCGGTGGCGGGCGCTGCGGACCAACGCCTGCAGGTGCGCTGAGGCGTTACGGCGGTGCCGTCGTCATCGAATCCTGGTTGGCCTCAAGACGGGCGGTTCCCCAACCCCTGGCCTTCTGGGAGGCGCGCAGAATGAACGCAGCCAGATTCTGGACTTCGTCGTCTTTGATCCAGTCGCTCTTGCGGCAGTTGAAGGTCTCCTCGGTGCCGTCGTAGCTCATCGGCAGACGCATGTACTGCACCAGAGACTGAATGTTGTCCCGGGAGGGGGTGGCTCCCTGCAGCTTGGCAAGCGCCAATGAGACTTTGGGGTTGGGCGTGGTGGTGCCCCCGACATGGCAGTTCTGGCAGTTCGATTCAAACAGTTTCTTGCCGGCGTAGATCTGCTGGGGGCTGAACGTCTGCAGATTGCCCACCGCGTCGGCCGGCAGGTCCACCGGTCCGCGGACCCCCAGGTTGACGGTGACATATTTGTCCTTGAGTGCGGCGGCGTCCCCGCCGTCGCCTGCACCGCTACAACCCGCAAGCAGCAGACCGCACAGGCCCAATACAAAGGTGCCATGCAAAGTCGAGGCACGCCGACAATGCCCGAACATCATAGAGCTTCCCCCTGTGTCTATAGAGTGCCCGAGCTAGCGGGTGTCCTTGCCCTGGCCCCAGTTGGGGTTGGAGGTCGCTTCTTTAAGGATGTGCGCGGCAATCAGCCGCAGCTTTTCGTCGCCCAGAGCCGTGTAAGAGGCGTGCTCGCCCGTCTTCAGCAGGTCAGTCCGGCCGTCGTAGCTCGTCGGCTTTTTCATATAATCGACCAGGTTGGCGACGTTATTGCGCGGCGGGGTGGAATTGGTCAGCGCATCGTAGGACAAGTTGACGTCGGTGCTGTTGTAGGTGCCGTAGGTCTGGCCGCCGACGTGGCAGCGCCCGCACTCGGCCTGGAACAACTTTTTCGCCTGCTTGAGATTGGCGGCGCTGAAGTTTGAAAGCTCACCAGTGGCAGCGGAGACCACGTCCGGTTTGGCGGCCGGCGCGGGCTCGCTGGGTGCTTCAGCGGTGGTGCTCTGCTCGCCGCCGGCACAACCGGCCACGGCCAGGGCGAGGGCTAGACTCGCTAGCCATCCGAACTGCCTGCTAAACATAGAATGCTTAGTTCTCCTCTTCAACTGCGGGGTTCCTCGGTAAGCTCGACCTGGGGGGGGTGGCGCACCTCCAGGATGATACGCTTGGCATCCTCCAGGGCAAGCTGGCTGTGCTCATTCTGAAAAGGAATCTCAAACTGCCGGCACAAAGTGAAGACCTGGGCGATATTCAGACCGTAGTCCTCGGCCAATGCGGCGATCGAAACGTCTGCAAATCCCATGGCACTTCCCTGATAGGCGTGATCCCACCCCATTGTGCATCATTCGGTCCGCTGCGTATAGATTTCGGCAAGGCTCGCCTGCATCAGCCGTCAGACAGGATTTAACAGACGTAAGTGCCCACCGCCTCACCCTGCACCGCCCGGTAGATGCTGTTTTTTTCGAAGACATTGAAGACGAGGATCGGGATGTTGTTTTCGCGGCATAGGGCGATGGCGGTCGAGTCCATTACCCGCAGATTTTGGACCAGCACTTCGTGGAAGGTAATCTTCTCGAAGCGCACTGCCTGGGGGTTAAACTTCGGATCGCTGTCGTAGATGCCGTCGACGCGGGTCGCCTTAAAGATGACCTGGGCGTCGATTTCGGCGGCGCGCAGGGCGGCGGTGGTGTCCGTGGTAAAAAAGGGATTGCCCGAACCGGCTCCGAAGATGACCACCCGTCCCTTTTCGAGGTGGCGCATCGCCCGGCGGCGAATAAACGGCTCGGCTACTTCTTTCATCTCGATAGCCGAGAGCAGCCGCGTCTGGACTTGGAACTGCTGTTCGAGGGCATCCTGCAGCGTCAGGGCGTTCATCACCGTGGCGAGCATCCCGACGTAGTCGGCCGTCGCCCGGTCCATTCCCGAGGAGCTTGCCTTGACGCCGCGGAAGATATTGCCGCCGCCGACCACCACGGCCAGTTCGGTCCCCGCTTCCACCACCCGGGCGATCTCACCGGCAAGGGACTTGACCACCTCCGGGTCGATCCCGAATTCGCGGTCGCCCATCAGGGCTTCCCCACTCAGCTTCAAAAGGACGCGGCGATACTTCATGACTGTAAGCGCTGGCTAGAGAGGATTATCCTGTCAAAGAATAACACCCTCGATCAAAAAACCGGCCCGCGGGCCGGTGGGTGAAATAAAGACCGCTATGCGGACACTTATTTGATAGTCAGTGTGCCGACCATGCCGGTGCTCTTGTGAGGCGTGCAGTAGAAGGAGTAGTCGCCCTTCTTGGCGTTGGCCGGGATGGTCGAGACGTAGGAATCTTTGGGTTTGTTGAGCAGCTTGCTCTGGCTCATGGCCTTTGCCCCGGCCGGGTCGACCGACTTGGCGGCGTCGAAGACGGCGTTGTGGGGGCCGGCTTTGTTCATCGTCCACTTGATCGTATCGCCGGGTGCCGCGTCGATCTTGTCCGGGACGTAGACGAGTCGGCCGGTGTCGGCGCCCATCTTGACTTCGATTTCTTTGGCACCGGCAGCCAGGCCGGTGGCGCAGACCGCCACCAGGGCAGCCAGCGAGCAAGCTGCAAATTTAGACCATGAGATCATTTCGGAGGTTCTCCATGCACTATGCGTGGGCGTCTTGGTGACTAACGGGCGTGTCCGGCTCTTCGGAAGCGGCGGTGATGGCTTCTGCCGACCCGGCCTCGGCGGTGACCGCTTCGGTGGCTGCCTCGAGTGGGGCATCCTCGACAGCGGGGGGCGCCTCGGGGGGCTCGGCGGCAGACTCTGGCTCCGGGGGCGGTGCAGTCGGTTGCTCGGCAAGCTTGCTTTGCAATAGATCGTTGACCACCTGCGGGTCGGCGCGGCCGGCCGTCTTCTTCATCACCTTGCCGACGAAGAATCCGAGTAATTTGGTGCGTCCACCCCGGTAGGCAGCCACCGAATCGGATTCTCCAGCCAGCACCTCATTCACGATCTCCTCGAGCTGCCCCCTGTCACTGATTTGTGTCAGTCCGCGCTCTTCGACAAGGGCGCGCGGGGAGCCCCCTGCCTCGAACAGACCGGGTAGAAGCTCGTTAGCTATCCGGTTGCTAATAATACCTTGGTTGATGAGCGCAAGCAATTCGGCCGACACCTCGGGAGTCACCTTGATTTGCGAAATCGACTGGCGCGTCTCGTTGAGGTAAGCGGCTACCGGCCCGTTAAGGAAATTGGCCGCCTGCTTGGCGGGAATATCCAGGGCGACCACCTGCTCGAAATATTCGGCCACCTCGCGCTCGTCGGTGAGCACCCGCGCGTCGTAGGACGATAATCCGAGCGTCCCGCAGTAGCGATGGCGTTTTTGTGCGGGAAGTTCGCCGAGCCGCTGCCGGTAAGCGTCAATCTGGTTGCTATCGAGCGCAATCGGCACCAGGTCCGGCTCCGGGAAATAGCGGTAGTCGTTCGCCTCTTCTTTGGAGCGCATCGAGATGGTGCGCTGGGTAGCCTCATCCCACAGCCGGGTCTCCTGCACGATGCGCTCCCCCGAGCGCACACAATCGACCTGACGGGTAAATTCGTACTCCACCGCCCGCTGCAGCGCGTTGAAGCTGTTGAGGTTTTTAATTTCGACTTTGGTGCCGAATTTGCTCCCGCCCGCGGGCCGCACCGAAATGTTGAGATCGAAGCGCAGCGATCCTTCTTGCATGTTGCCGTCGCATACTCCCAAGTAGCGCACGATCCGGCGCAACTCCTCGGCGTAGGCGGCCGCCTGGGCGGCTGAGCGGATGTCCGGTTCTGAGACAATCTCACACAGCGCCACCCCGGCGCGGTTAAAGTCGACCAGCGAGTGGGTCGAACCCGAGAGGCGGTCCGCCCCGGCGTGCACAAGCTTGCCCGCGTCCTCCTCCATGTGCAGCCGGGTGATGCCGATGCGTTTGGCCGCTTCGCCCTCCACCTCGATTTCCAGCCAGCCGTGCTCCGCCAGGGGCAGGTCGTACTGCGAGATCTGGTAATTTTTGGGCAAATCCGGATAGAAGTACTGCTTGCGGTCGAACTTGCTGAGGCCCTGGGGATGGATCTGGCAGTTGAGGGCGGTGGCCGCCCTCACCGCGTAGTCGAGCGCCTGCTGGTTGAGCACCGGCAGGGTGCCCGGCTGACCGGTGCAGATCGGGCAGATGTTGGTGTTGGGAGTATTGCCGAAGCGGGTCGAGCACCGGCAGAACAGCTTCGTTTCGGTGGAAAGCTGCACGTGCACCTCCAGACCGATCACCGCTTCGTACTGCACTGTGGGCGGGGCTGTGCTGGTCATAAAGCTTGTATTCAACCGTTCACTGTTCTTAATTTTGGCATAGAGGGTACAAGAGAAGCATGGAGAACGGCAGTTGGCAACTGGTCCTGACCCGATTTCAGCAGAGTATCCTCGATCTGCTGTTTCTTTACCTGCCCAACCTCGTCGGCGCGCTGCTGATTTTTTTGGTGGGTTGGCTGATTGCCGGGGTGGCAAGCCGGGTGGTAAGCGGCATTTTGCAGCGGGTCAATATTCAAAAACTGCTCGGGGAGAATTTTAATCTGCAGCTGTTCGAGAACACGACGCTGCGCATCGACGCGCCCCGGCTGAGCGGCCAGGTGACCTACTGGTTTTTGTTTGTCACCTCGGTATTGCTTGCGGCCGACGCGGCGAACCTGCCCCAAGTCGAGCAGTTCGTGACCGGCTTGTTCAACTACGTGCCCCAGATCCTCTCGGCGCTGGCCATCGTGCTGCTGGCGGTGGTGCTCGGTTCGCTGCTGCGCCGCATTATCGTGGCAAGCCTGCCTGCAAGCTACGCCTACGTCGGCTCCGCCACCCAGGCATTGATCTACGGTCTGGCGCTGCTGGCGGCGCTCGCGGAACTGGGCATCTCGCGGGTGGTGATTTACATATTGATAGGCGGCATCGTCGGTTTGGTGACAATCAGCGGCGGCATCGCCTTTGGCCTGGGGGGTCGCGAGGCGGCGCGCGAAATCATCGACCAGATCCGCAGGCCACGAGAACCTTAAATTCGGCTCCCGGTATACCCTGAAGTGGATAGTGCCGTCCTGAAAGTTTGCAGATAGCCAACTGTCTGCTAGCTGTACTGAAGAGATATCAATGACGAAGATTTCAGATGCAACCTGGAACGCCTCGACGGCGGAGCGGAATCACGCCATCGTGAGGATACCGAGAAGGCACCGCGCTTGTGATCCACCACACAGCGCCTGGAGCCCGGTCGTTGCTACCAATGGAGGGCAACACCAAGGCCTACCCGATGCTCGCGGCACTACTATTTGACTTGGATGGCACCCTGGCCGACACCGACCCCCTGCACTTTCAAGCCTGGCAGGAACTGTTGGGCGAATTTGGCATGACAATCGACCGGGCGTTCTACCGCGCCCGGGTTAGCGGCAGGATCAACCCGGACATTGTCAAAGAGCTGCTGCCGGCGCTTTCTCCCGAACAGAGCCATCGGTTTATCGAGCGAAAGGAGGGCCGATTTCGGGAGCTGGCAACCGGACTTGAACCGTTGGCCGGGGCGCTCGATGTGCTCGACTGGGCGAAGGGCCTGGGGCTGAAGTATGCCCTGGTCAGCAATGCTCCCGGTGGGAATGCCCGCTTCATGCTGAAGGCGTTGAAACTGGAGACGGCATTTGCGACGACGGTTTTGGGCGAGGAGGTGGCCGCGGGTAAACCCGACCCGACCCCTTACCGTGTGGCGCTCGAACGGCTGGGGGTGAGCGCTTCGCAGTCGCTCGCCTTCGAGGATTCGCCTTCGGGGGTACGCTCGGCCGTTGGCGCGGGCATTCCCACCGTCGGCATCGCCACCACCCACCCACCGGAAAATCTCATTGAACTGGGAGCGAAGCTCGTGATCCCCAGCTTCGACGACCCGCGCCTCTGGGTGCTGCTGCGCAGCAGCACCCGATCGCTTGAGAACTGAGAAAGGATCGAGCTATCTTCGCCGGGCCAGAGGAGGAAGTGCGTGTGACTTCTAGGAGGCGAAAACTCCGTTGCCTCATTTTGCGAGCCGCTCCAGATAGCCCAGTAAGGCTTCGCGCACCGGCAGGATGCTCTTGTACAACTGCATGGGTTCGGGAATCTGCCGGACAGCGTTGGCGAGGGCGCGGGCCATGGCGGGCTGTTGCTCCAGGATATTCAAGGGGTGAATGTAGGTGCGGATGGTGAACAGCACCGTCCGGCTCGTGGGCAAGCGCCGCAGTGTTTGCCGTTCGATGCGGATCCAGAGTCGTTCGCCGGCATCCTGGTCGGTGATTCGCGCGTCGCGCTGCACGCCGCCAGGCAACAAAAATAGCTCCGGCGCATCGACGATGGTCCAGTTGATCCGCCACATCGGCGTCTCGACCCGCAATCGCTCAAAGAACCGGTCCACCGGCCCGGCCAGTTGCTCAGGGTAGCCCGGTACAGGTGCGTGGATACCGGTGAGGGGAAGGCCCACTTTTTTGGTGAGCAGCCAGCGCGAGGGAAAACAGACGCAGGCGGCAGAGAGGACATAACCTTCCTGGGTGGGCCGCATCAGACAGAGATCTTCTTGCACCAGCCGGGCTGCCAGTTCCAGCGGTACAAAGCCGTGGTCCGTCAGATTCCAGATTTCGCCACTTACCCGATTTTCGAGCCGACTGTCTTCGAGGTGGTAATGCTCCGGAAAGTACTCCAGCAGGTGAGCAAGCAACAGTTCCAGGACTTCTTGCTGCTCGGTTTCGCTTCCGGGCATCGCTACTAACACCTCGCCGCGCCGCTCGGTGAGCAACCGACGCTTGAGGGTCAAATAATCCCCGAAGCGCTCGTCCAGTTCGATCCACCGGCTGGGATCCAGTGGCGCCAAGCCGATGTGCAGCCGCCACTGCCCATCGGCATAGGGAAAGTATGGGGGAGTCTCTTGCACTGTGAAAACCGAAGTGCCGCGTCGATGACATCAGGGTATCGCGGCGGGTGCTGCTGCGTCTTTGCGGCGCTTGCAACCCGGCGCTCTACAATGCGGGTGTCGGCAAAAGGCGATTTTTTCAATGGCCCCACAGATAACCGATACCATGCGCTGGACCACGGCGGATCTAGATTTGCTGCCGGAGGACGGCAGCCGCTACGAGATTGTCGCAGGGGAGTTGCTTGTGAGCAGAGCACCGCACTGGGGGCACCAGAAAGCTTGTCTCCGGCTTTGTGCTGCGCTCGATGCCTGGTCTACAGCGACGGAACTGGGAGAGGCGAGTATCGCCCCTGGTGTGCTCTTTGGCAAATCGGACCATGTGATCCCCGATGTAGTTTGGGTGAGCCGTGGGCGTCTTGAGGTCATCCTCGACCAAGCCGGGCATCTCACCGCCGCGCCGGAACTGGTGGTCGAAGTGCTCTCGCCGGGAGCCGACAACGAACGGCGCGACCGCGATCTAAAGCTCAGGCTCTACTCGGCGCGCGGGGTGCGGGAGTACTGGCTGGTCGATTGGCGAGCACAGCAAGTCGAAGTGTACCGCCGGGAACAAGCTTCCCTGGCGCTGGCCGCGACATTGCTTGCGGGAGATACGCTCACCAGTCCGCTGCTGCCTGGGTTTGCCTATCCGGTGGCCGGAATTTTTGCCTAAGCGCCGAGCGCACCGGAAAGCTTCGCAGATGCCGCGTCGAGGGCATTTGTGAGCTTCTCGGGCTGCTTGCCTCCCGCCTGGGCAAGATTGGGCCGCCCGCCGCCGCCGCCGCCGGTGATTTTGGCCACCTCGCCCACGAACTTGCCGGCGTTGAGCCCTTTGGCAACCGCGCCTTTGCCGAAGGCCGCCACCAGCGAGACTTTGTCGGCCGCCGGGGCGGAACCCAACACGACGGCACCCCCCTCGCCCAATTTGGCAAGCAAGTGCTCGGCCGCCGATTTGAGCGCCTCCGGTTCGGTGTCGCCCAAATCGGCCACCAGCACCCGGAAGCCGCCGGTGGCTTTCGCTTGGCCTAGAAACGCCTCGGCGCGGGCGGTGGCGAGGGCCGCTTTTAGCGAATCGATTTGCTTTTGCGCCTGCTTGAGTTCACTACTCAGGGCTGCCACCCGCTGCGGGATTTGCTCGACTTGGACTTTGAATTCGTCGGCGAGTTGGCGGGTGACCGTATCGCGCAGGCGCAGATATTCGAGCACCGCCGGTCCCGCCACCGCTTCGATGCGGCGCACCCCGGAGGCGATACCTGTCTGCGAAACTATCTTGAACAAGCCAATCTCGGCGGTGTTGCGCACGTGGGTGCCGCCGCACAGTTCCATGCTCACCCCCGGCACGTCGATCACCCGCACCTCGCAGCCGTACTTCTCGCCGAAAAAGGCGAGTGCCCCACGCGCTTTGGCCCGATCGATGGGCATCACTTCCTGCGAGAGCGTATGGGCCTCGGCGATCCAGGTATTGACTAGATCTTCGACCTGCTGAATTTCAGCCTGGCTGAGCGCTTTGGGCCAGGAGAAGTCAAAGCGCAGCCGATCGAAAGCCACCAGCGAACCTTGCTGTTGGACACTTTCACCCAACGTTTTTTTGAGCGCTGCCTGCAGCAGGTGGGTGGCGGTGTGGTGGGCCTGGGAGCGGCGGCGGTCGGCCAGATCGATCTGGGCTTGCACCAGCTCGCCGATAGCGATGGTGCCGCGCTCGACGCGGCCGGTGTGCAAGATTACCGTGTCGCGCTTCTGAACATCTTCGATGCGCACCAGCAGGTCCGGGCCGCTCAAGTAGCCCCGATCGCCAATCTGACCGCCCCCTTCCGGATAAAAAGGCGTCCGATCGAGCACCAGCTGCACGTTTGCCCCCGCACTCGCCCGTTCGACCGGTTCACCCTCGAAGAGCACCAGCTTAACCACGGCTTCAGAAGCGACGTTGCGGTAGCCCAGAAAATCGGTGCGCTCGATGTCGGCAAGGCTCGCTCCCTGGGTGAGGTCGACCGTTTTGGCCGCCCGGCGCGCCCGCTCGCGCTGCTGTTCCATGGCTTCTTCGTAAGCCGCCACGTCCACTTCGAGGCCGCGCTCGGCCGCCACCTCCATCGTCAATTCCAGCGGAAAGCCGTAGGTGTCGTAGAGCATGAATGCGTCAACTCCCGAAATCCGCTTTTCGCTGCGGTCCAGGATCTCATCGAGCAACCGCTCGCCGGTTTCCAGCGTCTGCAGAAACTGGCTTTCTTCGGTGGCAAGCCGGGTCAGGATCAATTCGCGGCTTTCGAGCAGATTCGGATAGGCCCCGCCCATCAACTCGACGGCCACCGTCGCCATCTGGGGCAGAAAGCTGCCTGAAATGCCCAGCATTCGCCCGTGGCGAACCATCCGGCGAATGAGCCGACGGAGGATATAGCCGCGCCCGAGGTTGCCCGGCAGCACCCCGTCGGCTACCAGATGCACTGCCGCGCGGGTGTGGTCGCCGATAATTTTGAAGGACGTTTTTTGCCGCTCATCCGCCTTGAAGTAATCGAGCCCGCTCAGCGCCTCGGCTGCGCGGATAATCGGCAGGACCAGGTCGGTCTCGTAGTTGTTGGGGACCCCCTGGAGCACCTGGGCCATGCGCTCCAGGCCCAGGCCGGTGTCGATGTTCTTGCGCGGCAGTTCGCTGAAGGTGCCCTCGCTGTCGCGGTTGAGCTGCATGAACACCAGATTGTAGATCTCCAGAAAGCGGCTGTCGTCGTCGAGATCGATAGCCCCTTCGCCCCGCTCGGGGTGAAAGTCGTAGTAAATCTCCGAGCACGGCCCGCAGGGTCCGGTGGGGCCGGATTCCCAAAAATTGGAATCGGCGCCCATCTTGCGCACGCGCACAGGCGGCAGACCGGCCACCGCTTGCCAAAGACAAAAGGCTTCCTCATCCTCCTCGTACACGCTCACCCAAAGTCTTTCGGGGGGCAACTCGAAGACGCCGGTGACCAGTTCCCACGCCCAGCCGATCGCCTCGCGCTTGAAGTAGTCTCCAAACGAAAAATTGCCCAGCATCTCGAAGAAGGTGTGGTGGCGGGCGGTGCGGCCGACGTTTTCGATGTCGTTGGTGCGCACGCACTTTTGGGAGGTGGTGACGCGCGGAGCGGGCTGCTCGCGCTTGCCCATGAACACCGGCTTAAACGGCAGCATGCCCGCGATCGTCAGCAGCACCGTCGGGTCGTCCGGCACCAGCGAGGCACTCGGCAGACGCCGGTGCTGTTTGCTCTCAAAAAACTGCAGGAACTTCTCGCGGATCGCATTTCCACTCAGGGCAGTCGGCATGACGGAGGCACTGACAAGCTACCTCCTCATTGTAAAAAAACATCAATGCCCTGGAAGCGGTAGCGAAGTGAGATTTGCCCGTCTCTATGGGTCGTTGAAGGTGTCGTAGAGCTTCGCAAAGGCAAGATCCAGGGTCGCTTTGAGGCGCGAAGGCTGCCGCCCGGCCGACAGGGCTATCTGGGCGTTGCCCCGAGCATCGCCGCCGCCGGTCAGTTGGGCGAGGGCGGCGGCAAACTGACCGGCGTGCAGTCCGAGGCCCACCGCCTTTGGGCTAAAGGCCACCGCGAACGCCACCGCGTCCTCCCCAGGAGCAGATCCCAGCACCACCGTTCCTTCGCCCAGCTTGCTCAGCGTCCCTTCGGCCGCCGCCGCCAGTGCCGCGGGTTCGGTGTCGCCCAGATCGGCCACCAGCACCCGGTACTGGCCGTACTGCTCGACTTCGCCCAGGCAGGCTTCGCAGCGGGCAAGCGCCAGGGCGACTTTGAGGCCCTCGACCTGTCCGATTGCCCGCTGCGCCTGGGTCAGTACGGCCCCAAGCCGCCCGGGCAACTGGGCGAGGGAGACTTGAAATTGGGTGCTCAGGACGCGGGTAACCTGTTCGTGGGCACGCAGGTAATCGAGCAAGGCCAGCCCCGCCACCGCCTCGAGGCGCCGTACACCCGCCTCCGGCTCGCTGTCGCCCACGATCTTGAACGGTCCAATTTCGATGGTGTTGGAGACGTGGGTGCCGCCACACAGCTCGAAACCAATCTCCGGGGCGCCGATGACGCGCACCTGCTCGCCGTAGGGCTCTCCCGGAAAGGGCAAAGCCCCGATTTGCCGCGCTTTTTCGGCGGGCATCGTCTCCACCCCCAGCGGGTGGCCTTCCAGCACCCAGAGGTTGACCACCTGCTCGACGCGGGCCACCTCCTGCTCGCCCAGGGTCCGGGGGGCCGCAAACTCGAAGCGCAAACGCTCGGGGGCTGCAAGCGCTCCGCGCTGCTCGATTTCGGCTCCCAGTACCCTGCGCAGGGCGGCGTGCAGCAGGTGGACGGCGCTGTGGTGCGTCTGCACCAGCCGGCGGCGCATGGCGTTCACCTGCGCCTGAACGGTCGCGCCAACTTTCAGTTCGCCGCGCTGCACTTTGCCTTTGTGCAGGTAGACGGCACCCTGTCTGCGCACCGCCTCGACGGCCACGACCAGATTTTCGGCCGCGAGCACCCCCTGGTCGCAGACCTGGCCGCTGCCCTCGGCGAGAAAAGGGCTGTGGCTGAGCACGACCACCACCTCGGCCCCCGCCCCCGCCTCGGCGCAGGGTTTGCCGTCCACCAGGAGGCCCAGCACCTGCGCGGGAGCGGCAAGGGTGCGGTGCCCGACAAAAACCGTCTTTGCTTCGCCGTTGCGGTCGGCTGTAGCCGCCGCTTGCGGCTCTTCCTGGGCGCGCGATTTTTCCATCTGGTGATGCCGAAAGCGACTGCCCTTTTTCTAAGGGACAAGCGCGCCGGGTATTAAGGGCAGCAGGCGGCCCCGCACCCTCCGGCGGTGCGCACGCTTGCGGCATTGCCAGTCGATGACTCCGCGAATTATGGTTGCGAAGTCGTCGGTACCGCCACCCTCGGGACGCGGAAGAACAGAAAGTACACCCCCAGGCCCAGACCCATGAAGCCGAGGGCGAACCAGGATTGGGGAGTGGTAAAGAGCGAATTGACGATCAGAAACCCGGAGGCGGCGAGAAACACCAGCGGCACCAGCGGGTAGGGCCGGACTTTGTAGGGACGGGGCAGATCCGGCGCCTGGGCGCGCAGGATCATCAGTCCGACCACGGCCAGGGCGTAGAACATCCAGGCGGCAAAGCCGAAGTAATCGACCAGGGTGCCGAAGTCGCCGGGCAAAACCAGCATCGATGCCCACGCTCCCTGGGCCACCAGCGCCGCGGCGGGCACCGCCCGCGGACTCACATAGCCAAAAAAGCGCGGAAACTGGCCATCGCGGGCCGCCGCGTAAAAGACGCGCGCCCCGGTGATAAGCGAGCCGTTGGTGCTGCCAAAAGTCGAAATCGCCACGGCAATGGGCACCAGGACGCCGCCAATCGGACCAATCACCTGCACCGCCAGATGGGTGGCGACGGCCCGGGAGCCCGCCATCTGGGCGGGGGTGAGCACCGCGAGGTAGGCGATGTTGGCGAGCACGTAGACCGCCATCACCCCCAGGGTGCCGAAGACGATGGCCCGGGGCAGGTTGCGCTCGGGCTCGCGCAGTTCTTCGCTCACATAGTTGAGGTTGTTCCAGCCGTCGTAGGCCCACAGGCAGGTGATCATCGCGAGGCCAAAGGCGCTGGGGGCGGCGATCGATCCGGCAAACGGGTCGGCAAAGTGGGCGCTGCCGCCCTGGAGGAGGGCCACCAGGCCCATGGCGATGATCCCGGCCAGGGCCAGCAATTTCAGCGCCGTGAAGACCACCTGTACCACCGCTCCCTGGCGCACCCCCAGGCAGTTGACCGCCGTGAGCAGCAAGATCGTGGCGACGGCGATCGCCTTGATGCGCCAGTCGCCGTCCACGCCCGACCCGCGCGGGTCGAGCCCAAAGAGGACGCTGCCCAGGTAGCTTGCAAAGACGATGCTGATAATCGCCTGGGAGCCGGTCTTCATCACAAAAAACTGGGTCCAGGTGAACATGAAGCCCAAAGGCCGGCCGAGGGTGCGGCTCAAGTAGGCGTACTCGCCCCCGGCCACCGGCAAGGCCGCCCCCAGTTCGGCGTAGCACAGCGCCCCCGCCAGCGACAGCAGGCCCCCCACCACCCAGACGGTCAGCGCCATCCCCACCGAGCCCACCTGCTCGACCACCCGGCCGGGACTGGCGAAGATGCCGGAGCCAATCGTGATGCCGACGATGAGCGCCGCGCCGTCTATCAATCCCAACGAACGGCGCAGACCCCCCCCGGACGTCGAAGCCATGGACTGTTCCCAAAAAATTGTGCTCAGTATAGCGGATAGCGCAGGTCTAATCCGGATACCAGAACATGCCCTTGATGCCCTCGGGGTCGGGAATGAAGCCGAGGCGGCGGTAAAAATCGACCACGTGCGGGTCGGCAAACAGGGTGATGTTGCTGATGTCGGCGGCGCGCAACTCGGCGACGATCCGGTCCATCATCGCCCGACCGAGGCCCTTGCCTTGAAATTCCGGGTGGATCACGACATCCCAGATCGTGGCGTTGAAGGCGTGGTCGGAGGTGGCGCGGGCGAAACCTACCAGTTGCTTGAAGTCCCCGCGCTGCTCGTACATCGAGATGACGCAAAAGCTGTGGTCGATCGCCTTTTTGACCTTGCGCAGGGGGCGACGCGACCAGCCGACCGCGTCGCACAGCTCTTCGAGAGCGTAGAGGTCGATGTCGCGGTCTGTCGAGAAGAATACGTTGCTGTGGACCTCCCCGCCGCTGGCGGAGTCGGAACCGGTGAACAGGCGCTTCCAGAAGCTCATCGAGTAACGCGCAGGTGGAGGAGGAGACAGCTATTCCATTAAAGCCATAGTCCCACGGTTTTGCCGTTAGTTTCGGAGCGCGCCCATCAGGAGGAACGGCTTGCCTGGGAGCGCCGCCAGGCTTCCCAGCCGGTATAGGCCAGCAGCAAGGTGGCGAGCACCGTGTAGGTCCCCCCGGCGGGCATGCCGGAGATGGCCAGGGCGATACTGCCCGCCCACAAAGTGAGCGCGTAGATGACTATGACCACCGAGCGGTGCGATAGACCCGCTTTGAGCAATCGGTGGTGCAGGTGGCGCTTGTCGGGCTTGAAGGGCGAATCGCCCGTGCGCAGACGCTGGAGGATCACCGAGGCGGTGTCGAAGATGGGCACCGCCAGGATGCAAAAAGGAATAAAAAGCGCCACCGTCGTCACCGACTTGACCACGCCGATCACCGAGAGGCCCCCCAGCAGGAAGCCCAGAAAATAGGCGCCCCCGTCCCCCATGAAAATTTGGGCCGGGTTGAAGTTGTAGCGCAAAAAGCCCAGGGCTCCCCCGGCCACCGCCGCCGAAATCAGGGCCGCCTGCCACTGGCCGGTGAAGACCGTGACGCTGAAGGTGACCACCGCGGCGATGCCGCAGACCCCGGCGGCGAGGCCATCGAGGCCGTCGATAAAGTTGATGGCGTTGACCACCCCCACCAACCAGAGGATCGTGATGGGCAGGCTCAGCCACCAGACGAGCTTGACGACGCCCACCCCCGGCAGCGACAGAACGTCCACATCGACGCCGACGCTCCACGCTCCGGTGGCGATGCCCACCTGCACCAGCAGCCGCAGCCAGGCGGGTTGGCTGCGAAAGTCGTCGGAAAGCCCGAGAAAGAAGAACAGGACCGCTCCAATCGTGACGCCCCAGATTTCGTACTCTTTTTGGGGCGGCAGGAAGCCGAAACTGCCCAACCCCCAGACCAGCAACAGGGCAAAAGTAATCCCCAGAAAGATCGAGACGCCTCCGAGGCGCACCATCTCGCGGGTATGCACCTTGCGCTCGTCGGGCCGATCGACGCCCCAACCCTGGCGCAGGCCCACCGTGCGCACCAGCGGGGTGATGGCCAGCACCGCAACGGTGGCCACCACGAAGGCAATGGCGCAGCTGAGCAGGTCGCCCGAGATGCCCGGCTGAACCGCCCCGGCACCCCACGCTGCGGGCGTTGCCCCCAACCATCCGCACGCCACCGCCACCAGAGCTATAAGGAAGGGCATCCACCCGCACAAGACGCAGCCACTTGAGTTTATCGCCTGTTGAGTCCGGCGGGCACCCTGGGAAGCAGGGAGTTGGCCGAATTCGTTCAACTTTTGTCCGAGCGCTGTAGTATGGTGCCGAAACCTGCCCCTACCAGTCTTTGAAACCATGAAAAGAAGAGAATTTGCCGCTGGAGCGGCGCTGCTCACCCTATTGGGAGCCTGCGGCAGCTCAGACAAAGTGTATATAGGCGTTGCGGGTCCGCTCTCGGGTCCCCAGACGGTCCAGGGAGAATACATCCTCAAGGCGGTCGAACTGGCGGTCGAACAGGTCAACGCCAAAGGGGGCGTCAAGGGCAAGCAGATCGAAGTCGTCACCGGCGACGATCAGGCCAAACCCCTGGACGCCACCAGCGTGGCGCGCAAGCTCGCTTCGACCGAAGGGGTGATGGGAGTGGTCGGCCACTTCAATTCCGGCTGTTCGATTCCGGCCTCCTCGATCTACAACCAGGGCAACCTGGTGATGATTACCCCCGGCAGCACCAATCCCGCCCTCACCGAAAACGGCCTCAAGAACGTCTACCGCATCGTCGGCCGCGACGATCAGCAGGGGGCGGTCGACGGCAATTTTGCGCTTCAATCCCTCCAGGCCCAGCGCGTCGCCATCCTGCACGACAAGACCCCCTACGGCCAGGGGCTCGCTTCTTTTTTCCGCGAGACGGTCGAAAGGGGCGGGGCGGAGGTGACCTTCTTCGAGGGGATCACCCAGGGGGACCGCGATTTTCGGGCGGTGCTCACACGCATCAAGGGCATCGACCCCGACACGATCTTCTACGGCGGGGTGTTCGTCGAGGCGGGCCTGGTGGTGAGCCAGGCGCGCGAACTGGGCATCAAGTCGCGCTTTATCAGCGGCGACGGCACCAAGGAGCAGAGCTTCATCGACATCGTCGGCAAGAACGCGGGCGACATCTACATCAGCGGTCCGGCCCTGGTCAACAACGCCGCCTTCGTGGACGCCTACATGGACAAGTACAACAACGAAGAGCCCGGTCCCTTCTCGCCCTACGCCTACGATGCGGCGCGCATCTTGATCGCCGCCATGGAAAGCGCTCCCGAGTTGACCCGCGAAGCGGTAGCTGCAGAGGTGCGCAAGCTCAAGAATTTCGCGGGTCTAGCCGGTTCCATCACCTTCGACGCCAAGGGCGACCGCGACAAAGCCCCCTTCGACATCTTCGTGATCAAAGACGGCGAGTTCATCCCGTACAAGGCGTAGTCTGGATCCCATGGACCGCCCCAAACTCGTTGCCATCGTCACCGGTGCTCTGGCTCTGGCCCTGGGTATCGGTTATCTCGTGCTGGTGCAGTTATTAGACTTTCGCACCTTCGAACCGGCACCCACCGAAGAGACACCGCCCGCCCGCAGCAGACCTTCGACCCCTTAGCCTGGAAACGTCGCGTTTGCACAGGGACTTGCCATGGGGCTTTTATCGGGAAGGGTGGCGGTGGTGACGGGGGCCAGCCGGGGAGCGGGGCGGGGCATCGCCCTGGCTTTGGGCGATGCGGGGGCGACAGTCTACGTCACCGGCCGCACGGTGCGCGGTGGGCCGCCGCCCGCCCACGGTGCTCCCGGCACGATCGAAGATACGGCCGAAGGGGTGACGGCGCGGGGCGGCCGGGGCGTTGCCGTGCGCTGCGATCACACCGACGACGCCCAGAGTGCGTCCCTCTTCGAGCAGGTCGCCCGGGAGCAGGGCCGCCTGGATCTGCTGGTCAACAACGCCTGGGGCGGCAACGAGGGATCCATTGCCCAGGTGCCCTTTTGGGAGGAGCCGCTCGCCAACTGGGAGCACATGTTCACCGCCGGGGTGCGCGCCCATCTGGCCGCCAGCCGCTTCGCGGTGCCTGTGATGCTGAAGGCGGGTCGCGGACTGATCGTCTGCACGAGTTTTAGCGACGCAGGCCGCTTTATCGGCAATCTGTACTACGACCTGGCCAAAGCGAGCATCAATCGCCTGGCCTTTGCCCTGACCTGCCAGTTGCGCCCCTACGGCATCGCCGCGGTGGCCCTCTCGCCCGGCTTCATGCGCACCGAACTGGTGATGATGCATCCGGATCCGCAGGCAGGCGAACCGGGGGAATCGACCGAGTACATCGGCCGGGCGGTGGTGGCCCTCGCCGCCGACCCGGACATCCTGCAGCACAGTGGCCGGGTCCTGGTGGTGGGTGAACTGGCGCGCCGTTACGGCTTTTATGACATCGACGGCAGCCAGCCGCCGCCTTTTCGCCTGCAGGGCGAGGCCCATCCGCTGCCGCCGGACGGGCATTAAACCCGGAGTGCACAGATAAGCCGGGCTATCATGAACAGTAGGCCGCTGTGTTCGAGCCAGGATTTTTGTTGCTCCGCCAGCCAGGAAAACCGCGCGATGAGCACTATAGTCACTTCGATTTTTGAGTTGTTTAAAGTCGGCCCAGGGCCGTCGAGTTCCCATACGATCGGGCCGATGAAGGCGGCGTTCGATTTTTTGATTCGCATCAATGCCCTCGACGACGCTCAGGTGCTCACAGCCTCAGCGGTCGAAGTGTTTTTATTCGGCTCGCTCAGTGCTACCGGCAAAGGTCATGGCACGGACCGGGCGGTGATTGCAGGGCTTTTGGGCTGGACGCCGGAGGGGTGTGACCCGGTTGCTTTTGCAGCGCTGCTCGCCGATGAAAACGAACGCTACAGTGTTGCCGTTCACGATCGGCGCATCCCGATTACCGCTGCCCATATTCACTTTGTCAAAGGCCAACACGACTTTCCCTTCAGTAACACGATGCTGCTGCGGCTGATGGGCGATGATTCGATCATTTTTGAGCAGGAATACTACTCGGTTGGCGGTGGTTTTATCCAGCGCAAAGGCGAAGAGCTGCAAAGCGGCGCCCTTTCCATCGAGCCACCGTACCCCTACGGGACGATGAAGGAACTCAAAGCGCAGATGAGTGCCCACAGCCTCGGGCTCGACGAGGTAATCCTCGCCAACGAAATGGTGATCACCGGCCTGGGCCGCAAGCAAATCTACCGGCGCATCGACGACATTTTTGACTTTATGCACCGGGCGGTGCGCCGGGGCCTCAAAAGCGAAGGCACCCTGCCGGGGCCGATTCGTCTGGAGCGCAAAGCCCCCGGACTTTACCAGACCGCCCGCGCCCTGCGGGGCAACCCGGATAGCTTTCTGGTCTTTCTCAACGCCTACAGCCTCGCTGCCTCCGAAGAAAATGCCGCCGGCCGCATCGTGGTCACCGCCCCCACCTCGGGCGCTTCGGGGGTGATTCCCGGTGTGAGCTATCTGCTCAAGAAGCACTACCGCTACGACAAGCAGAAGCTGCGCTCGGGCCTACTTGCCGCTGCCGCCGTCGGGTTTCTGGTCAAGCACAACGCCAGCATCTCGGGGGCGGAGATGGGCTGCATGGGCGAAGTCGGCACCGCCGCGGCGATGGGGGCGGCGATGCTCGCCCACTGCGCCGGCCACCCGATCGAAGTGGTGGAGGCCGCCGCCGAGATTGCCATCGAGCACCACCTGGGGATGACCTGCGACCCCATAGGCGGTTACGTGCAGATTCCCTGCATCGAGCGCAACGCCATGGGGGCGGTCAAGGCTTATAACGCCTATTTGCTTGCCTCGGCGGGAAGCTCCGGCAAACAAAAAATTTCTCTAGACAACGTCATCCGGGTGATGCGCGCCACCGGCCTCGACATGTCCAAAAAATACAAAGAGACCTCCGAGGCGGGCCTTGCCCTCAGCAGTACCGAGTGCTGAAACGAAGCGCCCTCTGCTATACTGCGCCAACGTTTGGGGGCTAGGACGACGCTGAGTACGACCCGCGGGGTGATTGCCACCGGACACGCCGAGACGGCGGCGGCTGGAGTCGAAATTTTGCGTCGGGGCGGCAACGCCTTCGACGCGGCGGTGGCGGGGCTATGCGCTTCGTTTGTGGCCGAGGCGACGCTCACCTCCGCCGGGGGCAGCGGATTTCTGCTCGCCCATACGGCCTCGGGCGCGGATATTCTGTTTGATTTTTTCTCCCAGACACCTTTGCGCCGCCGAGCGGCCCGCGAGGTGCACTTCTATCCGGTCTCGGTCAATTTTGGCGACGCGGCGCAGGAATTTCACATCGGCCCGGGCTCGATGGCCGTCCCCGGCAACGTGGCAGGCCTGTTCCACGTCCACCGCCGCCTCGGCCGCTTGCCGATGGCGGTTGTCGCCGCCCCGGCCGTCGCCCTGGCCAGAAACGGCCTGCTGATCACCGATTTTCAGAGCTTTTGCCAGTCGGTGCTGGAGCCGATTTTGCTGGCCACGCCTGAGGCACGACAAATTTTTGCCCCGGCGGGCCGCCTGCTCGCGCCGGGGGAGCACCTGTCGATGCCCGAATTCGCCGACACCCTCGAATGGCTGGTGGCGGAAGGGCCGGCAGTGTTCTACGAGGGCGAAATCGCCCGGCGTCTGGTGGCCGACTCGGAGCGGTTGGGCGGCCACCTCACCGCCCGGGATTTGCGCGCATACCGCGTCATCGAGCGGGTACCCTTAGGTTGCCGCTACCGGGGCTTCCGGGTACTCACCAACCCCGAACCGAGCGCCGGGGGGACGCTGATTGCCTTTGCTCTGCGCCTGCTTGAAGGGGTGGAAGTTTCCCGATTGCCCTACACCTCGCCTGAGCACCTCGACCTGCTTGCAAGTGTGATGCGTCTGACCGACGAGGCGCGCCGCTGCGACCTTGCCGCCGGCAGCGAAGCGCTTCTGGCTGAAGGGACGCTCGCGCGCTACGGCCGCCGCCTTGCTAAGCCCTGGGGCAGCACCACCCACCTGAGCGTCCTGGATGAAGACGGCAACGCCGCGAGCGTCACTTCCACCAACGGCGAGGGTTCCGCCTACGTCATCCCCGGCACGGGCATCATGGTCAACAACATGCTGGGCGAGGACGACCTGCACCCGCAGGGCTTCGAGAGTTGGATCGAAAATCGGCGCATCGCCTCGATGATGGCGCCCTCGCTGTTGCTTGCGGATGGCTCGCCCTGGGTGGTGCTCGGTTCCGGCGGCTCCAAGCGCATTCGCACGGCACTGTTGCAGGTGATTTCGAATCTGGTGGATTATCGGATGCCCCTCTCGCAGGCCGTGGCGAGCCCCCGCCTGCACTGGGAGAACCACGTGCTGCACCTGGAGCCGGGTCTGCCCGCCCCGGACCGCAGCCTCCACGACGCGGTGATCCGCTGGCGCGAGCAGAACTTTTTCTTTGGCGGCGTCCATGCCGTCGCCTGCGACGCGCTCGGAAACCTGACCGGCAGCGGCGACAGCAGACGCAACGGCGCGGCGCGCTTTAGCTGACGATGCCCTTGTAGAGAAGAACGGTTCAAAGGACCGGTTGATCAAAGATCTTTTGCCAGCAGGGAAATATCGGCCTTTTGCCACGCGCTCTGAAATTCCCGACGGACCAACTCCGCTTCGCCGGATTTGCCCTGGGCATCGAGGCTTTCAGCCAGGCCAAACAGCGAGCGCGGGTTGCGGGCATTCTCTGCCAGATCCGTGCGAAAGACGGCTTCGGCTTTGGCGTATTCGCCGCTCGACAACAACGCGCCCCCCAAAGATTCGCGCACCGGGTAGTACCAGAAAGGCGGCTCGGAATAATCGAGGCTGTCCTGGAGTGCCACAGCGCGCTCCCAGTAGAAAAGTGCGGCGGGCTGATTGCCACGGGCGGCAGCGGCGATGCGGGCGCGCAGAATCTCCTGGGCAAGGCGCAGGGACTTCGCGTAGGAAGACCGGAAAGCATCGCCGGTGCTGGTGGCTACCCGCAGCCGGTTTGGATCGGTAGAGGGGGTAGGTTCTTTGTAGGAACGGCTGCTGTCGAGGGCAATGGCTTTCAGTTCGGCCTCGGCCTGGGGCAATTGGCCTTTGGCAACATAGGCAAGACCCCGGCCATAGTGGCGCAGACCGCTTGCGTAGTACCACCAGCGGTCTTTGCCCGATTTAAAGACTTTGGGCGGAGGCAACACCAACAGCTCGTCCCACTGCCCGAAGCGGACCAGCACCGGCAGGCCCGCCCAGGCTTCCCCGCCGTACAGTTTCGATTGTTTGACGGCGGCGGCTTTGGCGTCGGCAAGACGGCCCTGCATTCCGTAGGAGTAGATCAAAAATTCCAGGCAGTGGGAGCAGGCGGTGTCTTTGTTGTACTTCGGATCTTGTAGTTTGCGGGCAGCGAGGACGTGATCGATGGAATGGACGTTGCTTGCATCTGCCCGTTCGTAATCGCCGACGCGCAGGTAGGTGTGGGCGGGCATGTGGACCAGATGATCGGCGGCGGAATCCATCGGCAGGCGGGCGAGCCGCTCGGCGCTGGGCAGGGCGCGTCCGGGCGTCTTCGAGGCTTCGACGGCGTGGATGTAGTGGTGGTTGGCTCCCAGATGCTCCGGGTCGCGCGCAAGCACCGCTTCGAGTACGGCGACGAGCTTCTCCGTGTCGGGGGCTGGAGTGCCGTCTTTTCGCCAATACTGCCACGGCCTGAGAACCATCAGACTCTCGGCATAGAGTACCGCCGCGTCCAGATCCTCGGGGTAGCGCCGGGATAACCCGGCCATCGCCTGGCTATATTCGACGGCCTGCCGGTCGTAATCGGGGTTGGCCACGGCGGAATGGCGGCGGGCGAGGACGGCGATATAGGCCCGCTCTTTTTCGGAGGCGTACCCGGTGAGGCTCTGGGCTTTGCGGATGGCCCGGTAGGCAGCCTTTTCCTGCTCGGCTGTCGGCGGTCTGTTGATATAGCTGCTGTTGGCCAAAGAAACTCCCCAGTGGGCCATTGCCAGTTGGGGATCGAGTCGGGCGGCCAGCTTGAAAGATTTTTCGGCCTCCTGGTGTGCGAAGGCATAAATCAGCGTCATTCCCCGATCAAAAGCCTGCTGAGCTTCCGGCTTGCGGGTGGAGACCGGCAGGTGGGCGAGCACCGGTTGGCTTGCCATAGTCGCCTCGGGTGCGGGCACAAGGGCCGGAGCCACGGCGAAGGCAACGACGAGGGCTACAAAAGCGGCTTTTGGCAGTTTCGAGAGGTCCATCGTGGTGCTTCGGGTATGTAAGTACACATTATCCTTCCAGATACATTTGCCGGTGCAGGCTTGCAGGCAAAGACAAACCCAAATTTGAAAGTTAGTTTCGGATATCGCCGCCCGATTGCGCGGCAGTACAGTGCTGGAGCAGGCGAACGCGATCGTCTGCTGCAAGCTACGGCCTTTTTCTTGAGCGGCGCGAGCGCTTCGACGCCCTTGCTGAAATTCTCCGAAAGATCACCCACCAGTCAAGAAGGATAGGAAAATGGGCAAAATGACCGCTCAAAGCCTCTCTCTCCACGAATACCGCACCGACGAGGCGCGCTGGGAAGCGCTCCAGCGGCGCGATCCCCAGGCTGAAGGGAAGTTTGTTTATTCGGTGGACTCCACGGGCGTCTACTGTCGGCCCACCTGTGCCTCCCGGCTCGCCCTGCGCAAACATGTCCGCTTTTTCGACCGGTGCGAGGCGGCGGAGCAGGCCGGGTTCAGACCGTGCAAGCGCTGCTGCCCCAACCAGGCGTCGCTTCGCCAGAAAAATGCAGATGCTGTAGCCAGGGTTTGCCAACTGATCGAGGCTTCCGAGACTGTCCAGCCACTGAAGACGCTGGCCGCGTCGGTGGGTTTGAGTCCTTCGCACTTCAGCCGCACATTCAAAGAACTGACAGGGTTGACGCCTCGCCAGTACGCGAGCGGTTGCCGCACAGGCAAAGTCAAAGCCGAACTACGCTCTGCCCCGTCGGTCACCGATGCGATGTACGGGGCCGGCTACAGCTCCAGCGGACGCTTCTACGAGCAGGCGTCCGGTCTATTGGGAATGCGGCCGGGGGAGTACCGCGAGGGCGGGCGCGGCGTCCTGATTCGCTACGCAGTGGCACCGTGCGCGCTGGGTCTGGTCCTGGTGGCGGGAACGGAGCGCGGCATCTGCTCGGTGCGCTTCGCAGACGAACGTGCACAGTTGGAACGGGAATTGCGCCAGGATTTTCCGAAAGCGATTCTCGAAGCGGCCGACGGGCAGGTGGGTGAGTGGGTAGCAGCGATTGTTGCCGATATTGATGGACCCGGGCGGGGTTTGGACAGCATCGAGCTGCCGCTCGACATCGCGGGTACGGCCTTTCAGCAGCGGGTCTGGCAGACTTTGCGGACGATCCCCCTGGGGCAGACGCTCAACTACGGACAGGTCGCCGAGCGCATCGGCCAACCGGCCGCCGTGCGCGCGGTCGCCCGCGCCTGTGCTGCCAACCCGGTGGCGGTGTTGGTGCCCTGCCATCGGGTGATCAAAGCCAGCGGCGAAATTAGCGGCTATCGCTGGGGTGTCGGGCGCAAACGGCTTCTGCTCAGGCGGGAAGGAGCGCTCTGAGGGCTGGGCAGGCCGTTGTGCCATCGAATGTTCTTGTTGCAGAGACGGTGATGTTTTCGAAGTAGCCAGGGTCAAGAGCGTAAAATAGGCGCAAACATTGAAGCTCAGCTATGCCTTTGGTCGAAACACCCGTCGTTTACCCGGACTCGGACGGCCTGCCCATGGCGGACAACACCCGGCAGTTCGAGTGGATCGTCTATATCAAGAAGGGCCTCGACGTGGTATTCGTGGCCGATCCGACAGTGTTTGTGGCCGGGGATTTGCTGTGGTATCCGGTGGAAGGCCGGCCGGATCTGCGTGCCGCTCCCGACGCCATGGTCGTCTTCGGTCGTCCCAAGGGCGACCGCGGCTCCTACCAGCAGTGGAAAGAGGACAACAAGCCGCCCGCGGTGGTCTTCGAAGTGCTCTCCCCGGGCAACACGCCCTCCGAGATGACCCGCAAGTTCAGCTTCTACGAGCGCCACGGCGTCGAGGAATACTACATCTACGACCCGGATCGTTTGACCCTGACGGGGTTTACACGCGAAGGCCAGTTTCTGGCAGATGTACCGGCGATGCCGGGTTGGGCGAGCCCCCGCCTGGGGGTGCGCTTCGATCTCGATGCGGACGGCAACCTGGAATTGTTCCGCCCGGACGGCAGACGCTTCGAGACGTTCGAAGCACTCACCGAGCGGGCCGAGCGCGCCGAACAGCTCGCTGAGCAGGCCGTACAACGTGCCGAGCAGGCCGAGCAACGGGCGGCGCGTCTGGCGGAATTGCTCAGGCAGCAGGGTATTGATCCCAAAGACCTGGCGTAATTGACCGCCATGGTCGCCGTCGTCTTCGAGAACTCTTCGCCCGTCGCCGAAACCCGTGGCGAGTCTGGTTTGGATAGGCGGGCGGGTGAACCCGGCGTGCTCAAGGTGCTCATCGACAACGCCGCCGGGGGCTACTGAGCTTCGGGCAGATAGCGGCTCAAGATCTCCTGCAGTCGGGCAAACGGCGCCGAGGCGGGGTCGATCTTGATGGCGCAGTTGGAGATCGACTGGGAGCCCTGGTTGGTGTAGAAGGTGTAGGAAGCGTCCTGACCGTCGGAAGCCGAGGGACATTCGCCGTCGGTACGGTTGGAGCGAATTTGTGGGTAATCGGCGGCGTTGATCTGTTCGAGCAGGGCCGCCAAATCTGCCTGACTCATCGATTTTTCGACCGTTTTACCGCTGCGGTCGGTGAAGTGGATATGCCCGCTGCGGTCGATGAGATAGGTGCTCTGGCAGGGGCCGTCCTGGCAACGGCCGCCACTGAGCTTGTAGCGCACCAGCAGCGGCGCGGAGGGCGAGCTTTTGGCTACCGTGGCCCTGGCGGGCGGTTCGGCCGGGGCGGGGACGGCGGCGGCAAGCACCAGCAGGCAGAAGCCCAATCCGGTGTTTTTGAGATCGATTGGCTGAATCATCGGTTTGCAATAGATGGGAAGCTGAGCAATTTCGAATCTTAGCGGTTAGCTCTGACCACAGACCCGGCCCGAAAAAACATGCAACAAACCGGTGGATGGAGGAAGCCTTCTGTCCGCGGAGGGGGAGCAACGGCGACGAACTGTGCTGTACTGAGAGCAACAGCATTATCGGTGTGCAAAGGCAGAAACCATGAACGATACGCTCCGTTGGATCGAGCAGGCCACGCAGCAGGCGGGGCGGACCGTGGAGACGATTGTCGAGAACCCTTTCGTGCGGACGGTGGGTGGCGCCGTCGGCTTGGGCAATATCCTGCGGGCGGTCGAGCGGGTCAACGTCGATGAGGTGGAGGCGGAGGCGGACCGCTTCCGCAACAAGTACCCCGGCGAGAGCCCGGCGGAGCTGGCCCGGCGCATCGTGAGCGAAAAAGCGCTCTTCGCGGGCGGTCTGGGCCTTGCAAGCAGTGTGGTGCCGGGATTTTTGGCAGGACTGCTGGCCATTGATCTTGCGGCCACGTTGCTGCTGCAGGCCCAGATGATCTATCAGATTGCGGCGGTGTACGGTCTGGATCTGCAGGCTTCCGAGCGCAAGGGCGAGGTGGTGATGATCTTTGCCCTCGATTTTGGCGGCAGCCGGGTGCTGCGCCTGGGCCTCGGACCGCTTACCAAATTGCCGATCGTGGGCCAGGTGGTCGGCGCCGGTACCAATGCGGCGACTTTTTATTCGCTGGGTCTGGCCGCCTGCCGCTTCTACGAGGCGAAACTGGCCGCCCCGACTCCCACAGCAGCCTGATTTTCAGGCAGGGCCGTCGATTTGTGGTTCGAGCGGTGCAAAATCCTGCGGCTCCCAGCTCCGAAACGGCATCGGACCCTCGGGGCGCAGGCCATAGCAGCGGGTCCGAAACAGGCAACCGGAGCAAACCTGCAGATCCGCGCTCATCGGGTAGCCGGTTGCGGCAAAACGCTCCAGCCGTTGCAGCGCCAGGGTCAGTACCTGGCGATCCGCCTCAAAGGCCGGTGGGCTGTAGTTCAGTGTGTAGGGCCGGGCCGGTGCGTTTGCAAACCAGACCACCAGCCGCAGGTCTGCGGGATCCACGGGCCTGCCCCCCACCAGGCGTTCGCCCGCCAGGCAGAGAATGGTCCTGGCCAGCCGCAGCTGCCAATCCTCCAGCAAGTCGCCATCCTCGGGGCGTTCGAGATCGGTATTCCAGATAAAGGCGGTCAGCTGCTTTTCGTGGAGGCTCAGCCGGTTGAGGTGGGTGCCGATTCGCCAGGAGCCGAGCCGCACCCATAAAGGGTACTCAAAGAACGGCTGTCCCTGGGGATGGGAGTGGGGACTTTCGGTAAAACGTTCCCACCAGATTTGCACCTGAGCTCCAGCGGCGGCGAGCAGCGGTTCGATTCGCCGGTTCTGAGCCGCCAGTTCCACCAGCCGGCAAAATCTGCGGTGCGCCTGCCCTTGCCGTTCGGACGCCTCGAAGCCCTCGCCGGAACCGCCGAGGTGGTCGAGATACAGATAACGAAACAGCCTTGCACAGCGCTCGGCCGCGTCGAGGGCCGGGGCCGACAACAGGACCGGTGCGTTCATCGGCGGCTGTCGAAGCACTGGAGCACCTGGAAAAGGCGCGAGGGCTTCTGCTCGCGGCCAAATAGGTCGCGCGTGGCGACACTCAACACCAACCGACGGCGAGCGCGGGTGATCCCGACGTACAACAGCCGCAGCTTCTCAGCCGCCAGGTCCAAAAAGGCTTGCTCGGTCGCCGAGGTGTGCCTGCGGCGCAGACGGGCACTGGCGCGCAGTTCGGAGAGGGCCTCGGCGCGCATGTCGAGGCCGTCGAGAAAATAGAGCCCCACCGGTCTATCCTCGCGCAGCACCGGATACTCGTAAGCCGAAATCCCGGTGAGAAACACTTCGTCCCATTCGAGCCCCTTGGCCCGATGGGCGGTGGCGACGGTGATCGCTCCGGGTTCGGGGGTAAAGTGAAACGCCTCGGAGGGCAAGTTGTTGAGTGAACCGTCGAGGATGGCCTGGATCTCGTCGGCGACTTCCTGCCAATCGGTGGCCGGCCGCTCCCCGAGGCTGCGTTCGAGCTGATCGACCACATAGTGCCCCAGGTAGATTTCCGCACTGCTGCGGTAGAGGGTCTGCACCACCAGCCGCAGACTGTCCGCCCAGGGGCTGCGGCTGGCCAGCAGCCACCCGGCCAGGGTGGAGCAAATCTTTTGCCAGGCGGCCCGCTCCTCGGCGGCCACCGGCAGGGATATCTCCGAGCCGAAAACCGGAAACAACAGCTTCTCCGGGGCAATGCGCAGCAGCCGCGGTTGAGCGCCGGCGATTTGCCGACGCCCCAGCCCCGCCCAGTCCGCCAGCGCTTCTGTAGCCGCCGCCAGGCGCACCGGCGAGGAGGGTTGGGCAAAAAACTCGGCCATCACCCGCAGGCGGTCGATGAGTTCGCGCTGAGTCGGGTTGCTGCGCAATAGATCGAGGGTACGCACACCGACAAAGCGCTGCAGTTGGCGCAGCACCTGCGCACCCAGTTCGTTGGTGCCCACCAGCACCGCAAAACTGTGCTCCGGACGTGCCGCCAGCGCTTCGGCCGCGCGGCGGGCCACCGCCGCAATCTCCTCTTCAGGCGGACCGGATACCACGTCGAAGTGGATGGCGGCTTCGTTGTCGCCGGGATTGGCAGGACCGCTGCTCGCGGTGCGGATATGCTGGCAAACCAGGGCGCCGCGCAGGCTGGGGTTGGGATGGTCGGATGCTGCCCAATCGACCAGGGCGTTGGCCAGCGCAATGATCATCGGAGCGGAGCGGCTGGATTCTTCGAGGACGACGGGCCGGCTGAGGCGGCAGAAGCGCCGAAAAAAGCGCGGCTCGGCGGTGGTGAAGGTGCTCATGATGCTCTGGTTAGGATCGCCCACCCGCACCAGATTGCCGCTGCGGGCACTCAACAAATCCAATAGACGCTCCTGCAATGGCGAGCTGTCCTGTGACTCGTCCTCGAACAGGTAGTCGTACCACCCTTCGACCTCGCCGCGCACCCCGGCGTCGCGCTCGATCAGATCCACCGCCCGCCAGGCCAGATCGTCGTAGTCGAGCTTGCCCGTGCGCAGCAGTTCGGTCTGGTAGCTGCGGTAGATGCCCAAAGCCCAAGTGAGAAAGCCTTCCTGCGCAGGTTCGATCGTCTGCGGGGGGAGGCGGTAGTTCTTGGCGGTGCGGATCACCTCGCGGCACATCGCCTTGAAGCTGCGGCCAAAGGCCGCGCGGTTGCGCGCGGCGCGCTCCGCCTCGGCGGTCGGCGGCAGGAGCGGTTCCCAGATTTCGGTGTGGTTGCGCAACCAGGCCTGGGTAAGACGGCTGATGAAGCGCTCCTGCTCATAGCCTTCGAGCACATCGATCGCCGCCAGGCCCAGTTGCCCCTGAAAGTGCTGCAGCACTTTGAGCGCCAGCGAGTGCAGGGTAAAGGCCTCCAACCACCCGGCCACCCCTCCTTCCCATAGTTGTCGGTTGATGCGGCCGGTCAAATTGGCCCGAGAGGAGCGCATGAAGGTGAATACGCCGATGCGCTCGGGGGGCACCCCCCGCCGAATCACCAGTTCGGCGATCAGCGCTTCGAGGGTGAAAGTCTTGCCGCTACCCGGCACTGCCGAGATGCCCAGCCGCCCCCCGCTGTAGTGCAGCACCTCCCGCTGGGCCGGGCGTAAGGTCGCTTCGTACGCCAGCATTGGCTCTCCCCTGGACAGATGTCCTTAGCATACGGTAACTGTGCCTGCGTCTGCAGCCACCATTGCAGGTACACCTGCTCAGCAGATACTTGTTCGGAAATACTCACTCAGGTGAAAGTTTATTCATTTTTTGCTCAAAACCATTGATAATTCGTAAGTTCTACTCTGGTTTTTTGTTGCTTAAATGGGTGGTATTTTTCTTTATAGTCAACTTCATTCGGCAGCCGACACGACAAATATAAAATCGCTTTTCTGCCTGGTCAGCCCAAGCAACTCCCCCCGCGAGAGGTTCCGATGCTCATTAAGCGCGTGTTCATTGCTGCTGTTGTTGGTGTTGTTGTAGTTGGTGCACTGCTGTGGCATCGTTTGGTGCCGGCCGTTGCGCAGCCTGCCGTAGGGGATGTTCTGGTCTCTGATCTCGACGTCGATTTGATTGATCCCGAGTTCGACCAGGCTTTTGATCGCTTTACCTGGGTCGACAATCAGGGAAAAGTCTGGATCGGCAAAGTCGATCCCAAGACCGGCAACTTTACCCCACCTTCCGGCCAGAGTGTTCTGATCGACACGGGAGCCGCACCGACCGAACGGGTCGGCAATGGTCCGGAGTGGATTTACACCAGCTTCGGTGCCCAGATTGTCTACACCAGATACAAAGGGGGCCGTCTGGCCCTCGCCCGCGCCCGCTTCGATAACGGCAAATGGACCACCGGTCTGCTGGAGGCCGGCAGTGGCCGTTATGCTCCTGTAGGCAGCCTCGACGAGGGCGACGAGCAGCCCAGGATTGGTTATGTCGGACGCAACGAAGAGCGCAAACTGGTGACGTTTTGGCGCCACCTGGACAACCCGGACAGCGAAGCAGAAGTGCCCGGTTCAGAGCCGCCCGGTGGACGCTGGGTAGAAGGAATGCGCTCGCTCGTGCTTACCCAAAAAGTGGGCACCGGCCGGCAGGGATTCCTTTACAACGTCGATACCCAGATTCTGGAGCAACTCACTTTCGATGCGGGCATCAAAAAAACGATCATCATGTGGAGAGCCCCCGAGTACAACAACGAATATCTGTTTTTTGTGCTCATTAATGAGACCAACATCGGGATCTACCGCAAGACCAACGGTACCTGGAAGAAGATCTATACCGTCGATCCTCCGTCTAGAGGCGAGTACCTCTGGTCACCGGAGGTATTTGTTCACAACGGCAAATCCTATATTTTTATGGTCACCTCCACCAGCCGGGATCAAAAAAGCAAAACGATCCCCACCGACATCTGGCTTGCCGGCATCGACTCGACGTCTCCTTTCTATCGCCGGATTAGCGACACCACCGAACGGGTGCGCAAAGATCCCGAAGTCTACATCACCGAACTGGGACCGTTTGTGTACTTTTTGGATTACATCGAGTCCCAAAGCCAGGCCACGGCCATCTACCGTGCGGATACCGGCCTCGGTCCGGCCAATTAGGCGCTTAGACTTTGTGGATGAGCTGCCAGCCGACTACGATCAAAATCAGAAGTGTTGAATCAGTGAACGCTTGCACACAGTTCGAGGGGCCAGACCCTGCGCCTCCAGCTGCCCAGCAATTTTCCCAGCCAATGCACATAACTGACTTCCTGACACATACAACATTGCAA